>Ga0078972_1017777_pt1 | contig 10096 bp, 5 predicted proteins | sample YelNatPaOPGAMG01_FD_67568 | JGI IMG/M metagenome (GOLD analysis project Ga0078972, IMG submission 67568) | Hot spring thermophilic microbial communities from Obsidian Pool, Yellowstone National Park, USA - OP-RAMG-01 (SPADES assembly) (version 2) | ecosystem: Environmental > Aquatic > Thermal...
CAACCGAATCGCTTTTAAGAAATTTACGCCTTGCAGGCACATTGAAAAAAAGATTTTTAACGGCTATTTGAGTGCCAGCAGGGCAAGCCACCGGTTGCTGGCTCACCAGTTCGGAGGCCGAAATGTTAACCTCCGTTCCCACCTCATCAACAGCCCTACGGGTACGGAGTTCAACCTCAGCCACGGCAGCAATGGAAGCCAGCGCCTCGCCCCGGAAACCCATGGTTCGTATGTTGAACAAATCGGCTGCCTCGCGAATTTTAGATGTAGCATGGCGTTCAAAGCAAAGCCTTGCATCGGTTTCGCTCATTCCCACTCCATCGTCAATAACCTGAATGAGCCCTTTCCCGCCCTCTTTTACAATCAGGGTAATATTACGTGCCCCGGCATCGATGGAGTTCTCCAAAAGCTCTTTCACCACCGAGGCTGGTCGCTGAACCACCTCGCCGGCAGCAATCTGATTGGCAATGGAATCGGGTAACAGTTGAATTACGTCGGCCATACTACCGATAGAAAACAAAGTAACTGATTAGCAAAAGAATAATAATAATGATTATCAACCTGATGTTCGACTGTTTGCGTGATAAATACGAATGCTTACGGGCATTTCGGAATTGGCCACGGATGGTAGGCACAAAGGGTTTATCCTTATCGTTTAAACCCAACTCCTTACGAATTCGCTCCTCGCGCTCACGCATCTCCTCCTTCTGCTCATTGTAGTAGATAGGTTTATAGCGAAACCCCTTGGGTTTTGGAGTGCTAAAAAACTTAAATCCTGCCATTGGTTGTATCTCCTTTTAACTTTACAAAGTTAGCCAATTATCAACATACTTCAATTTTTTATCAACCCAACCCTTGACCTTTTAAGCAAATATCGTAAATTACAATGCTTTATAAAAATGTTAAACTGAAGTTCCATGAATTAACTAACTCTACCGGGCTAATAAAAATGGGGAGGTGGGTACTTTTAGAGGAATGAGTCGGAATGAGTCGGAATGATCGGAATGAGTCGGAATGATCGGAATGAGTCGGAATGATCGGAATGAGTCGGAATGATCGGAATATGATTGAGTTGAGGAAGTTAGAGGAAGTTAGAGGAAGTTAGAGGAAGTTAGAGGAAGTTAAAGGAATGGTAAAATTTACAACTATGCAGAAATACCATGAATTTATAAACACAACCGGGCTGACAAAAATGGGGAGGTGGTACTTTTAGAGGATTGAGTCGGAATGATCGGAATGATCGGAATATGATGGAGTTGAGGATGTTAGAGGAAGTTAGAGGAATGGTAAAATTAACAACTATGCAGAAATACCATGAATTTATAAACACAACCGGGCTGACAAAAATGGGGAGGTGGTACTTATAGAGGATTGAATCGTTATGGGTCGGAATAATTAGATTTTATAGTCGATTTATCATTAGATTTTTAAACTGGCGAATATGGGTTATAGAAACATAAAATTAATTGCATTGCGTTATCAATGTTGTTTAGATAACAGAACAGACACTCTTTTTGTCATCCTGAGTGATACGAAGGTTCTCAATTTATCTATCGTTTTGAGATATTTCGGCGGATTTTATCCCGATAAATCGGGACTCTACATGACAAATAACCTTAGCTAAAAGATATTGATTTCGTTAATGTTAGATAAACACAATGAGAATGATATTAAAAATTGGCGTAAAAACTAGCATATGGGTTGTTTGTATTACAACCCTCACGTGCTGCACAAAGAACATTGAGCCCCTGCCCGATACGGTTAGTTTATCCCCATCAATCTCGTTACCGATAGGTGAGGGTGAATTTAATCTATCCAAATCGCTCGAAACACTTGGTGTACCAAATATAAACCTAACCGAAAATGTACCCGACTGGGCAAAACACACATACGTTTACATACAGGACACCTTTGCTATAAACCTGACAGAGGTTTACAAACAATCGGACATAATCAGCTACATCATGATTAGGGTAAACGTGTGGAACGAATTTCCGCTCAAGGGTGATGCGCAGATTTGGATACTTGATGAAGCGCAAAACAAAATAGACTCGCTATTCGCACAGCCTGCCACCGTTCCAGCTGCCGAGCTTTACTCGAATGGGAGTGTGGTTGGAACGAAGTTTGAATCGTATAGGGTAGAACTTGACAAGAACCGAATTGATCTATGGCAAACCGCGCAAAACGCAGTGGTAAAGGCAGGACTATTGGTAACCGAGGAAGGTATTACGGAACAGAATGTCCAATATTTTGACCAGTATAAATTAAGGGTGCAGATGGCAGCCCGTGTCGATTTCAATATTAACAAAAACAAATAGGCCATGCGTTTGCGATTTATCATCCTTACAACACTCATAGTTGCATGGGCATCGACATGGGCACAGCAAAGCAACTCACTTTTTTTCATGCACCGAATTCCCCAGTCGAACCTGATTAACCCAGCCGTTCAAATTGATTGCCCGTTATATGTGGGGGTACCTTTCCTGTCGTCGTTGCATTTGAACCTAAACTCTACGGGGTTCGCCTACAACGATATTGCAAACGGAACGGGAACAATAAATTTTCCAGCATTGGTTTCACAGATGCATAGCTGGGACTACCTCTCCGAGGAACTTCACTACACACCCGTTTCATTCGGATTTATGTACGATAACGACCAGTACTTTAATTTTGCCTGGACTGAGAGGGTTGAGAGCAAACTATTTGTTTCAAAACGCTTAATGTCGCTTTTTGCTAACGGAAACACCCAGTACGTGGGTAATGGATTAATCACATCAAATCCCGGATTAAATAGCTTTTACTACAGGGAATTTGCGTTTGGTTACTCCACAAGGTTACAAAACGACATGCTGGTTGGAGCGCACGCCAAAATACTTTTTGGTCTTGCAGGCCTTTACACAAAAAGGAATTCTGTTGATATTGAGATTGATGCCCTAACCAACAATGTTGATGCACGATGGAGCCCGCAGGTAAATGTGGCCTACCCCTTAGGGGTAACCACCGATGCAACTGGCAATGTTACAGGGGTTTCGGCAGGGGCATTTAGCCCTTTGCCATTCTTCCTTAACTTTAGCAACCCGGGGCTTGCATTCGATTTGGGCTTTGTAAAGCCCAACGATCGCATCACATGGAGTGGTAGCATCTTAGACCTTGGCTTTATATGGTGGCTTAAAAGCACATCGCGCTTTACCAACAACGGTCATTTTGTTTACCGGGGCGCCACTCCGGCCGATTTAGCCAATCCCGATGCCTACATCGATATGCTTGCCGACTCCATTAATAATCAAATCCAGTTCCAGTACTCCTCCAGCAGCTTTGTGTCGTTTTTAAACCCCAAAGCTTACTTTGGAGGCACCTATGCATTTACCCCACAGCTACTTGCCGGAGCACATTTACGAACCGAATGGTATCCTGGTCGACCCGTTGTTGGATTAACCCTATCGGCTATAGCTATGGCCAAGAAAGGTTCTTCGGTATCGCTTACCTACTCCGTGATGAACGGTTCCTTTACCAATGTTGGAGCCGCCTTTAACCTTGGCGGCGAGAGTTTCCAGTTTTACATGCTCACCGATAACCTGCTTGCCCCATTCTACCCGGAAAAGGTACGAAATGCAAACCTGAGGTTTGGATTTAACCTATTTTGGGGATGTAAGCAAAAAAAGAAGAAACTGAGTATCCCAGCATCAAGCGGTGGCGGTTGCTTCTGGACATGGGGCTTGGACGAAAAGCGGAAACAGCATGGGGTTAAGTAGGCATCGATTGGTAAGCCTTTACCCCAACCATGATACTATGAATATGAAAAAACTATAGGTAACATTATTTTAGAACATACAGCTCAGCTCAGGCTTTATGCCGATAATAAGCATATCGTCAACCTGCTCATGGTCACCCATCCAGTCGTTTATGGCTTTTTCGATACTCTTTCGCTGTTGGTCAATGGGTTTCATGTAGTTGCTCAGAAGCAAGTGTCTAAACCTACGGTATTTGAACTTTTTGCCCTCCGGGCCACCAAACTGATCCACAATACCGTCGGTGAACATGTAAATGGTATCGTTTGGCTGAATGGGTATGTAGTAGCTGCTGAACTGTCTATGACCTAACTCGTTAGCCATCCCCACCGAGTACCTATCGCCACGGATTTCCATTAGTTTTCCTTCGCGTACCAGGAAAAGATTCGAAAACGCCCCTGCAAACTGCAGCATATTGTATTCCTTGTCGATAATACAGAACGACACATCCATGCCATCCTTAACCTTAACACCAGCAGTCTCGAGGTTGCTTGCAGCAAAAGTATTATGAATGGCAACGCTCAAACGATTCAGTATTTCGGCAGCATCGTCAACACCCTCAATATTGGTAATATTTCTTAAAAGTTCTATTCCAATAATCGACATGAAAGCGCCAGGAACGCCATGCCCTGTACAATCGACCACAGCCACAAAGGTTTTATTACGGGTTTCGTTCACCCAGTAAAAATCACCACTAACAATATCCTTGGGCTTAAATATCACAAACGATTCAGGAACCAACTCCTTAAACTTTTCAATCGAAGGCAGCATCGATTCTTGAATGCGCTTGGCATAGTTAATACTATCGGTTATATTTTTATTCTTAAACGCTAATTCGTCCTTTTGGAGCTTAAGCTCTTCGAGCACAGCCTCGCGCTCGTGAAGCAATCGGTTAATTTCTTGGACATGCTTATTCCTCCGAATAGCCCAGACCATAAAGAAAATTACCACTAAAATTATATAACCCCATCTGGCCATTCTCGACCTCCACCAGGGAGCAATAACCTGAATTCTTATTGCTTTAGACTCGGTTGTCCAAACCTGATCGCTGTTGGATCCCATAATTTTAAGTTCGTATTCACCCTCGGGCAGGTTAGAGAATGTGATCTTGTTATTATTCCCTAACTCAACCCAGCGGTTATCGAGTCCAGCCAGCTGATAGCGGTACGAATTTTTTTCAGGATGAATAAAATCAAGAGCAGCAATGGTAAAAGTAAGGTTACTAAAGTTATCGGGTACCTTTAAATTTTTAAGTTGATAGGGGATTATTTCCTCCAATCCCGCCTTGCTGAATATCTGAATGCGAGTGATACAAACATTGGGAACAACCTTGTTTACTGGAATTGAATCGGGATGGAATAAGTTGACCCCAGCAATACTACCAAAATACATCCATCCCTTGCTATTCTTAAATGAAGCATTAATATTCAGCTCGTTACTAAACAAACCATCAGCGTTATTGTAAACCCTTATCAAATTTGATAATGGATTGAAAAGAACAAGTCCCTTGTTTGTGCTAATCCACAAACGCCCACGTTCATCCTCCTGAATATCGTTTATAAGCCTAATTTTTACATCGGGTAAAATAACCGAATGCAGTTCATTCTTTCCTTTAGGATTGATCCAGAATAAGCCGCTTGTGGTACCAACCCATACTGTTTCGTTCCTGGCAATATAAAGGCATAGAACCTCAAATGGCAGTTTAGTTTTATTGCCATTGAAAGTATAATTATCAACCTTTTTCAAATCGTTTGAAATTCGGCAAAGCCCCGAAACCGTGGCAACCCAAATGTTATCATTTTTATCTGCTGCCACATCGAAAATTTCGTTGCCGGGCAATGCAAGGGAATCGCCTCTCCTGGAGTAAAAGCTAATAAGGCTTCGACCCTTCAGGCAGTGCAATCCCTGGCGTGTAGCCATCCAAACTCTACCCTGTGAATCTTCCGTAATAGAGTAAACCCTGTTATTTTTAAAAATATCGCCAACATAAACACTGTTGTTCTCAAAGAAATCGACAAAACTCTTTGAATTAGGGCGATACTCATAAACTCCGCTTCGGGTTCCAACTAATACCCTGCCGTTTGGGGTTTGATAAATAGAATGTATAAAATCGTTAGCAATGTAGTTGCTGCCACCTGACCAATAACGTTTGTTTTCGCCCGTTTTGGGATTAAAAATATGCAACCCGCTACCCCATGTTCCTATCCAAATGTAGCCATCGGTACTCTCAATGACCGATGCCACAATGTTATTGGAAAATAAGTTTTTCCCGTTTTCGTCCTTGCTATACCCCCCAATACGCTGTTCAAATGGGTTTACCTTTACCAAGCCTGTTTGGGATCCAATCCACAGTACCCCTGACCTATCGCGAAGCACCGTTGATACATTTATAATTTCAATCGGTAAGTTGTTGCTGTATAGGCTATTGTACTTAACAAAAGTTCCATCGCTACGTAATTTACCCAATCCAAGCAAACTTCCGACCCAAAGCGATGAATCGCTATCGTACCCCAAAAACTGGATACCAGTTGTTAAGGACTTTACAGATGAATTTATAACAGTAAGCGATAGTCTTTTAAACTTTTGTGTTCGGAAATCGAACTCGTTAATGCCCTTATCGGTTCCAACAAGTAATTTGCCATTTAATGCTTCCGTAATAGCATTAACCCTATTGCCCCAAATGGAGTTAGGATTTGATGGATCCTCGGAGTACCTTTTAAAAACCAAGCGTTCCTTGTCAAAGAAAAACAATCCATCTTTAGTCCCCAGCCAAAGACGCTCGCTGGAATCCTCAAAAATTGGTGAAATGTCGGTAGCTTGAGGAACGTTAAAGATGTCGTTGTAGTGATTGAATCGGGTAAAATCGTCGGTTGATGGATTATACAGGTGCAAGGCATCGATTGTTTTAACCCAAATTCTATTGCTCCTGTCGCGAAAAACATAGAGTATCATGTTTGATGAAAGCGACTTAGGGTTGCTGGGCTCACTAAGGTAAACCTTTACCTTACCGGTTTTGCGGTTAAACCGGTTAAGACCAATGCGAGTAGCCACCCAAAGGTCACCATTCTCGCCCTCAACCAAATGATTTATATAGTTATTTGAGAGCGAGAGGCTATCATAAGGATTATTATTGAAAACTGTAAATTCGTAACCATCATAGCGGCATAACCCATCCTGGGTACCAACCCAAAGATATCCCAATGAATCTTGTATTAGGGTATTAACAAACGATTGGGGTAAACCATTATCGGAGCTGAAGAGGGTCACATTTACCTTTTGCGCATGACCAACAACAGCTGCCGCTATAAATACTGCAGCAAGTTTTAAATGAAGTGATATTCTATGAATTCCTATTAGCTCCATGTATTAGGCTAAGATACGAAAAAAATTATTGAATTCGCATAACGGCATCGTCGCCCACATTAAGGTTAATGAATCGGAGCGAGGGCGATTCAATAAATGCTCCAATATCGAGCCAATGCCACATCTGGTCAACACGGTCGATGGTTTCGCTATCCATGGCAACAATATTTGGCCAGAGCCTTGGGAACTTGTCGGCCGGGTAGGCCTTACGGGTTCCATCAACAAGTATTACAGAACTATTCTCAGCATTCTTAACTATTGTAACATCACGTGATGGATCGATATTGCCAGACAAAAACCAAAGCACAAGCGCAAGGTTGTCAACCAGGTTTTCCAAGTCAACCAAAACAACAGCAAAGACACCTTGCAGGTGTGGCAGATTAATCAACTCGTTTTTAAACTGCTGCCATTCAGAAATATCCTCCTTTCTGACTGATACGATAAGAATCGGAATATCTTTTCCCAATAAGTTGATATTGACGGCCACAATTTGCGGAGAGTATGCAGTGATTTGTGCTTGAATATCATCGGCATTAAGTTTGATTTCGATATTTTTAGACTTAAGCGAAGTAGCATCGATAAAAAGTTTACTACCAAAAGCAAACTGATCCGATGAATGGTCGAGCACATCGAGTGGTCCTTTGCCAAAAAATAAATCGGTTTGAGGGTTAACAGCCATACAAATATGGCTTAGCATCTGGTATCCATTGGTAAGGTTGATTGTATTGGGGAAAGCTACAAGTATCTTGTTAAACATCATTTGTCCGGCTCCCCATAAGGCATTCATTACACGGTAGGCTTGTCCCTGAAATTCGTCCCTAATCTTCACCAGAGCAATGTTATGCGCAACGCCCTCGGTAGGCAGAACCATATCGTTAAGTTCAGGTAAAAGGGTTCGTCTAATTGGTTCCAGGAAGATGCGTTCGGTAGCCTTTGCAATGTATGCGTCCTCCATAGGGGGTACACCCACAATGGTAGCCGGGTAAATAGCATTGCTGCGGTGGGTTATACAGGTTACCTTGAAACGGGGGTACCAATCGGCTAAGGAGTAAAAACCGGTATGATCGCCAAAAGGGCCCTCCCATGCAGGCTCATCAGCTGGATCAACGTAACCCTCAATTACAATATCAACATCATCGGGTACCTCAATATCAACAGTTAAGCACTTAACCAGCTTAACGCGTTTCTTACGCAAGAAACCGGCAAGGATGTACTCATCAACATTTTCGGGCATGGGCGCTGTTGCGGCATAGGTGTATGCCGGGTCGCCACCTAGTGTAACCGCAACGGGCATGAGCTTTCCCAAACGTTTATACTCCTCAAAATGTTTGGCTCCGGTTTTATGCTTATGCCAGTGCATGCCGGTATGCACGGAATCAAAAACCTGCATTCGGTACATCCCAACGTTTCGGATACCGGAAATGGGATCGATGGTATGCACCATGGGCAGGGTAACAAACCTGCCACCATCGTGGGGCCAGCATTTAAGAATGGGAAACATAGATAGATCGGGGTTGTAATGGATTACCTGCTGACAGGCTCCTCTACCCGATTTGCCGGTGGGCATCCAGGAAGCAACCTGAGCAAGCTTAGGCAATGCCGAAACCTTTGACCATAAACCACCACGGGGCTTTGTAATCATGGCCATAAGCTGACCAATTTCATCGCGTAGGCCCTCTAAACTACTTGTTTCAAGAGCTAAACAAATACGTTTTTCGGATCCAAAGGCATTGGTCAGCACCGGGAAATTGGTTCCGGTATTCTCAAATAAAAGGGCTTTACCTCCACCAGGCAACTTAGAGTACCTATCGGTTATTTCGGAAATTTCCAAAACTGGGTCAACAAAACGTTTTACCCTTATGAGTTCCCCGTTTTGTTCAAGAATATCGACAAAATGACGAAGCGATTTATAGGCCATGCAGGTACTATTATGCCCTTAAAAATAAAAAAAGGCTTCAGATAATACATCCGAAGCCCTTTAAAAGTTTCAAAAACTAAACTATTTTTTTACGTACTTGAAGTTCTTACCGGGGTAAATGGCTGCATCGCCGAGCATTTCTTCAATACGGATTAGCTGGTTGTATTTAGCAATCCTATCGGATCGCGAAGCCGAACCGGTTTTAATAAGGCCGGTGTTTAATGCAACAGCCAAGTGGGCAATGGTGGTATCTTCGGTTTCGCCTGAACGGTGGCTCATAATTGAAGTCATAGAGTGAACATCGGCAAGGCGAACGGCATTAATGGTTTCGGTAAGTGTACCAATTTGGTTAACCTTGATAAGGATACTATTGGTTACACCCATATCGATACCCTTTTGCAGACGCTCAACATTGGTAACAAACAAGTCGTCGCCAACAAGTTGAATGCGATTGCCAAGGGTTTGGGTCATCAACTTCCATCCATCCCAATCGTCTTCGGCCATGCCATCCTCAATGGAAATGATTGGGTACTTGTCAACCCAATTCTTCCAGTAGTCAACCATTTGAGCGGGGGTTAGCTTTTCGCCGGTTGACTTATGCAGGTGGTAAACCTTTTCCTCGGGGATGAAGTACTCCGACGAAGCGGGGTCGAGAGCAATGTACACATCTTCGCCTGGGCGGTATCCGGCATTTTCAATAGCCTGAAGGATAACAGTGATAGCCTCCTCGTTCGATTTCAGGTTTGGAGCAAAACCACCCTCATCGCCAACATTGGTTGAATATCCAAGCTTTTTGAGTACCGACTTTAGGTTATGGAACACCTCCGCACCCATACGGATAGCCTCAGTAAACGAGTTAGCGCCAACAGGCATAATCATAAATTCCTGGAAGTCGATGCTGTTGTCGGCATGCGAACCGCCATTCAGGATATTCATCATGGGAATGGGTAGGGTGCGTGCATTAACTCCACCAACATAGCGGTAAAGGGGTTGATTGGTAAGCTGAGCAGCAGCGTGAGCAACAGCT
>Ga0078972_1017779_pt1 | contig 10096 bp, 8 predicted proteins | sample YelNatPaOPGAMG01_FD_67568 | JGI IMG/M metagenome (GOLD analysis project Ga0078972, IMG submission 67568) | Hot spring thermophilic microbial communities from Obsidian Pool, Yellowstone National Park, USA - OP-RAMG-01 (SPADES assembly) (version 2) | ecosystem: Environmental > Aquatic > Thermal...
TTACCTGCGCCAGCCTTGATTTTGCCCAAGGAAAATATCTTCGTGTTACAAACCGCGCTAATGGAAAATCGGTTATTGTGCAAGTGAACGACAGCGGTCCCTACGGAAAAGGACGCATCATTGATCTTAATAAAAAAGCCTTTCAAAAAATCGCTGACATTGGCGCGGGGATTATTAATGTAAAGGTGGAAGAGATACTCAACTAATTTCTAATTTCTAATTTCTAACAAAATTTCTAATGCCAAAATGCCAAATCGAAAAATTAGACATTAAACCTTTTTATTTTTGTTGGAAATTGGACATTGGTTATTAGAAATTTATGCGAACACCTCTGGGCCAAAATTTTTTAACAGATGATACTATAGCTCGACGCATCGTGGCATCTTCCAATTTATCAAAAACTGATAATGTTCTTGAAATTGGACCAGGCACAGGCATGCTCACCAAATATCTTTCGGAGTATGCCGGAAAAGTCTTGGCGTTGGAAATAGACCGCTCTTTAGCGAGCAAATTGCAAAAAGAAAATTATAAAAACACGAAAATAATTGAAGGAGACATTCTGAAAATAAATCTGCCAAAACTAATTGGAGAAAACAATTTCCAAAAATATAAAGTCATTGCCAATCTCCCGTATTACATCACCTCAAAAATTATTCGTTTGCTCCTTGAGACAAAATACCCTCCTCAAGAAATGATTTTGATGGTTCAAAAAGAGGTTGGGGAAAGGATCACGACGCTTGACGGAAAAGAAAGTCTCCTTTCTATCTCAGTTAAATTCTATGCCGAGCCAAAACTTTTGTTCTATGTGGACAAGGAAAATTTCAAACCTGTTCCCGAAGTAGATTCCGCCGTTATTAGTATAAAAAGAAAAAGGCAGCTTCCTAAAGTAAACCCCCCAAAATTTTTTTCTCTCGTTCGGGCTGGATTTTCAGCAAAAAGAAAAACCCTTGTCAACAACCTATCTGCCAGCTTTCGGACTCCGAAGGCTAAATTTTCAGAAATCCTAGGTAAAAATGGAATCGAGCCAAAAGTACGGGCAGAAAAGCTAAGTCTGGAAGATTGGCTTCGGCTCTATGAAAAGTTATTCTCCTAATTTTATATCCAGATACTCGGTTGGCTCTTGATAGTTATATAATACTTTCCATTTTTCAATAACTCTTGAACTAACAGTTTCTCCTTCTCTTTCAAAAAAAGACTTCATTGTTCGGCTTAAGTTATTGCTCAAGTGAGCGCGCTTTGTTAGTTTTTTGATCTTTCTTGCCTATAAATTTTCCTAAATTTTCAATCTCAGTACGGGCCAAAAAAGAAAATATGCCATTAGCAAAACATACCCAAAAAGCAATCCGAAAATCCAAAGATGCACCCTTCGAACACTTACTTTTCTGTTTTGCAAAATCCAAAAAGAAGCCGCCCCTAAAATCATAGCCGGAAAAAACAAAACTTTGAGATTAAGCCAAATTACACTCAGAGCGTAAGAAATAAATATGCCCAAGCCGATAAAAAAGCGCGCCCAATTTTCACCGAGAAGAACCGGAATTGTCCAGACACCATTTTTTCGATCGCCTTCAATATCCTTGAGATCTTTCAAGGGAAGAGAAATCACAAAAGCAATGATAAGCAGCCAAAGAACTTTGGCTGGGAGCTGAGAAATATTTTGCCCATCGGCAAGAAGCATAAAACCGCTCAAAAACAGAAGGGCAAGCGCCACAGCGGAAAGAAAGCTAGCCACAATCGGAAACCTTTTGAGCCGAAAAGGCCAAGCCGAATACACCCAGCCAATCATCTGATAAACAAGAATCAAAAGAAAAAATTTCACTCCGACGGTGAGCGCTAAAAGAAGCGACAAGAAAAAACTAACCAGAAAATAATGCTGATATTCTTGAGCTGAAATTTTTCCTGCCGCTAGCGGTCTTTTTTTGTTGGTCATTTTGTCAATATCAATATCCGCCACATCATTCAAAAAAACCGAAGCGGTCCAAGCCAAAACAGCCGCCAAAACAAGATTAGCCAGAGCCAAAAAGGAGAAAATATCCACCGTTAGATTTTGGGGAAAATAAAAAGAGCCTAATCCGGCGCCAAAAAGAACCAGTCCTGCGTGAATAAAAATCTGAATCCAGCGAATGTTTTTTGCCACGGCCCAAAATTTTTCCCGGAAAAATTTCCAGAAAAAAAACATTCCTAGCGGCACCAAAAGAAAAGCATATATCAAATTCATTTTGGCATTGAGCGCGTTTAGAATTTCTCTTCCCGAAAAAGAAAAATAGTGAATCGGAGAAAGGAAAATTCCTGCTACATCCAGTCCCTCAATTTGAAAGATGTTTTTTTGAGGCGCCAAAAAAAAGAAAGTTAGGAAGGAGGGGAAAGAGCCTAGAATAAAAAGGATTAGGTAGGAAAAAAATCCCCCTAAAAATGCTTTGAGCGCTTTTCGGGTCTTGAGAAAAATATAGCCAATCAAAAAAAGAACGGCCAGCGCCACCTCAACTCGGACACCATAAGTGATCCCGATTGTCGGACTATCTCCAAAAAAAGTGAGAAATCTTTTTCCTAGTCCCGCCAAACTGTCAAAAGCATAAAAGCTCCAGCACCGCCGAGCCCCGCAAAAATATTTATCTAAAATGGGGGGCAAAATAATCACAAAAAATCCCCAAAGGAGGAGGTTTGCCATTTTTTGAAAAGACTCCCGCAAATAGCTGCTCAAAAACAAAATCATTATCACCAAAGAAAACAGAAAAAAGAGAAAAGTGGCCAAAATCGAACCGAGTATAAGTTCAGCTGAGCGACTTTCAAGGTTTGAGAGAAGATTTTCTCCCAAGATTCGCAGTGTTACCAGCGCTGAAAAAGCAAGGAAAAATTGGGGGGGAGTGAGCGGATAATTTTCGATAGATTCGATAATTTTTCGGATTTTTTGAAGCATTGTCTTTGCAAACCCTAAACCCTAATTTCTAAATCCCAAATAATTTCAAAATACAAAATACAAATGTCCAAAAAGTTTTGAATTTTATATTTTAGTCATTTGATTTTGTTTAGGATTTAGGACTTAGTGCTTAAGATTTCTTTTATCTCAGCCTAACATACCCTGCCCCAATTTATCAACACTCAACTAGTTTTGTTGACAACAAAAAACTATGGTATAATTTTCCATAGCTTACCACTACTCCCAGTCCTGATAGAAAAAAGGACCGATGGGATATTTTGGTGTATATAGAAAACTAAACTCCAAAAAAACAAAAAATGACTCTAGATTGGTTTAAAAAAACAAACAAAACAAAACTCATTGCCACCGGAATTGCCACTTTGGCTGTATTTTTCTGGACGCTTTTTGCTGTGGCGGAAAACAAAAATGGGAATTCTCTTTTTCTTGATTCAGATCAAGATGGACTCACTGATCAGGAAGAAAAAATGATCGGCACTGATCCTCAAAACGCCGATACAGATGGAGATGGATATTCGGACGGAAAAGAAGTGGCTAGCGGCTATAATCCTTTGAAAGCCGCCCCGGGAGATCAAGTTATTCCCGGAGCCAATCTTTCCGCAGGTCAAAAAGAGACCGAGAAAGGCACAACTCTTCAAAATTTAGCATCTTCCGAGACAACAGCTGACTTTAAAAACTCTCCTGAAGAATCAAGTCTTGTAAATTTTGATAATCTTAATCTTACCAACGACGTCTTGGCGAATCTTTCTTCCGACCCTCAAAATCCAAATGTGACTAACGAGATGATTGGCCAGCTAATGGCTCTGACCAAAAACAAAGCCGAAAGCTCCCAAGACTTTGCCAGCAACCCTAATTTTTCCACCGATGATTTTTCAACGATCGCTCAAAAAGCTCTCCAGTCTTCTGACATCACGAAAGAACTTCCTGTTATCCGGGACGACGAAGTGAAACTTCTTCCTCCCGTTGATGAAAAGGGGCTCAAGCCCGAAGAAGTGAAAGCCAAACAAAAAGCAGAAATTGAAAAATATCTGGCGTCTCTCGCTTTTGTCTTCGCTTCCAATGCTCCTTTTCCAGTTGATGAACCCGAAAACCTTGCTCCTCGTCTTGAGAAAGAGCAGGGGAATCTTCTTTCGGCTCTCACGACCGGAAATAAAAATGAAATAGACAACTACGCTCAAAGGGCTCGCTCGGCCATTGACCAAATCAAAAAAATCGAGGTGCCTTATGTTCTTGAAGACCTCCATAAATCGGCTCTTCAGTTGGCGATTTATACTCTTGATCTAAAAGATAAAGTAATTGTTGACCCTAATGACCCTCTAAAAACTCTTTCTGCTCTTAGTCAGGTCCAATCCGTGGGACAAGCGGCAATGAAGCTTGGTGAGGAAATGAAATCCATTGCCGACGAGTACGGGATTGACTACATAAATTTCCCCTAAACCCCATACAGGGAAATCCTAAATCCTAATATCTAAACTCTAAACAATAGCAAATGTCCGAAGCTTAAAGTCCAAAACGGGGATATGATTTAGAAAAAAGGACTTTAGAGTTTGCGAAAAAAATAAGAGGTTTTGTCAGAAAATTACCAAAGACAATTTCGAATATAGAAGATGGAAAACAACTAGTTAGATCTTCGGGCTCTATAGGAGCAAACTACATCGAGGCCAATGAATCACTAAGCAGAAAAGATTTTGTTATGCGAATAAAAATATCCCGCAAAGAAGCCAAGGAGAGTTATTATTGATTGAACCTAATTTTTACTAATAGTAGCAAGCCTGATTTAGACAATGAAAGAAACTTGCTGATTCAGGAATCTATTAAACTCACAAAAATATTTGGCTCAATAGTCGAAAAAACAAAATAAGGTTTGGAATTTGGATATTTTAATCTTGGATTTATTTAGGATTTAGATATTAGGATTTAGGATTTAAAAAAAGAAATGTTCAAAAAAATAGTCGCGACAATTCTTTTGGTATCGTTCTTGAGTTTTTTGGCGTCGAATTCAGCTCGAGCCGGAGCTTGGGGAGAAGATATTCAGGCAGCCGTACTGGAGGTTACTTGGACCAAAATACTTGATAATATCGAAAAACAATTAGTCGCCAGCTTGAAAATAATGGCTATTCGCATTATTCAGGGACGTCTTCAAGTGCTTCTCACCGGATCCTGCGGCGCTTATTGTATTGGCGGATCGGCAGGCTTTATAACCGACTGGCGGGACTATATCTTTGGCTCGGCGCAAAGAACGGCGGAAAACACCGTCAATACTTTTTTCAATGGAATGCGGAGCGGCGTCGGATCGGGAATGGAACGGGTAGTCAACAACGCGCAGAAAAGATTTGAGTTCGAGGTTCTGGAAACAAAAAAGCCAGATTTGCAAAACTATGTACCAGAAGGAAAAGTGGAATATATTTTTGACCCAACGAAGCCGGTAGGCAATCGCTGGATTGCTTTTCGAAAAAGCGCTGAACCGCAAAATGACGAGGGGTATATAACAATGAGGGGATCTGGAGAATTTGCAGAGGCTTTCCGTCAGCAGGAGGAATTGCGAAAAACAAAAGCCCAGGCCGACCAGGGATTCAAAGGAGTAGAAAAAAAATCTTCAAACCGAGGACCTTATACAGCTACCTCGTCTACAGGAGGAAAATATACTGTTCCGGCCAGTTCAGGCCCTGCCAGTGAAGAAGGACTCGTAACTCTTCCCGGCTCTGTTTTGAAAGATATAACGTCAGAAACTCAACTCATGGGAGTGAAAATGATAGAATTTGCTCGTTCTATTCCGGAAGTAGTTACCAATATGGTAGTCCAAACCCTCACCAATCTCATTAACTACGGCATCCGCCAGGTAACCGATCCGATTGACAAGGCTATTATAGACACTCGCAATAAAATTGGAACCAGCATCAACCAAGCCCAGAGCAGTATCCAGCAAGGAGTCAGAGAGTCAATTTATTTCAACAAGAAAAGATAAGGGCGACTAGGTCTTTTTAAAATACTCGTCTTCTGAAAAAAGAGCCGTGAAAATCAAAAATATTTTAAAAGAAAATAAAAAAGTTCGCTTTGCTGTCATCCTTGCGTTAGTACTTTTTTTCTTTTGCGGAAAATTGGAAGTAAGTCTTTTTAGCTATGGCAATAATGATTTGGCTCAGACACAAGATCAATTCGAGTTTATTTCAACTGCTTATGCCGACGATGAATACATGGCGAGAGTAGCAACCGGGATGGAACAAAGAAAGGATACTCTTTCAAAAAATACAAATACAAATACAAATACAAATGATGATAGGACGGGTTGGGGTGAATGGTTAGCGTCTGGAGCGATTATTATAGTCCTTGGCGGGATAAAGATGCTTTGCGTATTTTTTGTTAACATAGGCGCCTATCTTTTAAACTCACTATTAAGTCCGAGCCTCTATAATTTTACCAGTGAAAAAATAATTGTTGAGGGATGGAAAACCGTCCGGGATGTCTGTAATCTTTTTTTTCTGCTCATCCTTCTTTTTATCGCCTTTTGCACTATTCTTCAAATTGAGAAATATCACGCCAAAAAAACTCTCTTGATTTTCATTTTGATGGCGCTTCTCATCAATTTCTCCAAACCCATCGCCATTTTCATTTTTGACGGCTCCCAGCTCCTGATGAATTTTTTTCTTAACAAAATATCAACGGCCTCTGGAGGAGACTACTCCGCAAAAATAGTAGACACGTCTAAATTAATCACAGCGATTGATGAAAGTTTGAAAGGATCCTCTAGTTTTCAATTAGTTGCTAAGTATCTTTTCGCGATTATATTTTTATTTATGTTCGGAACGGCTTTGCTTGTGATGGCGATTTATCTTCTTATCCGAATTATTGCGCTGTGGCTTTTGATAATTTTATCTCCTTTCGCTTTTTTATTCAACGCTGTTCCGGATTTCAAAAAACTTTCTTCCGATTGGTGGAATGCTCTCTTCAAGTATTCCTATGTCGGTCCAGCCATTGCTTTTTTTCTCTGGCTTTCCACCTTTCTGACAAGCACAAGCGTCAATTTGGAGAACAATGTTACGAAAATCAACGGTAATGATAGTCTTGCGACATGGGTTATTGCAAACATACTTCCTTATTTTACCACTCTTGTTTTTCTCTATGCCTCTATCATCATTGCCAACAAATTCGGCATTCAGTTCGCCGGCGCCATCACCAGCCGGGCAGATAAGTGGATGGGAAGAGCCGTAAAACTGGGTGGAGCAGGTCTGCTTGTTGCCGGAACACTAGGCCAATACCGAAGAATGAAAGATATGTATGAAGGAGCCAAGAGGGGAATCTCCCAAAGACCGGGCTGGAGAGTGCTCACTAAAGAAGGGCGGGAAGAAATATCAAAAGGACGTCGAGAGAAATGGGAAGAAAAATTTGCGCCTCCCAGTATATCAAGAGACCGCAAAAAAGCAAAAGAAAAAGAAAATGCTTCTCAAGCCGAGGTTGACAGCGGTGTTGCCAGAGGAGAAGGTTGGGCTTTACTTTTAGCTTCGAAAAGGGGAACCTTAACTGCTGATCAACTCAAGAATCCAACTGTTCAAAAAGCCTTTCAACAAAGCCCTGAGCTTCGTAAGGAAGCTTTGGAAAATCTCAGAAGCAAAGGGAATCTTCACTTGGCAGCCCTTTTGCGCCAACAAACCGCCAATGAAAATAACGATGATAGGGAAAGACAAAACTGGACATCGGAAGAATTTGCCAGAGACGAAATTGTGAACAGTAGAAATCTTGGCAATGTTGATTGGGAAAAATTTTCCAACTTTGACCCCAACTTCAAGAGGATTCTTGCCGAGCGACTGAATAATATAGCTACTATCAACCCCGAAGAAATATCAAGAATTACGGCAAGCGGAAGAAACATAAATTTCATATTAAATAACCCCGAGTTTCAGCAAATTGTGGAAAATGCCCGAGAGTCAGCTAGAGGAAATCGAAGAGAAAGAGAAAGAGAAAGAGAAAGGCAAGAGCCCGAACAACCCCGAATCGAAACTGTTTCTTATCGCCAACCACGAGAAACGTTTAGATATGATGAAAATGGAAGACTTATTGAGTAACCAAAATTAGAACTATTGAAAATGAGAAAAAATTTTACCAATTTACCGCTTAAAACCAAAATTATATTTTCTACTCTGCCCATCTACGTTTCTTCGACACCAAATCCCGATGTTGAAACTGAAGAACAGGTGCTGGCAAGACAAAAAAAATTTTCGGCGCTATCTAAAGCCCTAAGATGGAAACTGGCTTCCTTTGAAATTGGGGAAAAAATCCAAGCCATCGGTCAAAAATACGGGTTTGAGCTTTTGCGGTTGGCGAATATCACCAGGCTTATCCGGGAATACTATTTTGGCGAAGTGAAATTTGAAGATTTTCCCAAAGAGATTGAAAAAAGAATGGGGGTAAGCTTGTTCACCGCTCAAGAAATCGCCCGCTACATCAAAAAAGAAATTATTGATTGGGACCCCTGGAAGGAATATCTTGAAAAACTTCCCAAAGCCTCCGCCCGGGAAATTCTCACCAAGTTTCCTAAAGTAGCCGAACAAGAAATCACCGATGGCTATTTGGAATTCAAAGACAAGCCAGAAGAAATCTTTGATCCAACAATTCAAAATTGGTTGAGAGATTATGTCCTCCATCTCGGACAAGAGCGGCATTCCAATATCCAAAGAATGGATTATCTTTTCCGCGCTGAAAATACCAAAAATCTTACCTCGACCGAAAGAGAAAAATTAGGTATAATACTCAAGTCCTTTGATGAAAATATACCCCTCCCAATTGATCCGGAAAACAATGAGGTAGTGTTTGACGTTTCTGAAAAACCAGCTACTCCAGAAAAAGCCTTTCCGTCCGGGGGAGTGTTAACTGAACGACCAGTGTTTAAAGATCAAGAAACACCTTTCAAGAATCAATCTTTTCCCTCCCAATCCAACATTAGAGCTCCTCAAGGTCAAACCTTGAGCGGCTCTTCAAGGGATAGATTCATTCAACCGCAAAAACCGGCAGCGGAAAATTTCACCAAACCCTACCCCCAAACAATCAATAAACCATCAACTTCACCCCAGCCAGCTCAAAAAAATATTCCTCATTCTCAATTACCAGTTACCAATTACCACGAAGAAATACAATTTTCGAATCCCTTTCCGGCGCCAGGAACTCATGAACCGAAAATTACTGAAACAGAAATGGCTGGCGAAACACCCGTGAAATTCAAAGGATTTTCGGAAGGAGTAGCCACCGCCGCCCCGCCCGCATCGCTACGCGAGCAAGCTCGCTTGCGAAGCGTTGCGGGCGGGCAAAAGCCCTACGCTCCCAGCCACCCCAAAAATGTCATTTATCCCCATTACGGACCGCAACGGGAAGAAAAGCCGGAACCGAAGATTGATGGGAATATTGTTGATTTAAGTGGAGATAAATAGATATTATTCTAATCTGCGAATAAATTCCAATCAACGAATTGCAAATATAATGCAAATAGATTCGCAATTGGTAGATTAGTATTTATTCGTTGATTAGCATCACGTCTTATGCATGCCAATGTTCCCCAATTTATAGAAATGGAAGACAAAATCGCTTTCGGGCTCACATGGAAACAGCTTCTGTGGATGGGTGGAATGGCCGCTTGTCTGATTGTTCTTTACGGATTTGTTGATCGTCAAATTTTTCTTTTCGCCGCCATTCCTATTATTGCTGTTTTTGCTGTTTTCACTTTTTATCGTCCGCAGGGAATGCCTTTTATATCTTTCTTTAGTTTCGTAGTCCAGTATTTTACCCGTCCCAAAAAATATATCTGGAAAAGAGAATATAAAAAAGATGAATCCGTTTTCGCAAAATCCTTTCAGGAAACACAAAAGAAAAAAGCGAGTTTAAAAACAACGCCTATAAAAAAAATCCCCAGTCAGAGTCAGCTTAAAAGAATCGCTTGGGTATTAGACACAAAGAAATGAAGTCCTTATGAACTACAAAATTATCCAAATAAGTAAAATTAGAGGAACTAACTCATGATTTTTTGTATGTTTATATTTGATTCACCCAATTGCCGGCCAGGCAATTTGTAGAGAAAAAACCTTGCTATGGAAAGTCTCCATTCCAAAAATTTGACCAAAGATGAATCTCTGGGTAAATCAGCCCAGGAGTTTGTTGACATTGCCGAAATCAAAGATG
>Ga0078972_1017780_pt1 | contig 10095 bp, 6 predicted proteins | sample YelNatPaOPGAMG01_FD_67568 | JGI IMG/M metagenome (GOLD analysis project Ga0078972, IMG submission 67568) | Hot spring thermophilic microbial communities from Obsidian Pool, Yellowstone National Park, USA - OP-RAMG-01 (SPADES assembly) (version 2) | ecosystem: Environmental > Aquatic > Thermal...
CCCAGATATTTGGTACAAATAGATATAAGCTCTTCCCAGAATTCCTGTGGGACTAGGTCTGTTTCCTTTTTAGCTTCTACCATACTGATATAATTATATCACAAAAAAGGTCCAAGGACTAAATTCATACTGCTTATAGCTATAACTAACCCTATATTATAGAGGAATAGTTCTCTTTGCTACTGTAATATTTCCGAATGGGACTACATATATAGTAGAATTATCCCTTAGAGAGAGTAAATCCATCGCCTCCTCTAAACTCTTAGCCTTTTTGAAACCAAGGAGGTTCACATCTTCCTCAGGAAGCTCAGTTATCATTACAACTCTTCTTCCTCTCAATACTATCTTTATATCATATGCAATCTTTCCTATCATATTGAAGTTTTCTCTTAAGTCTTTTTCTAACATCACAGGGGAGTCTATACTCAGCCACTCTTTAAGATGATGAGTACCAAGCCCTTCGACACAGGAAGCAACCAGAATTATAGCCCCGTCATCCTTCACTATCCCCATAGTATTTATGATAGATTTCATTGCCTGGTAGAAGTTGATATCAAATGGGTATCCACCAGCACTTACCAAGACTACATCCGCCTTCTCGTCTACCTCTGCCGAGAATATCCTCTCTATAGTCTTACATCCAGCACGATGGGCTAATCTCCAATTACCAGAGACTATCTGGGAAAGCTCTCCTTCTTTATTGAATACTACATTTATGAGAGAATCAGGATTTATTAGACTAGTTATATCCTCCATATCTTCATGAACAGGATTCCCATCTAAGATACCTGCTGTAGCCATAGGATTATATCCAGTACCAAATGAAGGGTTTAGAAGTAGGAGATGATTATGGCTTATGGTGGAGAACCCAGAGATCCCCGGGAGTACAGATTTTGCTCCCCCACTAAATCCAGCAAAGTCGTGATAATTTATTGCTCCTGTGAGTATCTTTAGTTCAGCATCTAAGAAGACCCTATTTATATAGATAGGGGTACCCCTGGGAGAAGTACCCCTATATTCTAAAGAAGAGAAATCCCTACAGTTATGATTTATTACAGTAATACTACTTATTATCTCTTCCCCTAGAAGTAACTTCATCTCATCTTCTGTAAGCATAGGATGAGCCCCTACCGCAATGATTATTGTTATCCTACTGAGAGGTATCCCTCCTCTAGATAGTTCTTCCAAAAGGATAGGGAGGATCTCTTTTGCTAGGGTTCTTCTTGTCTTATCACTAACTAGGATTACTGCAGATTTCTTATTTCTGGCTAGTTCTAAAAGGGGAGGACCGTATAGTGGACTTCTTATCGCATTATAGATAGCTTCTTCCTGATTATCTATCTTAGGATAGTGATGAGGTTCTAATATTCCCAGGAGTTTTAACTCTGAAATATCAAAATCTCTCACCGCATTCCCATAGTGGAGTTTTACTATTTTTTCCATAATTCTTCTAGTGGATAATCATCTAATAGTTTCTTTAATCTAGCTTTGACCTCTTCATCAGCAGGACTTAATGGTAATCTTGGTATCCCTCCAGGGAGACCTACTATGTTCATCCCTGCCTTTAATTTTACAATATAATCTGCTAAATTGTCTCCAGCCTGTAGGATATAGTCTAGAAGAGGACCTGCCTTTTTTAGAATCTCCTTAGCAGTTTGATAGTCTTTCTTCTTTTCCGCTTCGTATATACTTAGGCATGTCTTTGGGATTAGACAAGCTTCGCCAGTGACAAATCCACGAGCTCCCATCAGACTTGCATAAGGCTCATGAGGCTCTCCCGACCCATTAACTATAGAGATCCTATCACCTAAGACTTCAATCATCTTAGAAAGCTTACTTATATAGGGTGAATTGTCCTTTAGTGCCACAATATTTGGAACCTCATCTACAAGTCTTACCATCGTCTCTATCGGTATATCAAGCTGGGAGGCAAACCAGTTATTGTATACCATAATACCAAGTTTTGTCTCTTTAGCTATAGCTTTGTAGTGATTTAGGAGTATCTTCTCAGATGGTTTCCAGTAGTAAGGTGGGCTTATCATAACACCATCTAGTCCTGCTTCTTCAGCATAATGGACTAGTTTTATAACAGCTCTTGTATCTGTATGATTACATCCACCAATGACAGGGACCTCTCCTTTTGCCTCTCCTTTGACTATCTTAAATATATCTCTTCTCTCCTCATCAGTAAGCATAGGGCATTCCCCAGTACTACCTGCGGGGACCAATACACCTTTCCCCTCTTTAACCCCACTATTGATGAGAAATCTTGTAAGTCTCCTTAATCCATCATCATCTAATTCATAATTCTCTCTGAATGGAGTAGTCATCACCACAACTATTCCCTTGACCTTATCCTTTAAATCCTTGAACTCTAACATCTCTACAACACCTCCTGAAATTAGTTTTAAAAATCCTTAGGTAAAGATTTTACTAAGTTTATAGTTAATTATCAATGGCTTTCCTTTCAATAAATCTAAATCCTCTTTGAAATCAAATACTACCTCATTATATTCCCAATGATTATCCCTGACTTCTACAGAGCCAATATCGTATCCTTCTATCTGAAAGTGGGATAAAGAGTAACCTTTAACTCCTTTTAAAGCTAGAGATCTAAGAGTGAAGTCTTTATCGATAGTAATACTACAGGAGATGTGTACTGAGAGATCTTTTCTCCTCTCTTTCCACTCTAGCTTTCCCCAGAAATCTCCTGTTACTATGGGAGAGACAAACTGTTTCTTCCACTCTTCTGGAATATTAGGGAAAATCCTCATCCTTCCCTCCCTAATATTTATCCAGAAACCTTGTAATGCCCAGAGAAGATACCATATAGAACCAGAGTTCATATATAGAGTACCTCCAGGTTTTCTATAGGGATCAAGAGCTATTGGCTGATCCCATGCCATTTTATAACGATTAAAGATTAATTCCCATATCCCCTCGACTGCCCCTAAACCTTCCTCAACTAGCCCTTCATACAGAGCCTCACTGGCAAAATGAGCGATAGAAAATCCTGGCCAGTTCCCTTCTACAGATTTTTCATCCTCATACTCTTCCTGCCTAATTATATATTTACCCCCACTCTCTGGGATCTCTATTTTAAGAATCTTCAGTATGGAAGAGAGTGCTTTTTTGATTCTTTCTTTTGGGTGAAGATCCCCCTTATAGAGAAAATGAGTATACCATTGTCCAGTTAACTGATCATCCCTACACTGAATATTTGAATCTAGAGACCCTTTCTCAGTGCACTTTATATAGTAGCCTTTCTCTTCATCCCAAAGTTTCTTTTCAAAGGATTCACTAGCCTTTTTGAATAGTTCCTCATACTTCCTAGCTGTAAACTCCTCGTTCATAAGTCTTGCTATCTCGGGAAATACCTTTAATGCACAGAGCCATAATCCACTGTCATAGGTATCCGCTCCATAGAATCTATTCTCATATGTATTACAGTTTCTATACCCTTCCGGTAATCCATCCCCATCCTTATCTAATTCTATCTCTCTTTCCATCGCCTCTTTCATCTTATAATAAATATCTCTTAAATTATCTATATTGCCTGTATAAAGATAATTCCTCCAACATAGAAGGACAAATTTAGGGTTAAGGTCTATCCAATTATAACCATAATTATTAAATGAGTCCATCCTATTATTACCAAAGTCATGGTAGATTTGACCCTTATTCTCCTTTGTAATCTCAAACATCTTGTCAGAGTACTCCGCATACATCATAAGTTCCCTATGTTCTAAAGGAGGAACAAATATTAGAGTTGTAGGTGAACCATAGAAACGCTGGTCTAATGTGCCAATACAAGGGCAATTTGGTGACTCTAATATAGAGTATCTCCCATCTTTAGCCCAGTATTGAGTGGCGGATAGGATATAGTTATTGTTTATAAGCATCTCTTTTAGCCATTCTGGTAGTGTGGAATCTAATATCTTCTTCTGCCAGTTTTCTACTTCCTCTAGATAAATTTCTGCCTTTTCTAAATGAGTCTTTATTATATCAAGGGAAGAATTATAGAAGTTTGCATACCAATGTCCAATCTTTTTACCAGCAAAGTCATATGGTGTAGCAAGACGTCCATTCCTTATACTTCCATCCCCAAACCCCCAACAATTTGGAGTATACCAGCTTAGGACATAATAGACCCTTTTCTTTTCCTTAGGATTGAGCCTAAAAAAGCTAGAAAGAATACCTGCATACTCTTCAGGGTTGTTATTTATTCTATCTGGAAGATGTCCTTCCCTATTTAAGAGGCTTAGAACTTCTTCGATGTTTTTTGGATTATATTGATAGGTATAGGACTCTATCCCCTCTATCCTAACAGCCAATGTGTAATCTCCCCAGGCAAAATTTGCCACTTCTGGATGCTCTTCTTTGTGATGAAAGGAGATAGCTAAGGCATTATTTAATTTAGTAGCTCTTATTATACCTCTATCATCATCAAAGTGAGGTTCAGTTGCTGGTACCCAATCATCCCAAGATACTTTACTTCCCCAACATCCATTTATATCTTCCCAAGAGAAGTTTAGGCTTATATCTATAAGTTCTTCCTGAATGTTTTCTATATCGAAGATAAAATAAATGATGGGAAGACAGTTTACCTCTAGATTTTTAGGTATAATAGGAGAGAATGCAGTAAGATCTATTCTTATGGGTAGATCTCTAGGAGTATAGGATAATATACATTTAGGCCAGAGACCTTTGTAAGAGATCTCAGCCTGTCTTAGGAAGACATTACTATCTTTAGCTTCAAACTGAGGATAACTAGTTAAGATTTTAGTCTGAGTCCCCCTTCTATCCTTACAGGTAATAGATAGGAATGTCCCTCTCATCTCATCTATGGGAAATACATAATTATTATTTATCGTAAAGTGTCTAAACATTCCATCAGGAGTGATCTCTATCTTCCCTGTTCCTATCCCACCTAGGGGAACGCCTACTATATCCTTTGGACTCATATCCATTTTCGCCTCCTATTTAATAGAATTATGGGTGGGAACATATTCCCCCACCCCTAAAATACCATCTGGAGATTCTTATCTTATAAAGAACTGTACTGGTTCTAGGATACTTTCCCGTTAATAATAATGCTCTTGCAGGAACACAGACTAGAGCAGGAGTAATAGCATTTTTAAAAATAATCCCTTCTTGAGCGAATCGATCAATATTAGAAGTTTTTGCCCAAGGACTTCCATAACATCCAAGAGAATCTGTGCGTTGTTCGTCGGTAATTATCCATAAAATATTAGGTATTTCTTTTGATAAAATTCCTTCTGAATAGCTCATCTATTATCCTCTCTTATTTATTGGGAAATTACTACTCGCTTCCTTTTATTGGAGGAATACTAGTTCCTAATTGTGCGCTTCGTTGAGCTGCCTCGATAACTCCAATAACTCTACGGGCTTGTTCTGGTTTTACAATTAATTCTTCTTTCATTAATAAGTGGTCTGCTATATTACGATAATATTCACCCCAAGCTCCAGTAGCATCAGGTTTTAGTATGCTATCCTGTCTTATCCCAGAAGTATAAGATATAAGACGGACTTCATTCCAATTAGCTTCTTCTATTGCACCAAGTGTACCAAGAATCCTCCACTTTGGACGTGCAATAGCAGATGTATTAGATGCCATATAGTCTGCTGTAACTCCGTTTTCAAAACGTATAATTACCTGCCCATAATCTTCATTCGTTATAGAATGCCAGATTCGTTTCTGAAAGTCTCCCATTATCTGAGTAATCTTAGATGGCACTAAGTTTAATATCCAATCGATAAAATGGGCTCCCCAGTCATACATTATGCCACCACTTATCTCTTTATCTGAGCGCCACCAGAATCCAGGGTGCCCATAGCCTTCACCACTTGCTTCTATATGAAACATTTCACCAATTAATCCTCGAGAGACTATGTCCTTAATCAGTAAGTAATCATTATCCCAACGGCGATTATGGAATACGCTGAGCATACGCTGTTTTTCTTTAGCCTTATTAATCATAGCATTCGCTTCTTCTACTGTAAGACACATAGGCTTTTCTACAACTACGTGCTTACCTGCTTCTAGACATTTAATTGTAGCTTGGGCATGTGCATTATGAGGAACTACAACAAAGATTAAGTCTAGCTCTGGCATAGCTAACATTTCGTCCAGATTGGTAAAGTAGCCTTTGAGATTAGGATGTTCTTGCCTAGCCAACTCTATTCTTTCTAGGTTAGCATCACATACAGCTATTACAGCTAATCCAGGGGTCTGATTAATTTTTTCCACATGAAATTTCCCCATGCCACCATATCCCAAAACTCCACAAGATATAGTGTTATCCGGAAGATTCTCTCCAGTAGTCCAGGCTATGGCACGTATCAGTAGTTTTCGGAATTCAGGATGATTCCAAGCCTGCAGTGTATGTCCATTTGCTAAATAGACTACACGTCCTTTACCATATTCACGGGCATAAGCCATAGGCATTTGCTTTCCCTGCCATATGGTATACGCCAGTAACTTTACTTTGCTAGGATCGTAGTTTTGTAGATGGTACATCTCATCGTAGATATCAAAGTCGGGCATACGAATAGTTAGATAATGCTCTCTGTCTGCTATGAATACTTTAAATTCATGTTGAGGTGGATGAGTTAAGAATTCTCCTCCAATTATGTCAATGTAGGCACGACTACTACGGAAGCTATCAGTAGCTGAATGGAGACCAATAAACCCTCCACCATTACGGATAAAATTTAAAAGACCCTTTTCCCTTTCAGGAGTCAAATCGTTGTAGAAGCCAGTGGTATACACTACTACAGCTGAATAATTTCCACTAGGTAGGTTTGTAAATACATCAAGATTATTACTCATCTCTACCTCAAATCGTCCGTCGCTTTTTAGCAGTTTTCCCAATATTTTCCCAGCAAGTTCTGTTGGATGAAATTCTGGTCCACCATACACATATAAAATCCTTTTCATACTTTTAGACCTCCTTCTATTACTTAGTTTGTCATTTTCTCATTGGTGATTATATTATACCTCTCATTTTCCTTCACTTACTCCCCTGAGTATCTAAAACTTATTAAGCAACAATTTCAACATCATTTATGAAACACTTTATCATTATGATCATATCTCAGGTGATGGCCAATCTATAAATTTTTCTCCTTTCCTAGGACCAAGCTTCTCAACTAACCTACGAGTCTGTAGGGCTATAGCATCACATAATGGGGTTATTTCTTCAATACTAGGTACGCCTTCTTCCCATTTATCCCAAGCCTCGAAGAGTTTTTCAAAAGGTGAGGTATCAACCAAATGACCGCATATGCGTTTAAACTCTTTAAGACATTGGTCTTTACTATTAGCATAGATGCCTTGAGATAGAATAGAAGCACGTATTATTGCCCACGCTAGATAAAAGGCTACATATAGCAAAGTATCTGCTTCCTCTTCTTCTGAAGGAGGAGTACGGCCCTTAAATCGTGTAAGAAAGTCTTCCCTATTTATAGCTACCCTTTCAACTTCCATCGATGCAAGATCAGTCCATCCTGCTTCAGATAAGTATCTTCTTCTCTCAATCGGCTCAGTACGAATAATCCTTACAAATTCTTCTATTAATCTTAGACATAGTGGTAATCTATGACGACCAGGAGCCTTAAGCCACGTCTCAGCTAGAGCCTCCGTCTTCTCATACAATTCGTCTTTGATAAGTCCTCGCTTTAAAGCATCCTGTAAAGTCAGGAAAAATTCATCCATAGTAAGTAGCTCAATCTCCGGATACTCATTAAGTTTATTCATTTCAGATGCTAAATGCTCTACTAAACCTTCTGCTATCTGAGCAAACAAAAACATAAATAGAGGCCTTGTAGGACATTCCTTTGAAAAACGTACTATATCCCCTATATTATCATGTCCTACTCTTGCTATATGAACAGAATGTAGTTTGGGGATAGGTCCTTCAAGATAACTCTTTGCATATGGTGAGCCACCAAGTCCACATACAAGTCCTGGACCATCTTTCAATATTTTCTGTTCCCTTCGAACAGCTTCTAAATCTTCAACCTCTCTCCACCATTCCAGCAAGTTCCAGTTAACCATATTACATCCATTCTGCCCAGATTGATTAAGTAATATCCTACTTTCTCTAAGATAAAGATCTACTAAATCCTTAGGCCAAAGGTGAGAATATGTATATCCTGCACCTGAAGATGGTCCCCAGAAGCAGTCATTATCTGTACGTGTCTCTTGATAATATTGCAACATTCCTGGCATTAACTTTACCATAAGTGGCAAAAAACCCCAGTTAAACTTGAAACTACCTCTTTGAGGCGCTAACCAGTTTCCTGAGTGCAGATTATTCATAGCCCAGGTTGCATCTCCATCACTCATATACAAACATACATATATTTTTTCTTTTTTTGCTATACACGTTTCTTTCTTTGGCAGTGACTGAGTATATGACTTATCTGAATCCCCTATTCCTCCGTGAATAGTTAGATTAGGTGTATATACGCTACAAAGAGTAAAAAATCCATGACGAGCGCCCTCGACTACGTAGTCTTTTTCTTGATCCCATACGCAATGCCAATTCATCTGAACTCCTGGAATATCAGCTGACTCAAGCATACGTCGATATAACTTTAAAGTTCGCCTATGAACACGGCTTACAGGCAAGTCTAGTGCAAAAGCCTTACTATAAACAATGTAATCCACAAGTTCAATACATCTCGAATACCAGCTAGGTCTATGAATACAAAAGTTAGCATATATTTTCTTATTGCAAAGAGGCCACAGATTTTTAATAGCCCACTCTGCAGCATCCCAATTGTCATTAAATTTATCGCGTAAATCTTCACGCTTTGGTATACCATGTTTTATCATCCAATGTTCCTGATCTGGAGCTATAGGTAGTAATCTTTCAAGCCCAGCTAAGGTTATAGCAATATTTTGCGTCTGGATGAGTTTCTCATTATCATAGATGACATAACCATCTATTTCCCTTTTATATAGATCAATCAGCTCATCTACATCTTTAAGACTCTCTACTGGTAGAAGAAACCTCTTTACATAATAATCAAGCCAGTGCTCTTCATACAATGAACTAGGTTCTCCAGACCTCTTCTCTCCATAAGAACTACAGATCAGATACAAATGAGGTTCTTTACGGTTAATAAGCCCTTGAAACGCTCGAAGCCAAATCCAGAAATCAGTCTCTTGCCTAGCCAAATTAGGTCTCAATACTAGCAGTCTCTTTACTTTTGGAATCGTAGGAAATATCTCTGTAAGTTTAAGTCCTTGAATACTCATATAAAAACTCCTTTTATTAATTATTTCCCAAAAAGCTAAATCCAACATTATAAAGCCATTTATAGTGTCCAAGATCTTTTGTTATTGCAAATGCTTTTCTAAACTCTTTGCTACCTTCTCTTTTCTTTCCAATCCCGTAATATGCGATCATCTTTCCACAATAGCAAAGTGCGAGTCTTTGGTCATAGCCTGATAAGAAAAAGACTTCTTTTGGTATTCTTCTCTTAAGATTTAACAATACTTTTTCTTGAGTAGAGTTTCGATTTAGCAAACTTTCAAATAAAATATCTGCTTCTTCTACTCTTCCAAGTTTTCTTAATACCTGCCCTTTATAGTAGATCTCATATGGAGAAAAAGTTTCTTGCGTAGATATACTCTTCCACATTTCTATAGCACTATTCTTATCACCTTTAAGCCAAAGGCATTCTCCGAGCCAAAATTTTTGCATCGCCTCATGCCTGCGCGAAATATATGGAGCGCCAACCCCCAAATTGGAAGGGTAAGTTAACGCTTCTTGAAAATGTTCTAATGCTTCATCATACTTATCAGCTTTCAGCAAATCTACTCCCTTTCTAACATTGGCCTCCACAAATATGTCCCAATAGCCATAATATCCTTCGGTAGGAACAAATTGGTGAGTTTTTAAAATTCCCAATGCTTTCTCATATTCTCCTACCTCCACAAAAGCATCTGCCAATACTGCCCAGAGAGAACTCTTTTTAAATTTATTTGCCACCTCTTCCAGAGTTTTTATCATCTCTTCTGTAACACCAAATGTTTTAGATACATTATAAGATTCCAAAAAC
>Ga0078972_1017784_pt1 | contig 10093 bp, 11 predicted proteins | sample YelNatPaOPGAMG01_FD_67568 | JGI IMG/M metagenome (GOLD analysis project Ga0078972, IMG submission 67568) | Hot spring thermophilic microbial communities from Obsidian Pool, Yellowstone National Park, USA - OP-RAMG-01 (SPADES assembly) (version 2) | ecosystem: Environmental > Aquatic > Thermal...
ACGCCATCAAAAACCGTCTCGAGTCGTACTCCATGAGTATGATAAAGGCTTCTTCAGGACCGACGCATTTGGTGAGGGAGATGTATCGCTACGTGACGAACATGGAAACGGTCGAGATTCCGGACGAGTTTTTCGATAAGACCTTAATTCGTCAGCTGATGCTTGGTACAGAGGAAGCGCGGAGGGAAAATGAGCGGGTGAAAGTCCTCCACGAAAACTTCGCGGAATTCCTCTTCGAGGGTACCCAATACAGGGGTGACGCGGATATCTACACATATGGGGCGATGAAGTACCTGACGAATCTGAAGAACCATTTCAGAATGAACCTCGAACATTTCATGATACGCGCCGTGTTTGCACTGTACCCGGGCATCTCTCGCAAAGGAATATGGGCGATTATCAACGGCATCACGAACGATCGCAAGCATGAAGATGAGATCGAATTCGTCGGAGAGAAGGCGTCACGCAGGGGCACAAATGAAGCTTCTGTAATCCGTGCGGCTATACAAGAGCACCGCGCAGTCTTGGGGTTAGCGAATCCAACAGACAAGATATCAGAGTTGAGAAAAGATAAGGAAAGATACTATCGCCTCGTCCTGCGGTATTTCGTGTTTTTGGACCGTGAACTCGAACGCAAGGCAGAGGTGAAGCTGAGTGGGGGAAAATGAAGCGTGGGAGAGATGGAAGGCTGCCCTAATGGGGAAGCGCTTCAACGTGGTTCCAATGTGCAACATCAAGTCACTTTTTGTGAGTATGGACTCCAGAATCCTTTACGGCATCATGAGGGAGATCAGTCCGGTGTTCAATGCTAACAAGGAGGAGTTCTCCGGCGAAAATCGTGAGACGTACTGGAAGAACATCTTCGATTTCAAACATCTGAAGTGAGCAAACAAAAGGTATTCACTGGGATGATCGAAAGCGATGGAGTAGCCATGTGTGTACACTATCGGCGGTTGAAGGAAGATCGTCCAGTCCCCCCATCAGCTGCGGCCGTCGCGAAGCATGAAGAAAACAAAGAGGCGGGTCCCGCGACACAGAAAGTGCAGGATGACGACCTCGTCGTTGGCGCGGCGAAGCATGAAGAAAACAAAGAGGAGGATGCTGCGACGCAGGAGGTGCATGATAACGACCTTGTCTTTGGCGTGACGAACGATGAAGATGAGAAGGAGGCGGGTGCTGCGACGCAGGAGGTGCAAGCTAACGACTTTGTCGTTGGCGTGGCGATGCATGAAGATGAGAAGGAGGAGGATCCTGCCGCGCAGAAAGTGCAGGATAACGACTTTGTCGTTGGCGCGGACCCTGGGAATACGAATATCATAACCATCGTAGCACCGAAGCGTACGGAAGATAGTGCTGATGGTAACTTACGTCAGAAAGACATGCGTCTTTTTTGAGGTTCTCGAGAGCAATATACGATCGAGAACCGGGAACAATGAATGCAAGGAAGGAAATTGCAGCATGGAATGTAGGAATGAAGGATCACCTGGAAGCTTTGAGCGAGGTGACGAGCCGAGGAGCGGACTTTGGAGCTTTCGGAAATTCATGGAAGTTCGCGTTCCTCATTGAGATACGCTGTGGGAGGAGTATACAAAGCCCCGGTGGGCTCGTTTGCGAATGAATTTGTATTGTGGAAAGCAGCGGGCGCTCGCGAATTTTTTCAATCAGTTGAGTGCCCTGAAGGAGGATGAAAATCAGAGGCTGGTAGTGGCATACGGAGCAGGACGATGGAAGACCCAAAAAGGGTGTACACCAGCTCCAACGACAAGAACGTGCAAGGAGTGTGCACGGCGTTTTGTTATAATACCGATAGATGAGTTCCGAACGTCCTATACACACCACGAGCTGGGGTGTACACTTCAGAGGGTGGAGATGGAGAAGTGCCAGAGGAGCCATGAGGATATAGCAAAGTACGGACCGCTGACGGAGGAGCAAATGGAAAGGAGGGCAAAAGTGCAGGGGCTATTTGCATTAGTGAGTACAACTTCCAATCGCAAGAAACGGATGGAGGTTTTTAACCGAGACTTTAACGCCGCAATCAATATACGGAGATGATTGGTAATGGAGAAAAGACCTCCAGAGTCCACAGGAGGGAACGTTGTTGGACAACCTTCCCAAGTCGAACTATATGAGAAAAACTTGGAATCAGTAGAAGATGGCCCGCCGAGAAAGACGAGGGGGCGTCTGCACATCACTTGGAGACGTTTCCTCGAAAGCGGGTTTCTCGCCGCTTCTGTACACCGGTGGCATCGTTCGACTGTGCGCCCGCTCTACCGGTGGTATACCGACACAAACGCACCCTCGCACGCAAACAATCACACAACGGGCAGTGCTCGCATCTCAGACGTTACTCAAGGCCTGGATCCGAGCGCTCGTGGCAAGAATGTCGTCGGTTTCGCGTAGACTGTGTACTCTGGTTTGGTGTTTGCTCGTGCTGGGCGTATTAGCTCGGGTTCCGGTGACGGGCGCGCTTCAGTTTTTCCTGAAAAGTGGCCAAAAGAAGTGTTTCAGCGAGGACGTGACCGCGGGGACCCGCGTTCTAGGCGAGTACCTCGTCACTGCCGGCCCAGGTAAACTTGATGTCGAGCTGGTGGTCACTGGACCTGACGGTAAGGTAATCTTTCAAAAAGACAACATCGATCAGGGAAAGTTCACGTTCGAGAGTCCAGCGGGACCGCAGCGCGGTCAGCACCCGCACGGTAACGTTGGAGAGGCGGACAAAGAGCACCAAGAGTTCGACGAAAACTACGGAGACGTATGGCCTACCTACAACTACCAGTTTTGCCTTTCGGGAAAAAACGGTGACGGGCCCGAGACGAAACGCAAAATTACGCTCCACGTCAGTACGGGAGCCGCGGCGAAGGACTACTCAACAGTAGCCAAGGTAGAGCACCTTGATAACCTGGAAATCGCCCTGCGGCGCATGGAAGATGAAGTGAAGTCCATTCTGGAAGAACTGGAGCATATGCGGGCTCGTGAAGAGGCTATGCGCTCAATCAACGAGTCGGTGTCGCGGCGCGTGCTCTGGTACAGCATCATCTCTTGCTTGGTTATGATCGGAGCAGGTATCTGGCAGGCACGCTACCTCAACGCTTTCTTCAGGGCAAAGAAACTGATTTAAACGAAGAGTGTACGCGTTGAAAATGCACGTCCCGTGACGTGCCTCGTCAACCGGGGCGCGCGAAGCGGCTTTCTGGAGACCGCTGCAGCCTCTGCGGCTGCATAGGCACTGCGTCATGGCCTGGAATGCGAGCGACGAAAACCCTGGCGAGAGGGCGAACAGGCCTCTGCTCGCCGCTACACCCTATGCGACGTCAGAACAACGGCTGCACCCAGGTTTGAGACGCTCAACAGCGAGTCCGTTTCCGAGCAGCATATCAGCAGCTGTTGCTCTGCGCAAGCCGTGCCTTCAGTGGCAGCAATGACTGCACTGAGTGTGTCAGGCCAGGGCTTTGTCCCAGGCATGGGACTCGTCGACGATGCTCCGAGAGGATCCGCAAGAGCACCCTTGAGCGCTTTCATACCGATCGATTTGGTGACGTGCATCGCTCACCTTCGCCTGGACGACAGCAGCAGCTGCAGTAGAGTTCAGACAGCAAGGCTCGATGAGGTCATCCTCAAAATCGAATACGCGCATGGTGAAGCACAATGATTGTCGTATGCTGGATACGTATCGCGCAAAGTGCCTCAAGCGGGTAGTAGATCGGGACGAGGCGCTTCTGTAGCGCTCACGACGCGGTGATCGGATTCGATCTGCACTCGACTTTCGACGCAGCGCACGTACGAAGTACTCTCAATGGTAAATGGAAACGACAGGAAATCACTTGAATGCTCAGGAGACCAGATTGCGTCCTGTCCGCTTGGTCTAAACTCCCCAGGCTGGTCGTTGCACGTTCCAGCGGAGCGCTGCGTGCGAGTCCTCTCACTGCCCGCAAGACACTCGAGTTCGAGGCTCGGACGTTCATCGGAAAGAGGCTCTCCCCGGATCCCGTCATCGTTCTTAGGTAACGAGGCAACGGGTTCTGTGCGCTGCCGGTTCATCATACTGTACCTGGCAACCGTAAACACGTGGCTGCAGGACGCTTCTTATGTAAGCGCTCGCTGAAAGACGTGTGGCAAGGCAGTCATCGCCAGCAGCTGGAAGCATCCAGACAGCGCTGCATACCGAGGCTGAACGATGTAACCAACGCGAAGCGACGTGGAGTCCGCCAAGTGGTTCGCCAGAAAAACCTGCAGTTCGAAACCGTGCATGCCTGATATTGAAGCTTCACGACGTCGTGTTCGTTGGAAACGCAAGGCATGCGGCTGTGGTTTGAGCGGTCGTTTTCCTCGTGATCCTATCTATTTTCCGCAAGTATTAAATCGTTTACAAGAATCATGAAGTACCTTGTCTTTCTATGAGGGTGGATGATCGTTTCCAGCTACCACGGGATGCCCTTGACGAATACAAGAAGAAACTGTCCATGATACGCATCACCGCAGTCGTATGCGTCAGCCAGGAGAATGTGTTCAGCGACTCGAGCTGCAGCGAAACTGGCGACTTTGCAGCGTTCGCGGACCGAAAAAGAGCAGAAACGCTTGTTTGATGGAAGCGTCGAAAAGCGATCACGAAGCTTCTGGAAACGGTGAAGACAAGGCAGCTGCGGTTACCGATGAAGAGCCTTGCATAGGGACGCACACGGAGCGCCAGGTCGGCACTGCTGGGACGCAGCCTGAGCAAGCTGTCCAGAACGGCGCCTCTTCAGGTGGTTCACCGGACACGGGTACCCCGCTTTCTGCGTACGGTCTGCATGTGCCGGACATTGCAGAGCGGTTGGCGAAGGCTTTAAGTCTACGGAGCACCGCTGCAGGCACCGACGCTTCAACCGCGCTCAGTGAACAGCAGCTGAGACTCGAGCACCAGGCGCCCGAAGCGCCGCCTCAACAGCAGCGACACCAGCATCGTTTTTGGTCCTCACAACCGGTACCTCAGTACAACGAGACCTGTGTGACGTGTGATGGACCCATTGACGAGCGTCCCCGCTTGGACCCGGCGTCAGTGCCGGAGGCGCCGTACCCGTTGCTTGCCGGGTTCTCTTGGTGTGAACTCGATATCAGTGCCGAAAGCGATATCCAGGAACTGTATGAACTGCTTCGTTCAAACTACGTCGAAGACGACGATGCCCAGTTTCGTTTCGACTATTCGCCTGCGTTTCTGCGTTGGGCGCTATCACCACCAGGTTGGAAACGTGTCTGGCATGTTGGCGTTCGCGTGAGCACGAGCTCCAAACTGGTAGCCTTCATTGCCGCAGTGCCGGTAACCATGCGACTTCGAGATGTCAAAGCTCTTGCTGTCGTCGAGGTGAACTTTCTCTGCATCCATAAGAGGCTTCGGCACAAACGACTGGCCCCTGTGCTGATCCGCGAAATCACCCGACGAGCGCACCGCCAAGGCATCTACCAAGCGGTATACACGGCGGGTACGCTGCTTCCCAGGCCGCTGGTTACCTGTCGCTATTGGCATCGCTCGCTGGATGCCCGAAAACTGATTGAGTGCGGTTTTAGTAGATTACGACCTCGCATGACCATGAAACTCACTGAAAGACTCTATGCGCTTCCGGAGAAACCGCTACACCCGGACGTGATGCCCTTGGAACGAAGGCATTGCGCATCGGCTCGGGCACTGCTCTCTCAGTACTTGGAAACGCACACCAAATTCCATCCATGCTTCTCAGAAACCGAGTTTGAACACTGGTTTTTGCCACGCGATGACGTCATTTACAGTTTCGTGCGCGTGCAGCGAAACACCAGCGCCACCGGTACCTCAAACGAACGCGTCACCGACCTCATTAGTTTCTACTCACTCCCATCGAGCGTGATTCACAGTAGCAAACACCGCACCCTGCGAGCAGCGTATTCCTTCTACAACGTAGCGACGAGTTGCTCGTTTCAGGACCTCATGCAAGATGCCCTTATTCTCGCGAAAAATGCAGGATTCGATGTTTTTAATGCACTGCACTTGATGGAAAATCGAGAGGTTTTCGATCAGCTCAAATTTGCACCGGGTGATGGCGAACTCCACTATTATGTGTATAACTGGCGGACGAGTGTTTTGCGGTGTGAAGAAAACGGATTGGTCATGCTGTGAACGAAACGTCATGAGCAGAGACGCACAGGCAAAGTGTCGACCGCTTTGCGTCGCTTCGACGCTATCCGCATCGTACTTGTATTTCCGAGATTATTCCGGTTGTATATCGCAGTTGTCAATGCATCAGCGCCTCTTTTCGCGGTTTGGTATGCAGCTTCGCGTCTCAAGCTGGGACACTGGTATCGGGCACCAAGTGCGTACACCTTGGACCGCGCGCTCTACTCCCGGCGCGCAAGAACGTAGGTATCGTGGTGCTCTCATGCCGTCGATTCGTGCCGCACACTCAAGCCAGTGCATCTGCGGGCTGGTACATCGTGAGCGGGCGCTGTGCAGCAATAACACGAGGCATTGTAGTGCGCTGATATCAGGTGCGAGAAGACGCACTTGCGCTGAGGAGCACGCTCTCGTCACGAATGACAGAACATGCGTCTAGATGCACTGCAATTCACAACCGTCATAGTCGATGCGGAGTCGTCTGCTGAACGACTGAGCACATGCTGGGGCGGTGCGTATCATCGGCTGCGGCTGCGGTCTTGCTGCTGCCACAGGGGCGATGCCTGCATTCCGCATCCAGGGACACCGAGCCCGTCAGGCGAAGCTCGCACCTACGAGCCTCAACGCTGAGGCGAACCCAAACCCCGCACGAGACCATCGTACCAACGAACTGCCGCTTCTTGGCTTCCAAACGCAGATATTCTGGCACTGACCATACGCTCATCACAGGGAGGTAACCTTGGACGCTGCGGTGCCGTGCGTCGCGAGCAACGCTCTATCTCGCTACCAGGCGCAGCTCCGGAAGCGGGTGCAGGTGTCGACGTTGGTGTCGAGTTGTCTGCTGGCTCCTTTTCAAGCGCCTTCTCTGGCAGGTATTCGTGCGCAAACCAGTTGGACAGCTCCGGGTCAGAGGTTTTCGTTTGGGAAACAAGCTGCTCTACACAATTCCGAAGAGAGGCAGTCAGCCCTGCATACGAGATGCCCGCCGACGCCTTATCGTATATACTGGTGATCGCAGACGCTGCATCGCGCCAGGAACTTTCTCGTATGCATTCTGCGGCGATACCGGTGAGCATCAGCGCTAGAATCGTCACTCGATACGTTTGTTGGGCTCGCGTGTATGCGTTTTCCAGCTGGTTCAGAGTTTCGTTGTCTGCGCACTCGAGACGGGTAGCAAGTTCGCGAATGTCGTCGGAGAAAGGCCCGGACGCTGCGGACTTCATCGCTCCGAGAAACGTGGACGCTGACGCCTTGGTTGGCGGCAACACTGGCTCGTTGGCCTCGGTGTTCCCTGCTGTTTCGTCGTTTGTATGTGTCCGTAGTGCACGGTGTTTTCGCAGCGCCGTGAACAGATCTACGCCCTGGGTCTGGTCGCTGTACACATGACATGTTGCCAAGAGGACAGCGTCTGCGACCTGACCTTGATGAAGACAAAGCCATTCAGGGCGCTCCAGGAATGTCTCGTCCTTGTCCGGTTGTCGAAGGCGTTCGGAGATGCTCTCAACGACTGGACGCAATTTCTCGCGTTCTACCTCCTCCCGAAGCACTGCGTTGTTCGCAGCGATTTCCGCTACGAGCGACGCCGGTAGCAGACGCTTGGCCTCTTCGATGGAGGGAAGCTGGCTCGCCTCCCCGTGTTCTTCCCGTCTGTAGAGCAACGCGTAGGCAGAGGTTGTGCCGGGCCCACCGCGCCCCACCGAGTGGACATGCTCCCACGAGACGCGACGTACTCGTTGGTCATTGAATTCGTACCAGTCGCCCGCTCGAGTCGATCGAATGAAAACAAAATAATGACCTGCCTCGGGGGCGCCCTCGTGTACAAGCACTGCCTGCAACCGATACGCTTCATTCGACAGGCTGGCAAAGTTTTGCACCATTTCCTCCGCGAGACACGCCATTCGTGTCTCAAGCCGTTCGCGTTGTTGTTTCTCTGTCACGTAGACGTAGGACAAGCTCTCAAGGGCCTGTTCCCGATGTGCAGTCTCGCTCTGGTCGACAACGACAGGCGGATGTGAGGAATTTCCGGGATCCAGGGCGCGTAGTCGCTCAAGCACCGCCTCGTAGACGACATCCGATGGCTCTTGCAACCCAGGTAAGTGAAGCAGTCGTTGGAGCTCCTGCTCTAACTGAGCGTATTCACGGCAATACTGCGCATCTTGTAGTCGTGCTAAGAGCGCTGCTTCACGGTTACGCTCAAGGTACCGATCTAGATAGATTGTCTCTGCGAAATCGAAGAAATCGTTCACCTTCTCCGGCATGTGAGTCTCTTGGTTGAAGCGCAATCGCTGAAGATAGATAAAAAGCACTGGAGCCAGAGTTTGAAACCATACAGACTTGGTTGCGGTGCGGGTATTCGTCGTTGGTGCTGTTGTTATCCCGCTCGTCGACGCCTGCGTATCGCTCGGATTAGAATCTGCGTGCATAGGAGTCCCCGGCGTCAGCTTTTCTGGCTGATACTCCACATCGGCGAGCACATACTCATCCAATGCAGCGTACAAGTCCCGGCAGTTACCCGAAGCAACATCGAGAATGAGCGCACTGGTGGTTCCCTCAACTCGGTCGGCAAGCCGCCACGTTGCGGACTGCAGTCCGCTGAGCCGCTCCAGCATCGCGTCGAGCGCTGGTGTATCGCTTGCTCCTGGGGACTGGGGCGCCCCGTGGGTGCCCGATCCATCGGATGAGCATTGTGGATTCATTTCAACCGCCATTGCGACTTGATGCGCTCCCTCCATGACTCGACAATGCAATTCCTGAACAAAGGAGTGCGTAAATGTGCGCTGCAATGGCTCCGTGTTGTCTACCGTCTGCAGAGCAGCCTCTATGGAGCGCAGGAACGTCTCATTGAACTCACTGAGGTCGTGTTGAGCTCCCAGATCCAGGGCAGCTGAATTCAAGGTCTCCGCAAGCGCGTACAGGAAACCGGTGGGGTCCGCGTAACGGCGCTCGGAGAGAAGCAGGTACGCGAAGAGGCGTTGGAGCTCGCGAACGACATCAATGGCTTTCGGAGGTGTCTTTTCTGTGTCGACTCGATCCTCGCGCCACGAAAATACACGCCTAACAAAAGAAGGGGTATGGTAGTATACTTGGAGTAAGGAATTGAGGTAGCAGGTGTTGCCGACATTACAGAGACCAATTGGCTCCATCGGTGACACTCGGACGACAGTATTCGGATCAAGCGATGCCTCCGACGGCCTAAAGAGAGAGAGTTCAAAGCGCTGTCGGGCTTTTCGTTCTTCTTCAAGGGACGCTTCGATAGCGCGCTGTAGTTCAGTATCCGAGGCGAGAGCGAGCGGACTCTCCGCGGTCGGCGCTTGGGAACCAACGGGTTTGGAAACTGCGTTCTCCGTACTGGACGCCAATGCATCTCTAGGCCGAAGGTACTCGCGGCGTGAGAGTTCGATTGCTCTTTGCAACTCTGCCTGCTCTGTGTTGTTCGGGTCGTTCGTGCCTTCTTTCTGGTCGCGGTGTCGGTCGGCAGGTGGAGGCAAGCCCGAGTTGGGCTCCGGTGACGTTCTCTGAGCTCCAGCCGCAGGGCCGGCGCTCGAGCCATCCGGGCGAATCTTGTGCGTCAGAATGTAGTCTAAAATTTGTTCTGTCGAGTGGCAACCGTGTTTCAGGGCAACCGCCACCTGGGCATCAGTGAAACCCAGCTCGGCGGCAAGCTTCCACACCTCCATGCGTTTTGTCTGCGAACTACCCGTTTCCCGAACGGCTGTTGGTCGATCTCTCACATTCGCGCTAGAGTTGCGCTGAGAGCTATTCTCGGATCGAGTCTTGGCGAAGATGTTTCGCATCTGCGGGAAAATTCCAAAACATCCAGTCGTTCGGGCAACAACGGAACGGAAAACCTGAGTGTTCTGGATGCGGTCGACGCCGCAGTGTTCGCTGCACTTTCGTAGCAACAAGGCTCTCGTCTTGACGTTCTTGAATGGGAGACTCGCATGGAACTGACAAGGTATTGCAGGTGCGGGAAAG
>Ga0078972_1017785_pt1 | contig 10089 bp, 4 predicted proteins | sample YelNatPaOPGAMG01_FD_67568 | JGI IMG/M metagenome (GOLD analysis project Ga0078972, IMG submission 67568) | Hot spring thermophilic microbial communities from Obsidian Pool, Yellowstone National Park, USA - OP-RAMG-01 (SPADES assembly) (version 2) | ecosystem: Environmental > Aquatic > Thermal...
GTCTTCTCGGCTTGTGATAGCCATTACGGTGTTGGCCCGCCCTTCCTTCTCCTGTACCCTCATGAGGTCGTCCAGCAACTTCATCACGTTCTGCCCCCAGAATCCACCGCAGCTTCCCTTCGACCCCATCCAAAATCTGTTTATCAACTCCTAAGAACCAATGCCTTTTCTCTTCATGATCCCTGGACACTGCTATTGCTCCTTTCGTTCTGTACTTCCCGACTTGCGCGTGCCTTACTATTTATGCCTTTTAACTCTTTTCGTGATCCTAAAATACGCTGATTTAATTTTCAAGATTCACGTAAGAATTTCCACAACTTATGCTAATTCTATCAACCGATAATTGTTACGCCTACAGTCCGATAACCTTGACTCTAAAAAATCGGTGAACTAAACTTGTAACTGTTAACAAAAGGGCAGGGAATTAATTTGGCCTTGACCCTGCGAAATGACGTGGCAACTGAGAAAGTCAATGGTGGTAGTGCAAAGAATCAAATTTTAGTATGGCCGTGTTCCTTTACAATATGGGAACTTCGAACACCCATAAAATTTACCAAACCTTCCACTTCTTAGAACCATCTTCGAGCCACATCTTGGACAAATTTTTTCCTCGGTAACCGTCTTAGCAGTTCTCGTTTTTCTTTCAACACTTCCTACTGAGACATGTCCCTTGCAAAATTTACAAAATCTCCCATATCCAGTGGTAAGAGAATCATCTCGAAAATCTTCAATGTGTCTTATCTGCTTACATTTTGGGCACTCCTTCATTTTGCTATTTTGTAAATCCTCAATAGTTTGATGTATGTCGCTTATCAAATTGTTTTTATCAACTCTGCCTTTTATTAGGTTTTCAATTCTATCGCTTAGTGTTTTAACTGGATCGTCCCCAGCATTAAATTTATTAATCCTTAGAAACCTATAGCCGTAGCCCTCCAGCACTTTTTCACGGTAGATATCTTCGTCTCTCATATACTCTTGATAATTGAATTCATTTATCCCTTCGACCTCCTTAAAATGTTCGAAACCATCATACTCGATCACGATTTTGTGCTCTCTGTCAGCTTTATCTTTATAAACAAGTAAAAAGTCGACTTTATAGTTTGGGTGATTATATGTCCTGTCTAACTGTTTTAGATATTTTCCTATCTCAAATTGTGGAATGAATGTGACTTTTTCTTTGTTCCTTCTCCAAAAATCAGTTTGATAAAACCAATGCATCACCTCAGGTTCCATTTTTGATTTTCCATCAACTTCGCTTACGCTTCGCTCTTTTTTTGTTTCATTCAATATAAAATTGTAATGCCTCAGTGCGTCACCAATAGACCCGGAATATTTTTCAAGTGGCTTGCTTAGGACAAAGTGCATACACTCCTTCGCGCGACTAAAACCGACATTTAGCCTTTGGACCTTTATTCTTCCTTCTTCTTCTCTATCTATGTCATCAAGATTTCTGATAAAGACGCCCCAAAGATGATCGTCTTCTTCAGTCGCGACCATAGAATAAAAACAAATATCTCTCTCTTCTCCTTGACAGGTATCAAATGTCATTATTTTTAGATTTAGTTTGTCGTAAAAATAATCTCTTTCCGGCACCCTATTGATCATCTCCACTAATCGTTTTTGTTGGTTAGTATGGGGTGTAATAATTCCAACGCTTTTATTACTATTAATATCCTTTAACTTTCTTAATTCAGAAATAATGAACTCAGCTTCCAGCGTATTGGTATTCTGTATTGGCTCTCTCTTACCGTCGTGTTTTATAAAAGAAAATTTCAATACCTCATCAATCGGTTTGCTTCTAATTTTCATTACTTGCAAGCTGTCGTGATAAAAATATTTGTTTGAATAAGAAATGATTTCTTTGTAACCCCTGAAATATTTTAGTAATTGAGCGTTGTAGTTACTGATAAACTCAAAAAATTCAAGAATAGAAGTCTTTATATTGAATTTATCTAACTTAATGAGTTTAACAGGTTCATTAGAAATGTTTTTCTTAAAGCATTCCGTGAGACTGCTTAAATATTCTCTGTTTATATCTGTTCTGGCTTGTGCAGTTTTTACGTTACTAAACTGCTTCTTATCTCCGAGAATTAAAACCTTTTTCGCTCTCAATAAGGCCGGAAACGCTTGAGCTATACTAACTTGAGATGCTTCATCGATTATTACCAAATCAAATATTTCGGGTTCGAGAGGGATATATTCTGCATAATCCCTTATCCCCGCCAAGATACAAGGAAACGCCTCCTTTAACTTTTGAAATTCATCTTTCGGGAAACGGCGTTTGGCTCTGATGATATCTCTTAAAACCTTCGCCGTTGCTTTATTATTTTCGTAAAAATCAATGAATTTTTTATCAAGAAGAAAAGTCATTTGAGTAGTTACCAGATCCTCGATGCTGGTCTTTTGTTCGAGGTAGTTCGACATACGAGCATAGCAATGTTCGAAGTCCTTTCTAATTTTATGATAAAGACTTAAGTATCTAACAACCTTAGAGTATTCAACGTCGCCTATCTTCAGAAGCTCATTGTCAGTAAACGTCTTAAAGTCTGTCTTATTTATTTTCATCTGGTTTGCGATGGCTGGATAACGGTTGAGCAGAGAAACCACATAGCTTATATCTTCAAAATTATCCGTCATGAGTGCCAAAAAATCCGAGTATTTTTTTAGTCGCTCTAGTTCCGCAGACAGGTTACCTTTATCCAAGAACCGTGTTATATCATCAACGCTGATGACAGCAGTAAGATCGCTGATAGTCTTATATTGGAAGAAAGCCGACAAGGCTTTTGCCGCGATCTCAAGTTTTCTAAGTTCATCTATGTCTTTCGGGGTAAAAGTTTTATACCAACCGGCTTTTTGAATTTGTGAGATTTCGTATTTATACTTAGTTGCTAAGTCAAGTACAGCTTCGAATTTTTCTTGAAGCTTGTCATCTTTGAGAAGAGTAGTCATAGACTTTACCAGATCTATCCCCTTAATGGTCAACGGAAGTTCATCTTTGTAAGCGGAAATTTGCGTGATAATCAAGTCAATCTCTTTAAGTTTCTCTAAATGCTTCTGAGGCTCAATTGACTCCTCAGCTTTGAATATTCTTCGGAAGTCACTGTTAAGTTCTAGTATCTGATTTCTTAGACTTGCAAAATAATTAATGATCTTTGAACCAGTTTTTTCATAACTATGTTCATGAGTATCACCATTAGTCAGTTCTTCTCCTAGTTTCACCAATTCAACAGATAGTTGTTCGTTTCTAAGTATCTCGATCATGGTTTGATAGAAATCGATGCCTTTAATATTATCAGGGAACTGATACCTGTAAGTTTCAAGTTGCTGTATGATAATATTTATATTCCTTAGTCTTTTTATATTTGTTGATGGAACATCAGCATCGAAGCATTTATACAAGGATTGGAACTCTGTATCTAAATCCCTTACCTTTTTCCGATTGAACATATAACCTATGATCGGCCTTTTGAGTTGTACAAATTTATTGATAAAGGTACTGATTTCGGTGTAGTTGTCGTCGGTAATATGTGCTGGGTAATCTAATGAATGGAGCTTCTTCCCAAACATCTTCCTGAAGTCAAGTGACAATCTTTTAACAAAACTGGTGAGTCCAACGCTTTGTTTTTTGATCTGCTCATACTGGGTTATGAATCTCTTGAGCTGATCGTGATTTGAATCGGTAAGGTTCGCTGATATTGACAACGCTGACAATCTTGTTCCGAAAGTTGAGTTGAGCTCATCTAGGCAATGTTTCACAAAAGATAAGGCTTTTAGCAATACATCAACATCTGTGAACTGCTTCGGTCTTTCGAGGTTAAACAACCTATAAATTTCTTCGTATGAGGAAAGTTCATTTTCTAAGCTTTCAATTCCTGGAAACCTTTGCCCTTCGGCCAAAGGCAACTCGACTCCAGTTTCGTGTAAACGAAGTGCTTTGTCTCGAATATCATCGACTCCGAAATAGTCTTTATGATCGATTAGGAATCTTTCCAACAGAGATATTGCTGATCTGACACTATTGACAAGAGATAGAGAGGGTTTCGACAAGGGCAAAAAGTTAAAATCGTAATCCTTGACTTTTGCTTTCAAATCCAAAAGGATAGAGCGCAATTCTTCTAATTCGCCAGCAGATTCAGAATTTTTTAAGGCTTCGTCGATACCAAATGGAAACCCATTCTTGTTAAAGTAAGATTCGAGACCGATGAGTTCATGAATTTCTTCCAGCTCAATCTCGTTATAAGCTAAAATCTCTGATTCTAAATCTTCTTTTAAAGTGTTTATGGATTTTTCGATACTACTCTCAAGTTCATCGTAATTCTTTTTAACAGCCCTAAAATGGGTTTTGATACTTTCTATTGTGGGAGTTGCTAAAATTTGACTGTACGTGCTTCCTGTCCTGCCGAGCCGTAATATGGGGTTTTGAAAATTTTTATCATATCTCACTTTATTCATTGTTTCTGTTACTTTTTCTTCCACGACATCAAGAGCCTCTTTTTTGTCAGAAAGAACAAGCACAGATTGATTCTTCAATATTGAATCAAAGACGATTGCAGTAATCGTGTGGCTCTTCCCGGTTCCCGGTGGTCCCTCGACTATGATGTACTTGCATCCTTCCCTTTTTACCGCTGACAAAATTTGGAGTTGTTCGCTATTTAGGGGGATTGGGCTCCTGAAAACAAGGCGGTCACTGATTTCTGTATTGTCCCATTCTTCCTCGATTGTGGGATTAAACGGTTGTGGATTTTTATGAATAAAATCGTCTATCAATTTATTAAAAGCATCCGCTAAGACACTATTTCCCGAAGAAAGTAATTTTAATATCTCTTCATAGTCATTAACTAACGCTTCGTCTGATTTATCAAATAGGGCAACATAACAGTTATTTGATAATCTTACTAAGAAACTTTTAGCAACCTGAGGCTCTGGGTTAGTTAAATCAATATTTTTGTCGAGTTCAAAAAAATTAACAATCTCACTCAGAATTCCATTTATCCATCGCTGAAAATTGCTTTGATGTTCTGCCAGATAAATAATTCTTTCCGTTATAGTTTTCAGGCTTCCTTTCTTATTTTTTGCTTGGTTATACTCTTGAGTGATATACTCAAGAGCTTTTTTGTTAATATAAACTTGGGAATCAAACTCGATGTCTAACGAATCGTCGTGTACCCTGACAGAAAAAGGAATATAGAAAACCGGATATTTTATTTTATCATAAGTTATATCACAGAAATACAAGTAAAATTCTTGTTTATCAAGTATGGTTCTATTTCTCTCCATTTCATAGAGTTCAGCAAACAAGTCCTCGACTTGGAGATTCTCAAAAAACGAAGAAATATTCGACTTAATATCTTGAACCTCAAATACAGCCGTTAATTGTTTTACAATATCAACCTTCTCTTTTGATAGAAGAAGCTTCAAAACTTCAGAAATTTTATTCTCCAAAAATGAACGCAAAATGGAAGTCAGCTCCTCTTCCATTAAGAAAATATTGTTCTCGTCCCCGGCATCTAGATTTTCTAACGGCTTTTCTAAACTATTAACCAATGGCACGACCAGATTCGCTTTTATTATGCTCTCAACCGCTCCCAAGGAAGAACTTAATGCTTGATCGTAATCTGCTTTATACATTGCAGCTGACTTTTCAATCTCTCTAGCGGATTGTTCGAGTATTCTAGTTACCTGTTTATTGTCTATCTTCTCAGACTGTGACTTCACCAGATCAAGAAGGTGCTTTGGAATTTTTGTTCGATAAATTCCCTTCTGAATTGTATTAAGAACCTGTCCCTCAAAAGCTCGATTGATGGCTTTCCACACAATTCTAGTAAAAGATGGATACTTATTGAGATTTAAACCGATAAGTAAGTTGTCACTACTCCGGAATTGAATCCTTCGCTTTGGATTTTTCCTCTTGTGGAAATCGGTTTCCAAAAAATCCATATAATACTTGGCCACCTCTTTAATAAACGCCAAGCTGTCTTTAGTCTCGATTCCTTGTTTCTCTTTTGATGCCATATAAGTCACTTCAATAAAATCGCTAACCGAAACACGAAGGATGTCAGCGTTCTTTTTAACAGTTTTAATCGTGGGATCAAGCCCGGCCCCTGCCGTAATTTTAGCAATTGTACGGAAAGCAGGATTTGCATTTCTGACAACACATGTTGCGAAACACCAAGTTTGTCTCGGTATTTCACAACATTAACTCCATTTCTGGGTTCTTTGTTTAACATTTTCGTATAAATTTGGCGCCGTGGGTAGATGTGATGCGACAAGTTCGCATCGTGAATTCAGTATATCAAATTTTCTAGATTTATACAATCAGTGATCCAATCACCTCATCAATCGCGTAAAAAAACAGTTTATAAGGCACCTTTACTCTAGGACAATGGTGGCTTGCAAAATGTTAGTTTATATGGGATTGATGAGGTAAAAGAGTTAGTCGATTTGTTGGAAGAGAGTGCCAGTTTTCGTTATATCACACAAATGCCTGGACACAGTAGTTCCAGCAAAGATCAAATCTATACTCGAGTGAACGATGAGAACATAGCTCCAATTAACGGTCCGCTGAAAACTTCGGATTCATGAGCTTCACGGGGCATCATACGAAGGAGATTAAGATACACAGGAGGTTGTATGTTAGCCGCCTTGCCCATTACTAACGAATAGAGAGTCCAATGTTCTCAAGATATTTGCTTAAGCGCTTAATATTGCCACTCTTCGCAGGTTCGATGATTTTCTTATTGATCGCTTTTGTCTGGCAATGGTAGGGTTTCTTCGTCAACCCTGCAACAATGTTCATAGGAATTCTCTTCACCTTCCTTTGCGTGGATACCATCATCCAACGACACGAATGGGAACAATGGGTTCAAACAAATGCACGGATCTTCCGACGAATAGAGCGACTTGCCTTTGCCTCGCTGGAAATAAGCGAGTGCTCAACAAACTTGCCGCTGATAATGTGCGAGAATTATTGTATCTTCTAACGCATCTGATCCATGAAGTCAATGATACGAAGGACAGTCCCCCTGCGCAAAAAAAGCGATAAATTATGCTGTATAGCATGATATTCGCTCCATCCTTTTTCGCCAGTCTCATACAGCTTTGCTCGTTTCTGGCGTTGAACCGAGATAGACCTTTTAAGAAGGAATTGTACGATGAGTGGATGGCAGGATTGGGCAAAAACAATTATATTAACATTAGGATACAGGGAATCAATCTCATGTATGAGACCAAGTAATCAAATATGCAACTAATGCTCACTACTGCGCTGCCAAGTGTCCGAGCCTCCCGGGTGCATCAGTCATGGTAATAAAGAAAGAAGAGACTATTGCCAGCATCACAGGGACAATTGGTTGATATCGGGATCATTAGGTACAACTTACGCGTCCAAACAGCGAGAATAAGGAGTGTAGATGAACATTAAAGAGGAGGTATTACAAAAACTGGATCGGTTGATTCAAAAAGCCGATGCGGTGTTGGCCACAAACAGCCCTTACGTGCTCGGTTTTCCTACATTAGACTCTCAGGCCTTTGCCGAGTGGAAGACTCAGTCTCTTACCTATCTCATTAATCTTCTCGGAGAGGGCCACACCTATGTCGATTCATTCCGAAAAATGGTTAGTCGAGGCTACGCGCACGATGTTAAGTGTGGCAAGGGAATCCTACAGGCCGTGCGAGAAGATATCTATGGTGGATACCTCACGAGGATTGAGACGCTTGCTTCTGCTAACATTTTCAATGATTTTCTCGACATGGCAGAATATCTACTGTCACAAGGATACAAAGACCCATCTGCGTCCTTAATCGGTGCAGTGCTTGAAGATGGCTTGCGGCGCATCTGCTCCTCCCATGGTGTCGCGTTGTCATCGAGGGAAGATATAAGTTCTCTGAACAAGAAGCTCGCTGATGTGAATGTTTACAATCGTCTGCTTCAAAAGAAAATCCAAGTGTGGAATAATATTCGGAATAACGCAGACCATGGCAGGTTCGTTGAATACAAAGTGGATGACGTCAGCGAGATGCTCAAAGGTGTCCGACATTTTTTTGAGCAGTATCTGTCAACTCATAGCGCAGGCGGCAGCAATGACAATGAGTAGCAGTTTTCGATTAATACATGTTTTCGCCAATGAATTGTCATATGGTGTTTTGCAAAAACATTCTGAACTCTCGACCTAACAAAGGAATTCTATGGGAACCAGAGATGATGATATTGTATTACTTGCCCTGCTTCTAATTGGCCTCCACCACGAGGACGATCCTGAATATGCTGAGCATCTGTATCTTCGGCTACGGCACCGATTGAAACAAATTGAAGCATCCGACCCGATGCTGGATAAACTTTTGTACCGTCTGCGCCGATCGCTCCGCGTTTTATACAAGCGGGGTGTTGAAGAAACACGTGAAATTGCCAGTTCAGTACTCGAGGGGTTTCGCAAGGAGTTCGGAAATTCCATTGGCACAAGGATTGAAGAACTCAGCAAAAATCTCGACTCACTTCGTCGTCGTACCGAGGAAATATCATCTCGATTGGCACACCAAGATATTTACGTACGCTCTGTCGCAGACGACATACAGTCATACCTTTGGCTGGTAACGGTAGGAGCGGATTTTGCTGTTGTCCCTATGGTCAGATTCCTACCCGGAAGGATTTACCTTCCACTTGTTCCAGAGCCTCTAGTACTTTCTCAGGTTGTTGCAGCAATCAGCTCGTTTGCTGGGCAAATTTACCTTGAAAAAGCAGAAGAATTTCCTGAAGAATCCGGTTCTTGGTGGAAAAGATTCGTGTTTAAGACGAAGCACCCCGTAACCCTGAAGCAAGTTCAGGAATTGTTTGAGAAAGCCGTGCGGGCATTGCTGGCGAACTATCTCGACAAACCGAAGCTGAAGCTAACAAATATCGAGCGGAAGCAGTTTCTTCTGTCATCAGCTCTCTAAATGGCACGCCAAGGGCATGCATCCAGGTAGGTTCACTTTTGGTTGTTAAAGCTACCACCACATCGGGAGAATCTGAGGTATTGGCACGCACACTATCACCGCACGAACTTAAATTACTGGAGGAGAGCCAGGTTATGTTGAAGATGCCTGAGCAAATACTTGATTGGTTGCAGAAAACTAACCTTAACGAATAAACACAGAGTGAAAGCATTGTGTAACAACATTCACATTGGAAGAGGAGATTAGAGAAGGAAGTCAGCTAAAGTGGTAAAGAGAGGAAACCTTCTTGTTGCAAATTGTGATTCAAAACAATGTTCCCAGCATGATTAGCCGGTTCGAAGCCGAGTGCTGCGCCATGATAATAACGGCAGAGGCAAGGAGGTCATTCATAAAAAGGGCCAGGGTTGTATTTACAAGACTGAGTTACGTGGGAATTTACGTACGCGAATAATACTGGCCAATGACGATGCTGTTCAGAGAAGAGAAAAAATATACTGTGCGGCGATTGGTATTGACGTATAGGTGTTGATTAAACTACTAAGTAGATTGGGACCGTCAAGGGTGCATGCGGTCTACGAAGCAGGATATTGGGGATCCTTGTTGCATGATGCACGTGCGCTGGTACAAGCAGGACTTAACTCTATGATGATACCGTCTTACATAGCAACCGCTCCGAGAAACCACTTTTTGCCGGCTTGACCATCGAAATCAAATTGGGTTCAAAGAGAATTTTTCTAAAAATATGGTATTCAGATAAACAGCTATTACACTGGGAATGTGGAAGGGTAAACGCAGGTTTTTTTCCCACACATTCTCATTCGAGGCATCGTATCCATTTTGTCGAGATTTTCAATGATTCAATTCGCACCATTGACATTACCTATAGGCCGTAATTAAATTTCTGTAAGTAAAATGGTGAGAAACATATACTATTTTCCTGTGATGGTATTGGTGCTGGCAAGCGTAATGAGCCCCAAAAATGAGAATATGAAATCAAGTGGGGATCAACCCGTCCCTGTGAGCCATGTTGACCTGAGGAGATATGTCGGAAACTGGTACGAGATTGCAAGGATACCTAACTTCTTTGAAAGTAAGTGTGCCATGAACGCAACTGTGACCTACGTCCTCCAGAAGGACAATGAGATAGGAGTGGTAAAC
>Ga0078972_1017786_pt1 | contig 10088 bp, 9 predicted proteins | sample YelNatPaOPGAMG01_FD_67568 | JGI IMG/M metagenome (GOLD analysis project Ga0078972, IMG submission 67568) | Hot spring thermophilic microbial communities from Obsidian Pool, Yellowstone National Park, USA - OP-RAMG-01 (SPADES assembly) (version 2) | ecosystem: Environmental > Aquatic > Thermal...
TACTGGTTGCGCCACGGCATGGGGGGCTATCGCGTCGCTTTGGATCGGCTGGGCGGCGACGCCTGAGGCGGGGCGGGCGTGAGCGCCCGCCTCGCCTCAGGCGTCGCCGCCCGTCGCCTCACACTGGCCGTCTCCGCCAAGGGGCGCTTGGCGGCGCCCGCCCTCGAACTGTTGGCAGCGGCTGGGCTTGCCTTCGAAGTTACCGAACGGGCTCTCCTGGTGCCCTGCTCCAACGCTCCAGTCGACTTGCTGCGCGTGCGTGCCCACGACATCCCCGAGTACGTGCAGGACGGCGTTGTCGACGCCGGCATCACGGGCGCCAATCTGGTGGTCGAGACGGCGGCTGACGTTGTGACGGTAGGTGAACTGGGCTTTGGCCGATGCTGGCTAGCTGTCGCTGTGCCTGACGATGCTCCGGTGCGACGGCTCGACGATCTCGCCGGTCGGCGGGTGGCGACGGCTTACCCGAGGAGCACGCGCACGGTCTTGCGGGCGGCTGGTGTGGAGGTCGACGTCGTTCCCGTGTCAGGGAGCGTTGAGATCGCTCCCCGCCTTGGTCTGGCCGATGCGATAGTCGATTTAGTCTCGACCGGCTCGACGACGCGCGCCAACGGCCTACGGGTCATCGCTCACCTCCTCGACTCGCAAGCGGTGTTGATCGCCGGCAGCTCAGCCAGCGACGAGCCGGAGCGTTGGCAGCTCGTGCAGCGTCTCCAGTTGATGCTCGCCGCCGTCGTGGCGGCACGGCGGCGTCGGTACGTGATGATGAACGCGCCCCTCTCAGCGCTACCAGCGATCGAGTCCGTGTTGCCGAGCATGCAGGCGCCGACGGTGCTCCCGCTCGCTCGGGAAGACATGGTCGCGGTTCATGCCGCCGTCGATGCCGAGGTTCTCTGGGACCTCCTGCCGGCGCTGAAGGCTGCTGGCGCTTCCTCCATCCTTGTCCTTCCCGTAGAGAGGTTGTTGCCGTGAAGGGATTGCTCTGGAGACGAGGCTTGGTGAAAGCGAGGACAGCCGGTCGCGCTAATGCCGTCGGGAACGGGGCGGCCAGCGGGCAGATGGGCGATGCGGGCCTTGCGCGAGCGGCCGCGCCAGCGAGCCAATCTTTGCCGGTGACGGAGACGGCTGTCCCGGCAGCGCGGACGGCGTCGCTTGAACGCGCGACCAACGAGACGCGCGTGGCGGTCGACCTCAACATCGACGGCAGCCAGCGCATCGCGGTGGCCACGGGCATCGGCTTCTTCGACCACATGCTGAGCCTGTTTGCCTTCCAGGCAGGGTTTGACCTGGCCCTGCAGGCGCAAGGCGACTTGCACGTCGACCAGCACCACACCGTCGAGGACGTCGGCCTGACTCTCGGTGCAGCCCTGTGCCAGGCGCTCGGCGACAAGCGAGGGATCGCTCGCTACGGCTTTGTGCTGTTGCCGATGGACGAGGCCTTGGCCGAAGTTGCCCTCGACCTCTCCGGCCGTCCGCTGGCCATCTGCGATCTCAGCGATCGGCTCGGGAGAGAGCCGGTCGGCGACTTCGACCCTCGGCTGACCGATCACTTCTGGCGTTCGTTTGTGAGCACTGCCGGAGTCACGCTCCACGTACGTCTGCGCGCTGGCGAAGATCCGCACCACGGCCTCGAAGCGGTGTTCAAGGGCGTGGGCCGCTCGCTCCGTCAGGCCTGTGCCCGATCGTCGACAGGGGCGCTCTCGGCAGCCGTGCCGTCGAGTAAGGGTGTCCTGTGAGAGCGGTGCGCGAAGAGCGCTCTCCATCGGAGGCGGGGAGTCTGGAGGAGCAGACCCCGACGGCAGGGCCGACATCCGTGTGTATGGTTGACTACGGCGTCGGTAATCTCGCCAGTCTGAAGCGCGCTCTGGAACGAGCCGGCGCGCGCGTGACCGTCGTCGATCAGCCACAAGCGCTCGCGCGTGCGCAGTGCGTGGTCTTGCCCGGCGTAGGTGCCTTTGCCGCGGCCGCCGACCGCTTGGCGCACACTGGTCTGGGCGAGGCGGTTCAGGCAGCGGTAGGCCGCGGCGCCTGGCTGCTTGGCGTGTGCTTAGGCATGCAGCTTCTCTTCGCGCGTAGCGCGGAGGGCCCCGAGAGCCGCGGTCTGGGGTTGCTTCCTGGAGAGGTAGAGCAACTGTTCACGGCGGGGCGCGCCCCACTCGATGGCTTGACTGAGGCGCGCCTCAAGGTGCCGCACATGGGCTGGAATAAGGTTGTTGCCAGAGCTCCTGGCGGCGCAATGTTCGCTGGCCTCGACGGGGCTTACTTCTACTTTGCGCACAGCTACGCGGTGCGCACACCGGAACCGTCGCTGGTGGCCGGTGTGACGCGCTACGGCGGCGACGTGGTCGCCGCCGTAGCGCGTCACACCGTGTGGGGTGTCCAGTTTCACCCGGAGAAGAGCTCAACTGCGGGAGAGTTGCTACTGCGCAACTTTCTCCGCGCGGCTCGCGCCGATGGGCAACGAGAGGGACGCGCATGACCAGGGGCACAAGCCGTTACGAGGAGAGCGGAGGCGTGTTGACCGCTAGCAGCGGCCAAGCTGACAGTCAGCCGGACCAGGCCGCCGTCACGTTGGCCCGGCGCCTTATCCCGTGCCTCGATGTGTCACGGGGTCGCGTGGTCAAGGGCGTCCACTTCGTCGGTCTGCGCGAGGCGGGCGATCCGGTGGAGCTGGCCCGGCGCTACGACCGTGAGGGCGCCGACGAGCTCGTCTTCCTCGACATCACCGCCTCGCCGGAGGAGCGCCGGACGGCCGTGGCGCTCGCCCGCCGCTGCGCGCGCGAGCTCTCGATTCCCTTCACGGTGGGTGGCGGCATTCGCAGCGACGAGGATGTGCGACGGCTCTTGAGTGCTGGTGCCGACAAGGTCTCGCTCAATTCAGCCGCCGTGAAAGACCCCAATCTGATCGGGCGGTGTGCGGCGCGCTTTGGCCGCCAGTGTGTGGTCGTGGCTATCGATGCTCGCCGTGATGGCGAAGGCTGGCAGGTGGTCATCAACGGTGGCCGCACGGCGACGGGGCTCGCTGTGGTGCGGTGGGCACAGCAAGCGGTGGCGCTTGGCGCCGGTGAGCTGCTCGTCACGAGCATGGATCGTGACGGGACGCGGCAGGGGTACGACCTACCGCTCACGGCCGCCGTTGCGCGTGCGGTACGCGTGCCCGTCATCGCCTCCGGCGGCGCTGGCGGATTAGATGACTTGGCTGAGGCGTTCCTGACCGGTCGGGCCGACGCCGCTCTCGTGGCGTCGGTCTTCCATGAGGGCGTCTTTCGGATTGCCGATGCCAAGGCCTACCTGGCTGCGCGTGGCCTCCCGGTGCGCACGCCGCTGGCGGCCGAGGCTGAAAGGAGTTGAGGCAAGCTATGGATGGACAGGAGAGGGGAACTAGCTGGCAGAGTGCGGCGCCTGCAGTCACCGAGCCGGGGGCCGGGTCTCTACCCACGCTCAGGCCGGCCATCGTGCAGGATGCCGAGAGTGGCCGTGTCCTCATGTTGGCGTGGATGGACGACGAGGCGCTAGCCCTGACCGTGCAGACCGGCCAAGCGTGGTTTTGGAGTCGCTCCCGGCAACGGCTGTGGCGTAAGGGAGAGACCTCGGGCAACGTCTTGTCCGTCGAGGAAGTGCGCGACGACTGTGATGGCGACGCGCTTCTGGTCCGGGCTCGCCCCGCCGGCCCGACCTGTCACACGGGGGCGCGCTCGTGTTTCGCTCCCTGGCTCTGGCGTACCGTCTGCGAGCGCGCCGCGCAGCGCCCGCGCGGCTCGTACGTAGCGCAGTTGCTCGCTCAAGGACCGGCCGCCTGCGCGCGCAAGGTCGGCGAAGAGGGGCTGGAAGCCGCCCTCGCCGGGGTGAGCGAGAGCGACGAGCGCCTCGTCGAGGAGGTAGCCGACCTGTGGTTCCACACCTACGTCCTTCTGGCGGCGCGCGGACTCGATGTCGACGACGTGGAAGCCGTGCTGCGCCGCCGACATCTGGCCTCATCGGAGTGAGGCGGGCGGGGCTTTAGCCCGAGCGAGATGGGCGACGTTCTGCGCGGCTGCGGGCTTGTCCGACGAGCGCTCTTCTGCAGGCCGTGGCGCCTGCACCGTGCTTGGTCTTCGCCAAGAGCGGGCACGCTTCGTTCATCGGATACACCGCTTCAGTCGGGAGGATGCCATGCCTGATGGTCACGCCAAGGATGAGGCCAGCGCGCCAGGCGAGGTGGTCGCTCCGCTCTCCGAAGATGAATTGCGCCTGATGGACGCCTACTGGCGGGCGGCCAACTACCTCTCCGTGGGACAGATCTACCTCATGGACAACCCGCTGCTGCGCGAGCCCTTGCGCCCCGAACACATCAAGCCGCGGCTGCTTGGCCACTGGGGTACGACGCCGGGCCTGAACTTCATCTACGTGCACCTCAATCGGGTGATCAGGAATTGGGACCTGAACGCGATCTTCGTCACCGGTCCCGGGCACGGCGGCCCGGCCGTCGTCGCCAACGCATACTTGGAAGGCACCTACAGCGAGATCTATCCCAATATCGGCCAGGACGCCGAGGGGCTGCGTCGGCTCTTTCGTCAGTTCTCGTTCCCGGGTGGCATACCGAGCCACGCCGCGCCTGAGACGCCCGGCTCGATCAACGAGGGCGGCGAGCTTGGCTACTCGCTGTTGCACGCTTACGGGGCGGTCTTCGACAACCCTGACTTGCTGGCCTGCTGCGTCATTGGCGACGGCGAAGCCGAGACGGGTCCGCTGGCGGCGAGTTGGCACTCGAACAAGTTCCTCGACCCGGTGCGCGACGGGGCGGTGCTGCCGATCTTGCACTTGAACGGCTACAAGATCGCTAACCCCACCGTGTTAGCGCGCATCCCCGAGGATGAGCTGCGCGACTTGCTGCGCGGCTACGGCTATGAGCCGCACTTCGTCAGCGGCGACGATCCACCGCTCGTGCATCGGCGCATGGCGGCCGTTCTCGACGAGGTCATACAGGAGATCCAGGCGATTCAGCGTCGCGCCCGAGAGGAGAGCGACCCCACGCGGCCACGTTGGCCGATGATCGTGCTGCGCACGCCCAAGGGGTGGACCGGTCCGAAGGAGGTTGACGGTCTGCCGGTCGAGGGCACGTTCCGCGCTCACCAGGTGCCGATCACTGAGGTGCGCGCGAACCCCGAGCACCTTGCCCTGCTGGAGGCCTGGTTGCGCAGCTATCGGGCAGAGGAGCTCTTCGACGAGCAGGGCGCCCTGGTGCCGGAGCTGCGCGCGCTGCCACCCAAGCGCTACCGGCGCATGAGTGCGAACCCGCACGCCAACGGTGGATTGCTCCTGCGCGACCTGCGTCTGCCCGACTTTCGCGCCTACGCGGTCGACGTGCCCGCTCCGGGCGCGTCGACCGCGGAAGCCACCCGCGTCCTGGGCGCCTTCCTACGCGACGTGATGGCCGCCAACCCGGGTATCTTCCGCCTCTTCGGCCCCGACGAGACGGCCTCGAACCGCCTCTCGGCCGTCTTCGAGGCCACGAATCGAACCTTCGACGCGACGATCGTCCCCGGCGACGACCACCTGGCTCCCGACGGGCGCGTCATGGAAGTGCTCTCGGAGCACCTGTGCCAGGGCTGGCTCGAAGGGTACCTACTCACCGGCCGCCACGGGCTCTTCAACAGCTACGAGGCATTCGTCCACATCGTCGACTCGATGTTCAACCAGCATGCCAAGTGGCTTAAGGTGACCCGCGAGATCCCCTGGCGCCGACCGATCGCCTCGCTCAACTACCTGCTCTCGTCGCACGTCTGGCAGCAAGACCACAACGGCTTCTCGCACCAGGACCCCGGCTTCCTCGACCACGTCGTCAACAAGAAGGCTGAGATCGTGCGCGTCTACCTGCCGCCGGACGCCAACTGCCTGCTCTCCGTGGCCGACCACTGTCTGCGCAGTCGCCACTACGTCAACGTGATCGTGGCCGGCAAGCCGCCCATGCTGCAGTGGCTCAACATGGACGAGGCGGTGACGCACTGCACGCGCGGCATTGGCATCTGGGAGTTCGCCTCCAACGACCAGGGCGGCGAGCCGGACGTGGTGCTGGCTTCCTGTGGCGACGTGCCCACGGTCGAGGCGTTGGCCGCCGTGCAGCTCCTGCGCGAGCACCTGCCCGACCTCAAGGTGCGCATGGTCAACGTCGTCGATCTCATGCGTCTGCAGCCACAGAGCGAGCATCCGCATGGCCTCTCCGAAGCAGAGTTCGACGCTCTCTTCACGACCGACCGCCCCGTGGTCTTCGCCTTCCACGGCTACCCATGGCTCATCCACCGTTTGACCTACCGGCGCACCAACCACGCCAACATCCACGTGCGCGGCTACAAAGAGGAGGGCACGACGACGACGCCCTTCGACATGGTGATGCTGAACGACCTGGACCGCTACCACTTGGTCATGGACGTGATCGACCGCGTGCCCGGTCTTGCCTCGCGGGCCGGCCACGTGCGCCAGCTGATGACCGACCGCCGTCTGGCCGCTCGCGCCTACACGCGTCAGTACGGCGAGGACGCGCCCGAGATCCGCGAGTGGCGGTGGAGCGCCTGATGCGTGTCTTAGTGGTGAATGCCGGCTCCAGTAGCCTGAAGCTGCGCGTCCTTGATGCGCACGACCGAGTGACGGCAGCGCACGACTTGCCGGCGCCGCGCGGCGAGGCTGACGCTCTGACGCTGCGTGGCGTGCTCGATGGTCTGGGCGGGGTCGACGCGGTAGGGCACCGCATCGTCCACGGTGGCACGGAGTTCGTGGAGCCGGTGCGCCTCGACGACGGGGTTGTCGCCAAGTTACGGGCGCTCACCGATCTGGCGCCGCTCCACCAGCCCAAGTCGCTGGCGGCGCTGGCGGCCGTCAGTACGGCGTTGCCGGCGGCGCCGGCGGTGGCCTGCTTCGATACGGCTTTCCACGCGCAGATGCCGGTCGCAGCAGCGACGTACGCGCTGCCGCGCGAGTGGCGCCTGCGCTGGCCGCTGCGCCGCTTCGGCTTTCATGGGCTCTCGCACGCGTATGCCGCGCGCCGGGTAGCGCAGCTGTTAGGGCGTTCGAGCGAGGGTTTGCGGGTCGTCACCTGCCACCTCGGCGCCGGTGCCTCGCTGGCCGCGGTCAAGGATGGGCGCTCTGTGGATACGACGATGGGCTTTACGCCTCTCGAGGGACTGGTCATGGCGACGCGCTCGGGAAGCGTCGATCCGGGCCTCATCACCTGGCTGGAGGAGCACGTTGGCATGCCGCCGGCGGAGCTCGCTGCGACGCTGGAGCACCGTTCGGGCTTGCTCGGCCTCGCCGGCACGGCGGACATGCGCGCGATCCTGGCGGCCGAGGAGCGCGGCGAGCCCGAGGCGGCACTCGCCGCAGGGGTCTACCTGCATCGCTTGCGAGCAGGTATTGCCGCGATGGCGGCGGCGCTGGGCGGCCTGGATGCGCTCGTCTTTACTGGCGGCGTGGGCGAAAACGCGGCCAGCATTCGCCAGCGGGCCGCGGACGGGCTCGGCTTCTTAGGCATCGCCGTGGATGTAGCCAGCAATGCTGCCAAGCGCGACGACGATCGCGAGATCACTAGCCCGGAGGCTGCGGTACGCACGTTCGTGATCGCCGCGCGTGAAGACCTCGAGATCGCGCGCCAGGTGCGGGCGGTGTTGGAGAACGCGCACTATTAGCGCCGCCCTTAGGCGACGTCCGCGGGCAGGCGCGAGAAGATCACGTAGTCGCGGCGCACGCCGCGCGCCTGGCGGTAGGAACGCAGGAGCCCTTCGCGCTGGAAGCCGGCCTTCTCGGCGACGCGCTGTGAGGCGAGGTTGCCTGGCTCGGTGAGGAGCTCGACGCGCTGCAGGCCAAGGATCGCGAAGGCCCAGTCGACGAGGAGGCGAACCGCGGCCGGGGCGATGCCCCGGCCGCGGTTCGCCTCCCGTACCCAGTAACCGATCTCGGCCGTCTCATGTTGGGTGTTGACGACGAGCCCGATGGAGCCCAGCAGCTCGCCGGTGGCCGAGTCGGTGATGGCCAGCGCCGCCTTGCCGTGGCGTGGCCACGCCCAGGCGGCGCCAGTGACGTACTCAACGGCGTCGCGCTCGGTGTACGGATCGGGAATCCCGGTGCACCAGCGCAAAACTTCAGCGTCGCGCACCGCCTGGACGAGCGCCGGCACATCGCTGCGCCGCCAGGGGCGCAAGCGCAGCGCGCCCCTTTTCAGATCGGGCAGAGCAACCTGCGTGAGGTCGTTCGTAGTGTCCTCACCTTTCGTGTCGCCAGGTCGAGGGCAACGGTGCGCTGACACAACGATGCTCGGCGGCGTCCGAGGGCCCACTGTCTACAGGCCAGGTGCGAGCCGCTTCCTAGTGCAAGAAGTGCCGTCGGTTGGTGAACACCAGCGTCGCGCCCTTCTCGTCGCAGACCTTGATCACGTCGTCGTCGCGCTTTGACCCACCCGGCTCCATGAAGGCCATAATGCCGTTCTCGATCGCCAGTTCGACGGCGTCGGGGAAGGGGAAGAAGGCGTCCGAGCCGATCGACGCTCCCGTCAGGTCGAAGCGCGCCTTCTCGATGGCGATGCGCGTGGAGTCGACGCGGCTCATTTGCCCGGCGCCGATACCGATGGTGGCCAGGTTCTTGGCGATGACGATAGCGTTCGACTTGACGTGCTTGGCCACGCGTTGGGCGAAGAGCAAGTCGCCCCACTCCGCCTCAGTCGGGTGGCGCTTGGTGACCACCTTCATCGAGTCACGCTCTTCGTCGTCGCTGTCCTTGTCCTGGATGAGCATGCCGCCCAGTACCCGCTTGTAGTCCATCTCGCCGGCGTCGAGCTGGCGGCGCTCGTTGTTCACCAGGATGCGGATGTCGGGTTTCCGTGTGAGGATGGCCAGGGCGTCGTCGTCGTAGCCAGGCGCGAAGAGCACCTCGACGAAGTTCTCAGCGAGCCGCTCGGCGAGGTCTTTACCGATCGGTCGATTGACGGCGATCACGGAGCCGAAGGCACTTACGGGATCGCAGTCAAGAGCCTTCTGATAGGCTGCCGTGACCGTCTCGGCCAGACCGACGCCACACGGGTTGTTGTGCTTGATGATGACCGCGCAAGGCAGCGTGAACTCGTTCGCCAACGACCGCGCTGCGTTTAGGTCGTAGAGGTTGTTGAAGGAGAGCTGCTTGCCGTGCAGCTGCTTCACGCGGCTGAGCAGGTGACGCCGCGCGCCAACCTCGGCGTAGTAAGCGGCGCGCTGGTGGGGGTTCTCGCCATAGTTGAGCTCCAGTACCTTCTCGAAGTCGCGCAGGACGTGGGTGGGGAAGTCGCCCTCGCTGTCGCTGAACCAGTTGGCGATGACGAAGTCGTAGTGGGCCGTGCGATGGAAGGCCTTGGTCGCGAGCTTCCGGCGGGTCGCGAAAGAGAGCTCGCCGTCGTTCGCCTTGAGCTCGTTGAGGATGCTCTCATAGTCGTCGGGATCGGTGACGACGGCCACGCTGGCGTGGTTCTTGGCAGCGGCGCGAATCATGGTCGGTCCGCCGATGTCGATGTTCTCGACGATGACCTCCTCGGTGGCGCCGCGCCGGCCAGCGACCTCTTCGAACGGGTAGAGGTTAACGACCACGAGGTCGATGGGCTCGATGCCGTGCTGGGCAATCGTCTGCATGTGTTCGGGCACGTCGCGCTTGGCGAGGATGCCTGCCTGGATCTTGGGGTGCATCGTCTTGACGCGCCCGTCGAGCATCTCAGGGAAGCCGGTCACATCTTCAACCTGCAAGACCGGGATGCCTGACTCCGCGAGCAGGCGGGCCGTGCCACCCGTCGAGATGATCTCGACGCCGAGGTCGGTCAGTCCGCGCGCGAACGACTCAAGACCGCGTTTGTTGAACACAGAGATGAGGGCACGCTTGACCTTCACGGCGACTCCTTTGTCGATGGGTTCGCCGTTACTCTACAAGCAAGCGCTTCGTTGGTCGAGATGCGTAGTAGGAAAAGGTCTGCAGGTTTTCGCAGAATGAGCGACGCCGCTCTTTGGTTAGTGGTGCGTGGTTAGCCGAGGCGCGCGAGGCGCTCGCCACGCACGGCTCGACGGGCCTCCAGCGAAGCTTGGGCGAGTGCCTCGCGCGCCTCG
>Ga0078972_1017787_pt1 | contig 10088 bp, 10 predicted proteins | sample YelNatPaOPGAMG01_FD_67568 | JGI IMG/M metagenome (GOLD analysis project Ga0078972, IMG submission 67568) | Hot spring thermophilic microbial communities from Obsidian Pool, Yellowstone National Park, USA - OP-RAMG-01 (SPADES assembly) (version 2) | ecosystem: Environmental > Aquatic > Thermal...
TTACCGTGCAGACCGACAACGGCAGCGAGTTTGGCGGCGCTTGGAACCGCCGCCGCACGCCCCCGGCCTTCACCCGCCTGGTCGAGCAGAAATACCGCTGCCGCCGGCACCGCTTCAACCCGCCCCACCGCTCCACTTACAACAGCGACGTGGAAGCGGTGCACGGACTCATGGAGCAGGAGTTCTACCACTTAGAACCCTTCCGCGGCGACCTCCAGAGCTTCCTCAATCAGGCCTGGACCTACCAGCTCTGGTTCAACTACCTCCGCGAGAATTCCGCCAAGGGGCATCGCACCCCTGACCAGCTGCGCGCCGAGCGCGCCCCTTGGGTCCATCCCAAGGTCTATGCTCTGCCGCCTGTGTTATTGTCATCTCTCTCAGCCCAAGATCTGCCCTCCCCCAGGCAGATCCTGGGTCAGGATCTACCTGGGCATGTCAGGCCTTGCGCTTTACAATTCAAAGTACTTTCTCCAGCCGGGGCGCAACGGGATGCTAAGCTGAAAGTTCGCCATGAGCGAGCCTGGGAAACGGGCCCTGACGGCCCGGACGTTTTTGCTGCTGCTTTTTTGGGGCTGGTCGGCGGGCTGGGGTCAGCAGCTCGATTCCGGCGAGAAAATCTACCGGGCGGCTTGCGCTGCCTGTCACGGCCAGGATGGCCGCGGCCAGGACCGCTCCATGGTCGGTTTCGAGCAGCCCTTGCCTGACTTCGCCGACTGCAACTTCAACACGCGCGAACGCGTCGCAGACTGGCGAGCAGTGGTCCGCGAGGGAGGTCCCGCCCGGGGCTTTTCCCAGATCATGCCCGCCTTCGGAAAGGCCCTCACCCGCGAGCAGATTGAAATGGTGGTCCAGTATCTGCGCGGCTTCTGCGCCGAGCCCGTGTGGCCCCGCGGCGAGCTCAACCTGCCCCGTCCCTTCTTCACTTCCAAGGCTTTCCCCGAGGACGAAACGGTGCTGACCACCACCATCCACGCCCGCGGATCGCCTGAGCTGAGCAGCAAGCTGGTGTGGGAGAAGCGCCTGAGCGCGGTGGATCAGGTGGAGTGGGCCATCCCGCTCCGCTTCGCCAATCCCGCCAACGCCAACTGGCGGGCAGGCCTGGGCGACCTTGCGCTCAGCTACAAACGGGTGCTGGCGCACAGCGACCGCCGCGGCTCCATCTTCAGCGCTTCAGGCGAGGTCGTGTTGCCCACCGGCGACAAGGTCCGCGGTTTCGGCAAGGGCGTCACCGTGTTCGAGCCCTATGTGGCCTTCGGGCAGGTGCTGCCGTGGGAGGGATTCCTGCAATTCCAGGGCGGCTTCGAGCTGCCTACGCACACCGACGACGCGGCGCGCGCCGCTTTCTGGCGTACGGCCATCGGGCGCGGCTTCGCCCAGACCCACGGTGACGGGCGTTACTGGGCTCCGATGGTCGAATTTCTGGCTGACCGCGAGCTGGAGTCCGGCGCCCGCGTGCTCTGGGACGTCGTGCCTCAGTTACACGTGACGCTGAGCCGTCGCCAGCACATCCGGGCCAACTTCGGGGTTCGCATCCCTGTCAATCAAACCGCGGGCCGTCCCGTGCAGGTCCTGTTCTACCTGCTCTGGGATCGTTTTGACGGCGGCTTGCGGGAGGGCTGGTAAGGAGGGATCGTGCCGGGGCGTACCAGTTCGCGGAATCGCTGGATGGTTGCGCTCGCTGCGGCGAGCCTCTGCCTGCCGGCCGTCGCCCAGCGCAATCGCAACACTGCAGTCTTTCAGACTTCGGACCGCTGCTTCCCGTGTCACAACGGTTTGACCACGGCTTCGGGCGCCGACATCTCGATCGGCCACGAGTGGAGCGCCACCATGATGGCCAACTCGGCCCGGGATCCCTACTGGCAGGCCGGCGTACGCCGCGAGGTTATGGACCACCCCATGGCCGCGGCGGCCATCGAGGCCGAATGCTCCATCTGCCACATGCCGATGTCGCGCTACGAGGCCTTTCTGGCGGGACGCGAAGGGCAGGTCTTCGCCCACACGAAATTCGATCCAGGCAACCGGGCGGACCGGCTGGCGGCCGACGGCGTTTCCTGCTCGCTGTGCCACCAGATTGCCCGCCAGAAACTGGGCACGCGCGAAAGTTTCGTCGGCCGGTTCGTCATTGACGAAGGCGCCGGCGGCTTGCGCACCGCCTTCGGCCCGTACGACATTGACGCGGGCCGCACGCGCATCATGAGCTCGTCCTCGGGATTCCGGCCCGTACGGTCCGAACACATCCGGCAGTCCGAACTCTGCGCCACCTGCCACACCCTGATCACGCACTCGCTGGACGCCTCGGGCAAGGCGGTGGGCGAGTTTCCCGAGCAGGTGCCTTATCTGGAGTGGTTGCACAGTGAGTACCGTCAAAACAGAAGTTGCCAGGATTGTCACATGCCGGCGGTGAACGGTCCCGCGCCCATCACCGCGGTTCTCGGCCAGCCGCGCGAGAGCGTCTCGCGTCACGCCTTCCTGGGCGGGAACTTCTTCATGCAACGTCTGCTCAACCGCTTCCGCAACGAGCTGGCCATCATCGCTTCGCCGCAGACGCTCGAGCGCGCCGCTCTCCAGACCATCGAGCACCTGCAAACGGAAGCCTCGCGCGTGGCGATCGAAGACGTATCGCTGGAGGCCGGCCGCTTGCTTGCCTGGATCCGCGTGGAAAACCTGACGGGTCACAAGCTGCCCACTGCGTATCCTTCGCGACGCGCCTGGCTCCACATTCAGGTGCGCGACCGCCATGGCCGGGTCCTCTTTGAATCAGGCGCGTTGGCGCCGGATGGCTCCATCCAGGGTAACGATAACGACGCCGATCCCCGCCGCTACGAGCCGCATTACCGCGAAATTACTGCGCCCGATCAGGTGCAGATCTACGAGTCCATCATGGGCGATGCCTCGGGCGCGCCCACTACGGGTTTGCTCTCGGCCATGACCTATCTCAAGGACAATCGCCTGCTGCCGCACGGCTTCAACAAGCGCACCGCTGATAAGGAAATCGCTGTCTGGGGCGCGGCAGCCGAGGATGATGATTTCACGGCGGGCGGTGATCGCGTGCGCCTTGCCGTTGCCGTGACGGGCGCTGAGCGTCCGCTGGAAATCGTCGCCGAGCTGTACTATCAGCCGATCGCCTTCCGCTGGGCAGCCAACCTGCGCACGTACCAGGCCTTTGAACCGCAGCGCTTCGTGCGCTACTTTGAATCCATGGCCTCGGGTTCCGCAGTCGTGCTGTCGCGCGCCGAGTACCGGTACTGAGCGGCGCGCAAGCTCCGCGGCGCCCCCGAACAGCGGTGACCACTTTTACGCATCTGGAATGCATCCGGTGCCGCCGTCGTCACGAGGCGACGTCGCGGCAGGCTCGCTGCCCGTGCGGCGGCGTTCTCCTGGTGCGGTACGACTTCGAGCTGGCGCGGGCAAGCTGGAGCCGCGACTGGGTCCGCAACGGTCCGGTGAACCTGTGGCGCTACGCGCCCGTACTGCCGGTGCGACAGGCTGACTCCATTGTTTCGCTCGGCGAGGGCATGACCCCGCTGCTTCTGGTTCCGCGGGTGGCGGGCGAGGTGGGAGCGGCGCGGCTCTGGATCAAGCAGGAAGGCGCCAACCCGACGGGAAGCTGGCAGGCGCGGCGAATGGCCCTTGCGGTTTCGATGGCCCGCGAGCTGGGCTTCCGCGGCGTGACGATCGCGTCGCCCGGCAACGCCGCAATCGCTCTGGCCGCGTACGCCGCAGCGGCGGGCCTGCCTGCCACGATAGCGTTGCCGTCCAATGCACAACCCTCGACCCGCGCGGAGTGCCTGCTCTATGGCGCGCGGCTGGTGGACGGTTCTGGCGCTGAGGGCGGGGCGGAGGCGGGCGCATGGCGAGACGTGGGTCCCTGGCGCGAGCCGTACGCCTTGGAGGGCGCAAAGACGCTGGGCTACGAGCTGGCCGAACAGTTCAACTGGGAGCCGCCGGACGCCATCGTCTGCCCTTGCGGTTCGGGCTTGGGCCTGGTCGCACTCTGGAAAGCGTTCACCGAGCTGCGGGAGCTTGGCTGGACTGCCGGGCGTCTCCCCAAGCTCGTTGGCGTGACGCTCGAGGGCCCCGGATCGCGCGTTGCCGGCTTTGCGCCGCCTGCGCTCGCGCTGTTTCCCGAACTGGCGCACGGGACGCCGGAGGCCGAAGAACTGGTGCGTTGCGCGCTCGAGGAGACTGGCGGTGCGCGAATCGAGGTGGGGGCGGCTGAGCTGGCGGAAATCGCCTTGAAGATGGCTTCGCGGGAGGGAATCCTTCCGTCGCTCGAGGGCGCCGCCTGCATCCAGGCCGTTACGCACGCCATCCGGCAGGGGATCCTCGGGCGGGAGGATCGCATCGTCGTCGTCAATCCGGTCACAGGCTTGCGGCGCCTCGATCTCTACCTGCGACGCGTTGACGTTCCTGAATCCGGGCAAGCGGCACGACAGGGCGGCTTGATCACCCCGCGCTGAGGGGCCGCGCCCGTACAATCGTAAGTACGCCGTGTTCCCGAACTTTTATGGCAACCGTCCGGTAGCCGAGGCGCTGTACCAGGCCGTGCAGTCGGGGCGCGTGCCGCAAACCCTGTTGCTGGCCGGCCCGCAAGGCGTGGGCAAGGCCACGCTGGCGCGACGGCTGGCTGCGGCCCTGCTCGGCGAAGCCGAGAAAATCGAACGCGACGATCTGAGCCTGCCCGAAAACCAGGCTTACATCCGCGAGCGCGAGAAATGGCCGGCTGAGCGTCGCAACGAGGATCCTCTGATCTTCGCCAGCCATCCCGATTTCGTGACGTTCCCACCGGACGGGCCGCTGCGCCAGATCTCCATTCAACAAATGCGGCTGCTCAAGGAAATGGCGCAGTACAAGCCCTTGCGCGGCGGCTGTCGGGTGTTCCTGATTGACGAGCTGGACCGGGCCAACGAGCAGGCCGCCAACTCGCTGCTCAAGACGCTCGAGGAGCCGCCTGAGCACCTGATTCTGGTGGCCACGGCGGAAAACGTCTTCGAGCTTCTGCCCACGATCCGCTCGCGCTCGGTGATCTTTTACATGACCCCGCTCAGCCAGGAAGAGATGGCCGAATTCGTGCGGGCGCGCAAGTTAAGCGATCCCGAGCGCCGCATCGCGCTGGCACAGGGGCGGCCCGGTTTGGCCGTTTCGCTCGATCTCGAGGCGTACGACCGGCAGCGCGAGGCCATGCTGACCTTGCTCGAAGTGGCCGCCGGCGCCGCGCCTTTCTCGGCGTGGATCCGGCAAAGCGAGTCCGCCACGGTGCGGCAGGAGCGGCTCGAAGTCCTGCTCACCGTGCTCTACGGCCTGCTGCGCGACGTGCTGGTGCTGAGCCGGGACCGCGAGGATCGCTTCGCGCTGCGCAACGCCGATATCCGTCCGCGCCTGGAATCCCTGGCTGCGCGTGTGGATTTTCCATGGCTGCGGCGTGCCGTGGATCGCGTGGACGAGCTGGCTTCCCTGGTGCGTCGCAACATACAGAAAAATCTCGCCCTGGACGCCCTGATCGCCGAGCTGCTTCCCGCCTGAGGCGACTTGAAAATTTTTCCTGCGCCGGGCGCCGAGAACAAACTCTCCATGCGGCCACTAGATTTTTCCGATGACGAGCGCGGCCGTGCATCGGATAGCGGTCTGGGCGCTGTTCCTGTTGCCCGCACTGGCGGCGCAGGAAACAGTGCTCGGGATCCGCGTGGTCGAAGGAGAGGGCGCCGTACAGCCCGCAGGTGCGCGCGTGCGCGCGCCTTGGATGGTGCTGGTTACGGACGAAACCGGGCGGCCGGTAGCGGGCGCGGCTGTGACCTTCCGGCTGCCTGTCGAGGGAGCCAGCGGAGTGTTCTCCAACGGTCTCCCCACCGAGGTTATGCGGACCGGTCCCGACGGCCGCGCAACGGTTCGTGAAGTCCGCTGGAACCGTAATCCGGGGCCGGTCCGCATACGTGTCGTGGCGGTCAAGGACGGGGCTCGCGCCGGTGCTGTGTTCGAACAGTACCTCACGGTGGCCGGCGCGGAACGATCGTTTCGTAACGCCGGCGTGCATCGCACCTCACGGTGGTGGAAGGCGGCGGCCGTGGCGGGAGGGGCGGCAGTCGCAGCGGTGGTCGTGGGCTTTGCGCACTCGGGGTCGCCGAAATCCACACCGCAGGCTCCCCCGGTTCGCATTGGCACCCCGGTAATCACGATCGGGAGGCCCTGAGTTGATGGTGCGGCTCCTCATCGGCGCTCTGGTCGCTCTCGCCGGTTGGGCGCAATGGCAAGCCACCGCTCCTCGCGCCGGCTGCATCCGGGATGGAGACGGACGCTTGCGACCGCTCTGGGGAATCGCAGGCAATTTTGTTCCTGGTGAGGCGATTGCGGAGGGCGTGATTTCAGCTGCATGCCGCGACGGCCGCGCCGTGGTGAAACTAGGTCGCGAATTGCTGCTCGTGGACGAGCGTGGCGTGGTGTCAGGCCGCTGGCAGGCGCCGCCCGGTCCTGCGCTGTTCGCCCACGACGCCGCGGGCCGGCCTGCACTCGTGTATTTCCCCGAGGAACGCCTGTTGTGCCGGCTGCTCCGAGAAGGCCTCCAGCCTTTGCGGTCCTTCGAAGAGGAAGTGGCGGCGATTGCCTGGCTCGATCCCAACAGAGCCTTGCGTGCCGTGCGGCGCGACGGCGCGATCGAGCTGGTGGAGTTTGTCCCGGAGAATCCGGCTTCGGATGTGGTGGTGCAGACGCTGCCCTGGGACGGGCCGGTGATTGCCCTCGGGCACGGCAACCTGCTCGTCGCAGATGCTTCCCGACTGTGGGTGCGCCAGGCCGACGGCAGCTTCCGAAGTTACTCCATGCCGGACGTGGTGACCGCTTTGCGCCCGTTGGGTGACGGATGGATCGAGGCGGAGCTTGCCGGTGGTTCGGTGCGGTTTGCCGTGCGGATCGCGCGCGGCGAACTGGCGATGTTTGTGCTGCCGGAGGTCGGGCCATGAGGTTCCTGCTCCTTGCCGCAGCAGCGCCCGCCCTGGTCTGGGGCCAGATCCAGCTCAGCCTGATCGAGGGCGCAGCGGAACGGGCTGTCGCCGAGGTGACGGATCTGGGCGCTACCGACGCTTCGGACGCCCTTGATGCGCGCTTCCGCGCCCGGAATTCGGCGGCCACCCCGGTGTTGTTGCAGACCTTGACCGTGGCCGGCGCCGGCTTCTCGCTGGTTTCCGCGCCTGCCCTACCGGCGAGCCTCGCTGCTGGGGCGAGCGTGGACTTCGTCGTGCGGCTGACGCCTGCCGGGCCGGGCGTTTACAGCGCCGTTCTCACCGTGAACGGCATCTCGGTCTTGCTCCGCGCACGTGCCATCGCCGGTCTTGTCGTCTGGCTCGAAGGCGACCGAGGCCGCACGCGCCTTTCCGCAGGCGACAAGGTGGACTTTGGGCAGGCCGAAATCGGCGCTCGCGTGGCCCGGCGCGTCGTGCTGGAGAATCCGTACCGGGAGCCGCTTGCGCTGGACCAGCTCTCGGTCGAGGGGATCGGCTTCAGCCTGGCCGACGGCGTCGGGTTGCCGCAGCGCTTCGAGCCGGGGCAGCAGGCCCCCCTCGATGTGAGCTTCGCGCCGGAGAGTCCCGGCCCGCAAGCAGGCCGGCTGATCGTGAACGGCCGCGCATTCATCCTGGCAGGCGTGGGCATCGCGCCGCCGCTGCCGCGACCGAGGATCGTGCTGGAGCCTGCGGCGCCGGGAAGCGGCAGGCAAGTGCGCGTCCGGATCCAGCTTGCCGAGGCCGCGCGCACTGCCGGCGAGGGTGAGCTTCGCCTGGAGTTCGAACCCGCAACGCCGGGATGGCCGGATGATCCGGGGATCGCTTTCCTCTCTCCTGCCGGACGCATCGCGCGCTTCTCGGTCGCCACCGGGGCGAGCGCGGCCGGCTTTGGCGGACGCGAGGAGATCGTGATGCAAACGGGGACGACCGCGGGCCGACTGACGCTCACGGCGCGTCTCGGCGAGCACGTGGAACAGGCGACGCTCGTGCTTGCGCCGCTACCCGTTCAGGTGGATTCCGCTCGCCTCGCTCGGACTGCGAACGGTCTCGAGCTGGCGCTGGCCGGCTTCGACAACACGCGCTCGGTTTCACGCGTCGTGTTCACTTTTTACGGCGCAGACGGGCGTGTGCTCGAGCCGGGGCCGATTGCCGTGGATCTGGCCGCCGAGTTCCGCCGCTATTTCGAGAGCTCGACTCTGGGCGGCATGTTCGCGCTGCGGGCCGTGTTTCCGGTCACGGGCGATGCCGGCGCGGTCGCGGGCGTGGAAGTCGAGATGACGAACTCGGTGGCCGCCACCCGCACTTCGCGAATCGGCTTCTGAGTCCTGCATACTGGAACCAGATCCATCCGGTTCCATGACTCCGATCGCTTTGACTATCGCGGGTTCGGATCCCTCGGGCGGCGCCGGGCTGCAAGCCGACCTGAAGACCTTCCACCAGTTTGGCGTCTACGGCGAGGCCGTGGTGACGCTGATCACGGTACAGAACACGCTCAGGGTGTCGCGGGTGGAATGCCTGCCAGCGGATCTGGTGGTCGAGCAGATCCGTGCCGTGCTGGAAGACGTGCGGCCGCAAGCGGCCAAGACCGGGGCGCTGGGCAATCGCGCCATCGTGGAGGCGGTGGCGGAAGCCGCTGCGGAATTCGATTTCCCGCTGGTGGTGGATCCGGTGCTGATCAGCAAGCACGGGGCGCCGCTGTTGGCTGAGGATGCGCGGGCGGCGCTCATCGAACGCTTGATTCCGCGCGCCGCGCTCCTGACCCCCAACCTGCATGAGGCGGCGGCCTTGGCCGGATTCCCCGTCAGGGATCCTGACCAGATGCGTCGCGCGGCGGAAGCCATTGCGAAGCTGGGGGCACGGGCTGTGCTGGTCAAGGGCGGGCATCTGGAGACGGGCGCCACGGACGTCCTGCTTGCTGACGGGCGCTTTTACGAGTTCCCAGCGCCGCGCATCGCCACGCGGCACACGCACGGCACCGGCTGCACGTACTCGGCCGCGATCGCGGCGTGCCTGGCGCGCGGACTGGGGTTGCCCGACGCGGTGCGGGCCGCCAAGGCGTTCATCACGGAAGCCATTCGCACGAATCCCGGCCTGGGCGGGGGCGCGGGTCCGGTGAATCACCACGCCAGGGTCGTGCTGCCGGAGTGACGATGCCGCCTGGCGGCAATCGAGGCGGTGCTTCTGGCTTCTTGCGGCTCGCGGGCGTGCGCCGGAGTCAGCACGGCGCGTGGCTAGAATGAAGGCAGGGGATGTCGCCCAAAGAGTTCGATCGGCTCGTGGAGGAGGCGCTTCGCACGATCCCGGCGCGTTTTCGGCGCAGAATGCGCAACGTGGCGATTGTGGTGGAGAAAGAGCCGCCGCGTCCCGGCCTGCTGGGCCTGTATGAGGGGCGACCGCTGATTCACCGCAGCGTCAGCGACAGCTTCACGCTGCCGGACCGCATCACCATTTATCAGGGGCCGCACGAACGCATGGCGCGCAATCGCGAGCACTTGTTCCGGCTGGTCCAGCAGACCGTCTGGCACGAGGTGGCGCACTACTTCGGCCTCACCGAATCCCAGGTCCGCCGCGCGGAATGGCGGCGGCGACGAGCGAGGCTTGTCTAGAACCTGCCCGCTTTGGCGCGTTCGATTCGCCGCTGGTGCTGCTCCAGCGTACTGCTCATCCAGCTCACGAGTTCGGGTGCGCCGGTGATGATCCTTCCGTAGAAGTCACCCAGGACTGCCACCAAACCGAGGGCAACGGCCATGCCGGCCAACTTCGCCGCCCACGGCTGGGGCAGTCCTGCCCGCCGCGGCGACAGCATGGCAGGCGCTGCCTGGTCGGGCGTCTTTCGTGACCCAACGGGTGGCGTTCCGTTGCCTGAGGAGATCACTTGACGCGGCGGTCGGGGGTCCGGGCGCGAGGAGCAAGCGGCCTAAAATTGCATTCGAACCCCGAGTTGCACGCGCCTGGAAGGATGCGCCGCTACCGGTTTCCCGAAGAAGGGTGAAGTGAGTGCTCCTACGAAGTTTTGGTAGTTAACGCGGTTTGGCAGATTAAAAGCGTCCACGGAGAGCGTGAGGGTGGGGCTGTTTTCCTTGGCCGAAGGCTGGA
>Ga0078972_1017788_pt1 | contig 10087 bp, 6 predicted proteins | sample YelNatPaOPGAMG01_FD_67568 | JGI IMG/M metagenome (GOLD analysis project Ga0078972, IMG submission 67568) | Hot spring thermophilic microbial communities from Obsidian Pool, Yellowstone National Park, USA - OP-RAMG-01 (SPADES assembly) (version 2) | ecosystem: Environmental > Aquatic > Thermal...
TACACCGGCACGTGGATTGGTGGGCCGACGGGTGGATATCTCAATTTCTGCCACGAGAGCCGCGACGAGTATGTGAAGATGTATCCCAAGTGGCTCAGCGGTGAAGCGGAGTATATCAGGCTAGGAGAGCGCACCAGCGAACATGCCTCCTATATCATTGAGGCCCTAGAAACCGGACGCCCCTATCGGGGGCATTTCAATGTAGAGAATCGTGGCTTGATCACCAACCTGCCCGATGGCTGCACGGTAGAGATCCCTTGCTATGTGGACGGCAATGGGATCAGTCCGGCATGGGTGGGGCCATTGCCCCTGGCTTGCGCGGCGACGTGTAGGGCGAGCATCAGCGTTCAAGAGATGACCGTAGAGGCTGCGCTGACGGGCAATCGCGAGCTGGTCAAGTTAGCCGTATTGCATGATCCTTTGACGGGGGCTGTCTGTAATACGGAACAGGTCTGGCAGATGTGTGATGAGATGTTTGAGGCCCTTGCCCCATGGCTGCCGCAGTTCAATGGCGAAGGGCGTCGTTGGAAGGATATCCCTCAGCCCGATGGCGGAGTTCTACGCTTTCCTAAGGCAGCTGGTAGCTGGCGGCCGCCGGCGTTGGCCCAGTAGGATGCCGCCTCGTTTGGGTTTTTGTGCTCATTAAAACGGTCAGGAGATCTGGCAGATGACAAACGTTAGAATCGGTTTCGTCGGAGTTGGCAGCATGGGACAGTGTGCCCATCTTAAGAATTATGTCACCGTGGCCGATTGCCAGGTGGTGGCCCTCGCTGAGCTTCGCGAGGAGCTGGGCAAAAAGGTGGCCGCACGCTACGGCGTGCCGCGAGTATATCGGCATCACGAGGAGATGCTGGCCCAGGAGAAGCTGGATGGCATCGTGGCTTCGCAGCCCTTTACGCGCCACGGATTGCTTGTGCCTGAGCTCCTCAAGGTGGGGGTACCCGTATTCACTGAGAAGCCTCTGGCTGGCTCACTTGAGGTTGGTGAGAGGATCGTTGAGGCCGTGCGCAAGAGCGGCACTTGGCACATGGTGGGCTACCACAAGCGCAGTGATCCGGCGACGATGTATGCCAAGGCAGAGATCGAGCGGCTCAAGCAGACGGGCGAGCTGGGAAAGTTGCGTTATGTGCGCATCATCATGCCCGCCGGGGATTGGGTGGCTGGCGGCTTTAATGATCTCATTCGCTCTGATGATCCGCTGCCCAAGCTGGATTACGATCCCCCGGCCAGCGATATGGATGAGAAGCTCTACCAGAAATATGTGGAGTTTGTAAACTATTATATCCATCAGGTCAACCTGATGCGCCACTTACTGGGCGAGCCCTATCAGGTTTCCTATGCCGACCCTTCGGGGGTGTTGTTGATTGTGCAGAGCGCGAGCGGGGTAGCCGGTACCATTGAGATGTCGCCCTACACCACGACGATAGATTGGCAGGAGTCGGCGTTGGTGGCCTTTGAGCATGGCTATGTGAAGCTTGATCTGCCTGCGCCGTTGGCCTCAAATCGTCCGGGCCGTGTGGAGATATTCCGCGATCCCGGCAATGGGGCTACGCCTCAAACGATCGTGCCTCAACTGCCCTGGATCCATGCCATGCGCCAACAGGCGATCAACTTTGTGCGCGCCATTAAAGGTGAGATAAAGCCTCTCTGTGAGGCTGAGGAAGCCTTAGAGGATCTGAGGGTGGCTCGACAGTATATTCGTTTGCTTACCGGACGCTGATCTTTTCTAGGTCGTGGTTTATAGATGGGTAAAGGGCGGTTAGGATCGCTTTCGCTTTGGGCACGTTGTATTAGGCAATGTTTTCAGGAGGGTGGGACGATGCCGGTTAAGTTTCATAAAGTGCTCATCGCTGACGAAATGTACGAATCTGCAGGGGTCTTTGATGTGAACAACGACGGCCATTTAGATATCGTTTCGGGAGCTTTTTGGTACGAGGGGCCGGAGTTCAAGGTGAGACACAAGATCGGCGATGTTCAGGCTATTGGGGATTATTATGATGATTTTTCCACTATCCCTATGGACATTAACGGCGACGGCTATATGGATTTCGTCACGGGTGGCTGGTGGGGCAATACCTTGCGCTGGCGGGAGAATCCCGGCCCGAAAGGCGGCGAGTGGCCCGAACACATCATCGCTGAGACGGGCAACATCGAGACGACTCGGGCCTGGGATGTGGATGGTGACGGACAGCTTGAACTGGTTCCCAATACACCGGGGGGGCCGTTGGTGGTCTATAAGCTGATCACCGACGCTATGGGCAAAGGCACGGGCCGTTTCGCGCAGTACAAACTCTGGGATAAGCCCCAAGGGCATGGCCTAGGTTTTGGAGATATCACCGGCAATGGCCGAGGCGATTTCGTCTTCTGTAACGGCTGGCTGGAGGCGCCGCAAGGTGATCCCTATACGGGGCAGTGGATCTTTCATCCTGATTTCGATCTTGGCGTTGCCAGTGTGCCCATTTTGGTAGTAGACGTCAACGGAGATGGTCTGAATGACATCATCGTTGGACAGGCACACAACTACGGCCTGGACTGGTGGGAGCAAGGACGAGACGCGTCGGGCAAGCGCACGTGGCGGAGGCATCCCATTGACCCTTTCAACTCGCAGTATCATGACATGCAATGGGTAGATATTGATGGCGATGGCCAAGGCGAGCTGGTCACGGGCAAGCGCTATCGCGCTCATCGTTACACAGATCCGGGTGATTTTGACCCTGTGGGCTTTTACTACTTCAAATGGAACGGCGAATCTTTCTCCAAACAGGTGATTGACTATGGCCTGGCACGCACGGGCAAGGGCTGCGGGATCTCTTTCGCCGTCGCGGACTTGCGCGGTACGGGGAGGTTAGATCTCGTGGCTCCGGGCAAGGACGGGCTGTATGTTTACTTTAATGAGGGTTGCATATAGCCATGCGTTGCAATCCCAAGATCGTAATGGTTGGTGGGGGCAGCTACAATTGGTGCCCTAGGTTGTTGAGCGACCTGATGCGGACCCCCGAGATGGAGGGCGCTGAGGTGGTGCTCCTTGACCCGAATGCGCAAGCTGCCGAAGAGGTGCGGGCAGCTGGAGAGGCGATCGCTAGGGCTCTGAACAAGGAGTACCGCCTTTGGGCCACAAAGAGCGAGGCCGAGGCATTTCAGGGCGCCGATTTCGTGCTCATCACCATCTCTACCGGGGGTCTGGAGGCGATGGCTCACGACCTGGCCATCCCCGAAAGATATGGCATCTTTCACACGGTGGGCGATACGGCCGGCCCCGGTGGTTGGTCGCGTGCGCTGCGCAATGTGCCCGTCTTTGTGCACTTGGCCCAACAGATCGAGCGCTATGCACCACGCGCGGTGGTCCTGAATTACACCAATCCGCTCGCCGTATTAACTGGTACCATCGCGCACGTGAGCGCTCTTCGCGTCGTAGGGCTTTGTCATGGGGTATTTGAGAATTATCAGGTCTTGCAAAAGCTCCTCAGCGTAGAGGAAAAAGACCTTGCCGTGCGCTTTGGGGGAGTGAACCATTTCTTTTGGATCCTTGATTTTACTGTTAAAGGGCAACCGGGCTATCCCTTGTTAAGGGAGAAACTGGCAGGGAAGACGCTTGATGAGGCCCTATATGAGGGCACTATAGATGAGATGGGCTTTCATTCTCACCACAAATTGTGTGATGAGCTATTCAGTGAGTATGGTTATCTGCCCTATGTAGGTGACCGACATACTTGCGAGTTCTTGCCAGGGTATATAACGCCGAGCTTGAGTTCCCTTGAACGCTATAAGCTCGTACGCACCAGTGTACAGGAACGCTACGGGTATCGGGACAAGGCACGGCAGTGGACCTTGGATTTGCTCAGCGGCAAGGCAACGCCTCCAGCTAGGTCAAGGGAGACGGCCGTAGACATCATGATGGCCTTTTGGCATGGTCGGCCTTTCGTGGATGTGGTGAACTTGCCCAATGTGGGACAGAGCGATAATCTGCCCCGGGGCGCGGTGGTGGAGACGCTCGGTATCGCTGATGGCCTAGGCTTCAGGGCCATTTCTACCGGTTCTCTGCCCCCAGTGTTACAGCAACTGGTTGCTCCGCATTGTCAGGAGCAACTGATGGTTTTAGAAGCGGCTCTCAAAGGGGATCGCAAGCTCGCTTTGGAGGCGCTGATGATCGATCCCCTTTGTGCTCATCTAAGCCCCAGACAAGTGCGCGAGATGGGGTTGGAGTTGATGGCGGCCACCAAGGAGTGGCTTCCACAGTTCCGTTGATCTCAAAGGGCTTGAGCGTGCACGCGGAGCGCAAGCTGGAGCAACTCAAGATTTGTCTCAATAGGGACGTGCGTTCCATGACGACAACCGGTCTGGAGCGCTACCGATTCGTGCATCATGCGTTGCCCGAGATAAGCCTAGAGGAAGTGGATACGAGTACAAGTTTTCTGGGCCGTCGCTTGCGGGCCCCTTTGCTTATCTCGGCCATGACCGGCGGCGTCGCTCTGGCCGGGGAGATCAACCGGCGACTGGCTTGGGCTGCCCAGGAGTTGGGTTTGGCCATGTGTTTAGGTTCCCAGCGGGCCGCCGTTGAGGATCCCTCGCTTCTGGAGACTTATCAAGTGCGCCAGGTTGCACCGGATATCCTCCTTTTCGCTAATCTGGGTGCTGTGCAACTTAATTACGGGTATGGCATAAAAGAGTGCCTGTGGGCTGTGGAGAGTGTAGGGGCTGATGCCCTGGTGTTACATCTTAACCCGCTCCAGGAGGCACTCCAGCCTGGAGGGAACACGAATTTCACAGGCCTTCTTGAACGAATCGCCGCAATTTGCCGGGCGTTGCCCGTGCCCGTGATCGTCAAAGAGGTGGGCTGGGGGATATCAGCGGCTATCGCAGAGAAGCTGTGCCAGGCCGGGGTAGCTGCTTTAGACCTGGCCGGGGCGGGTGGCACCTCGTGGAGCGAGGTGGAACGTCGCCGCAGTCCGACGTCCGCTGAGGCTGAGGTTGCTGAGGCCTTTGCCGATTGGGGCATCCCTACCGCGGAAGCGTTGGTAGCGGCCCGCCAAGCTTGTCCCGGCATACCCTTGATCGCCAGTGGAGGCATCAAGGATGGGGTGGAAGTGGCCAAATGTTTGGCTTTGGGAGCACATCTGGTTGGGATCGCCCAGCCCTTGTTGCGCTCAGCAATGGACTCCTCAAAAGCGGTAAGCGAGCAATTGCGCATCATTATTCGCCAATTGCGCGTAGCGATGTTCTGCGTAGGAGCGAGGACTATCGCCGACCTGGATGTCTCTCGTCTCGTGCGCAAAACGTGAACGGGGAACATGGCTTACGATTACACACCTTATCTGGATGAGGTAGAGCGGGAGCTACGTGATCTCCTCGCCGTACGTGAGGAGGCTGTGGCTCCTCTTTACCAGATGATGCAGTATCATCTGGGATGGTTAGATGCCCGTTTTCGGCCTGTAGAGGCCCCTCGTGGCAAAAGGTTACGGCCGCTCCTGTGTCTCTTGGCCTGTGAGGCTGTTGGTGGGGATTGGCGCCAGGCTGTTCCGGCTGCGAGCGCCATTGAACTGTTACACAATTTCTCTTTGCTTCACGACGATATTGAGGATCGTAGTGAGACGCGGCGGCATCGTCCCACGGTGTGGAGTTTATGGGGCGTCCCTCAAGGGATCAACACGGGTGATGCAATGTGGGCTGTCTCTAGGCTGGCCATGTTGCGGCTGGCGGAGCGAGGATATGATGCTGAGACCATCCTGCGGGCCATCAGGCGGCTGGATGAGGCCTGTGTTGAGCTGTGTACAGGGCAATATCTTGATCTTGCGTTCGAGCAGGCCGAGATGATATCCCTTGAGGAGTACGAACGAATGATCGCCGGAAAGACGGCGGCGTTGCTTTCGGCCTCCGTGGCCATCGGAGCCATACTCGGCGGCGCAACAGATGCGGTCGTCGAGGCCTATGCCGGCTTTGGGCACGAGCTTGGGCTGGCCTTTCAGATCGTAGATGACATCCTGGGTATATGGGGAGATCCCACCGTTACAGGCAAGTCTACAGCAAGCGACATCTTGGAACGCAAGAAGGCCTTGCCGGCGCTTTATGCTTTGCATTGGGAGCGGAAGCGAGGGCGGAATGACCTTGCTGCCCTTTATGCCAAGCCCTCGTTATCTGTGGAGGATATTCCCCAAGTGCTTTTGCTCTTGGAACGCGCCGGCGCCGAGGAGTATGCCCGCAGCCAAGCCCGCAATCACCATCAGCGCAGCTTACAGTACCTCCAGGCTACCCAAATCCACCACCCTGCTCAAGATGCTTTGCGGGATTTGAGCTACTCGCTGGTCGAGCGCGTGTTCTAGAGGTGCTTGGGAACCTCAAGCTCTTGGGCGGCGTCTCCAAAAGAGACGTAGATCAGGTGAATATGGGTCGCCGAGGGAGTATGTGTTTAGCCCGGTTGCGAGGCATTGTTTTAGGAAGCATATTGGCCTTCTTTATCGGGTTCATAGGTTCATTGATCTATCACCCTGGCCTGTTCTTGCCTCTGCCCACAGCCCAGACTATTAGGGAGCGGGCTTTGGCTCCCTCCAGTTTGATCTTGGACCGAGATGGTCGGCTGCTTTACGAGATCGTTGATCCCCACGCGGGTCCTCATCGCCCCGTTAAGTTAGAGGATGTCCCCCTGGCCTTACGCCAGGCGATCATCGCAACCGAGGATGCCTCTTTCTATAGCAACCCCGGCGTGGATCTAAGGGGAGTTATCCGCGCTCTTTGGATGAATTGGCGCAGCGGCCAGGTGCTCTCGGGAGCCAGTACTATCACCCAACAGTTGGCTCGCAACTTGCTGCTTGAGCCGAGCAGACGCCATGAGCAAAGCTGGCAACGCAAGTTATGGGAATCCCTTTTGGCTTATCACATGACGCGGGTATTCAGCAAGGATGAGATCCTCACTCTCTATCTGAACGAGACGTATTTTGGGAACATGGCTTATGGCGTCGAGGCGGCGGCCCGAGCTTATTTCGGTAAGCCGGTATCTCAGTTGGACATAGCCGAGTGTGCCCTGTTGGCGGGGCTTCCCCAATCTCCTGAAGCCTATAACCCGCTGAGCAACTTGCCGGCGGCCAAGGCCCGGCAGAAGGTTGTCCTGGAGCTCATGGTTAAGGCGGGATATATCACCCAGGCTGAGGCGGAGCTAGCCTATAACGAGCCGCTGTATTTTGCCAGTCAACCTTTTCGCATTGAGGCCCCTCATTTTTGTATGCTTGTGCGCGACGAGCTCACGCGGCTTCTTGGTGAGGATGTGGTGCGACGTGGAGGGTTGCGCATTTACACCACGCTTGACCTGGGTTTGCAGCACGCTGCCGAGGCGCATGTACGCCGACATCTGGAGCAGCTTAACAAACCGGCAAAAGGGTTTCCTGGTCATAACGTACATAATGCGGCCGTGGTCGTATTAGATCCTCATAACGGCGCCGTGCGGGTGATGGTCGGCAGCCCCGACTATTTTGACCCGCAGATCAACGGGGCGGTGAATGCTGTCTTGGCTCTGCGGCAGCCGGGGTCAGCCTTGAAGCCCTTGACCTATGCCGCTGCTTTCGCCCGAGGCTATTCGCCGGCGAGCATGATCGCCGACGTGCGCACGTCGTTTCTCACCCGTGAGGGCACGCCCTATGTGCCCGTCAATTATGATTATCGTTTTCACGGCCCGGTGCTCTTGCGCCAGGCTCTGGCTTGCTCGTATAATGTCGTCGCTGTCAAGCTTCTCGATAGGATCGGCATCGAGGCGCTTACCTCTCTGGCTCGTACCCTAGGCATTAGCACGCTCGATCAGACGGAACGACACGGTTTGGCCTTGACCCTGGGGAGCTGTGAGGTTCAGTTATTGGAACTCACCAGCGCCTATGCCGGCTTCGCCAACGGTGGATGGCGAGTATCGCCGTATGTCATAGAGCGCATTGAAGATGACCGAGGCAAGGTGCTCTATCGCGCCGAGCCTGATCCGCCTCAACGGGTCTTGGATGAGCGTATCGCCTATCTGATCACCGATATACTCGCCGATAGGCAAGCTCGTCTCCCCACTTTTGGGGAGGGGAGTGCGCTTGATCTTCCCTTTCCGGCGGCGGTCAAGACGGGGACCACAACCGAGTTCCGTGATAACTGGACCGTGGGCTATACGAGTGAGTGGGTCGTGGGTGTATGGGTGGGCAATGCCAATAACGAGCCGATGTTGCGCGTCTCGGGAGTCACGGGCGCTGCGCCCATTTGGAATGCGGTCATGCGCAGCGCTCACCCTCGGCCTCCTCGTCCTTTCCCTCGCCCTGCCGGGTTGGTGGAGGTAGAAGTCTGCGCTGAATCAGGTCTCTTGCCCGGGATCGCTTGCGCTCATCGGCGGAAAGAGCTCTTTCTGGAAGAGAATGTGCCCACCGCCTTTTGTCAAATGCATCGCTTGATGGCCTTTGATGCGGCCACCGGCCAGTTAGCGGGCCCCGATTGCCCTGCGGAGCGGCGTATCTTGCGCCCCGTAACGTATTGGCCGGCCGAGCTCTTGGTTTGGGCCCAAGAGGAGGGCTTGACTATGCCCCCAGGGGAGGAAAGTGGGAGCGCTACGCTCCAGCATGTGTCTAGAGATTCGGCAGAGCTCGTCGCGGAAGGAGAGGCCGGCGGGCTTCGGCTTATCAGTCCTGATCCCAATAGCGAGTATCGCATTGTCGCCGACATACCCAGGCAGTTCCAACAACTTGAAGTTGTAGTCTTGTATGCGTCAGAGCTTGGGCGAGTTGGGCTCTCCTTGTGGGTTGACGGGGAACGGTATCATACTTGGGCGAATCCACCTTACCGGACTTTTTGGACGCTCTCTCCAGGCGTTCACGAGTTTCGCGTGTGTGCGCGGAACACTTGTAGTAAGCCGGTGCGCGTTACGGTCGTGGAGTAGAGAAAGGATCAGATTATGAAAAGGTTGTCTGGCCTCCTCGTGGTTTTGGGTGTGTTGAGCATCACCGTAGCTGGCCTGGTGGCTTGTGCGAGACCTCAACCGACTGTGACGCCAGCGCCGACATCCACGCCAACGTCTATGCCGACACCTTCCATTACCCCCTTGCCAACGGCGACGCCCCTTCCCCCGCAGCCGCCGAGGGTATTGCGTCGTTCGCCCCAGCGGGGAGAGGAATTGCCTCCCAATGCGCCCGTTTTGATCTACTTTGACCAAGAGATGGATGCCCGATCGCTTGAAGAGGCTCTCGTCATTGAGCCTGCTGTAAAGGGCAGTTTGTCTTGGGATGATCCGCGCACATTGCGTCTGAACCCGCCTGCCGAAGGCTTTGCACGCAATACCGAATACCGCATAACGATCAGCACCAAGGCACGGAGCAGCCGCAAGTTGGCCCTTATGCAGCCCGTTGAGTTTCGCTTCCGCACGGTGGGCTATCTGGAGGTCACGGAAGTTTTTCCATTGCCGGATAGCGTTGGGGTGAGCGACGAAAGCGTCATCCGGGTGGTCTTTAACCGCCCCGTCGTGCCTTTGACCGCCATCCAGGATCAAGCTGGCTTGCCGGAGCCGCTCGAGTTCACTCCTCCTATCAAGGGCAAGGGCAATTGGACCAACACGTCCATCTACACCTTTACCCCCAGTGAGAGGCTGCTTCCGGGGACCCGATACAAAGCGGTCGTGCGCCAGGGCTTACAAGATACTACGGGTGGGCTTTTGGCTCAGGACTATGTTTGGTTTTTCACCACCGCCCTTCCCGATGTGGTCAGCGTCTCGCCTGCGCACAAGGCGCTCTATGTATCGCCGGGCGCTTCTGTGCGGATCCATTTCAATCAGCCGATGGATCATGAGGCTACTCAAGCGCGTTTCTCGCTGAAACACAGTCAGACTCAACAAGCTGTCGCCGGTTCCTTTAGGTGGGATGGCACCAGCATGATCTTTACCCCTGCCCGGCCTTTGGAGTTGGGGATTCAGTATCTGGCCTGCCTGGAGAAGGGTTCCCCTGCGGCCAGCGGCCAAGCCACCGTTGCGAACACTTATGCCTGGGCGTTTACAGTGGTTGACCAACCTGAGCTGATCACCTCTAGCCCACGGGAAGGTGAGACGGGAGTCAATTTAGGAGGTGGGCTCCAATTTGTTTTCTCTAGC
>Ga0078972_1017789_pt1 | contig 10086 bp, 5 predicted proteins | sample YelNatPaOPGAMG01_FD_67568 | JGI IMG/M metagenome (GOLD analysis project Ga0078972, IMG submission 67568) | Hot spring thermophilic microbial communities from Obsidian Pool, Yellowstone National Park, USA - OP-RAMG-01 (SPADES assembly) (version 2) | ecosystem: Environmental > Aquatic > Thermal...
ACTTTTGCTTGACGAACCATCTGCAGGACTTTCACCAGCACTTGTTGAAAAACTACTTCAGAAAATTCGAGAGATAAATAAAAATTTTGGTAAAACAATTTTACTTGTTGAACAAAATATAGTGCAGGCACTTAAAATATCTGATTATGTTTATTTAATGTCAGCTGGTAAAATTATAAAGGAAAGTGATGACCCATTAACTTTTCTCGAGACAGAAAAATTCGAAAAAATATTTTTTGAAACTTGATTTAAATAAAATTAAATTTATAACAAAAGAAAAGAGGTAATGAAAATGAAGAAGAAAATCACAATATCACTCATAATTCTCGCTGTAATTGTTGCTGTAATTGCTATTTATTTCGCTCAAAAACCTAAGGAACCTGAAACCATTAAAATCGGCGCAATATTACCTTTGACAGGACCCGCTTCGGATATTGGGGAGTGGCAAAGGAAAGGACTCGAAGTTGCAAAAGAAGAACTTAATGGTCAAGGTGGAATAAACGAGAAAAAAATTGAAATCATATATGAGGATAGCAAAGGACAACCTAAGGAAGGGGTTTCTGCTTTTAGAAAAATTGTAGAAGTTCAAAAAATACCAGTTATTTTTTCTTCATTAAGTTCTGTTAGTAATGCTATAATTCCATTCATTGAAAAAAGTCAAGTCCCATCCATGCTTATAGCTGTTTCTTTTCCAGGAATAACCGAAAAAAGCAATTGGGTCTTTAGAAATCATCCCGGAAGCGATGACGAAGCATTAGCAATGGTCGGCTTCGTATTCAATGATATGAGGCTAAGAAATATAGTGGTCCTATACTGTAACGACGATTTTGGAATCGGTGGATATGAGGCATTTAAACGGGTTTTTCAAAAATATGGTGGAAAAATATTATTCTCGGATGCATTTCAACTGGATCAAACTGATTTCCGAAGTATTGTCACTAAGGTAAAAAACTATAAACCTGAAGGGGTTTATGTTATTGGATATACTAAAGCTTCGGTTTTACTGGTTAAACAACTCAGGGAAGCAGGCTACAAGCAGTTTCTTGCTGCGCCTATGGCAATGTCAATACCAACTTTTCTTGAACTCGCAAGTGGAGGATTGGAGGGTGCTTATTTCACTAATACAATTTTTGATCCTTATTCCGAAGATTTTAAAACTAAAAATTTTGTAGAAAGATTTCGTAAAATGTTTAATACAGAACCTAATGTGTTCGCTGGTTTCGCTTATGATGGCTTAATGATGATTGGGGAAGCAATAAAGAAAAAAGGATATACTCGCTTAGGAATTAGGGAAGGATTATTAGAAATAAAAAATTTTCAAGGCGTAATGGGAATATTAAAGGTTTCGGAAGGAAGAAACATTAAATTTCCACTAAGAATTGTAAAGTTAGAAAAAGGTAATCTTATACCCGTAAAATCTCCATGAAAAAATAAGGAAGAGACTTTAGATGACCACCATTAGGATGCAGGCATGGGACTCAATAAAAGATCACTTAAAGCAAAAAGATATAGTCATTATACACAGTTTAAGTATAGTTTTAAAAAGATGTAATTATTAGTCATAAAATCACTAATTTAATATAGTGCATTCTGCTGTAAGAACCTCAAGAAATTTGAGTTTTCGGAGGTTTTTGCAATAAGACCTCTATTAAAAAAGTAAAATTTATCAAGAGAAGATTTGGTTAAGAAATATACTTATTAAGCAAAGGGAAATCCGGATAGGAGGGAGAAAATATGAGCCAAATACTGTTAAAATTAGATGATTATAAAAGAAAAAATCCAAGGATTCTAAAACCTTTTCATCAATTTGGTATAGGTTGCCCACTTCGTCTAAGAGTTAATATTTATATAGGATGTGCTTTTGATTGTAAGTTCTGTTATATTCATAATAAGCAAGGGGAACCAAGAGCTTATGGAGAAGAATATCTTATCTCAAATTTAATTAAAGAGATTAACGAGGCTACAAAACTTGGGTTGAATTCTCTTCCAGTAATGATTTCCTGTTCCACTGACCCACTCCAATCATTGGAAAACAAAAAAAAACATACACTAAAGGTTTTAAAGTTATTGGCAGATAACGGGTTTCCTCTTATTATTATGACCCAGAATCCTAACAAACTTCTTGGAAAAGAATATTTGAGCATTATTAGAAGTAACTCTACCGTAGTAGAAGTTACAATTCCTTCTATGGATGCTGGACAAAGTGCAAAAAGAAAGATATTTCAAACGAAAGCCCCAACTACAAAAGCAAGGTTTAAAGCAATTAAGAAATTGATTGGAAAAGGTATTCCTGTAAGATTACGCTTAGATCCCATTATTCCTAAATTAAATGGTGAGGGTGCAGAACAAAGTAGAGAGGAGATTTTTAAAATCATAGAAATATTTAGTAATATTTTAAGAGGTGTGGAAAAAGAGGAAGTAAAGAAAGAAGCAATGGTAATTTGTAATGTAATGGTTTTAACAAAGGAAGTAATAGACAAATTGGGGAGTTTAGGTATGGGTCGGGAATATCAAGATTTTTATGAGAAAAATGGAAAATATTATAAAAGGGAAGATGGGAAGGAAATGCTTATTTTGAACCAAGAAATTCAGGAAAAACTCCTTTTGCCTGTTTTTGAAGCCGGAAGAGAATTTAAAGTCCCTATTTGTACCTGTGTTTCAGATGTTCATTTTTATAAAACTCGTAGTTGTATTTTTCCTGTTGATTCCCTTCCTTTCTCAATTGAGAATGATTTAGGAGAAGAAAAAATTGAGAAGAAAATAAGAGAAAAGTTTCCCGGGACTTCTATCGTTAAGAGCGAAAAGAGGAGTTTATGGGCAGCGACACGGTTTTTGACTGAAGATTTGGAATTTTATTCCTATTTAATAAGAGAAACTTTTAATAGCCAAGAATTTAAACAAGCAGTTAAAGAAAGAAAAGTTAAAGAATTTTTAAATAATGGAGAATTTATCAAGAAGAAATTAAAGGAATTATTAGATCTTTCTGAAGATGAAGTAAATAAGTTAGATTTTTCACATCCTACCCCTATCCTATATTGGATTTTTATACCTTTATTAAGGATGCTGAAAGCTTGTTCTTCATATAAGGATAAAATTAAACCCGATATGATTTGGGGTGCGTTGAATTTTTGGGATCCTTTTTTAAATTCTCATTATGCAACACAGTTTTTACATGAGGACTATTTTAAGCCAGGGGATACGATTATATTTAAAAGAGTTATAAATGAATGGCTTCTCCAGCCCAATAACCCTTATGTATTGACGCTGACAGAATTGTTTCTTACCCATAAAACTAACAGAAAAGTTCTTGTTATTCAGAGATCTTTTTCTGAAGAACCACCAACTTTTAGAAATTTATATAGTAAAAACATAATTGTTAGAATTTTGCTATCCAATGAATATGAAAATATCTTAGAATGGTTAAATAAAAAGAAACCAAAATATGAAATTAAAAATAAAATATCGCAAGAAAAGGAAATCAACAAAATAATAGAAGAATATTTAAATCTCCTTAAAAATAGCGAAATTCAAACTAATGTTTCTAACTTTGTAAATAAACTGAAAGAAGATTTAGAAACTTCAAACGACCTAATAAAACCTATTAAAGATAAAGAAGAATTAAAAAAATTCCTAAATGAATTAATAATTTTTGATCTTGTTACACCTGAAGTATGGAAATGGATAGTAATTTATCCATCTTTACTTTACAATGGGACTCCTATTGGTGGAGTATTTCTCGTTCTTGACAGGTTATTAGATGTGCCTATATATAGGCTTTTACAGCACATGATTACGGAGTTGTTCGCTGTTCCTCAAATCTTAATAGAAAAGCAACTCTTTCTAGAACAATCTTTACGTTCAGCCGTTGCCGCAATTATGTCAAGAAATATGTCTCATAACATCGGAAGCCATGTGCTGAACTATTTATCAAATCCAGAGGAGTTGAATAATTTATGGATAATTTAAATTTGATAAATTATTTAAGGGAGTTTACAAAATGGATGAATTAAAAAGAAAATTAGTTGCCAATCTTCAGGGTTATTTAAGAGAGAGAATGGATTTTATCGCGTCTCTTCCAACAATGGATCCATTATGGACTGCTCAATTTGATATAATTGATAATTTAATTAATCCAATATTAGATGATATTAGAGATGAAAATTTAAATCCTTTAAACAAATGCCCCAATCTTTTCCTTCTTTTTGACGGTATCCTGCGCTCCGAGGGAATAAGAGCAGGTGGTATAGCATTTGAAATAAAAATTTCTAATACCGTTTCCCGAGAACCTGATTATACATGGACATCAGGATTTAAACTCAATGATAATCAAATAAAATATGAAATTAATAAAACGGGTAAAGAAACCGATTTCCCAATTGCGATTTCATTAGGGACTTCCGGGGTTCAAGCATTTTATGGAATATTAGAAAACATAATTAGAAACTCCGGAAGGCACTCTGATAAAGAAGAAATAAAAAAAGTTGTGGAATATAGTAATACAATTAAAGAAAAGAAACCACCTACTAATGACTCACATCCATTAAAAATCACTATTGAATTTTATTATGATTGGGGTAATGCTCATAACGAATACAAAGATGATTTTATTAAAGTAAGAATTTATGATAATATGGGAGGATGGGATAGAGAAGGTATTACATGGGTCAAGTATGATGAAAGCATAACTATTGAAGAAATAAAAACCCTATTAAGCCCTAAATCAGAAGAATATGAAAAGGTCAGCGGTAATAAAATAGTAAGGGATGGTAGAATAACTGATGATACAGGAAGTACTATCCAAGGCAACTGGGGTTTTAAAGAAATGCGAATTTGCGCATCATTTTTAAGAGGAATTAAAATTCCAGATTATGAAATGCAACACACTCCTCCTGTTATAACAGCAATAGCAGTTTCTGAAGAAGACCAAAATAAAGCAAATTTGGGATTTGAATTCTATATACCAAAAGTAAAAAATTTATTAATTGTGTGTAAAAATTTAGGATCTGAAATAAATAAGGAAGATTTAAAAAATAAAGGGATTTACATAGAAGAAGACGCGAGTAAAATTATAGATTTACAAAATAGAGGTGTTTTTACCCACGAATTCGTTGCAATTGATATAGATGATTATGAAAATAAAAAATTTGTTCAGGAAAATTCACTTCTACTTCCATATAAATTATTTTTTATAACAAAAAATACAGATAATTTTGATTTCTCATTATTTAAAAATATAAGATTTGACTTCTATTTAAATGCCAAAAATCATGAGAATGTGAAAGAAAACTTAAAAAATCTTCTCATTTCTAAAGATGAGCTTAAAGAATGGCTTACTCAAAAAATAGATGCTTCTTTTAACATAAATAATGTTGAATATCAAAATTGTCCACCAGCAGAAAGAGTGTATTTAGAAATATATAAAAGATGGAATATTTACATTCATAAAAATACTAGTTTACCTAAAGCTGGCATTTACTTTATAAAAGAGTTTAAAGATAATTTATTTTTTAGTGATGTGAAACTATCCACTCAGGAATTATCTAAAGATTTTCTGGATAATTGTAATAACAATATTTTACTCCAGCATAGATATGATCGATTCAATGAAATCAAAGATAAAGTCCCATTGGCTATAATACCATTTGCTCATGGGAGAAGTGACCCAGTAACAAGAACAAAAGTAGAGATTTCCAGCAAAATCCAAAATTATCAGGTTGATTTTGCATATATTAAAGATTATCTTAACATAATTGAAATTGGAAGTAGTAACGTTATAATTCTTGATGAGAGAGTATTTGACGAAGCCAAAAAAGTTAGGAATATTTGTGGTGTCAATGTTAACTTTGCTTTAAGTTGGTATTTGCAGAATGTCGCAATTTTTAATCTTGATAAAAGCACAGATGATAAATCTTTTAAATTAACATGTTATAAAGTTAACCTCAAAGGTGAGCTGAATCAACCTTTTGACAATCCCACTGAAATAAATTTTGCTAACTCAAACTCTAAAAATGAAGTCTCTCAATATTTATCACAGCATCTACCTGAACATTTCAAAAATAAAGTTCACTTTATGATAGTTCATCAAAGTATTATATCTCCGAAAATAGGAGGAAAAGAAAAATTTAAAGAATTTATAAATTCTTTGCCCGATGAATATAAACCTTGGTATGTTATTATAACTTCGGGAAGAGGACATCCCCCTAAAAACGATATGCCGGAAAATACAAAATTTCTTGATTTCTCAACATTACGAAATGTAGTAATTGACCGTCCAGATAAATTTTTGTTAACAAAAACTTTGTCAGGATTAAAGGAGGCAAAAGAATGAAAGTTTATATTTTTGTTATTTTGACCAACACCTGGAATAATGCACAACAAAAAAGATGTTTAACACAATTAAATAATTACAACTTACTCTACCGATACTATCAGAAGCAAAATCTAATAATATGTCTTATTCCAACAGGATTTAATGATGCCCCTCAAACAATATGTAATCAACTTGCAGAACAGCTTAAAATCAACAATTTGTCGCTCCAGGATTTCAAGGTTATCTATTCTCCAAGTCATTCACCAGGTGCGAATTGGCTAAATCAAAATATAACGCACACACAAACATTATCTGAAAATATGGGAGTTTATGGAGAGAATATTATAAATGGTAAAATTGATTTTCTTAATAATTTAGACCCGTTGATAATAATTTTTACTCTTAAATTTTCAAATGTTGATTATCCAGAATGGCATAAAGCAATAAACAGTAATAAAGCCACTTTTTATGATGATAACTTGAATGTATTTCAACCAATAAATGATGCCGATAAAGAAAAAATAAGAATTGCTGAATTTAAGGTTGATAATAATTACACTGTTCTTTTTATAAAAGAGAATGATTATGATGGAGCCAAGAACAAAAAAGATGAAACAAAAAATGGGATAAATAATTTATTATCTCGTATTCTTGAGAAATGGGGTAATAGCGTTAATAAAGAAGATATATATGTTGCTGTTCACGCTCTTTCTGATTATGCAAAAGACGGAGATGTTGATGGTTTTAAAAAGGAATTCAAAGATCAGGTAAACTCCATATGCAATTTTCACCATACAGATGATGAGCCTCTTTATAAGCAATTCTGTGGTAAGGAAGGCGCTTTAATTAAATTTTTTGAGGAATTAAATAAGAGTGATGGAAGCAATAAAGCAGAAGATTTATGTAATGATTTAATTAAATTAATTATAAAAATCAGCGGTAAAGACATCAGAGATATATCCCTCCTTAAACATCAAATTATTAATTATCTTGAACCTTTAAGAGTTGATATTGATGGGTTAATAGACAAAAACTTTGAGAATAAATATTGGGATGAAGTAAGTAAATACTGGACGGGGGAAAAAGTGGAAGAAATTTTTAAAAATGTTAATAGAGTAATTGATGATTTTGTAGCCAAAAAGAATTCAAAAAAAGAAATAAAAGATTTTGTTGAAAATATTAAACATAGAATAAATGAAGTTGAAGATTTATTTAGGGTATCAGAATTGCTAAATGCATTAAAAAATAATGATAAAAAAACAGCCCAAAGTATATGTAATCTTCATAGTAATATCTATAAAAAATGGATGGATGGCTTAATAAGTGAATTTGAAAATATGAAATCTAATTTAGAATAGTAAAAAATCAGGGGGCAAAAATGGGGATTTTTGTCTATCCAGAAGATACTCATCAAAATTGTTCAAATATATTAGAAATTAAAAGTGCTATCGAAAGAAATCTGTATATTCCACAGGATATAAAAATTTTACTAATTCCTTTATTTGAGGATGATATATGTAATGTTGGAGTTAATAAAAGTCCATATGAAATATTTTTTGAAGGAATAATAAGTGATGATTTAAATTCCCTTAATGACTTTAATTCTCTTATTTTTTATACTTCTGAAGAAATTCCTCGTGGTGATTTTTCTGATTCAGTCTATAATAAATCAAGAATGATAAGAAATTTCTTTGAAAACACCTCATATGCAAGAACAGCTAACTACGACAACATTATCGAAAAAATAAAAGAATTAATTGTTGAGATAAAAAAAGGTAAAAAGAAGGAATTAAAAGAAGCAATTGATTTAATGAATAAATTAAAAACAAAAATTCCTAAATTTAATTTAATTCGACCATCATTATCAGATCTATCAGAAATTTATACTTACCAAAGCTTCCATACAAGAAAAGCTCATGGAAACTTAAGAGAGTTTAAGAAATTTCTGGATAAGGATAAGAATAATGGTAATTGTAATGATATGATTAATAAGTTTAGAAATGATTATTACTTAGCGCGTAAAAAACACGATATTGCTTCAATTATTTCAGTAAACCCATGGAGATTTGAACAAATTAAAATTCTTGTTATAGATGATAACCCGGATATCGAAAATGACCTTAAAGAAATTTTACCATTTCTCCCAGATGGTACAGAAATATGGATTACAGAAAGTAGCGAGTATAAAAAATTTATTCATAATCCAGAGTTTATTAGTGGATTGTATAATTGTAATGGTAATTTAAGACTAAAACAAATAGTTCCAGAAGTTGAAAACTATACACAGAAAGAGTTGTTTGAAAGAGTTCTACCCAACGAAAAAATTAAAAAGTTTTATTTTGATTATATAATAGTAGACTTGCTACTCGGTGATTATAATGAGGGAAATAAAATAATCAGGCAACTGGTTAAGTTGAGGGATTATTTAGGTTATGAAAAAGCAAGCTTTTTTATATTAACTTTTTCACAAAGTGAGGATGTGGATGATATTTACAGAGCATTTGCAGAGGGTTCGCTCGGATATGCTTGGAAATTTAATAGAGTTTATCACATTCCTTTTTTAATTGGTGAGTTAGAGACAGCAAGGCAGAAGTTCAGTAAGGGTATAGGAACTACAATTTCTCATGCTAATGCCCGTAACTTTGAAAAATTATATCACCTCCCGCCAAAAGTAATAATGAGATTAAGGACTGAGAGCTTTTTACCTTACAAAGGAAATGAGGATAAAATAGATCCACTATTTAAAGATGTTGCAAGAGACTGGATTAAGAAAATTCCCAAAGCTGATCTTCATTACCACTTAGGTGGTTCAATGGATGATAAGATAATCTTTTATTTGGCAGTTAATTCATTATGTTATTTTAATCCTTCTAATACAGAGCCCTTTCAAAGGCTTATTGGTGAATTTCAAGCAATTTCGAATAGAATTAATCAAAAAAGAGATTTTTATGATGAATTCTTTAAGAATAAGAATAGCTTTTATAATAATCTAAATAAAGTTAAAACAATTTTGGATAAAGGTAAAGAAATAAATGAGGCGAAAAATATTTTATCTTTTAATAGCCAACTTCTAGTTAAAATTATTGAATGGTTAAAACAAACATTTGGTCGAAATGATAAAATAAAAAGCTACATTAAGAAAAATATAGACAAACCAGCGGAAATGTATTTTGATTTTCTTGCTTATAAGTATAAAGATGAAAAAATCAGTAAAGATGATATAATTACTTTGTTTATTGTTTATGTTGGCTTACTTGAAGGCAGAACATTTGAAGATGCAAAAAGTTTTTGGTCAATTCTAAGATCAAAGATTAAAGAAAAAGGAATTGATAAATTACTTTACAGGTTAGATAAATTTAATCCTAAAATTTTGAATACTGAGACTAATTGTTATTCAGAAATATTTTCACAAATATCTAAGATTTCATCTACCAATTACAATGGTTTATTAAAATCTTTGCTCTTAGCTCCAGAGAAGGCTACAAGTTTGGCAGAAATGTTTAGGGGCGATTGTTTCTTTGGAGCTTTGCATTTGCAATATTATGAGAATATAGTTGCCTGTATTTGGTATTTAGCGGACCAAGCTGTTGAGGAAAAAAATAGATACTTAGAAATAAGAGTTTCACCTTCAGGTTATACTAGTAAGGATCTGAGTCTTAAGGAGGCTGTTGAAGCTTTAAAAGATGGAGCTAATTTTGCATCTCTTTATTATTTTATGAAAGGTGAATTTGTCTGGATTAACTTCATCTCAACTCTCAAAAGACATAAAACTTCAA
>Ga0078972_1017790_pt1 | contig 10085 bp, 10 predicted proteins | sample YelNatPaOPGAMG01_FD_67568 | JGI IMG/M metagenome (GOLD analysis project Ga0078972, IMG submission 67568) | Hot spring thermophilic microbial communities from Obsidian Pool, Yellowstone National Park, USA - OP-RAMG-01 (SPADES assembly) (version 2) | ecosystem: Environmental > Aquatic > Thermal...
GACTCAGAGCATTGCTCTATGCAGGCAAGCCCAACTGGAGAGTTCTTGACTCAATAGTGGTTTTGTAAAACCAAATTAGTTTCAAAGCTATAAGATACAGCTTCACTCAAAGTTACAGATTTAGTCATGTCTAAAATCAGGTATATACCATCTCCTGTAATTAGCTACACCCACATCCATTATTGGAAGCATTGGAATTGAGTCAATTACATCGTTGGTTGTGTAGGAAAACAGGTATCTATCCCGTAAATATCAGAAGAGCCGGTAAGCATTCGTCGCGCCGGTCCTCAGGCAGGTGACTCCGGCAAAGACTTTGTCGAATTCAGGCCGGATCTACCCTCTCCTTCATACGTGGAGCTGTGCGCGGTTTTGCCCGGAGGCTCGCCACAGCGCGCTCCAATGAAGTGCCAATGGAAGCTTCTGTGAAGGTTACAGATCAAGTACTGGTTGCCAGGAAGCTGGGTGCATGAGAGTGTTAAGGCTTCAAAGTTATTACCTATACCTAAGCCACAATCAGAGTAAGGTATGGATATTTCAAACATCATCGTTCCGCCCGGCAAGTAGCTCTGGGCTTTTGATGGAAATCGTTTTTTGTCCCGAAGTTCAATAGTCTCCTTGTAAACAATTTCCAAGTACATGATATTTATGGGTGTTATTGCTATCCTGTTTGCGTAGTACGAAGTTCATGGATGTGGAGACAAGTAGAGAAAATGGCAGGAATCACCTATGGGACTTGGAAAGAGAATCATATCAGTCCGCATGATTATGAACTTCATATGCTATACATTGATGCTCTTCGTGGTTGAAAATCAATAAAACTCACCTTCTGGGCGGATAGATATGTCTTTCGATCTGTCGTTCACGTTGGCTGCATTAGTCTGAAGTCCAACTCCAACTACAAATGTTCGTTTGTTTTACCAGGTCCTGGCTCTCAAATTACGAAAATTACATGACTGCAGTAGTCATGTTCCATGAGCGTCATCCCTAGTAAACACCTATTTCTGTTGATAGGAAAGTTAACTACGGATTGGTCCGATATTACGTCCCCTTTGTCCGTGTCCTTGGCTACCCTTTTTTACGAAAATTTCTATGTGCGGTTTTCGCTTCTTCGATCTGTTGGGGGGTCAGACGCTGTAAGTGAGTTATCGTCTCGCGGGACCACTTCGTTAGACTGGAAGTCCTATCACTCCAGTAGTAGATGGGATCGCCACGTAGGTTGAAATGCCGGACACAGGCATCAAACACGTAGCTACTAATCGAACTGCCATTCTTTTTGAGGCATTCGAGTATCTCCTTCCTCCGATATGGATGTGAAACATTCGGGTCAACATTGTGCACGACTATCGTGGCATCGGCTCCTGATGCGTTATCAATGCCAACAGTGATGTCGGATTGTTCGATCTTCTTAACCGATCGAAGCGAGACTTCAAAGACCGTGAGCAAACGGTCTGTATTGATTCCGTCAGCTTCGAGTTCTTTCGTTGTCTCCTGAAGTCTCTTTAGAAACTGCTCGACCTCTGGCTTTCCAGACGAGGCCGAAGGCCGCTCCTTGAGGTATGCGATAGGGCTGATTGGAGGGTTTATTCCAAGCGGCAACAATGCCCAGTTGATCTCGTCACCGAGATCAACTCTGAAGACAGCCTGCATCACGTCCCGGAAGTTTATGATACTCGTCTGCGCTAACAAATAGATCACTTTTCCAAAATCCGGCGCGTTATAAAAATGTACAGCCTTGTCACGATATTCGGTTAGCATATTGATATTTTGTACGACGGGTTTTGCTTGAATCTCTTTTGGCCAGTAGGCGGTGGTTGTTGCCTTTTTGATGGTGTCTGCGCAACTCAGAGTCCGATATGGCTGGCTACGCCTCTTCTTATAGTAGATACTTTGCTTGCTCTTCGAGATGAGCGCCTTAAGCAGTAGCTCCCAGGCATTGATAACAAGGAGGACAAATACCTCGTCGCGGTAATCAAAACGAGGCTTATTGTAAATCTCGATCGCTCCGACCATCGCACTGCGAGCGTTACCTAGTAGACATCGTGTCGAGCCGCTATAGTTCATATTTGGAGTCCCCGGTTCTTGTGTCCACAGGTGGGCGGAATATCAAAGATATTTTTATGCTCTTGGGAGCGCTACCAACAAATTAAACATTCCCCGAGGCTACATCCAGCGCCCAGCAAATGCGTGCAGCTGTATCGAGGTTGGGCACTCGCTCACCGCGCTCGACCATTGCCAAGCCCGTAACCGAGAGTCCAGCTATCCCCGATAGTTCCTTCTGTGTTAGCCCAGCATCCTCTCGGGCTCGCCGAAGCTTCTGTGAAAAGCTGAACTTGAAGTGCTGGGACATTCCCTGTAGCCATTTCTGAGTAGCTCTCTCTGGATTCTTCCGACCGGCCGTGGATGGTAACTCAATGGCCGCTGCCTGATGATCATATTGATCTGCCCTATAGAGACTAAGCCACAGTTTTTGGCCAGGGGTTTTAGATATTTTATTCATAATCTTAACTATAACATCTGTTATAGTTAAGATTATGAATATTAGGTAGGAATTAAGACAAAAGCGAAGCCTTGATGCCCGGGAACATTTATTCTGGGAAAAGCGCTTTGACCGCCTAGAAGCCTGTGTAAGTATTCGATAATTTTATATCACTATGCGCTATTCTGGATTCTCATTCAATTCAGCAAGTATTAATCATCAAAAATAATAGCACGCTACATAAATATACATTAAAAAATGGTTTTGATCCAGGCTCCCACTAGGACTATTACTGTTGATTTCCAGACAAGAAAAGTCTCTAACCCGAAGTTTACTTTCCTGTCAACAGAAATCGGTGTTTATCAGGTGCTATGCTCATGGAACACGACTACTGTAGTCATGTAATTTTCGTGATTTGAGAGCCAAGATCTAGTAAAACAAACGAGCCTTTATAATTGGGGTGAACTTCGGTAAGGTATAGTCATCACCAAATCCATATAGAACGAGATCTATAATCACGCTATTTCTAATATCTAATCTGCCAGCCGTTGCATCATTGTTACCAGAATCGGCAGGCGGTTACCAACCGTACTAAAGAACTCTCGGTCTGCCGCATCGACTGCTTTCACAGCTTGGTTTACTAGTTCAATACCTGCGGACGTGGGAGTGATCGTAATGGCTCGCGCATCAGATGTGCTTGGCTTACGGCGTACGAGCCCTTTATGCTCCAACTTCCGTAAGACCTGTGATGCCATCATGACGTCCGTCTGAGCGTATTCTGCTAATTGCTTTTGTGTAAAGCTGTTCTTGTCAATTGCATACGTCATAGCTGCAAGCAATACAAACTGTACATGGGTAAGGTCGAACGGTTTCAAGGCAGCGCGCTGCTTTGCTTGCCATTTGTTGCTCAATCGCCAGAGTAGAAACCCCGGACTATCTTCGGCACTTTCAAATTCTGTCGCTAGCTTAGTTTTACTCATAGCTTGGCCTCCATCGCTTTAGCAATGAGGGTGAAGTCTGCTTTAGTGATTTCAACCAGACCGTAGCGAAATACATAACCCCAACTCACCTTATCTTTGGTAATACTAAGATCGTCGAGTAGCGGACGGATTGGAGCATCACTACTTTTTGCATACAATACTTTGCGTCGCCACGGCTTGAAGTCACCCTCGTCAGCTTGCCAAATCTCATCGTCTACGATCCTACCAATAGCAGTAAAAGCTTGGAGTGCTTTATTGTCATCCTTACTTTCTTTCGGTGAGTAGTATATGAAACCGTCGCCAGCGTGCATGCGGGCCAATCCGCTTTGTTTGCCATGTCCTATCTGCGCTATACCAAGATGTACACCTCGTAATACGTGCTGTTTTGAAACAACGCCAATCCAATACTTCATACGCTCGCTTCAGCTTTGGCGATCAAGTTAGCAGTAGATTTTTCTAGATCACTCTGTTGGTTTTTGCCAAGTATCTTTGCCCATAGCCAGCTCATCGGGCCGCTAATACTCATAGTTATGCTGACCGATATTACATCAGTCTGTTGGGTAATGATGTGCTCAAACTTTAGCTTAGCGCCAAGCAAATGCGATACATCGATAAAGCGCTTGTTTGGCTCCACTAGCATAATGGTTGCTTTAACTTTAGGGCCACCCTTTGGCTTGATGATGTAGTGTCCGCCGATCATAAAGCTATCTGTGAGTTTGGCCCATTCAATGCCATCATCATAACCGTCCCAATGATCAACGTCTGCCCATAACCTAAAGATGGTCGTTGGGTCAGCCTTAGTTTGTAAAGTTGTTTGTGCGAGCATCTTCATGTCTATAATCATATGCGCGCTTATTATATATGTCAACCGCAAATCTGAGATTGCATATCTATTTCCTTCAGAAAATAGGCGACTTACCCTTTTTCAAGTAAAACGAAAGTCCTGTATTGGCCTATGCATGTTTCCAAATCTCCTTAGCTGACAGGCTATTTTGTTTGAGCTTGTTTACTGCCATAAATATGACTCGTGGTTGCTACACATCATCGTCTTGCCAATACCAAGTGCCAGCAACGAGCTTTCGTGTTCGGCGTTTAGCATAAATAAGATCGCTCGTTCTAAGGCTTACAAATAGCAGTGACATGCCACCAGGACGAATAGTTTTTGGCTATCAGTTTGCTCTTTTCTGGGTTGTTGCCTTCGTCGTCCAGAAACTTCACGTAATCGCCTAGGAGCGTCAGCCCGAATCAGTTTCGGGTTTCTGACTGATTTGTTTATTTCTCGTGAACCGTTAGCGCTTGGTTGTTGATGTCCGGATTGGCCTCTGTTGAAATGCTCATATCATGGTTTTTCTCCGGTATACACTTTCTCCCAGTTGAGCGCTAATTAGTCGTCCTCAACATCCGGAGCTACGTTGAAACGGAAGCATGAGGGAATTTCGGCATTCGTTATTGTTGCTGGTTTCGTGATTCTAAATTCATTTGCCAGATGGCTGGCCATTTCGTTCCATGTTCCGTCGAACACGGACCCCACAGGACAAGACGGAATCGACTTAGAGTCGCTACAGTCGCTTCCATTATTAATGTGTCTCACGTGGACAAGAGCGTTATTCGGATCGTCTGCCTTGATAATGAACCATTTTCCTTCGCGACGATCAGCTAAACGAGCAAGTGCTATTTCAGGCCTCATCGGAAGTGACACACGCCCTTCATGAATTCTCAGTACAACAAGACGGTCGAGGGAGGAAATCGTATCAGGTTTTGGCTGGTTGATCTTTAGCCATTCGAGCGCCTCACGTGTCGAGCCGGGACCCCACAGCAGCTCGGTAGGGAAGCGTGTCCGCTCGTAATTGACATCGAACTCAGAGACTCCCTCGCTACCATAGACTGCCAGGACAATCAGACATTGCCAATTCCCCGGTGGGTCAAAAGTGGCGAGCACGTTGCCCTTTATGACAATTGGAGTATTATATTCAGCTTTCTTATCCATCCAGGCGAGAACAAGTACCTCCCGGTCCAACGGTGCGGGGTAGAGACGACCGCCCGGGGTGTCATAACCCCATAGACGGTTGATAATCTCTGCAAGAGTACTGATCGCATGAATCGAGGCCGATGGACTTTTCTCGTGGTACTCCGGGTGAGCCGCGCTGTTTCGACTTTCCCGATAGACTTCTTCGATACCAAAGTTTTTCTGGCCGCAAAGGAGACCTTCTGAGCGTGCCCATTTTAAAAGGTCGGAAAAGGTCGCTCGAAACACCATCGTCTTGCCCGTAGTCTTGATCTTGAGTCGCCATCCCTTGCCGCAGTACTTCCTTTCCTGATGGAAGGCCGCGTACACTTCTTCAAAGTTCTGAACGGAGAGCGTGTCCTCTTCCCCAGATTGTGTGTTGACGAAAGGGATTTTTCTATCGAAGTATATGATGAACCGTTCCCGGAATGCTTGCTCCATGACGAGCCAGCAGAGGTCATAGGCTATGGTGAATGCATCGTAGTAGAAGATGCCGTATGTGCAGAGGGTACGGAGTCGCTCAAAAGAGTTTCTCGTGTCCTCGGGGATATCTGAGTGTAGATCATACGAAGTGATTGTTTGTTGGTGAAGTTTTACCATGTCCTCAAGGTTGAGAACGCGAGGTCTTAGTATGCGCTGGAAAGGCATGGATTCGAGTGTCCGTTTATCAGGAGTAATCAACTCATCAAGCGTCCTAATGTGTATTATTACTACAGTATATCATGGCGTCTGTCATCTAACGCCGGCGAAGGCTATGGTCGTGCTCTTGGGTTTACTCGGCTTAAGTTGATATCCGCACTATGTCGACGGCATCGAATGAATTTACAACGCCGGGTTGAATCTATATTGCTCTGGTTGGGTCGACAGTCAGATGCAAGGGACTTTAATAGGTCTGTTGTTTTCGATCAGAAATATGTAGTGCTACGGTCTACTGAAACACAAATTTCTGGGCAACTTGAAATCTGATCTACTCGAGCGATATTGCAGCTCGCTATTTACAGTAACGTTTTGGCTGGAATGGAGATCTGTACCTTTGTCTCAACAATACACACTGTATTTGCTATTTGAATTATAAAATCAGTGGAATATGATCCAGGCATAATGCCAGTTCTAAGATAAATTCACAACTTCTAGAAGCGTGGACAGCTAAGTTTGACCACTTACGTGACTGTGTCTTTGTGACTCTATGATACATATCATCTAGTTCTTATCATAGAGACAAAACTGACTACGGATAGATCAGTTTTTAAGAGACAGGCCATGGTTCTGTGGGACAATCACCCAATACTATAGTTTGTGATATAAATTTAGCACCGATCTGGTTTTAGATATGTATAGTTCTACTTTGGAGATAGCAGCACAGTTGGTTATTGTGCAATATATTAAAGCAAAATATATAATTATAAATTGATTAGCAAAATATTTTATGGGTACAATTGCAAAATCTAATTTAGAGCTGTAGGGGAAAGCAAATGAAAAGTTATGATAGAAATTTCTATGATTTATTGACGCAAGTCGGACAAACTTATATTATTCCAAGTTTCCAGCGTGATTACTCCTGGGAATTATCCCAATGGGAAGTTCTTTGGAGAGATATTAAGTACTTACTTGCAAACCCAGATAAGTTTCATTATACAGGTTCGCTGGTATATATACCTTCGGAGACCCACGCTTCATATTTGCGAGAAGTTATTGATGGACAGCAAAGACTTACAACAATATCAATCATATATCTTGTGCTATACGACCTACTGCGGACACAGAAACTAGGTAATTATAGCCCAGACCGACTGCGCGTACAAGTACTTGCCAATGAGTACAATGATATTGAGACTGAACGACTTAAACTTAGACCAGCTGGGAATGATGGGGAGATCTACAAGAAGCTAATAGATTCTCAACAAGATTCACTAACACCAACTGAAAAAAAATCAAATCTTTATCGATGCTATCAATATTTTTTAGATCAGCTTCAATCGGAATTAATTGAAGTCCAAGACCTGATAGATGCAGTAAGGAGGTTGCAAGTAATAGAGATTGTGCTTAACCAAAACGACGATCATCCACAAAAAGTATTCGAAAGCATTAATTCAACCGGTAAGCAGTTGAATGTTGGAGATTTGATACGCAATTATGTTTTGATGCGAGGCACACATGAAGACAGAGAAAAGTTGTATCATAACTATTGGGTAGGTATAGAAGATAGTCTCAAAAAAGATGATAAAAGTCTACTGGAAGAATTCTTTGCGACTTATATCCGCATCAAGAAAGAGCAACCAGTCCTAAATCGTTTGCTCTATGAAAGTTTTAAGTCAATCTATGATGCTGAAGAAAATGTCGAGGCATTTCTGAAAGAAATAAAACTCTATGTGGATATTTATGAATTTATGAAATATGACAGTGGAGTTTATCCTGAAAAGCTTAAACCATTCAGGTATAGCTATGATGTTCTAAATTTTCTCAAAATCGATGTGTTGGATACATTTCTTATGCCTGTACTCAGAGATTTTATCTTAGGACCAATACCAGAAGAAAGTGCAGTTCGAATTCACGAGTTTATAATAAATTATCTATCCCGACGCTTGATAGTCAATAAACCAACCACATCGCTAAATAAGTATGCCCCTAAGCTATATTCAAAACTTAAGGAATATGATAGCAATAAAATTGATGATACTTTAGTCTATGAATTAACAGAAAATACAACCGCCCAATTGGCGTACCCATCTAATACAGAAGTTGAGCAAGGGATACTCTCAGAAGATTTTTATAGTCGTAAAGATGCTTGCAGATATGTACTTCTATCTATTGAGAATTCAAATTTAGATAGTCGATTTAGAAATCTACGTAATGATCAAAGCCTTACGATAGAGCATGTAATGCCACAAAAATTATCTTCCATTTGGGAAAAATCTCTCGGCCCTAATTGTTCTGAGATTCATAATAAATATCTGAATACACTTGCTAATCTAACTTTGACTGCGTATAACAGTAAATATTCTAATAAACCATTCAGTGAGAAATTACGCAATTCAGAAGGAACCGGTTTGGCCGAGAGCCCTCTTTATATAAATCAAATATTTAAATCAGTAAGAAGTTGGGGTGAAGAGGAAATTATTCAGAGGCAAAAGGATCTTATGCAGCGTCTGTTGAAGATATTTCCACCTTGCAAGGCTGTCAACAAGTACGATGATCCGGTGGTTCAAGACTTTTATCCTATAAATAAGATTGGGGATCCCACAGGTCAAAAACCTGATGCATATATTGCTTTTGGGCAGAAATTCTCTGTCGAATCATGGCAGCAATTATATATTGATATCATAAAGACTTTATCTGAATTAAGTGACATTGATGATGTTGTGAATATCATTCATTCATGGCCATCCGGAAAAGCTTGGATCAGTAAAGATCGCTGGCAATTGAGAGTGTCAAAACCACTATCATATGGCTATTATGTAGAATGCAACAGAAGTGCAAAAGGTCTTGTCGAGACCATTATCGGGCTTATTGAGGAGCTCGACGGAGTAGACCATACCGACATAAAGGTTAAACTAAAATAGATATCATCAAATTAGTAACAGATTTATGAAGAAAAGTCGCTTTGGCTGAAGAGGTGTTAAGTATATCGGTTTGGAATAATGCCAGAACATTTAAAATAAAATGCTTATTGTCTTTGACCATTAAGTCACTAAAATTATCATTGAAGATACTGATATCCAGCCATTACTCCGGAGTTGTTGGCCCAGCCTCGGAGATCGGCCAGAGCTGGCAGGAGAAGATAGATCTACCCGATCAGTTACCATGGCAGCCACAAAGTAAACCATCGATATTGTAGATGAACTAGTTGATGAAGTAGCTGCAGGTACAGTCCATCTAGCTATACGCCATGATGGAGTCATCGAGATACGCCCCATTGTTATTTATTGTAACGGTAAGGGCAGAACAGACACTCGGATCATTGGGTATAACTGGTCTCTGTCATGAGTGAGCGGATCATGACACCGTTTCTCCTCGTCACGGGCTATACTGGTCGCATGGGACAACGTGCAGTGATCTATTTGATCGGTCCCGGCTGAGAGAAGCGTGTGCTTGTCAATCATCAACGCTAGGACTCCGGGTTAAAACCATTTTCTAATACATACTTATGCAGGATTCTATTATTTTTGATGAGTAATACTTGGTAAATTGAATGAGAATTGAAAATAGCGCATAGTAATATAAAATTATCGAATGCTGACTCACGTTCCTAACAAATCTTCGAGGGAATCACAAAAACTGTCATGACCCCGGAGCATTACCGCTTCTGTTAGTCCGAAGTTACGACTCTCGATCTCGTAATTAGCATCTCTTTCCAGCAGATTTGATGATATTTGGCCATAAAGTGTAGCCAGAAAAGAACTTGACATTTCATTATAGCTCTGGTATAGTTGCATTATGGCTAAAGAGGCAACTGCTATGCATGTAAACAGAATCAGGCGAAGCTATAAAGATAAGTCCGGAGTTACACACTTTTATGAAACTGCACTTGTTCGGCGTAGTTATCGTGATTCAGGCAAAGTAAAGCATGAAACTTTAGCTAATATTTCTACTCTTCCACCTTCTGTCATCGATGCGATTGAAGCAG
>Ga0078972_1017796_pt1 | contig 10082 bp, 7 predicted proteins | sample YelNatPaOPGAMG01_FD_67568 | JGI IMG/M metagenome (GOLD analysis project Ga0078972, IMG submission 67568) | Hot spring thermophilic microbial communities from Obsidian Pool, Yellowstone National Park, USA - OP-RAMG-01 (SPADES assembly) (version 2) | ecosystem: Environmental > Aquatic > Thermal...
AACATAACATATATTTTCAGAGCCATCAGGAATATATGTGTCCTTTATTGGTTCTGTAATGTCAATCAATTTATATTCTTTCCACTCAGTCATTTCTCACCTCTCTTTCCAATAGTAAAACTTCGGTTCCATTGTCGTCGAGCTGAAACTGACCATCCCAGTATGGGTTTTCGGGCAGGTGTATTACTTTTTTTACAAAGGGTTGGTAAAAATTCTCGTAGCCGTTTTCGTAACCGCTCACCACTACGGGCATATCCTGGGGGTACTGCTGCAGTATTTCAATTAGTTCGCCAACCGTAAAGTTGTATATGTTTTTATCGTTCATCTTACTTCTTTTTCGGTTTAAGCTGGTTTGGTTCACCAGCTTTTTCAATTTTTTTAATACTATCGGCCACTGGCAAGTTTTCGGGCATTTCGCCGCCCAGCTCCTGAATGGTTTTGCGTACTTTTTTACCCACTTCGTAATGGGTTTGGTTGGCTTTATGTTTCCCTTTTATATTTTCCCGCTTTAGTTTCTCCTCGGTTTGCGTGGCACGGAAAAGGTTAGCAGCCAGCTCGGTGCTGCCCATGTGGTCGAGTATCTGCTGGCTTTTCTTTAAACCTTTCTTTTTATGGATTGCCTTAGCATCCAGTCCTCCATACAAACCCATGTAGCCGTGGTTTTGGAAAATAGCGTAATCAACCGGCTCAACCACTCCTGCATCTTTCGCTGCGGCAGCAAGCTGGGTATTGTGTTTTGCCATTTCGTTGCGGAGAAACAAGCGTTTTTCGTCTTCGGTACTCAAACGGTTGTACTCGTCCATTTGGCGAATTTCCTGTAAACGGGTTTGCACGGCAAAATAGGTTTGCCCCCAAGCTACCACCTCTTTGCCCGGGTCGGCATTTTGAACAATCAGGTAACAGGCATAGCGGGAAAGTTTGTAGCTTGGCATAGCCCTTTCGGCACCCGAACCAATAGGAACCATCTCGTTGAACTCAACGAGATGGTTTTCGATTTGCTGTCCACTATTTAAACATGCCTCCTTGGCTTTTTCGATTACGGACAAAAAGTTGCGGAAATCGGTGTAATCCAAAGCTTTAGCGAGGGTTCTGGCTGTCCAGAATTCATTGCCGTTTTCATCCGTTTGTTTGATTTCTTCAAACAGATTATTATGTTTATGTGATAATTCGTTTGACATAGCCTACAGTTTAATCTTTGAAAGGTTAGCGGAAATAATTTCATTCAATCGTGCTTCTTCTTTTAGCTGTTCTTCCAGTTCAGCTTTAAGGGCGGTGAAACGCTCGTTAAAATTAAAGTCGTCCTCGTCATCGGGCAAACCGACATATCGCCCGGGCGTAAGCACATAGTCTAATTCAGCCACTTTGCTAATTGGAGTAGAAGCACAAAAACCAGCAATATCTTCGTATTTACCATCAGGGTTTCTCCAGTTATGGTAAGTTTCTGCAATTTTTTGAATATCTTCTTGCGAAAGTTCTTTGGTTCGGCGGTTTATTAAATAGCCAAGGTTTCGGGCATCGATAAACAATATTTCATTACTGCGGTTACGAAATTTTCCGTTTGTACGGTTGCGGTTCATAAACCAAAGCGAAGCAGGAATTTGAGTATTCAAGAAAAGCTTAGCTGGCAGGTTTACAATGCAATCAATCAGGTTGTTTTCAACCAATGCTTTTCGTATATCACCTTCACCCGAAGTTTTGCTTGTGAGTGAACCTTTAGCCAATACAAAACCCGCTTGTCCGTTGGGTGCTAAGTGATAAAGGAAGTGTTGAATCCAAGCATAGTTGGCGTTGCCAGTTGGCGGTACGCCATACAGCCAGCGTCCGTCTTTGCGAAGCAAATCGCCTCCCCAGTCGCTTACGTTAAACGGTGGATTGGCAATAATATAATCGGCTTTCAGGTCTTTGTGTGCATCGTTCAGAAATGAGCCTTCGTTGTTCCATTTTACCTGTGAACTGTCAATGCCCCGAATGGCAAGGTTCATTTTACACAATCGCCATGTTGTTTGGTTACTTTCTTGTCCGTAAATGGAAATATCGTTAATTTTTCCTTTTCGTTCTTCAACGAATTTTTCCGATTGTACAAACATACCACCTGAACCACAACAAGGGTCAAATACCCGTCCTTGATATGGCTCTAACATTTCAACCAACAATTCAACAACACTGCGTGGGGTGTAGAATTGTCCGCCCTTCTTGCCTTCGGCAAGGGCAAATTCACCAAGGAAATATTCAAAAACGTGTCCAAGTACATCAGCACTTCGAGCTTTGGTATCGCCAAGTGCAATGTTGCCCACCAAGTCAATCAATTCGCCCAAACTTGTGGGGTCGAGATTCTGTCTTGCATATACTTTGGGCAAAACACCTTTCAACGAAGCATTCTCTTTTTCGATGGCATCCATTGCATCGTCCACAAATTTACCAATGTCGGGTTGTTTTGCTTTTGATAACAGCAATTTCCAACGGGCTTCCTGTGGTACAAAGAAAATATTTTCGGCTTTGTATTCGTCTTTATCTTCGGGGTCGGCTCCTTGTGCTTCTTCGGCTTTCAGTTTAGCAAACAATTCTTCAAAAGCATCGGAGATGTATTTTAGAAAAATCAATCCCAAAACCACGTGCTTATATTCGGCAGCATCAATATTCTTTCTCAATTTGTCGGCTGCTTTCCAGAGTTGTTTTTCTAAAGGTTCTTCTGTGCCGTTTCCGTTTTTCTTTGCCATTTATATTTTTTCTTTTTAAAATTCAACAAGTTTCAATTAAAGTTCAAAAGTAACAATTTAGCAGGGGTGCGTAAGCAAAATTGCAGCTCTTTTGTAAGCTTTGGTTTTGAGCGTTGGCTCGTGGGGCTTGCAAATGTGCTACAATGTGGGTGGAGTTTCTTTCTTCTTTTGCGGGGGGAAGAAAAAAACAAAATAAATTTCCATCAAATTTGCACTGTCCTGTCAAAAAGCTAAATCCTTTCTATTTTTATTATTTATCACTATCGTATCTGTCTGGTCGTCTGTCTTTTTTACACTTGTTGCCAACGTTTTGCAGCTACCCGAAGGTGGCGATTTCGGAGCACTTCACTGTCAACCTGAACTGAACCTGAATAGAAGCACAAAGCTCCAAGTTTGCACGTCACCCCGCCTGACGCAAATGTGCTGTTATCGGTTCGGCTTTCTTTTCTGTCGTAATAGTTACTCTTCTCCAAAATAGTCGCTGTCAATTTTTTTAAGTTCGTAAATCTGTTGTGTCGTGCAGCCAAGATTATAGTCTATCATTAGTTGAGCCAACTGTTCACCGTCTATGAGAACAATTTTCGTTTCATTTCTCGGTGTGTATTCCAATGCTTCCTTAGTGAAATTTGATGTCGTTATGAAAATTCCCTTTTTTGCTCCTTGTCCGGCAAGTGCACCAACAAATTTTTGAAGTTCTGGTCGTCCAACAACATTTCCTGGTCTCCAACGCTTGGCTTGAATGTAAATGATGTCAAGCCCAAGTTTATCTTCCTTAATTGTTCCGTCTATTCCTTCATCTCCGCTTTTGCCCATTGCTTTTCCTGCATCTTTGATTGAACCACCATATCCCATTTTTACTAAAAGTTCAACTACTAGTCGCTCGAAAAAAGCAGGAGAGAGGTCAACAACTTTGTTAAGCAGTTCAGATGCTAACGATTTTCTTATTCGTTGGTAAGCCTTGTCTAAATTCTCTTCTGGTGTCTGCTCGTTATTTTCAATAATTGTTGTTTCGTCATCTTCTGTTTCGTTGTTTTTCGAAGCGTTTTGAAACTCTAAAAATGCTGGAAACTGTCTTAAATACTTTGCATCAACTCGGTCAGGATTTTTGGCTAAGGTCTGTCTGCCAAGGTCTGTAATTACAAAAGTTGCACGTTTTGGAGAGTCAAGCAGTCCTGCTTTTTTCAAATAGGTCTTTGCCCAACCAACTCTGTTGTCAAAAATGGCTTGATTGCCACTTGCCAAAAGTTCTTTTCTTTCTTCGTCTGTTACTTCAAATTCAATAGCCAAACTTTCAATCAAGTCTCTGTATTTGTGTTCTTGTCCGTCTGAAACAAGTTTGAGTAATGGAAGCATTAATGATTGATAATCTGGTATCATATTTTTCTTTTATTGTCTGTTCGTTTTTTGTCAGTTGTGTCGTCTTTTAGGCTGCCCGATAACGGTTTGCGTGTTGCCGTAGTTGGCGGATTTTTAGCATAAAAGTTCAATCGAAGAACTGCACTTGAACCTACCACAAAACTGTCATACGAAGCACTGCACCCGCCATTACGCCAAACCGCTGTTAGCGGTTCGCGCTTCTTGTCTGTCGCTATGTTTATGGTATGCTGTCATTTAGTTTTTGTTGTAACCGAATTGTCCACGTGTTAATAATACTTCTTTCCAATATGATTCACGATTTATTATCACATTGTCGTCAATTCTCATTGAACGATACTCTAATAAACTAAATCTAAAATTTTGTCTTGCGTAGTCAATTCCGTTTACTGCTATCAATTTAGTCAGTTCGTCATTAAAGCCGTGTCCTGTTCCAACGTAAACTGCCCACCTTGACCAAATACCAAAGTCTCCGTATGCAGAACCAACATACTTTTTTCCGTTTGATTTGTCTGCGATAACATAAACGCCTTTCACATTTTCCAATGCACCTTTCCAGTCGTTCTTTTGATATTTGAAAACTGTTTCTAATTCTGGAAAGTCAATGTTTATGTTTTCATATCCGGGAAAATTAATTCCGTCAAATGGTTTTTTTAGAATTTCAGATACAACAAAGTCTTTGTAATAACCTTCAAGTAAAAATGCTCGTCCACGCATACCTTGATAGCGATAAAAGTCAATTACAAGTCTTCCGATTAACTCCTTGTGTAAGTCAACCAATTCAAGTTCATAACCAACTTCTGTGTCAGCCCAGTCTTCAAGTCTGTTTACAACTTTAAAAATGCCGCCAAATAACCATTTGTTTGGTTCGTGATAAAATTGAATCAAACTGAAAATGTATTGTCTGTTAAAGTCGTTTTTGTTGCCACGCCATTCATTCCAGCCAACCCACCTGTCCCAACCTTGTAAATAAACATTCAATGGTTGTTCGTATCCATTGTAACAAGCAAGGTGCAACTTGTATTGTCGCAAGTCGCTGTCATTAATTTTTAAAATGTTTTCTGCCTTAATTGTCATTCGTTATTTTCCTGTTGGATTGTCGTTTTAGCCTGACCGCTAACGGTTGCGTGTATGAAACGTTTGGCATTTCGAAGCGATTTCCTATCAAAATACAACTACTTTTGATACGAGCTGTGCCGCTCGATAAACTACTGACTGCCAAATGTTTTATACACGTTGTTAGCCGTTCGGTGTTTATTTTTTCTGTCATTTTTCTTTCAATTTGCTACTTCGTTTCTGTCTGTCGTGCGTTCGGACAGACACACTCTTTGCCAAGTTTTGGCTTGTGGGTCGGCTTGTGCGACTTGGCAATGTGTGTGGCTGTTGAGCGTTGGCATATCAGTTCTGTCCTTGTTTTATTGCGTCTTCAATTATCTTGTTTATTGCCTGTTGTTTTTCTTCTATTTGTCTGTCTATTACTTTTTGCTCGTCAAGTTGTGTTTTGATTTTTTCAACTATTTCAGCTTGTTTGGTCTCGTCCCAATCTGGAATTGGGAACTCCTTTATTTGACTTGGGAAAATATTTGTATTGTTTCCAAGTCCTTTTTTGTGAGTGTAAACCAAATACTGAAAAAAGTCGCTACGCATATAGTAGTAAGCACACAAAGGGTCAAATCCTGTAAGCCTTATTCTTTGTGTGAAGTCTGCAAATATTCCGTTGATGTCTTCGTCTTCAATTAGGGCAACTTTGCCGATTGTTCCTTCGCCTGAACGTGCTAAAAGTATGTCGCCTTTTTTGACTGTCTTATTTAGGTTACTTGCTGCATAACTTTCAGAAACCTTTTTGCAGTCTTCGGGGTCAAATGCCCAAGTTTTGATATTTGACATTGCGATATAAAAATATTCTCCGTCTTCGTCATAGTCGCTTGGTGAAACGCCAGAACCTAAAACGATTGGCTCGGAAATGTAATCTTTAATTTTTTTGTTTGTCTTGCTCTCTAAGAATGATTGAACGTAAGCACCTGCTTTGTTATGAAAGCGAATACCCATTCTGCAATCAACATTGTTTGCAAACCTTGAAATGCTTGATGTATAGGTTTTCTCTTTTTTGACATTCTCAAATGCTGACCAATCAAACCCAAGTTCTTCGCCAAAAACTTGATTGATGATGTTTACAGCTTGAAGTTTTGAGTTTTTAAGTTCTGCTATTTCAGTTTCAAGTGGTTTTATATTTTCTAAAAGTTCATTTTGTTTGGTGTAATCAACATTAGGGATTTTTACATTTAAAATATCGAAAGGGCTAACATTCTTTTGTGTCTTGCCCATTGCAACTATCCTTATTTGATTTTGAACTTCATCAATGTTGAATAGATGTGCAATGAATTTTATAGCTATATCTGAAACTCCTTTTTTTAAACGCAATATTCCGACACGTTGATTAAGTAAAATTTCAGGTTCATCTAATTCAACCAAACAGGTTTTAAAATATTTACCATCACCTGTTAAACCAATTAGAATATCGTCTTTTTGAACTCTATATTTTTCATATTGCTCAAAGTATTCTTCTGGAAGCCTTAGCATTTCACCGACAAGTAATTCATTCGTTTTGGAAATATCACCTATCCGACAAACTAACACACCTTCATCTGTGTAATCTTTTGATGAAAATGCAAAGCCTGATATTACTTCAAAGAAGTCCCCAAGTCTAACTTTAAGAAAGTAAGGCTTTTCATCAATTAACTTCCTTAGTCTAAAATAATTGAAAGTTGAAAATAAGTAATGAGATTTTGAAATCTCGCTGAAACTGGCTTTTGAAGTTACTCCCATACTACGTCTTTTCTAATGTGGTCTAATATGGTTCGTAATTCAGTTGTGCGAAGCACAATATCATCACTTTTGTAGCGTGAAAGCACACCATTTTTGAAATGGTTGATAAGTTCAGTATCTGTTCTTTCAGCAAATTCAGCTTTTAGTTTGTCGCTTTCATAATACTTTTTGAAAATCTCTATCACTTGTTTTTTTTCAGTTTCTACCTGTTCAATCTTCAAGTTTTGAGTTTCAATTTCGGCTGAGAGTTTTTCAGATTTCTTTTTCAGTGCTTCGGTTTCTTTACCGTCTAATTTCTTATTGACTGTTTCTAATTCTATTTTGAATTCTTCCAATTGCTCTTTCAGAATTTTTATGTTGTAGTCGTAACTATCAATAATTCCTTTGGTGTCTAAGGTTTTTGGTGCATACTCAATATCGTATAGGTCGTTTGGCATTGGGTTTTCGCCCCGCTTTGTTCGTTTGTATCCTACATTTTCAGCTTCTGCCATAAAAATATCGTAGTCCATTTCTTTGGCTACTTCACCAAACACCCACCAAGCATTGTAAAAGCCGAATACATTAGTCTCCTTTTCAAATTTTGAAAGGCTGTCTATTTCTTCGCTGTATTTGGTTAAAAGTTCTTTTGGATTGAGAGCTTCATCTTCAGGTGTGATGTAGTCTTTCAAGAAGCGTTTAATGTTCTCTTTAATATGCTTTAAATCTTCTTTGTTAATTACTTCAACGGCTTCTTTATCTTCCTTCTCCAAAAGCTTGTTTAGGTCTGTGGTTAGCTCTTTAACCCAAGCAAATTTTTTGCTTAGTTTAGCTTCATTTACAAAATAGTCGTGATAGCGAACCACTCTAGTTTTGAGCTTTGCCCATTCTTTTCCGTATTTGTCCCAAAGCTCGTTCCATTGCTCAACTTGTTTTTTGCTTTTCTTTTGGGCAAACAACAAACTTGTTTTAGTAGAAGTGAAAGGCTCAAAAGTTACCTGCGGTAAACTTACAATTGCCTTTATATTGAAATATTTGAACAGAAATAAGCGAATGTATTTGTTTTCGGTTGTGTCAAAAACGCTTTCAGGCAAAACAACACCTAAACGACCGCCTTCTTTTAAAAGCTGGTAGTATCTTTCAATAAACAAGTTTTCAGAGTTCTTTTTATCACCAAACACAAATGCGTTTTTTACTTCTCTTTGTGTTTGTGTGTCCAAATCAACGCTAAAAGGTGGGTTGCTTATGGCAACATCAAATTTTGCGTTTACTTCTTTGTCATTGTAAAGCGTCTCAGGATTTGCAGTTTCCAAATAGTTGGGTGATGTTTCTTTGATGTAAAAACGGAATGGCAATAAGCCATCTTTAACGAAAATGTTTGTTGAACCATCACCGTGTAAAATCATATTGACTTTGGAAGCTGTTCCCAAGTCAAAGTTGATTTCAGAACCATAGAGATATACTCTTGCCCATTTATTCTCGGCATAATCAGGCGTAAAAAGTTCTTCGTATCTCTGTTTGATTTGTCGGCTTGATTTGAGCTTGTCTTTTTGTTTGTATTTAACTTCTTTGGTTATGAGCTTCATTGCTTCAACCAAATATGTTCCGCTTCCTGCCGATGGGTCAATGATTAGGGGTAATTCTTTGTCGTTGTTCAGTCGGTCAATTGCTAATTTGTCAAGCTGTAATGCATAAAGTAAAAAGTTTACGATTGGGGTAGGGGTAAAAAATTGCCCTTTGTTTTGTTTGAAACCGTCCCTTGTAATGCTTTCAAAGAAATCACCCAAAATGTCTTTTCCGTCCAACGAACTACGACCTTCCAAAAATGAAAAGTTCTCTAAGGATTGAACTGTATAAATCAGTTTGTTTAGCGGAAACTTGTTTCTGTTGATGATATTGTCATCATCAATTTTTTGCTGTTCCGAAACGTTGAGTTGTTCTTTTAAGGCTCTTTTGTAAAGTTGGTTTATTCGGTCGTAAACCTTTTCAGATGCTTCAATATGGCTTCCATATTGATAAATCTGAAAGTCGTATTCTTCTCCGTCTTCCTTTTCGTATTCATCTTGGATTTTTGCTAGAATGATGTTTACAAGTGAATAGAATATTTCACTATCATTTGTTCCGCCACCACCCCAAAGCACATTATGAAGGTTTCTGCCTAAGCCTTCAATTTCTTCACGATTGATTTTTGTTCTTAAATCGTTTTTTTCGTCACCTTTGATTAGTGGCTGTTTCTTGGGTTCTCCGTAACCTGCTGTTAGTTCAATTCCAATGGAAATAAAGCCGTCATTTTCCCAATCCGTGTAGTTTCTGTATTTCTCAAAGTCAATGATAATTGCTTTGTCTAAAATGCCTTCCTCTTGTAAGTCGGCTGTATAGTAAACCAAATATTTTACTTTGGTTTTAAAGTCTTTTTCTTCGGCTGCTGCTAACGAGAAAAGCTGTCCTTCAATTTCTTCTTTGTCCTTTTCAAACTTGTCTGGTGCTTTCGCTTCAATGAAAAAGAAAGGATTGCCTTTGTCGTCTTTAACAATAATGTCAATACGTGGCGTTAATTTTCCGTGTCCTGCTTTTACGGAATATTCTTTTTCAATTTCAATGTTTTCAGGTTTGTAGTCAAGTTCATTAACCAAACGGTCAATGAGAAATGCTCTTACAATTTCTTCGTCACCTGTCAAGGATTTTAAAACTCTATTCTGTTTTATTTTTTCGGAATACTGAACAGTCGCTTTGTCAATGCTGATTTTGGCAACACTGTTCTTCTGTTTGTGCAGTTTCTGTTCAATATTTTGTTTCCAATCTTTCATTCTTTATGTCTAAAATTTTAAATCGTCAAATTTACTTTTTAATGTCGGTTTGTCTGTCCGTGCGTTGGCAAAAAATGGCTCTTTTGGTTTTTTGAGCGTTGGCTCGTGTCTCGGAAAAAACCAAATGTGCCATTTGTGGGTCGGCTGTCTTTTTTACACTGACGCCTAACTCGTTTATAGACGCTACTATGTTGCGCCTTATTTCCAGTTTTGGATGTATAGGCGATATAATGTAGCGTTCTATTTTTCAAATGTACAAATAAAATTACAAATCATCAAATGGTGATTTTATATTTTGTAAACTTTTTTGACTGACATGTGTGTATATCTCGGTCGTCTTAGAGCTCTTGTGTCCTAGCAGTTCTTGTATGTATCGCAAATC
>Ga0078972_1011918_pt1 | contig 10081 bp, 8 predicted proteins | sample YelNatPaOPGAMG01_FD_67568 | JGI IMG/M metagenome (GOLD analysis project Ga0078972, IMG submission 67568) | Hot spring thermophilic microbial communities from Obsidian Pool, Yellowstone National Park, USA - OP-RAMG-01 (SPADES assembly) (version 2) | ecosystem: Environmental > Aquatic > Thermal...
GCCTCGCGGGCGATCTCGTCGGCGGTGATGGCGGCCCTAGGCACCTCCACCATCGTCCCCACCTTGAAGTGGATCTCCACGCCCTCCTCGGCCATCACTTTCCGGGCAATTTCCACTACCCGCTCACGCATGATCCTCATTTCGTTGACATGGCCCACGAGGGGGATCATCACCTCAGGCTTCGGGTTTAGCCCTTCCTTCTTGAGCTTTGCCGCGGCCCGGAAGATCGCCTCCACCTGCATGTCGTAAAGATCCGGATGGGTGATACCAAGCCGCACCCCGCGGTGCCCAAGCATGGGGTTGAATTCCTGGAGGGACTCGATATAGGCCTTGAGTTCCTCGAACTTCATCCCCAGCCGTTTCGCGAGGGGCCGGATGTCCTTTTCTTCTTTGGGGAGGAACTCGTGCATGGGCGGGTCCAAAAGCCGGATGATGACCGGCTTCCCATCCATGACCCGGAGGATCCCTTCAAAGTCGGAGATTTGCATTTTCGCAAGTTCTTGGAGCGCCCGTTTTCGCGCCTCAGGACTGGGAGCGACGAGGGCTTCCTGCATGAAGGGGATGCGGCCTTCGCCGAAGAACATGTGCTCGGTACGGCAAAGGCCAATTCCTTCGGCGCCGAAAGCCAGGGCAATCGCAGCCTGATCGGGTTGATCAGCATTGGCCCGGACCCCAAGCTTCCGCCGGGCATCCGCCCAGGACATGAGCTTCGCAAAGAGCCGGTAGATCGGGGCCTCTTCGGGCCGAAGGGTTTTTGTGATGAGGACCTGGACCACTTCGCTAGGCTGGGTGGGAATTTTTCCAAGGAGGACTTCGCCGGTGGTGCCATCGATGGAGAGCCAATCCCCTTCGCGCAAAACTTCCCCGGCCACCCGGAGCTCGCGCTTTCCGTAGTCGATCTGGAGGGCCTCGCAGCCCACCACCGCCACTTTTCCAATTTGGCGGGCCACCACTGCAGCATGGGAAGTAAGTCCGCCGCGGGCGGTGAGGACCCCTTGGGCTGCGGCCATGCCCCGGATGTCGTCCGGAGAAGTCTCATGCCGTACGAGGATCACTGGCCCTTCTTTCGCCATTTCCTCCGCTTTGGCCGCGGAAAGGGCGATCCTTCCGGAAGCCGCGCCCGGCCCAGCCGCCAGTCCCCGGGCCAAAACTTTCGCCCGAGCCTTGGCCTTGGGATCGAAAATGGGCTGAAGGAGCTGGGAAAGCTGCTCTGCCGGATCGATGCGCAAAATAGCTTCATCCTCGGTGATGAGGCCCTCCTCCGCCATCTCCACCGCGATCCTCACCGCAGCAAAACCCGTGCGCTTTCCCGAGCGGGTCTGCAAAATGTAGAGCTTCCCTTCCTCGATGGTGAACTCCACATCCTGCATGTCCCGGTAGTGCCGCTCCAAAAGGTCGCGAATCCTAAGGAGTTCCCGGTAGACCTCGGGCATGGCCTCTTCGAGGGAGATCTGGGAGGGATCGGTTTTGGCGCTCTTGGAAATCGGGTTTGGGGTGCGGATCCCGGCCACCACATCCTCGCCTTGAGCGTTGAGGAGGAATTCCCCGTAGAGCCGGTTTTCGCCGGTGGCGGGATCCCGGGTGAAGCAGACGCCTGTGCCCGAGCGGTTCCCGAGGTTCCCGAAAACCATGGCCTGGACGTTGACAGCTGTGCCCATCTCCTCGGGAATGCGGTAAAGCCGGCGATAGACCTTGGCCCGCTCGTTCATCCAGGAGCGCACCACCGCTTCGATTGCGCCCCAAAGCTGCTCCCAAGGATCCTGGGGGAAGTTTTTTCCCGCCCGGCGGATAATGTCCTTGTAGCGGGCGACAAGCTCGCGGAAATCCTCAGCGGTGAGGTCAAGATCTGAAGAAGCCTTCCTTTCGCGCTTAAGCTCCTCCATGGCCTCGCCGAAGGGATCAACCTCGTCCTTGATCCCCAAAACCACCGAGCCGTACATGGAAAGGAGCCGGCGGTAGGCATCGTAGGCAAACCGGGGAGAAGTGCGGGAGGCCAAGCCTTCCACGGATTTGTCGTTTAGGCCCAAGTTGAGGATGGTGTCCATCATTCCCGGCATGGAGACGGGCGCACCGGAGCGCACGGAAACCAAAAGGGGATTCTCCGGATCCCCGAATTTGCGGCCTGTGGCCTCCTCCAAAAAGCGCATGCCCTGGCGGACCTGCTCCGTCAAGCCCTCCGGGTATTTGCCGCCGTTTTTGTAGTAGTAGCGGCAAACCTCCGTGGTGATGGTGAATCCCGGCGGGACCGGAATCCCAATGGCGGCCATCTCCGCGAGGTTCGCGCCCTTCCCGCCGAGGAGATCCTTCATCTTCGCGCTTCCCTCGGTCTTTCCCGCACCGAAAAGGTATACGTATTTGGCCATCGTCACCCCCTAAGAAGAGCTCGGGCGAACTCGGCGGCGCGAAACGGGGCTAGATCTTCTAGCCCTTTCCCCACCCCCACCCAGAGGATGGGGAGTTTCAACGTTCTTACCACCGGCAGGATCGCGCCGCCCCGGGCCGTCCCGTCAAGCTTGGTCACCACCATTCCCGTGAGCCCCACCGCTTCATGGAAGAGCTGGGCTTGGGAGATGGCATTTTGGCCGACGGTGGCGTCCACCACCAGGATCCGCTCGTCAGGCTCGCGGTTCATCAGTTTCTCCACAACGCGGCGCACTTTACCAAGCTCCTCCATAAGCGGCTTTTTCGTTTGAAGCCGGCCGGCTGTATCAACCAAAACCACATCATAACCGGCAACGCGGGCGTGCACCAGGGCATCATGGACCACCGCGCCCGGATCAGCCCCGGGTTTTTGGGCCACAACTTCCACCCCGATGGCTTGCCCAAGCTCCTGAAGCTGCTCGATGGCCGCAGCCCGGAAAGTGTCGGCCGCCACAAGGAGAGGCTTTCTCCCTTGAGCCATGAGCCACTTCCCAACTTTGGCCACAGTGGTAGTTTTTCCTGATCCATTCACGCCCACAAAAAGGAGGACGGAAAGCCCGGATGGCAGGGAAAAATCTCGCTCAGCCTCGGCAAGCTCTGCGGCGATGATCCCCTCGACCATGGTCAAAAGCTCCTCCCAGCTACAGCGGCTGGGAAGCTTTTCCCGCACACTGGCCACGATCCTCTTGGTTTCCTCCGGGCCGACGTCTGCAGAAAGAAGTGCTTCCTCAAGACGAGCGAGGAGCCCCGCGGTCCTCTGGCCGTGAAGGGCTGGGCCCAATGAGCCCAAAATTGTTTCTCTAGTACGGGAAAGTCCGGAGCGCAGGCGCTCCCAAAAATTTTCAGCCATCACATCGCCTCGGGCGCGCTCACCCCAAGGATGGTAAGTCCACGGAAGAGGACGAGTTTGACTCCGGCAAGGAGGGCCAGCCGGGCTGGGGTCGCCGGACCCTGGCCGAGGATCCGTACCCGCGCGTAATAAGGGTGGAAAATCCCAGCCAAATTCTCCAAATACTCGCAAAGAAGATGGGGAGAAAATTCACGGGCCGCTAGCCTTACCACATCGGGAAAGCGGTCGATCTCCATAATCATCTGCAACTCCTCAGGCTCTGTGAGCGGAGAAAGATCCAGGGAAAGAAAATTTTCCGGGAATTCCCCGCGGGATTGGGCCTCGCGGAAGACGGAGGCAATGCGGGTGTGGGCGTACTGCACGTAGTAAACGGGGTTCTCTAGGCTCTGCTTTTTCGCGAGCTCGAAATCGAAAACGAGGTGGCTTTCGGGCTTGCGCATGACCATGAAATAGCGGGTGGCGTCGCGGCCAACTTCGTCCACGAGGTCTTTAAGGCGGAGGAAGCGGCCGGCCCGGGTAGACATCTTCTCGATCCCCTCCGCTCCCTTCAGGGTCACGAATTGGTGCAGACAATAGCTTAAAAAACCCTCCGGGATCCCAAGGAGGCGGAGGGCGAGTTTCACTTCCTGCTGCTCTTCGATGTGGTCCGCGCCCTGGACGTCCACAACCCAATCGAAGCCGCGCCGGAATTTGTCAAGATGGTAGGCGATATCCACCATGAGGTAGGTAGGAGTGCCGTCGGAGCGGATCAAAACGGGATCGCGGGGAAGGCCATGGATTTTGGCGGAAAGCCAAATAGCCCCATCCTTTTTGTAGACGTGTCCGCCTTGTTGGAGTCGCTGGAGGACCTCCTCCACCAAGCCCTTTCTGATGATCTCGCCCTCCCGGGTCCAGACATCGAAGGAGACGCCGATGGCCGCGAGGTCCTCCTCGATCATGCGGAGCATGCGGGGCACGACCTCTTCCCGGAAAACTTTTTTCGTTTCGGCGTTCCACACTGGATAGGCATTCCCGAATTTCTCGGCGAGCTCTTGGCCAATGGGGATGAGGTAGTCGCCGTGATAACCGCCCTCGGGAATGGGCTGGGGATCCCCTAGGGCCTGGCGATACCGGGCCCAAAGGGACTGGGCCAAAAGTTCGATCTGGCGACCCTCATCGTTGAGGTAGTATTCGCGGATCACCTCAAAGCCCAGCTCGGAAAAGAGGTTCGCTAGGACATCGCCCAGCGCGGCTTGGCGGCCGTGGCCGATGGTGAGGGGGCCGGTGGGATTGGAAGAAACAAATTCTACCTGGAGTTTTTTCCCCCGCCCCTCCTCACTTTTTCCATAGGCTAGGCCATCCTGAAGGACCTCCTTTAAGACCCCGTGGAGGGTTTGGGGGCGGAGGTAGAAGTTCAGGAAGCCCTGCACGGCCTGAACCTGGGAAAAAGCAGGATGGGAGGAGAGTTCCCTTGCCAATTCCTGGGCAACCGCCTGGGGAGGTTTCCGCAGCTCTTTGGCCAAAACGAACGCCACTCGGCTGGCCAAGTCCCCCAATTCCCGATGAGGGGGGCGGTCCACAGGGATATCCGGTGGAGAGAAACCCCAGCGGTCCAGGACCGAACGGATTGCCCCCTGGACCAGCGTCTCTAACCGCATCTATTTTTCGATCACGAAGCGGATGCCTGTTTTGACCTCTCCGCCGATCTCCACATCGATGAACCCTGGGGTGACCTTTATCTCCGCCTCGCCCTCCCTCTCCACTAATCTTCGGGCGATGGCGATGGCCTTTACCGCCTGGTTGACGGCGCCGGCTCCGATGGCATGGGCCTCAACGATCCCATCCTCCTCCAAAGCCCCGGCAATGGCTCCCGCTACCGCCTTGGGATTAGAAGTAGCTGCGACCTTGAGGATCTGCATGCTTGCCTCCTTTTTGGGTGAAAAACTTCGCGCAGCAGGCATTCTAGCCAGGAACAAAGACTAAGGCAATGGGGGTTGAGAGGGAGGAGGAAAGGCTTACGATCTTTTCGATGTCCCGCTGGATCTTGCATGTGGATATGGACGCTTTTTACGCCTCGGTGGAGGAGCTGGATCACCCGGAGCTGCGGGGAAAACCGGTGATCGTAGCGGGATTGGAGCCCCGGGGGGTGGTGGCCACTGCCTCCTACGCCGCCCGCAAATTCGGTATCCATTCCGGCATGCCCACCGCTTCAGCTAAGCGCCTCTGCCCTCAAGGCGTTTTCCTCCCACCCAGGTTCGAACGCTACGAAGAAGTGGCTCAAAAGATCCGTCAAATTCTCAGCGAGTATAGCCCCCTTGTGGAGCCCATTTCCCTGGACGAGGCCTTCGTGGATTTGACTGGAACTGAGCTCCTTCATGGTCCGGCGGAGGAGGTGGCCGCGGTGATCCACCAGCGCATCCCCAAAGAAACAGGTCTTTCCTGCTCGGTGGGTTTAGGCCCCAATAAACTCGTGGCCAAGCTCGCCTCGGACCTGGCCAAACCGGGCGGGCTTAGGATCGTGCGGCCCGAAGAGGTCCAAAGTTTTCTTGATCCCTTGCCCGTGGAAGGTCTTTGGGGAGTGGGGCCAAAGACCGCAGCCCGCCTTAGGGAAAAAGGGATTCGGACCGTGCGGGATTTGAGGGAAGTGCCTCTTGGGCTCCTTCGGGGCTGGTTTGGGCCGAAGGGCGGGGAAGCCCTTTGGCAGCTAGCTAGGGGACTCGATGAATCTCCGGTTGTGCCCGTGCGCGAAGCTAAGTCCATCTCCCGCGAAATCACCTATCCCGAGGATCTTTTCGACCAGGAGAAAATTCTCTCTGAGCTTCGCCGGCTGGCGCTCTTGGTAGTGGATCGCCTCCGGGATGAGGGCGTTTTGGCTCAGACCGTGCAAATAAAAGTTCGCTTTTCCGATTTCACTACAGTCACAAGACAAACGAAGCTTCCGGAGCCTACGGATCATCCGCTTATGGTTGCGGATGAGGCGGTGGGGCTTTTCTCGCGGGTTGAAGTTCCACCTGGCCAAGGCATCCGCCTTTTGGGGGTAGGTTTGGCCGATGTTGTTCCGGCGACGTTCAGGCCCATCCCCCTCTTTTCCGATCCCAGCCTTGGTGAAGTTCTTTACGAAGTGCGCCAGAAGTTTGGCCCGGATTCGCTTAGCCTTTGGCCACCTGGCCCAAAATAGTGGCCTAGGTTACGCTTAGGGTCGCTATGTTTCGGAAACTCTTCATTTGTTTTCTTTGGCTAGTGCCGGCGTTCGGTATGAATCTTTGCCAATATCAAGCTCCCACCACGAACCTCCTCCGGGGCGAAGCCGCTTTCACTTACCACTATTTTGAGGACCCCTCCACCCCTGGTCCGGACATCAACACCGGGAAATTCACGCTCTCCGGGGAATGGCTAGTGGATTCCCCAGTCCATGGGGTTGGACTTTCTTTCTCTGGGGAATTCAATCTTCTCGGTTTGGCCCTGGCCTCGATGTCCACTGAGGTTTCCGGGACCTTCCGGGAATATCCGTTTCCTTCTCTTTCCTACTTCGTTTTCGGTGGGCTAGAGGGGACCTTGGATAGTCGGCAACCGCGGCCATGGCTGGAGGCGCGGAGTGGGGTGGGCTATGGCCGGTTCACGGACGTGACCCCACTGGTGCGGGCCCTCCGGATCGAGGAAAAACTTCTCCAAAGAGGCGTGTTGCTCGCTTCTTTCCGGGAAAGCACTCTATTGCGGTTGGCCCAGGAGATTGGGCGTAGCCAGATGTATTCCTCCACTTCGGATTTGGCCGCAGCCTTGGCCAAAATCATTGCCGCTGAGGCCAACGTCAGTTTGGATCCGCGCAGCGTTCTCCTTGTGGAGGAGGTTTTGGAAGAGACCGGTTTAGACCGATATTGTGGCTGGGCCGTGCAGTTTGGTTTTGGGTATGTGATCAGCCGTCCCCAGCCCGGCTCTGCCCTCACCTTCAACCTCTCCCTCCAAGGGGCAATGACCCCGGACCCTCGCTCTCAAATCCTTTTCAAATCCGACCTTTCTGCCCCATACCAGGTTTTCGAGGAGTACACGTGGAATTTGAGCGCATCCTATACCTACCAGGTTAACGAGGGCACCAATTTTTCCGCGCAGTATTTATTGCGGCAGATAAAGCCCAGGGGGCAGATTCCGGCCGGGACCCAAAACGCCTCCTTTCAGCTGAGCTTCAAATTGGGCGGAGCGACGATCACCCTCCAGGTCAATTTCTCGAAGCTAGCGGAGGCCCGAGAATGGACCCAGGAACTCCTTCTTTCCGCGGGATGGGAACTTTGGTGAGAACGATCCTGGTCCTTCCTATTCGGCTGTATCAACGTTTGATCTCCCCGGTATTGCCCCATCGTTGCCGGTTTTATCCCAGCTGTTCGGAATATGCCCGGGAGGCGATCCTTCGTTATGGTCCATTTAAGGGAGGGTGGCTAGCCTTGCGGCGGCTTTTGCGCTGCGGGCCCTGGCATCCCGGCGGCTACGATCCCGTTCCGTGAACGAACTCCTCCTGGACCTTTCGGAATAGTTCGGGATCGGTCCAAAGCGCAAGGCAGGTGGCGGCCACGGCCTTGGCCGCGGCGATCATCGCCTTTTTCGCGCCCTCGCTCTTTGCTGCCTCCGCGAATTCCCGGGAATGGCCAGGAATTTCGCCCGGCCCAATCCGGATGTAGGGGTGAATGGCCGGAACCTCCCAAGACACATCGCCCATGTCGGTAGAACCCATCCAGCCCTTGGGCTCCTCCGGCGGATAGCCGAGTTCCGTGAGGTATTTGGCGAAGATCTGGGCCATGGTCTTGTTCGGCCGGATGGCCTTGTACTCGTGGCCGACCTTGGTGAAGGTGAGCTTAGCGCCGGTGGCCAGGGCCGCGCCCTCCGCGCACTTCCTAAGCTTTTCCACAAGCTCGTCACGGTAGGCATTGTCCGCAGAACGCACATAAAAGAGGGCTGCAGCATATTCCGGAACGATGTTCGGCTTCACCCCACCGTGGGTGATGATCCCGTGGATGCGGGAGCCATCCTTGATGTGTTGGCGGAGGGCATTCAGGGCCACGAAAGTTTGAATCACCGCATCGAGAGCGTTTATCCCCTTTTCCGGCTCGGAGGAGGCGTGGGCTGCTTTGCCGTGGAACTCGATTTTAACCTCGGTGATGGCGAGGGACCCGCGGTCCACCACGGTTTGGTCGGAGGGGTGGACCATTAAGGCTACATCCACGTTGCGGAAGATGCCAGCCTGGATGAGCTTTATTTTCCCGCCGCCGCCCTCCTCCGCTGGCGTTCCGATCACCAAAAGCGTTCCCGGAAGCCCTTTCTTGAAGGGGGCGAGGCCCAGGGCCGCGCCCACCGCAATCGCGGCGATCAAGTTATGCCCGCAGGCATGCCCAAGCTCCGGAAGGGCATCGTATTCGGCGAGGATGGCGATCCTGGGCCCGGGTTTTTCCGCGGGATGTACGGCTCGGAAAGCGGTGGGAAGCCCGCCCACTCCCCGCTCCACCCGAAAGCCGCTGTTCTCAAGGGCTTCCGTGAGCCACGCTGCGGCCTGGTACTCCTCAAACCCCAGCTCTGGGTGAGCATGGATCCGCAAAGCTAGGTCCCAAAGATCCTGGGAAAGCGAGTCGATCCTCTGCCACACTTGTTCTTTCATCCGCCCACCCCCACAGGGACTTGGGCGCGGAGCCATTCCAGGGCAGCTTTGAGGTCCAGATCCTCTTCCGTGTCCTTTCCCTCAGGAACGGGAATATCCGGGGTAAGCCCTACATCCTGAACTTCCCGGCCTTTGGGCGTGAGATATTCGCCGGTGGTGAGTTTTACGACCCCGCCGTCCGGCATCTGGAGGACTATCTCTTGGATCAAACCTTTTCCGAAGGTTTTTCGGCCGACAAGGACCCCGACCCCGTAGTCCTGGATAGCCCCGGCCACGATCTCCGCGCCGGAGGCCGTTCCCTCATTCACCAGCACAGCTACAGGAACGTTGGGGAAAGAATTACCGCGGGAGTTATAGATTCTCTCCCCAAAGGATGGGCCGCGGGTGCGCACGATCGGGCCGCGATCGATGAAGAAACTCGCCACTTCCACTGCCGAGGAGAGGAGGCCGCCCGGGTTATTCCGGAGGTCCAATACCACGCCGCGTAGCTCATTCAACGGGAAGGAGAAAAGGGCCCGGCCGACCAAGGCCGGGGTCTCTTCGTCGAACCGCAGGATTCGCACATACCCGACTTTTTCGTCCGAAAAATATTGGGAACGCACGGCCTCCACTTTGATCTTCGCCCGGACGATGGTGAGCGTCTCTACTTTTCCGTCGGGGTGGCGAATTTTGAGGGTAACCAAGGTTCCCTCTGGACCGCGGATGTGCATGGAGGCCTGTTCCAAGGTCCAGCCTTCCGTGGATTCGCCGTTGACCTCGAGGATCACGTCGCCGGGCCGAATTCCCGCGGCCTCCGCCGGCGTCCCGGGCAAAGGCGTTACCACCGTAATCCAACCATTGCGGATGGTTATCTCGATCCCTACCCCGCTATACTCCCCGGCTAGGCTCTGTTGCCATTCCGCATATTCCTCGGGCGTGAAATAGGTGGAATATGGGTCGCCGAGGCTTTGGACCATCCCGCGGATTGCTCCCTGGACAAGCTGCGTATCGCTTACCTTGTCTGCCCAAAGGTAGTATTGCCGGATGACATCGTAGACCTGGGAGAGCGGTTGGAAGATGGTGGTAGTTTGGCCGGCGCCGAAACCGATGAACCCCAAAAGGACGAGGGCCGCAAGGACTCTGCGCATTTATCTCACCCCGATGGCCCGGGCAAGTTCCAGGAAAACCGGGTCCACCGGCTTTGGACTCTG
>Ga0078972_1017797_pt1 | contig 10081 bp, 9 predicted proteins | sample YelNatPaOPGAMG01_FD_67568 | JGI IMG/M metagenome (GOLD analysis project Ga0078972, IMG submission 67568) | Hot spring thermophilic microbial communities from Obsidian Pool, Yellowstone National Park, USA - OP-RAMG-01 (SPADES assembly) (version 2) | ecosystem: Environmental > Aquatic > Thermal...
GGAAATCTTTGTGGATGGCGCGGACGGCGTGTCAGCGTTACCCCTTACGTTATTCCGAAATGGCTAGTCTCTACTGCATGACTACCACCTGCTTATATTTGATTGCATCGCTAAGAACGGTATCTACCTCTACGACACGGACGGCAAGCGTTACATCGACGCCTGCTCCGGCGCGGCGGTGAGCAACATCGGCCACGGCCACCCAGCGGTGGTGGAAGCCATAAGCACCCAGGCCGGCCGCGTGGCCTTCGCCCACCTTTCGCGCTGGACCTCACGCCCGCTCATGGATCTGGCCCGCCGGGTCGCGGATCTGGCCCCCGGGAACCTGAACCGCGTCTATTTCGTGTCCGGCGGGTCCGAGGCCACCGAGAGCGCCCTGAAGATGGCCCGCCAGTATTTCCTGGAGCGGGACGGCAAGACCGACAAGTACAAGATCGTTTCCCGCTGGAAGAGTTTTCACGGCAACACCATCGGGGCCCTTTCCATGACCGGGGACAGACGGCGTTACAAATACACGCCCCTGTTGCTGGATTTCCCCCACATCGCCCCGGCCTACTGCTACCGCTGCCCTTTCGAACGCGAACCTTCCTCCTGCGGCCTGGCCTGCGCCCACGACCTGGAACGGACCATCCGCCAGGTGGGGGCGGAATACATCGCGGCCTTCATCGCCGAGCCGGTGGGCGGGGCCGCCTGCGGCGCCATCGTGCCGCCCGAAGGGTACTTCCGCGTGGTCCGGGAGATCTGCGACCGTTACGACATCCTGTTCATCGCCGACGAGGTGATGACCGGGTTCGGCCGCACCGGGCACATGTTCGCCATGGAAAGATACGGGGCGGCGCCCGACCTGACGTGTACGGCCAAAGGCATGAGCGCCGGCTACATTCCCCTGGGGGCGGTGGTCGCCAGCGAAGACGTTTTCCAGGTCTTCCACCACGGGAGCGGCGCCTTCGAACACGGCCACACCTACGGCGGCAACCCCCTGGCGGCGGCCGTGTCCCTGGCCGTGCTCGACGTCATCGAAAAGGAGGGGCTGGTGGAAAACGCCCGGACCATGGGCGGGTATCTGCTCGGCGAACTGAAGGATAAACTGGCGCCGGTACCCATCGTGGGGGACGTGCGCGGGGCCGGTCTCTTGCTGGGGGTGGAACTGGTGGCCGACCGTCCGTCCAAGCGGCCGTTTCCCCCGGCGCGGGGCGTGGCCGAGAAGGCCGCCCAGGTCTTGATGGAGCACGGGGTGGTGGTCTATCCCGGCACGGGATCGGTGGACGGTACGTCCGGCGATCATTTCCTGCTGGCGCCTCCTTTGATCATCACCAGGGAGCAGGTGGACGAACTGGTGACCGGATTGGTGGAAGGACTGACCCGCCTGGAAAAAGTTCTGCGGGCGGAAGGAGCCGAGTGATATGGTGGAGAAACTGATCATCACCGTGGCGCCGACCGGCAACGTGCCCACCCGGGCCATGACCCCGTCGGTGCCGGTGACGCCGGAGGAAATCGCGCGGGACATCGTCGACTGCGCCGCTGCCGGGGCGGCCGTGGCCCACATCCACGTCCGGGACGAAGAGGAAAAACCAGCCTTCGCCCGCCGGTACTTCGAGAAGATATTCGAACTCCTCGACGCGGCGGGGTGTCCGGTCATCCGCCAGATCTCCACCGGCGGGCGGGCCGGCAAGACCCCCGCGGAAAGGACGGAAGCCCTGTCCTTGCGCCCGGAGATGGCCAGCCTGACCACCGGTTCCACCAACTTCCCCAACATGGCCTATGTCAACGAACCGGCCTTCGTCGAGCAACTGGCCGGCACCATGAAGGAACTGGACATCAAGCCGGAATTGGAGATTTTCGATGCGGCCATGGTCGAAAACGCCGTCCGACTCTATCGCAAGGGCTACCTGCGGGAGCCGCTGCAGTTCAACCTGGTGCTGAACATCCGGGGCGCCCTGCCCGGCACGCCCAGGAACCTGATGTTCCTGGTGGAGAGCCTGCCGCCGGGCTCCCTTTGGACCGTTTCCGCCATCGGTGCCGCGCACGTGCCGTTGTCCACCATGGCCATCGCCATGGGCGGGCATGTCCGGGTGGGCATCGAGGACAACATCTATTACGATAAAGGCGTGTTGGCCACCAATGTCCGGTTGGTGGAAAGGATGGTGCGGATCGCCCGGGCGGTGGGACGCGAGGTCGCCACTCCTGACGAGGCCAGGGCCATGCTGGGGCTGGGTAAAGATCCGCTGCGGTGAGTTCGGAGTCGCTGGTGGCGCATTACGCGGAAGACATGGAACGGGGACCCTGCGGGTCCCCGTTCTCAACTCCGCATCAGTGCCCCTTCAGCCCGAAATAGGCTTCGTGAATGGCCTTGTCCGCCTTCAACTCCTCCACGGTGCCGGAGAAGCTGATCCGCCCGCCGTCCAGGACGTAGACGCGGTCGGCCAGGTCCAGGAACTTGACGTTTTGCTCCGCGATCAGGAAGCTGACGCCCTGGGTGCGGAAACGGGCCAGCATCTTGATCACCTCCCCCACGTAGCGGGGGGAGAGGCCGGATGACGGCTCGTCCATGATCACCAGGCGGGGGCTGGCCATGAGGGCCTTGACCACGCCCAGCATCTTGCGCTGGCCGCCGGAAAGGGCGCCGGCCAAGTGTCTGCGGTGCGGGGCCAGGTCGGGAAAGAGGGCGAAGAACTCGTCGATACGGCCGCGGACGGTTTCCCGCGACTGCTGGTAACCGCCCAGGAACAGGTTTTCCTCCACGGAGAGGTTGGTAAATACCCCCATTTCGGTCATGAAGGCAATCCCCAGGCGGATCTTCTCGTCGGTGCGCAGGCGTTCGATGCGGCGGCCCTGGAACAGTATCTCTCCCTGACGCAGCCGCGCCAGGCCCACCAGGGTCTTGAGCAGGGTGGTTTTCCCGGCCCCGTTGGGTCCCAGTAGGACCACGTTTTCGCTTTCCCCGACGTTCAAGGCCACGTCCCAGAGTACCTGCAGGGGGCCGTAGCCGCCGGCCAGGCCCGTGATTTCCAGTAGTGTCGGCAACGTTCCTAACCCCCCAAAAAGACTTCGACCACCAGGGGATCTTCCGCGGCGGCGGCCAGATTGCCTTCGAAGATCTTCATCCCGGCGTTCATGACCAGAACGCGGGAAGTGAGCTGGTTCAAGAAGGCCAGCAGATGCTCCACCACCAGGAGGGCGATGCCCGATTGGGCGAGGAGGAGCAGCTTTTCGGCCACTTCGTCCAGTTCCTTCGGCCCCAGACCGGCTCCCAGTTCGTCCACCAGCAGGATGCGGGGACGGGTGGCCAGGGCGCGGGCCAGGTCGAGCAGCTTCTGCTGGCCCACGTTCAGGCTGCCGGCCGGGCGGTCGGCCAGGGAAGCCAGACCGGTGAAGTCCAGGGCCCTCTCCGCTTCCTCCGGCCTCTGCCCGGTGTAAAAGGCGGCCAGTTCCACGTTTTCACGCACCGTCAGGGTGTGCAGGGGTTTGGGCACCTGGAAGGTCCGGTTGAGACCAAGCCGGGCCAGGCGGTGCGGGGCCAGTCCGGTCACCGGGTGCCCGCCCAAAAGCACTTCGCCGCGGTCTGGGCGGTAAAGCCCCGAAACCAGGTTGACCAGGGTGGTCTTGCCGGAGCCGTTGGGCCCGACCAGCCCCATGATCTCGCCGGACGAGAGTTCCAGGCTGATGCCGTCCACCGCCTTGAGGCTGGCGAAGCTTTTTCCCAGGTCCCGGGCCACCAAGACCGCCTCAGAGGACATTGACGCCACCTCTTTTCAGCAGGGAGACGATGCCTTCCGGCAGGAAGACCACCAGGACCATGATCAGGACGCCGTAGATCAACTGGAAGTATTGGGGTTCGGTTATGCCGATCAGGTTGTACACGCCGTAGAGCACCACCACGCCCAGAATGGGACCCAGGACCGTGCCCGCCCCTCCGAAAAGGGCGAAAACTATGGCAAAGATGGAGATGCCGGGGTCGAATACGGTGTCCGGGTAAAAGACCGATATTTGCCAGGCGAAGGCCGCGCCGGTCAGGCCGGCGAACAGCGCGCTCCAGATCCAGGCCAGCATTCTTTGCCGTTCCACGTCGATCCCGGCCATCTCGGCGGCCAGGGGGTCGTCCCGCACCGCCTTGAGGGAGAGCCCGAGGTGAGACCGCTTGAGGTAGACCACCACCGCGGTCACCAGGCCGGTGATGACGGCCATGGTCAGATAGCTCATCTGGGGGTTGAACACTACGGAGAGGTTGATTCCGTACGGACCCTTGGTGACGTTGGCCAGGGAGGGGTTGGCAATCACGTAATAGACGGCTTGGGAGGCGGCCAGGGTGGCGATGGCGAAATAGGCGCCGGAAAGACGCAGCAGGGGCGAGAGAACCAGACCCAGCACCAGGGCGGCCAAACCGCCCAGGAGTACCGCCAAAAGGGCCGGGACGTGCAGGAACAGGACGGCCAACGACGCCCCGTAGACCCCGGCACCGAAGAAGCCCACGTATCCGAAGGGGAGATAACCGGTGAAACCGTAGATGATGTTGATACCCTGGGCCAGGGCCAGGAACAGCATGGTGTTGAACAGCAGGAGCTGGTTGTTGTAAACGAAGGGCGCCACGGCGAAAAGCACCGGAATGAGGACCACCAGCCCCAGGTCGAGCGGTCTCTTAAACATGGCGGACCTCCTTTCCCAGGATGCCGCCCGGGCGGACCAGGAGGGTCGCCAGCAGCAGGATGTAGGGGAGGATGCTGGCCCAGGAGGACAGGTAGCTTTCCATGACCATCAGGGCTATTCCGTAGACCAGGCCGCCCAGCACGGTGCCCACGGGGTCGCCCAGGCCGCCCAGGACCACCACGGCGAAGGCGGTGATGGTAATGCCGCCGCCGAAATCGGGGCTGACGGACCCCAGCATGAAGAGGCTGAGCATCCCGGCCACCGAGGCCAGGAGCAGGCCGACGCCGAAGGCCAGGGCCGAGATCCGGTCCACGTTGACGCCGCTGGCGGCGGCCTCGTCCCGGCTGGCCATGACGGCCCGCGTGGCGTAGCCGGTCCGGGTGCGGTAGAGATAAAGGTAAACGAGGACAATGAACACCAGGCTGACCCCGGCGCCGACCACCCAGACCACCGGCAGGGTCTGGCCCAGGAAATGTACCGGTTGCTTGCCGAAGACCGGTTGGAAGATGGACCGCGGGTTGTTGCCGAAGGCCATTACCGCCAGGGCCTCCACGACCTGGGAAAGTCCGAAGAACAGGACCAGCGATATCATCTCGAAATCCTTCAGGGCCGCCAGGCGGGGTACCAGGAAATAGTAAAGGGCCATACCGGCCAGAACGAAGGCGAGACCCTGGACCGGTACGGTGACGAGCGGATTCCAGCCCCAGAGGTTGAAAGCCCAGAAGGCGCCGAAGGCGCCCAGCATCATGAAGTCGCCGTGGGCCAGGTTCACGATGCGCATCACTCCGAACACCAGGTTGAGACCCAAACCCACCAGGCCGAAGAAGAGCCCGAAAAGGATTCCGGCGAGCAGGGAAAACTCCAGCATATCAGGCGATCATCCTTTCTTGGCGCGTAGGGAAACGGTATCCGGTAAGCCCATAAGGGCGGGAGCCCCTTTCGGTGACGGGGCTCCCGCATTCCTGGGGCCGGGTACAGGATCCCGTTATTTCGCCGGGTAGATCGCCTTGCCGGTGGCCAGGTCGGACGGGTAGACGATGACCGACTTCTGAACGCCGTTTGAGGTCTGGAACTGGCTGACCGGCAGGGTCTCGCCCACCTGGGCCCCGTTGGCGTCGATCTTGAAGTGGCCGTCCAAGGTGTCCAGGTTGTCCGAGAAAGAGGTCACCGCCGCGCGCAGGTCTTCCTGCTTCAGGCTGGCCGAGGTTTCCAGGGCTTTCTGGATGACCAGGCCGGCGTTGTATCCGGCGATGTTGAGGAAGTTGACCTGGCTGGCCGGGATGTTCTGGGCCGCGGCGAAGGCCTTGATGAAGTCATCCATCCCCATGCCGTAGTTGACCTTGTTGAAGCCGTACAGGGGCGGCGTCGGATAGGTGTAGGTACCCTCCAGGCCCGCGTTCCCTACCGCCTTTTGGATGATGGAGTACTGCTGGCCCGGGAAGACGGTGAAGACCATGTTGAACTTGTAGTTGCCGCTCTTGATACCCTGCAGGAAGGCGATGTCGTTGGCGTTGTAACCGAATTCGATCACGGCGTCGGGCTTGGTGGCCGCGATATCCTTGAGGATGACCCCGTAGTCCTTGGTGCCGGTATCGACGGCGTTGTAGTACACCGGCGTAACGCCGCCCCCGGCCAGGATGGTCTTCAGGGTTTCGGCCTGGGACTGGTCGAAGTCGTTGGAGCAGTACACCACGGCTACCTTGGCGATCTTCTGGGCGAGCAGGAAGTTGGCCAGGGAAGTGGGCCAGACGCCGGAAGAAGGCAGCGACGTCAGGACGAGGTAGGGATTGTCCGGGGTGAAGAAGCTGGCGCCGGTACCGGTCGGGTCAAACAGGAGCATCTTGTTGTTCTTGGCCACGGGCACGGCCGCCGAGGTCAGTACCGAGCCGAAGTCCGCCACCAGGATGTTGACCTTGTCCTGGGTGATCAACTGGTTGTACAGGGTGGTGGCGGTTCCGGTGGTGCTGTTGTCGTTGTAGGCCACGATCTTGACCGGTATCTTCTTGTTGAAGGCCTTGACCATCACGCCGCCGTCCTTGTTGACCTGGTCGGCCCAGAACTGGAGGCCCTGGTACTGGGGCATGCTGGAGACGGCAAAGGCTCCCGACTGGGCATAGAGGGTTCCCACCTTGATCTCGCTGGGTACGCTGGAAGACGAGGACTGACTGGTGCCGGCGCCGCAGCCGGCTAGGGATAGCACGAGAAGCAGGGCGAGGGTCACCGCCAGGATCACGGAGTAACGGCCGCGCAAGCGGGACGTGGACATCGGACCACCCTTTCTGAAAAGATTTTAACATGAGCCACAATTTCGACAATCGCAATTTGAGTCCCTGCACCCAGGCAATTTTGGTCATATTGGTTTCCGGGTGGCGCAAACGCCAGGTCAGCAGGAACCGCCGGCGAACGCCGCGAAAGAGTGGGCGTGAAGAAGTGAACTCCGGAGGAAAACCATGGCCCGATACGTACGGTTGACGGACCGGGCCGGCTATGTGGCCGGTCCTGCCAATATCGGTGTCGTCGAAGAGGACGGGGACCGGGTGGTGCTGATCGACACCGGCATTGACGCCGCCACGGCCAAAAAGGCCGTCCGCGTCCTGGCGGAACAGGGCCGGAAACCGGTGGCCGTCGTCAGTACCCATTCCCACGCCGACCACATCGGCGGCAACGCCTTCCTGGCCGGAAGCGGGGTGCCGGTGTACGCCCCGGCTTTGGAGGCTGCGTTCATCGAAAATCCCTTGCTGGAACCGTTATCCCTGACCGGGGGCGCTTCCCCCTGGCCCACCCTGCGTCACAAGTTCCTGATGGCCCGGCCCTCTCCGGTGAGCGGCCGTCTGCAGCCGGGCACCGTTTTCCGGGACCTGGAGATAATAGATCTGGGGGGGCACAGCCTGGGTCAGATCGGTGTCCGGGGCGGGGGCGTGCTGTTCGCAGCCGACAGTTTTCTGGGCCCCGACGTGCTGCAAAAGCACGTCATCCCCTACAACGTGGATATTCCGGCCTACCTGGCTTCCCTGGACCGGGTGGGTCAAACCGCGGCCTCCTTCGTGCTGCCGGGCCACGGACCGGCTTACCTCGACCCGGCCCCGGCCGTGAGGGCCAACCGGGATACCGTGCTCCGCCAGGTGGAGATGGTGCGGGAACTCCTGGGGGAGGGCCCTCTGACGATTTCCCGCCTGTTGGCGAAGTTTTTGGCCCGCCTGCAACTGAACGTGACCAGCGACACCTACTATCTCTTGTACCGGACGGCCACCCTCGCCTACCTGAGCTATCTCTGCCACCGGGGGGAAGCGTCCGTTCGCCTGGCGGACAACGAACTGCTTTTCGGCCTGGAACGATAACCCGGACAAGCCCCCGACTTCAGTCGGCGGTAGTTGAGCGGGGACAGGAAGTTTCTTTCGTACCGAAAGGAGACTGAAGCGGTGAACACGGAAAACCTGCGCACGCCTATGGAGTTTCTCCTGGTGGGGGCGGCGGTGGAGACCGGGTTGTTGGCAGCGTGGCGCGACAAGGCTCAAAACGCCGGGGAAACAGCCGGGACCCTCGGGCTGGACCGTCGGGCGGTCTGGACGGCGGCCGAGGCTTTGACCGCGCTCGGCTACCTCGAACGGGAAGGCGACGGCTACCGCTTGTCGCCGGCGGCCCGGGAGGTTTTCTACCAGCCGGAAAGCGAAAAGTACGAGGGGTTCGCTTTCATGCACCAGTACCGGATCACCAAGAGTTGGATCCAACTGCCCCAGGTGCTGCGCTCCGGCCGCCCGGCGGCGCGTGAGCGCAACGAAGCGACCAACGCCTACTTCATGCAGGCCATGGCCAGGGGTAGCCGGGGTAAAACGGGAGAGATCGCCCGCCACTGCCTGGCCGGGCTCGAGCAAGGGGCCCGCGTTTTGGACGTGGGCGGAGGACCCCTCAACTTTGCCCGGGCCTTCGCCGCCGAAGGAGCGAACGTGGTGGTGCAGGACCTGCCGGCCATCGTGCGGGCCATGGCGCCCACCATCGCCCCGGGTGAGAACATCCGCATGGAAGCGGGCGACTTTACGGAAACCCTGGTGCCGGGACCGTACGACCTGGTCTTCCTGAGCAGCGTGACCCATATCTACGGGGAGACCGAAAACCGGGCGCTTTTCACGCGGGCGGCCGCCGTGCTGGCCCCGGGCGGCCGGATCGCCATCGTCGACTTCGTACGGGGGATGAGTCCCTTCGCCACCCTTTTCGCCGTCAACATGCTGGTCAACACCGACACCGGCGGCACCTGGACGAAGGAGGAATACACGGCATGGCTGGCCGGGGCCGGTTTCGGGAAAGTCGCGGTGGCGGATGTGGCCGGGCGTCAGATCATAACAGCCGAGCGGCCCTGAGCACACGGGGGCCGTTCTGGCGGCAAAATCGCGAGAATGGCCTGGCCCCTTGACTTTTTCGTTTGATTTTGAAAGCTACCTCGTTATGCAACTAATCTGGATCTTCATTTCCAAAGTTCCTTCTACTTAAGCAGGCCGGGCAAAAACAATTATGGTAATCTAGCAGCAGATGCCGTAACCCATGAATGATGCCCCCGGTTCTGTCAAATTTACCTACAATCTTATCAAATTGTAAGGTATATCCCCCCTCTCATATCTTGACCATGTAGCATTCGCTACGAAGTCTGCAACTTGTAACATTCGTGAATTCTTTGCCGAAGTGAAAAGAGGTATTTCGGCAAGATTGTATAACTCGCCCCACCGCGTACCTTCGCGAGCGACTTTCTTAGCTAATACTTCTAGATTTCGTTGGTATTCCGAGGCAGCTATTATTATCAGACCCTTGTGCGAATGTGCGGTATATCCGGAGTACTTGTCGTTAGGCTGTTGTCCTGACTCGTCCAAATAAAGTAAATACACCCAGGCGACCCTTCTTTTAGAAAACAGCGAGACCGGGGCAGCTGAGGCCATCTCGGGTACAAGAACGGTACCCCCCGGTCTAAGCACCATTATAACCATGGGACGAGTCTTTGTAAAGCCCGTTTCTAGAACTTTTGGTTTTCCATATGGTATGCGGCGCGGCCGGTGGGGCTGGTTGTCAAATCGTGGCCGTGGCGGACGCGGCCGGCTGTTAGATCACCACGGCGCAAGCAGCCTCCTGAGTCAGCCGCCGGTCGCGGGCGCTGACCCTTTCAACAAACCTGCTCACCATATCCTCGAAAGCGGTATTGCCAGAGACGGGGCAGACAAGCTACGGGATCCCTTTTCGTTCGGCGGCGTTTCCGGCCACGAGCGTGTAGTTCCTTCATGCGGACGATCAGTAATACCAAATAGGTGATGCGAGGAAGGGCTTGTCAGGTTACGGCGGCCCGGGATCAAAATTTCCGCTCTTTGTGTCCTCCGGCATCAGCAGCACGGCGTGCCGCTCACGAACCTTGGGAGACACGATCCTTCACCGCTTTCACCAGGTCCCTGGCTCTACT
>Ga0078972_1017799_pt1 | contig 10080 bp, 23 predicted proteins | sample YelNatPaOPGAMG01_FD_67568 | JGI IMG/M metagenome (GOLD analysis project Ga0078972, IMG submission 67568) | Hot spring thermophilic microbial communities from Obsidian Pool, Yellowstone National Park, USA - OP-RAMG-01 (SPADES assembly) (version 2) | ecosystem: Environmental > Aquatic > Thermal...
CTACAATTCCCAACGGGAATTACACTTTGTATCCTTTCGACGCTTTTGGTAACACTCAATACGCTACCAGCCACTCTAAGTTTTCTAACGTTTACGTTATACAACCTGTTTTAACCCCTCCACTGCCAGCGAACGTTAACTCTTACTACATGATCTACCTCACTAATAATCAAAACATTGCGACTCTAAGTGGTTTCCAGCAAATGATAGACATTCCAAGCACGGTTTTCAACAGGTTGGCTAACACTACGAGTTTTCAAAACGTGGAGTTCTTCTATGGTAACGGCACGGTTATACCGTCGTGGCTTGAAAGTTTCAACTCTACAGACGCTGTTTACTGGATTACGCCGGGAGCGCTACCCGCTAATAGCGTTACGACGGTTTATGTTGGTTTTGGAAGCCAGAGCACTAACTTTTTTAACGGCGTGACGGTTGGAGAAGCCCCGCAGTTAAGCTCTACTTACGGTCAATACGACAATGGAGCGAACATATTTGGCTATTATCAAAATTGGGCGGGCACGACAGCACCTGCTAACTGGTCTGCAAGCACAGGTATGAGCGTTACAATTAATAATGGATTATCTTTGTATTCTTCTGGGGGGGCGCAAATATATAAATATAATGGAATTATTAATAATCCTGTAATAGTTGAAAGTTATGTAAATTTTAATTCAGTTCCCTCTAATTTTGATATTTTATACGACACTGCAACAAATAGTTTAATAGGAAAATTCGGAGGAACTACAACAGGTATTACCCGCTTATTTGGATATACACTCCCAACAAATTTTGCAGTCACGTTAGGTTATCAAATTTTTGGCATTCAATATTTAACAAATTATAGCGTAACAACGTATAATTACGTGGTAGAGCAGACAGCTACTAATACGCCCTCATCATCCTCTTCTGGTTGGGAGTATTATGTGGACCTACAGGATTCTGCAAATGTTTACTGGTTTAGAACACGTTCTATCCCTCCCAACGGTGTAATGCCAAGTGTTTCTTTCATGAACCCTAACACGGCTTTCACTCCAACGATAACCACCAGCGTTTACCAAACGCCAAACCCGCTCAACCCAGCTAGCTTCACCACTATACTCGCCCAGCCAGGAATTCCAACCACCACAAACAATATAACCACCTCTTACCAGCCACAATGGGAAAACCAGTTAAACCTGCTTAACAACACGCTAGTCGCAGTGCAAGCGAGCGTGGGAGCGCAAAGCACCGTTCCAGGCAGTGTAATGCAATGGACTTTCACCGCCAACCAAAACACTACCACTAACGCTACAATGTTAAACACGAGTTTCACCCCATTCAACAACCAGCAAGTAACCCTCACACTCACACTCGTAACGCCAGAATTAAACCAAACCCTAACCAGTGTAACACTACCGTTGAAAATTTTCACTCCTGCTTTAACCACGCAACCCACAACCTGCGCTTACTGGCTTTTAGGCAGTGGTTGCACCAACCCAACTTTGAACATTACCACTCTCGACGAGGAAAACAATTTTGCGAGCGTAGTGGAAAACATAACCGGAAACCTTTACACTACGAATTTAAACCAGAATTGGAGCCTCGGTTTTCAAGGAAACACTCCCCTTATTGTTTACTCTTCGCCGAAGTGGGGTTGGATGAACCTCACTGGTCAATTCTACTATTACAGCCCGCCAGCAAATGGTAATTACTCTTACCTGTATAATTACGTGAGAAATATTCTTACTAACGGGAATTTGAAAAACATTCAACTTTACACGAGCAACCAAACAGACTTCTTTCAAGTGACTATTACGAGCACGGCGGGAGTGGTTCTCGGAAACGATTACTTGCAATTCCAACGCTGGTATCCAGCGAGCAACGCTTACATTACCGTTGCAACGTGTCTCACGAACAGTCAAGGCCAGTGTAATATTAACTTGAATGGTAATAACGTGTGGTATAAGGTTGTAGTGTTAGATCAGAGTTTTAATCCGTTGGGTGTTATACCGCCGTTCGTTCCAGCTTGCACGAGCAACCCTTGCACTATCGGCTTGGTGTTACCGCAAAACTTGAACTACTGGAATTACCTTGGCGGGGTGAGCACTAGTTGCACTGTTAACAACCAGTCTAACACTGTGACTTGCACTTACACTGACAACAGTGGCATTCTTATTAGTATGAACCTCGTAGTGCAAAAACTTAACTTGTTCAACACAACGCAAACCATTTGCAATCAAACACTTAACACTGCTAGTGGCACTCTCACCTGTCCGATTTCTTCAAACGGGACTTACACTTACTTGCTTTACGGGGATTACAACCCGGCTAACGACCCTCCCGTCTTAGTTGACAGTGGAGTGGTTAGCATAGGTCAAGCGTTCGCAGCTTGGGGCGGGTTAGGTTTGATAGTAGCGTTCTTACTTGTTTTAATAATCAGCTTGGTTGGAGCGTGGAAGCCCACAGCGGCTATAATGCTAGCCATACTCGGCATACTTGTGAGCATGGTTCTAGGGGCTTTCGAAATAGGTATTGGCGGTTTAGTAGGTTTGATAGTAACATTATTTGTAATCATGATTAAAATGAGAGAGTGAAAAACACAGTGAAAAATTTAAAAAAAGGGAAAAGAAAAGGCTTGATAAACATAACCCAGCTCTTAATAACACTAGTGCTAGTGGGAATTATCGTGGTAGGGATTTCAAGTTTTTACGGTAGCGTTGGACAGCAATACGGAAAGTCCAGCACAGACTTGGAGAGCATGAGCGCCATAAGCCAAGTGAATAACATGAGCGCTGCATTGCAAGCGAGCACTAACAACATTAACCCCACAGGCAGCTTGTTCAACATTCCTTTCATGATCGCCGCAGGCGTATACCAGAGTTTGGCGATAATGTTTCAAATTCCTGGCATATTCGCGGCGATGATAACTAACTTCAGCTTGATGACCGGTTTACCTCTCGGTTGGGTTGAAGGAGGTATTATAAGTCTTCTCACAGTTATCATAGTAATGGAAATTATAAGCGCTATAATGCACTGGTGATCTAAAACATGCTTGGATTGATACTGGATTTTATGAACTCGACGCCGAACGTGACTAGCGTGAGCGATTTTTTCAATTTAGCGAGTGCTAGCACTGGCGGTTGGCTTTTCTATTTGATAACGCTAGCAGTTTGGTTTATCCTCTTCTTGAGTTTAAATAGTTTTCCAACTGTAGACGCTATGGTTGCAAGCACTCTAATAACCCTCATTATAAGCGTTATACTTTGGGCTGCAGGCCTAGTAGGCTTTAACCTAGTTTTACTTTTAACCGTGGCTTTTGTAAGCCTAGCAATTATAATGGTTAAAAGAAATAGTTGAAAGAAAAGGGGTGAGGAAAGAGTGTGTGTTAACGAGAGTGTTAGAATTGCAAGCAGAAAAAAAAGAAAGTAATACAAGTTTAACCCTGTTTTTCCACTGTTTTTCACTCAAATACCAACACCTAAACCACTCTTTTTTAGTGAGAAAAGTGAGAAAATTAGGATATTAAACCGGTTGGTTGAACGAAACAGTCGGACTGGTTGTGAATATTACAGCAACGAAGGTATGTCGAGTCATTTAAAGGATTGTTAATCGTGGTATTGTTTAGGTTGAAAATTTGCATGCAAGAATACTGGCTTTCCCTCGCCATCTCCTGCTGTAATAACATGAAGGTATAAGCTGCAACGATTAAAATTAAAATAGCGCCTATTAATTCAGGCCAACCAAACTTTTTAAAACCCATTTCAAAAACACCTCTAATTATTTTATTTAGGTAGCACGCCACTTCTCACCATCAACGTTAAAATTAAGTTAAGGAGATAAACGCTTAACGCTAAAATTAATAGTATGTTACTTGCATCATCGCAACCCGCACCTTCTTTTTTCTTCATTTCTCAATTCACTTCAATAAAAACACGTAGTAAAAAAAACCTATGGTAAAACCTAAAAGGAAAAAAATTAGCATTTCTAAATCAAACCCACTTAAATATTTTTCAAAAAAAACAGATGGCGCAAACAAACCCCAATACACGGCTATAACCACCATTAGAAGTAAATTCATATCAATTGAAGACAGCGACACGCCACTAAAAAACCCTGTTAAACTGCTTAAAAATAACATAGCATTCTTACTAGCCATTTTCACTTTCACACGCATTGCATTACACAGCAAGCCCACCACACGCCTTCCTTCGAGTTAAACTCCTCGCCATAAACGTTCAAAGTTAAATTCCTATCCTTTACTAGCGTGTTGTTAACAGTAGTGTAAACTTGAATTGAGCAACTGTCAGGGAGAACCCACGTTTGATTCACAGTATAATTCACCCCCTTGTAAAACACGACGTTAGAGTAATGGTAAGTGAGGTAATTATTTGCGATTTGAAAGACAACCCAACCAACTATTACTGTAATTAAAATCATTCCAATAAGCAAAGCAACATCAAAAATTTTCATCTACTCAACCAGCCTCTCGATTTTAACACTCATTTTCAAAACCCTTATTATTTTAACAACACTGCAATAATTATAATCATTGCTAAAAACCCCATTAACAACACAACTAAAAACAAGCCATTAAAATAGCTTGTTAAATTAGTTGAAAAATCATCTTCTTCCATTAATGAATCGCCTCATCTTAATCCAACCTCTTAATATCTTCCAACTCGCAAATACCTACTACACGGTGTTTAAGCAACAACGCAATTAAAAAATTTTCAAACTCTTTTCTATCCATTTTTCAAACCACCTCGTGCAAAATTCTTAACTGGTTAATCAAACTCACAATCTGCTTCTTATCCCTAAAAACAAAAAGCCCGTTTTCAACATGCATATAACCGTATTTAAAATGTTTAGTGCTGACATATAAAAAACTGTTCAACGTTTTATTTTTAAGTGGCTTGAAAACCGCTTTTCTACCCTCGCTCTTTTTCATGCTAATCAACTTCTTAATATCTTTCAATTTACAAATGCCAGATAGTGAATTTTTTAAAAAAAAATAAATTATATTTATATTATTAACTTCAGCAAAATAATCATTATAATCATCAGCCATTATTACATTGTTTTTCTTCTTTAATACAATTCTTACATAATGGTCTTTTTCTAACGCTTTTTTAAACTCTTCCTCAAACTCTTTCTCATTCATATTCAAACCACCTTTTTTTCTACACTTTATTTTTTCTACACTTTACCAATCCACTCGTATTCCCACACTTTTTTTTTCCTTGCGAAAAGAACCAAATCCCCAAACAACTCACTCTTCTCCCGAAGTAAACGCTTATGCTCTTTAATTAACCTCTCGTTTTGAGCTCCACTCTTCACACTCACAAAAACCGGTTTTTCAGGAATAACCCAGTAATCAACTTCGTAATTAAACTCTTTCATGAAACGCTCAAAATCAAGCAAGCTTAAATCCTTGTTAACCGGGAATTGCATTACAAGATCGTAAGCCCCGTCAAAATCCAAACTCCTGTAAAACAATCCTTGCCTGCAGCGAATACTCCGGTAGCGAAGCACGAAGCCATAACTCTCCAAACGCTTTTGAACATACAACTCGGCTTTATTCCCGTTCAACACGCTTTTACTTGTCATTTACCAATTCACCTTCTTCATTTTCGTGGCATAAACTTGATGCAAACATTAAAAGCAATATTACAAGTGGCGATGCGAGAAATAAAACCAACTTATACGAGTCTGAAACCTTATCCATGCCAATACCGAAACCAATAACAACCTCTAAAAGCACTATTACACCTATAACTGCTAAAAAAATAATTTTAAATTTTTCGCTAATCATTTCCACTTTTCACTATCTTTCACTTTTATAAACAAATAAAATTAATGTAATTATTAAAAGAAGTGTTATAAAAAAGTTTAACAAGAAAAGAAAGCCAAGAAAATATTCAGGTGTTATAGTCGGACGCCCCAAAACAATATTCACATAATCTAGCCAAAGTAAACCTCTAACTGAGGTGTCCAGTATAACAATACCTACTACAACAACAATCATTAAAGCCATATCAACCCACGTAAGTTTAACACTAACCATTTCACAAACTCACTTCTTAATATACTCATAAAATATAATCCCATTAACAATTGAAAGAGCAATTACAAAAAGTTTAACTAGAAAGAAAAAGAAAAGAAAATATTCCGGTATTACCGTTGGACGCCCCGCAATAAGGTTATAGTAACTTGACGCTAATAGATTTCCATTCGCTGATTCAATTACAATACACCCGAGCGTAACGAAACTCATTAAAAGCACGTCAACCAAAACAAGTTTACTGCTAACCATGCCCGTCACTTTTCAATACCTTCTTTTTTTTCAACGCCTCTCCTGGTTTTGAAAAAAACAGGCTCGCTCTTCTCACCCTCCCCCACCTCCTTAATCAACTTAATCTCGTTCAAACGGAAAAGGAAAAGCTTATTATCGAAACGAGCCCGCAAAAGAATATGCGTGTCGCTAACGCTATCCACAACTCCGTAATAAGGTTTTGGATTCCCGTCAACCACGAGCATAACACTACAATTCACATATTCCTCACACTGCTGCTTAAAATCCTTCATTCACCCTCACCTTCAAGAATATACTTTTCATACTTCTTAGCCAGAAAAAGCGTGTCTTCCCTAACTTTACTAAGCGAGTATTCTTTTCCAGTGTTTATTAAAGCGCTAACTTCAACGCTAGCGTGCCTTAAAGCGTTCATCCTAACCGTTCGCTTATCCATTTCTGGAACGGTGTAACGGGGGGTAACCCCACCACCCCCCGTTTTCGTTTCAACCCCACCGTGTTGCTTCGCCTCGCCTGAATTAGCATTACCATTAAAAGGCATTGTGTTTAAAAGTGGTTTTTCTTCTGCCTTTGCAATGTAAACCAGCTTACCGTTTTTCACAGTGTAAACCACTTTATCATTCACTTTAAAATAGTTAATTATCTTGCTAAGCTTCTCACTACAACTACCATCCTTCAAACTATAAGTATTAGCGTCAATAGTAATGCTACCCTCACTCTTACCCTTCACCACGCCGTTCAAATCAACTCCCTCCATTTCCCAAACACCTCTTTCAAATTTTAAAGCGTGTTGTTTTTTTCAGGTTGGAAAAAACAACACACTCGCAAAAAAAAACCTACAAAACCTAACAAACAATTTTAACATACTATTTTTTAAACTTTTCCATTCAACTCTAAAATTCTATTCTTAACAAAAGATTGCTTCACCGCTCTAAGTTTTCGCTCAGCCTCGCTCACCGGACAATAACCAAGCGTGTTCTGAACATACTGAACCTTTCGTCTAACACCCTCGTAATTTAAATGCCTGTCCGGAAACAACACCTCACCAACCTTCAAAGCCGTTCTAATAACACTCTCCTGATCATCCCTCTCAGCTTGATACTTCGTAGCGTTCAAAGCGCTGAAAACAATCTCCGTGTAAACCCTGTCAATATCCATAACATTGTTTCCAAACAAGTTTTTTTGAGGGTTTCTCTTCTTAAAATCTCGAATGGCATCTTGAACCCACGAGATGCAGTAGAAACCCCCGCCTCTCAACTCATCAAAATCTACATACGCTTCTTTCACTTCACACTCACCTCAATAAACCATGCCATATGATTGAAATTGTCGAAACATTAAAAAAATAATAATACCATACTAAAAAAATAATAACTGGAAGCATAGCCAACAACACGTAAATAACAGAAGCAAGTATTAACTCTTTTTCCTCATCTTCTTCTGTAGTTTCAGGGTCCATCATTCTAAACAAGTTTAATCTTCTCCGAAAAGGTGTTATGTTTATTTTATCAAGCTTTTTTACATTCACTTCAACTCACCTCAATTTTTTCCATCTTATAATCCTTAAACTTACGCTTTATCTTAGCTACATGTTTCAAAACACGGTTATGAAAACCCTTAACCCGCACTTTTTTAAAATATTTAACAATAAACTCCGCATTCGCACTTTTAAAATTATGCTCGTGCAATTCATAAGCAAACACAGTGCCTTTCAACCACCCAAATAAAACAGCTTTAGCCATAATATTAGCTAGTGAAAAAGGTAAATCTGGGATAACAAATGAATAATATTCTTTCCGTTTATAATTGTAGAGAATATAACAATTCAATTCCTTATATTCCTCTCTTTCTTTAACCTTCTCAACCAGCTCATTAACCGCCTTCAAAAAACTTTTAGCCATTTTCTCACTTCACTTCAATTTTTTAAATTTTTTTCTTTCTTCATTTTCCTTTTTTAAATGTTCTTTTTTTATCTCCTTAGCTAACTGCTTCGCTAATGCCTTACTAGCTAATGCCCAGTTCTCAGCAGTTTTTAGTTCTCTCGGCACAAGATATATCCATCTTAGATACATTGAAACCAATACAAAATTTATATACCCGTAATCATCATCTGTTAAAACAATTTTCTTTTTCTTTTCTTTTTTTTTCATTCACCACTCGCCTCTATTCCTTTTTTTTCACTCCCCTCCACACTCTCACCCCCCCGATAAAACGCATTTCCACCCAACCCTCCGAATGCAACATCTTTAAATACTTAAAAACCGTGTTCCAACTCACAGGCCTATACTCAAACCTTGAATTGAACTTTTTCACAATCTCACTCGTAGTCTCCCAATCCCCCACCCCTTTCATAAACTCTCTCAAAAGATTATAATAATCTTTTAAAAGAATGTTATTTTTCGCATTCACTTTAACTTCACCTCTCACTCTAATTTTACAATATTACTCGCATTACAACCCCCCACATACACGTTCTCACAATACAAATACACCTTGTAACCCTTACTCGTGTTCTCAAAATCATAATTATCCACACGGTAAAACGCCTGGTTGTCCAGCCAAACTAAAACACGCTTATTCTTCTCTTTAATTTTTCTAAACTTGTGCATAAAATCCAAAAAAAGCATTCTCAAACCACCTCACTTATAGAACTCACCTTAAAACTCGCCACATAATAACCGTTACGTTCAAACATAACCACGTCTTTATATTTCTGTTTATCTTTTGGAGATTGTGGCGTCCAATGTGGTGCAAGCTGGGTTTTCTCATCGCTAAAATAATAATCATCAAATAACACGCTCCCGTATTTCTTAATATACGCCGTGTTATAACTGTTTAAACCATATTTCTTTTTAAGTTTATCAACTTTTTCCACAAATTCTTTCCTTTCCACGTTTAAACCACCTCATCTTCTAAAACCAGCCACGCCTCACCATTACTCACCTCCACAAAACCCCCCAAATTCCTAGCCAAAAACTCAACCTCACACCAAGGCTTACAACTCACATTAATCTGCTTACTCATTTCAATTCACCTCTTCTTTCATACTTTTTTTCCATTCTTTATAATTCTCTTTATCTTGCTTTAAAACTTCTCCCTCCTTTTTTTTTAACTCTTTGTAAATTTTCAACACTGTTTTTTTGGAATAACCCCTTTTTAACATTGCCTCTTTGCCTTGCTCGATAGTGGCTCCGCTAATCCCAACACTACTATCGCCCTCAACATAATTAACAAATTCTTGTCGTATAAACGCATATCGTATAAACTTACATAACATTTTATCTTTGTTCATTTCTCTTCACCTTCTTTTTTCTTTTCAATTCTTTCCAAAATCTCTTCATCAACCAAACCCTCCCTGATAAAATCTAAGTGGTTTTCGTAAGCTTCCCAATCCTCATCGCTTCATAATAATCTTTTCTCATATCCTTTAAAGCCCAAATCACGCTTTTCACAGTGGCTCCATAATATCCTTCCTCATCTTCACCACGATATGTAGAAGCCACTATTTCCCAATCCTCACCCCAATCAGGATAAGAGTATCCATACTCATATGTCCAATCATACTCCCCCGTTTCCGTATTCTTGAGAACGTAGTAACTCGCTTGGTCATACACCCCCTCATTTTTCACGTCCTCAATCATTTCCCTCACAGCCTCTCGAAAACTTTTCGCCATTTTTCAATTCACCTCAAAATTAATTTTCTAATGCGTATTGCTTTCCAATTTCATTCATTGATTTTATAATCCTTTTAATTGCCCATATTTTCAATTTAATTCTTTTTTGTCTTCTAT
>Ga0078972_1013027_pt2 | contig 10078 bp, 8 predicted proteins | sample YelNatPaOPGAMG01_FD_67568 | JGI IMG/M metagenome (GOLD analysis project Ga0078972, IMG submission 67568) | Hot spring thermophilic microbial communities from Obsidian Pool, Yellowstone National Park, USA - OP-RAMG-01 (SPADES assembly) (version 2) | ecosystem: Environmental > Aquatic > Thermal...
CTACAGGATAAAGAGAGCGGCAGTTTTCTTCTTTTAAGAAGTACTCTTTTAAATTTTGAATCCAATTTTCAATCTGATTGATGTCTTTATTTGTAAAAATAAATTCAACATTATAAGTTTCATCGGGTAAAAGTTTAAAATTATGATTTCTACCTGTGAAGTGAAATATTGGACGATTCCATTCTTGGTTTTGTATACCCCATGTTTGATCTGTTATTGCTTTATTTATGGCTTCCATTATAAAAATTGGAGAAGTTTGTGATAGGTCATCTGTAAATGGAGATTTAAAAGCCACTCTGACTTTTATCCACTCAAGGGATTCTATTTCGCTTTCTAAAAACATCGTAAATTTAAAACCTAAAAGAGATTATAGTAAAAGTTGATTCGCTGTAAACATTTTGCAATTTCTTCATTATAAGCTTTAAATCATAGTATTTTCTATTTCTCAAATACTTAAAATCCAAATTTAAAAACCTCGTGTAAACTTTCGAGTCATATTGGCTTGTTTCATTTTTGTTGGTGTTGGTAAAATTTTTCGTTCCTTGAAGTTATAAAGTGTAAGGTAATCGGTTTTATCATCAGCGGGCTTGTTTTCATAGTCAAGCATCGTTTGTAATTCTTTCATTCTATCGAGTTCCCAAAGAGAGCCTTTTTTATCTCCAAGCTTTTCTAAAACATATTTTTCAAAAGCTTTTTTTAGCTCATCAATTTTATTTATTTCCTCTTTTTTTAATCCATCCCATTCTGCACAAAGATCAGAGTATCTTTGTACTCTATTGGAAATATATAGGCTTGGTGTAATTCTTACTGAACCAAGGCCAAGAGGTTTGCCCATACCAAGCTTATGTGCAAGACCTTTTTTTAGGTCAAGAGCAAAAAGGAGTGCCCCAAGTTCAACTTCTGAGAGGTTTTCAAAACGAATTCTACCATTAAATACTGAACCCTCTTGTATAGGTTTAATTTTTGTGTGTTGTGTGTCTTTAGGGCTATTACCACCTGTGTTTTTTTGATCCTCCCAATTTTTACCACTTTTGTGCCAATAGAGTTTATATCCACGAAGCAAGTTTTTTGAGTTATAATGGGCAAGATTTTTGGGATGTTCTTTAATATTTTCTTCTTTTTGCTCGAGATAGTGTTGGAAACAAGTGGGTTTTGGTTCTGAAAGGATCTTTGGGGTCTTTTCACCAAGCAACTTGTCCTGATATTTTTTATCAAGGTAGGCGTCTTCAAAAAAAACTCTCCCCATGTGCGTTTTTTCATTGCCAAAAATTGCTTCTGCGAGATCTATTTTTTCTGGACCTTTAACTTCAGGAGGGATATGATTTCCTATGGTTTTTAAATATGGAAGGCGAAAAAAACCAGTATGACCAAAAAAAATAATTTTATTATTTTCATCAGTTAAATAGAAACATGGAACCTCTGGTTTTTCCCCAATTTTTTTTAATTCATCTATTTTTTCAAGTAAATTTAGGGCTTTTCTTTGCTTATCATTTCTATAAGATAGAATAACTTCCTTGTCAATTTCTATTGGCTTATGTTCAGGATCTGGTTCGTTGATAACCCAATGCATATGCTTATTATTCATGTATCCAGAGGAAATAATATAACCTCTATTTGGATGATTTTCATCTTTATTTAATCTTATAGAATCCAATTTTGCATATTTAGGTTTATAAGGCTTTTTTTTAGTATTGTAATGATTGTGACAACTAGCTTTAACAGGTTTGAAATAAACTTCTCTGAACTCAAACTCTTTCAACGCCAAACCATTACTGTCATTAACTATACGGGTTCCTGGATTAAAATCAATTCTATAAATCTGAATATTCTCTAACTCTTTTAACTCTTTTGACGGGAGTATTTCATATTGATTTGGATTTTTTTCTCTTAGAATACCAGCTTTAAACTTTGGAAAATAACCATCAACTGCGTCTACCATCGTATCACGGTAATCTATTCCCAGCTTTGATCTATCCCCAACTGCTCTATAATACAATCTCTTATCATCAAAAAACAAGAACTTACCAAAACTCGTTATTTCTATCATTGTTCTTATCATCCCTCTCAAGGAGCTGCCCGGTATGCGGTAAAGATTTCCTGGAGAAAAGAAATCTGGGTTTATATATGACTTATTTTTTTTTCTATATTCTTCTTCCGTTAAAGTGTCTCTTATATAAAGTGGAGTTAATGTTTCTATCTTTATGTCTATATAACCCGTATATCTTTCATTGTGATACTTATCAAAATCGGGGACTTTTTCCGATGTTACTACCTTATCGTTTAATGGAATAAAATTGTATGGCGCTTTAGAATCTTTTGTTTCCATTCTACCTCCTTTTATTATAAAGGGCTGTTTGTAAATTTTATAAACCTGCAATCCACATAGGTTGCTTGGTAAGTTTTAGGATGGAAGCCAATATAGTTTCTAGTCATAATAAAAAGCCTATTTTCTTTATCATCTATTTTTGCATCTTCACCATATGGCAGTATTAGTTCTGTTCCTCTGTCTTCATAAATCTTAATCCATCCATTGTTTAATTTTTTTTTATTGGTACCCCATAAAACCTGACAGGCATCTACAACAAATTCATTACTGCCTTCATTATCAATTCTCAACCTGCTTTTAAAACCATTTTTAACTCTCCATATGAGAAGCTCTTTATCGTCATTAAAAAGCCTGATCCTTTGTATGTATTTTTCTTCTTCGATAACTTCATTATTATAAAATTCAATGTTTTTAATGTTTACCTTACCAATTAGAACTTTATAGTCTAGATAAGCCACTGCAAAACCAGTAGAGTTAAAAATACCTAAAGCATCTTCAAGAAGGTTTATGTTAAATGGTTCAACTTTAGACTTTACCTGATAAAGTTTAAGACTGTTTTGTTTTTCTGATGTTTGTGGCATTTTATACTACCCCTTGACTAAAATTAACAAATGCTTCCACAAAGCTTTGTAGTTGTTCTTTTTGGGATTTTTCTAGTTGAGAAATGTCTTCAAATGTTATTGAATGTTTGCCATCCCAATTAATCTCTGCTTTTCGTCCTTCCAGCACACCTCTTCCAATTGCTTTTTCTCCACCAATAGGAAGATCTCCTGTCCATAGGTCTTTTAATACAAGAAGCAGTAGGCCTGCTTCGTAGTCTTTATAATCCGAAACAGTGATTTTTAGTTTTATCGCTTTTGCGTTTTCTTTGCTAAATATCGGTTTTGCTTCCAAAAGTGCTCCTTCTATTACTCCTCCTGTAAATCTATCGATCTTGATTCTTGTTTGTATCTCTTCTGCGTACCCATCAATAAAGGTTTCTTCTACAGTTATTTTCCCTTTCTTTGATGTTTTTTCTTTTACGTATCCAAATAGGCCATCGATAATTTTTTCTGCTTCTTCTTCGTTTTTAACCGTTTTTACTATCCTTTCAATTCTTGACCGTATTGCACCCTTTAAAGATGTGCCAGGCAAAATTGGTCTACCGTTGGATTTAATATTTTCAATATCCGGCATATTTGGATCGTAATTGTATGAACGAACAATAATTGAATTTTTAATCACAAAATCTCCATTAATTGTAAAATTTTTGGATTTATTTTGTAATGGTTTTATGTTCAACTCAGACGGAGTTTTTAAATCCTGTTTAAGCCATTTTAAGACATCTTTTTTATTCGTGAAATCAAAGCTATAAATTTTATAATCGTCAACAAGTTTTATTCTTCCAAAACCACTATTTGTTTTTGCACCTAAGCGTATTTCCCCATTCTTAAGTAACTCAATTATTGTAGCAATCATTTGTTTTTTAAAGGTATTGTTTTCTTCATTAGCATCAAATGTAATTTCAATTTCTAAAGAAAATCTAGAACCAGTTTCTACAACCTCGTAGTCAAATTTAGCCGTGTCTTCAGCAATACCTTTTTTTCTAGAAATCTTTACACCATCTCTTTGCGAAATATTGTTTTCATCTGAGGTTAATAGGTCATCTATTCTAATAGCACTTTGTTTTTGTTCTTTATTTTCGTTATTTTCGTTAGAAGATCCCCAAAATAACTCTTCTTCGTGTTTGCTATAACCCACCATTTTTTTTGTAAAGTGCTTTAATACTCCAGCAAAAGAAGTAGCAGGTATGTATGCTTTACCTTTTTCGTCTTTAAGTACATCAACATCAGTAGTGTCATTTTTCCCCGAACCAATAATTACTGGAGAGAGGAGTTCTATTTCACCTTTTATGATTGTTTTACCTTTTAGCATCGTTGCCCCCAGCCTGCTTAATCTTTTTTCTCATTATGGAAAAAAAAGTTATAAGGTAGGTTTTCTTAAGTTCACTTTTAAAATCTTGACTGTCCAGCGAAAAAGGGATCTCTTTATATATCGTTTTTATTTTATTCTCAACTATTGTTACTATATTGTCTATGTCTTTTTTTATTATATTTTTATTGTCTGTATTGCTTCTACCGTCATCTATTTTATAACTATTGATAAACGTGTAAAGGTCTGTGCTATCATTTTTACATTTTTCTAGCTGAAAACGTACCTTATCTTTAGGTTTGCTCATTAAGTTTTCAAAACTACCAGTTTTAATAGCCTCCTCAAGTTTAGCAAGAATGGATTTTGAAGGAAAAGGTTTTTCAAACCCACCTACTTTTTCAATTGCACTAATTTCTACTTGATTTTTAACATATTCTTTTACAATATTTTGTATCAGAGTCTCTACTATTTTAGGCGGCTTACTATCCGGTTTTTGGGATTTTGTCTCTTCTTCTTTTACAATATTAAATTTTTCAGAACGGTTTTGCCAATCAATTATAAATCGCCCAAAGCCTTCGTGAGTTCTTTCTCCAATTCCTGTTATTTCTAATTCCTTAAGCTTTTCTTTGTTAATAGAACCTTTTTCAAGTAAAAATACTGAGCCAGCTTTAAAACATATCTCTGATGGAGTTTTAAGTTTCCATACAGACATAAAACCTTCTTGTTCAGATTGTTTTATAAATGCTTTTTTAATTTTACAATCGAGTTCTTTTTCCATGTATGTAATATCTGTAGTTGAATAACCGTTTTCATTATAAATAATTGCGTCAGATAAAAGTGTCAACACTGCATCTTCTTCTTCAATATTAATTTTAGGATTAAACTCATTTGTTTCTAAAATTTCAAATTTGATTTTTCCGTATTGATTATTTCTTGATTTTCCAATGTAATAAATTCCATTAGATATAATTGAAGAAAACTCTTTTAGGCTATCTAGGTCACCAATTATAAATCCTTCAAAAACTTGGTTTTTGTCAATTGACTCGTAATTAAATATTTGACCTTCCTTTGAAACACCTCTTTCTCTATCTCGTGCATGGTGGAAATTAAAGACTTTTTTAACTGTCTTTTTATATGTAATGTTTTCGTCTACATAACCCGTGACAGCCGTTGTTTGTTTGTCAAATTCTTGATCTTGAAAAAGCAAATCATAAAAAGTTGATTTGGTTCCTTTTTCCTTTTGTATGGAATGAGGAAGTGGTAGGAATTGATACTTATTACTAGATATATATGCATTAGTTATTTTAATCTCACCTTTGAGAAACCAACGGTAAAATTTTTCATCTTTGTGAGCTTCTGCTGTAATACCTTTTTTTTTAATGTATTCATTTGCAAACATACCTCTTAAATAAGTCCCTGGTATATAATCAAATGTAGCTATCATGTTTGGATCACCTGTATTAGAAGAGAATAATAAAGGTGAAAGCGCTGTTATACGGTACTTGATTGATTGCATAGTCTCTCCAGTTCATTTAAAAAATTTATTTCTGTTGAGTTTTCGTAGAGTTTGCACTCTACTTTGCCAAACCCTCTATTTCTTTTTGTGCCAATACGTTTAAGATTACTACAGGCAAAGTAAAGGATTTTGGGTACAGATTCTATTTCTTCAATAACATCTATCGTTCCTTTAAATAAAAAACCTTTTTTAACTACTCGAATAGTTCTTAAAGAATGCTCTTTTGCTGAACCTATTTCATAATCTATAGATGTTTGTTGTCTAATTTCTGCGAATTGGTTAATGATGGCATTTTTATTAATTATTTCGTTATCTTTATCCATAAAATATTTAAGCCATTGGATGGCATCAGAATAATTTTCTATAGTAAGGTTTGAAAAATATACCTGTGCTGGTTGAGCATTGCCAGTTTTACCAAAAATAAAATCTACAATTTCAAATGGATTTTTCGTTTTTTGCGCTGACTGACCAAAAAGATTTATGTTTGCTAAATCAAACATCTCACAAACTTCAATGGCAGAATCCCTTAAACATCCTTTGATTCTTTTGGCAGGGATATAAGGTATGCCTATTTCATCAAAAACTACGTCTGAGTCTATTAAAGTACCAAAACCTTCGCCTGATCCTATAAGGCAAGAAGATTTTAAGATTAGTTCAAGAGTGTAAGTTTTCATTATTACCTCTAATAAAACAATCTGGATAAAAATCCATAATTTCTATCATATCAAAATATGGAGTTTGATTGTTTTTAAAAATTTCTTTTCCATCAAATTCTTTATAAACCGGAAGCTCTAATCCCCTTGCTTTTATTTTTTCTACAAAAGCCTGTTCTGCTTGCTTGCCAGAATAAAGAATTTCTCTAAGTTCCATAATTTTTGAGTGAGGAAAAGTTTTTGGGTTATTAAAACTAGCACATGATTTTACCATTTCTTCAAAATCTTCAATCTTATAAGGTCTCAAAGTAAGACTATAGCCAGAAGGACTTTTGTAATGTTTATCTCTAATGTCGGTGAGTTCACCTGAAAACCCACCAGATGTTATATGGAAGTCTATCCATGAACCGCTGTCTTCTAACTCTTTTCTCTTATCTTTAGCACTTCTTGTAAGTTCTTCACTTAGTCTGTATCCTCTGTAGAATGGATATTTTGTTTTTGTAATTGCTATGCCAGCACATGCAGTCAAATGTCCTAATGATTTTGTTTCTTCTTCAAAGGCTTCAATAAATTTTTTTGCTAACCATATCCCAAGCTTTCCATTTGATACAAAAGTTATATCATCTCCACCTATTACTATAGGTCTTAATGGTAAAATAATTTTTCCGTTTTGTTTTTCTTTTTTTAGTTGTAAATCAATAGTGTTAATATTGTCGTCAAATCTTAAAAGCATTGCTTTAAAAGCATTTTCAGTGGCTTCTTTAAGCTTTTTAGAAAATTCTCTTAAATCTTTTATTTCTTTTAGGTTTCTTATCCTACTGCCAACATCGTTACCATCTATGTGAACTATCGCTATATAATTTTCTTCTCCTTTTTCTTGACCAAGTTCATCAAGCTTGCTAGTAAAAGTATACTTATCAATGAGATTACTTTCTTTGAGAAAATTTTCTAGTTCCTCTTTGGCATTTTTTGCTGCATTTATTTTAGCATATGATAAATAAGAGATATAATTTCCTTCTAACCAAACTTCTGCAGAATAGCCTGTTTTTGCACACTGGGCTGTTATACCATGCCTCTTTATTATGGTTTCTGGAACAAAGCTTGATTTGTTTTCAGAAAGTTGTTTAAAAAGATCTCCTAGGTCATTAGAAAAATTATCAAAATTAATGCTTCCTATAGAACAAGCAGGGATTAGTCCTGGACAGCATGTAAGCAGTTCCATGCTCCATTCTTTAATAAATTCCTTTGCCTTATTTTCATCTTTAAAAAACAGCAAAGCATTACCACCGCCTATGTAGCCAACTTCAAAAGGAATTTGGTCTTCTATTATAGCCTTTTTTTCTGGATTTTCTTTCCATGCGTCATAAATATTAGGGGTATAGCTTGTATTTTTAATTTCTCCAATAACTTTTTCAATAACTTTTTCTAGATGAGTGTCGTATATATCCTCTACTATCTGTGATGCACCAATGTTTTCTATAAGATTGTTGCTGCTAAATATGTATCTTTGTATTGACACTGTATCAAGTAAAACTGCCGAAACACTATTTTGCATACATAAACCTCATTGTATATAGTCTTCTATTTGTGTTATGAGATTATCGTTTTTAAAATCTTCAGCGCCAAGAACAAGTATGTTTTTCTTTCCGCCAGTATCTACTTCAAGCTCTTGCTGCACTTTGATTTTTTCTGCTTCTTTAAGTCTTGTAATAAGGATAGCTCTTGATTCTTCACCAGCTATTTGCCTTGTTCTCATAAAAATTTCAAATCCCTTACCCTTACATAAAGCTTTTTTGTCTGAAGTTGTGCACGAAATGCCTATTAATTGGTAACCTTTTACAAGAACCACATCAATCTGAAATTCATTATCATAATCATCGGATTTCTTTTTAATCTCCCAATCCATATCTACAGTAATTTTACTCTCGTTTCCTTTTTTTTCGTTCAGTAAATCATAGATAAAACATTCAAGCCATTCTCCATCTAGAAATTTAGCAGCTTTTTCAAATCGCTTATTATCTATTTTAGAGTTGAATGAACCATCGTCATTAAACGGTCTATAGTCCTCTGGTAGTAATTTAATGATTTCTAAAAAAGCGCCTTGAGGCTTAATTTCTTCCTTTAGTTTTTGAATTTTTTCTCTCATTTTATTGGTTTTTATTATTAGATCATTTTTTTCATCTCTAAAAAAACCTTTATAACTATCGAAATAATTATTTATTCTATTTTCTTTAATCATTTCTTTAAATTTTTCTACTGCATTTTTAAATATATTGTCTTGGGAATCATTCTTTCTTTTAAACCCATGTAATTTGATTATTTCATCAATACTTAAACTTACTTTTTCTCTTAAATCTTCTGAAATTTCGCCGCCATCACTTACAATGCAAAAATTTCTAGCATCTAAATATGAAAATGAGATACGAATATTATTATTTGCATATTGCTCAAGCCATCTATATACGTGTATCCCCATTACTTTTGTTCCACCCGTATAGTTAAAATGCACTGAGCTGTTGGTTTCAAGATACTCTTTAAGTTGTTTAAGGTCACTTTGTATTTTTTCTGCATTACCAACATCAGAAAGATGTACTTTCTTGATATCTAATTTATCTCCATGACGGCTTTTTAAAAGCTCCTGCAAATTATCCACGTATTTCTTAGTGCCACTTTGTTTTTGATTATCTTCAGAATAAATTAAAATAATTGTTTTTAATGAGGTGTTTGTAGTTAGAAAATATTCAGTTGTGACAAAGTTAGGCAAAGGATTTGTGCCAACAAGCAAGGTTAGAGTACTAAAACCTTCAAGATTCATTAGATTATCTCCTTTTTAAACCAAAACTTTTTGATACCTAATCTACTTTAGTTTTTTTAATTTACCTTATACTTCTCATAACACAAAATTTGCTAAAATGCAAGCTAATAAAAACACATATAAGTTTACTCTTAGCTTATTTTTAGTTTGAATTTGGAAAAATTACTTTTCGGGTTTTTGCAATAAAAATTATACACTTTCCTTTAAGATTTAAATTCTTCCTTAGAAAAGTTTTTACTATCTAAATATGCCAATTCTTGTTTCAGTCCCCATACTTGGGGATGTCCCTTCTGGACAATTAAAGATAGAATAAGTGATTATCTCTCGTTTCAGTCCCCATACTTGGGGATGTCCCTTCTGGACTAAAGTGGCAGGTTGCCAAAGAGCATAATTGTTTCAGTCCCCATACTTGGGGATGTCCCTTCTGGACTTGAAACAGCTAATCTAGTTGTAAGGGTAGAAAGTTTCAGTCCCCATACTTGGGGATGTCCCTTCTGGACATTACTTTTTACAACTAGTCCAATTAGTATTATTGTTTCAGTCCCCATACTTGGGGATGTCCCTTCTGGACATATTTCCCACGCGGAATTAGTGGCTTATTTGTTTCAGTCCCCATACTTGGGGATGTCCCTTCTGGACAGTGAACGAAGAGTTAAAGGCAGAGAATGTTTCAGTCCCCATACTTGGGGATGTCCCTTCTGGACTCTAGCTTCTATTATGCTTAAACGCATGCGGATTTACAAGCAAAAAATTCAGAACCCCCCGAATTTTAATCAAATTATTTGAAATTTTAAGGGGGGTTCTGAATACTAAGTTAATTTTGTCATTATAAGCTTTTCTGCCTATTTTGCTTTTTA
>Ga0078972_1017802_pt1 | contig 10077 bp, 9 predicted proteins | sample YelNatPaOPGAMG01_FD_67568 | JGI IMG/M metagenome (GOLD analysis project Ga0078972, IMG submission 67568) | Hot spring thermophilic microbial communities from Obsidian Pool, Yellowstone National Park, USA - OP-RAMG-01 (SPADES assembly) (version 2) | ecosystem: Environmental > Aquatic > Thermal...
TGGAGGAGAAGTTTTTGGAGCGCGGTGCTCCAGCACCGCTTTCGGTTCGATTGATTCACGACTTCCGCGTCGTCCAAAGTTTGGCATAGCCCGAGCGCACACAGCAGCCGGTTTGGATAAAAGCCTTACCCTCGAACACACCGCGCCTTACTGCGCCTCAGAGCGGCGCGCGCCACTCAACAGCTTTTGTAGCGGTGTTCTGCGAACGCCGTCCGTTTTTCCACAGCCGTGGGGTGCAGCAAGACAGTCCCGCAAATGTGGGACAAAAAAACCCGGCGGTCACAGGACCACCGCTACAGCATGCAGATGCTCGTAGCCGCGCCCGTAAGGGCGCGGACGGTAGAATTGCGGCTGAGAAGCTGGGTTTGCACAACCCACACCGGCGCGCAGTGGACTGCGCGCCATACCTTACTCTCTACGCCTCTGCTGTGAAGGATTGGAGGAGAAGTTTTTGGAGCGCGGTGCTCCAGCACCGCTTTCGGTTCGATTGATTCACGACTTCCGCGTCGTCCAAAGTTTGGCATAGCCCGAGCGCACACAGCAGCCGGTTTGGATAAAGCTTTACCCTCGAACACACCGCGCCTTACTGCGCCTCAGAGCGGCGCGCGGCACTCAACAGCTTTTGTAGCGGCGTTCTGCGAACGCCGTCCGTTTTTCCACAGCCGTGGGGTGCAGCAATACAGTCTCGCAAATGTGGGACGAGAAAAAACCCGGCGGTCACAGACCACCGCTACAGCATGCAGATGCTCGTAGCCGCGCCCGTAAGGGCGCGGAAAACAGGACTCAAACCCAGAAGCTGGCTCTGCATGAACAACCCCGGCGTGCAATGGACTGCGCTCGCTCCCTTGACTCTGCGTCTCGGCGCCTCTGGGGTAAACAAGAAGTAGTTGCAGGTACGACTTCCATTGTCGCCCCCCACATTTTTGCGGAATATGGGAAAAGCGCTTGCGCCTGCCGATAAGACGCCCGCAGCACACCCGGTTTTAGTAACAAAACACGGCTTCTGCGTCTCCGCGCCTCGGCAGTTTAATACGAATAACAAGAGACCGGAAAAACCTGTTATCGGTCGGCATGGACGCCGACCCTACGAGGCAGTCCGAAAAATCGAAAGAAATTCAGGGCGCGCAACCCCCTGGGCGCCGGCACGAGTCAAGGTGAAGCTCGATCCCCCAAAATTAACAGGCTGTTGAAAAAGTCATTTTCGACGCGAAAAACACGCAAAAATCCCAATGTTTTCGGGGTTCGGCTTTCACAAACAGCCCCTTTTTAACAACCTATTCACTCCATTCCAATGTTGGATTGGAGAGTCTCGCTCCATCGAAACCGGTGACACAACCGGCTGCAGCATGTTGCGCAATAGGGGCGACTTAGCGTTTGTTAGACCGCCGATATACAATGCGATGCTTGCGCGGCGCCAGAACGGAACGACGTGCATAGCGATGCTACAAAATTTTGGTGGCATTGCCGCAAACGTAGGACTGCCGCTGCATGGTTCCGTGTGAAAAACTGATGTCGGCGGTTTTGTCTTGGTTGGGCAAGAAGCTTGTACGGTTTTGGGGTTGCTGACTGTGGTTTTCGAATCTTTTCATGGGCGTCTCGGCGGTTTGATTTTTTTGATCCTTGCGGGGGATGAAGCTGCGTCTCAGGCTGTTTTTCTCGGGTATTTTGTGGTTTGTGACTGATTCGCAAATCTACAGTTTGACAACCGTGCCAAACGCGTCTTTTGGCAAATGTCCCAACATGACGGCGAGAATGCCGTATCGCGTGTGGGGTTTTCGGCTTGGGCTGTTGACTATGCGCGACAGTTGGCAACCGGTGTGGGGATTGGACCCCACAAAGTGTGAATGGCTTGTGCAGTAGGGAAACCGGGCGGATCAGGTCTCAGTCGGCCCAGAAGTAGTTGGGGATGGTTTATCTGACTCAGCGGCTTTTTCGGACTCGAGGTTATGCTGTGCAGGTTGCGCCGATTGTTCTTGAACAATTTCCGCAGCATTTTGTGGTTGTGGGTTAGTACCAAGCGCAGTTTCTTTCTCAAGCTCGGTCTGGTCGGATGCTGCATCAGCGCTGGTAACAGCCATTTCGGCAGAGAGGTCCGGCTCGGCGCCCGTGTCCACTGTAGTCTGTCCAGTTTGTTCAAATTCCGGTTGTGTGGCGTTTTCCAGTTCAGGCTCGGTGGGCTCCAGTTGGGCCGATGTTTCTGCTGTGGCAATGTATTCGTCTGTTGATGCGCCAGCCTGTTCGAGCTGTTGTTGTGGTTGTTCAGACTGCGCGTGTGTAGGTTGCGGTTTTTGTTTTGGCGGTTTAGGTGCAGGTTTTTTGGCTGTGTCGAGTCTGCCATCAGCAAATTCAATCACGTGGCCCTGGTGAACCAGCCAGTGGAGGTCGGCGATGACCGCGAGTTGTTCAGGAGTATGCTCGGGCACAGGCTCGGCTTTGGGTGTATCAGTCTGCGTCTGTTGACTGGTATCTGGAGCAATTGGGATAGGTCTGGGGGGTGTAGGTGCCAAAGCCTCGATAAGCTCGCGTCGTGTGCATTTGGGATGTTCATTGATGAACTGGACGATGCGCCGAACACTTTCAGAGACTGGCGTTGTCTCGAGGTCGAGGTAGTGCGGTCGTGCCACGGACACATGTGTGATAGTGCGGTTGACCTTAAAGAACTGCAGCCCGGCTGCTGCAAACCGCTGGCTCAATGCAGTTGCAATTTGCAACGGGAACCGTCGCTGGTGTTCATAAGTGCGGTGGAAAAGCCTACGCAAACCTTTGCACTTGAGCCTGCGCGCCGCTGCGCCGGTAAGCGTGTAAGACTCGACATGTTTAACGAGCGTTGGCAGATGCACCATGCGAAAGTGCGCTTCAACATCCTGCCTGCTTTCCAGGCGCAACGGCTCGGGCACATTCAGACAAACGTACTGTGTTTTCCAACTTTGTTCTTCGATCCATTTTTTGACCACGGCTTCGTCCCGGACGATTTTGATGTGCGACTTAAAAACCTCGAACGGTATGTTTGCGAACCGTTCCTGATGTAGCCTGACAAGCTTGGTTTGGTAATCGTGGTGATTTGGGGGGCCGAGAATCACGCCGCTCAAGCCGCATTTGGCAACGAATGTGTACTTGCCTTTGGGCGGGTCGGCCGGCACTCGTTCGGTTTGGTAAAACAGCCCAAAATGCGCATCCAATGCATACGCTACAACTTCTTCTTCAGACAACCACAGCGTATCGTCCAGGGCACAAACAATCAGCGGTTGGACAACTTGCCCGTCAGCAGTTTTACGGGTTGTGAAAGTGACCGTGTGCCGTTCCGGCCGTTGCAGGATCAATCTTGCAATTTCAAACAGAGGATAAGCGCGACCTGTGACTTTGATCTGGCGCACGATTGATTCGACACACTTTTCTTCCGGTACGAACTCGATGTCAACTTCGGGTAGCGGCTCGGGTTGCGCTTGTGGTCCTGGTTCAGCCGGTTTTGGTTTTGGCACTTCTTTTTCGTGCGGTAAGGTAGGCCGTTTTCTGACCTGGGCAGTGCGTTTGGGTTGATGCTTGAATTTGCGACCTGTTTTTTTGCGCGGTTCTTCTTCGCCTTCGAATTTGGCGAAGTGATCGTGCGTAGACGGTTCCTGCGCCCAAGCAGGCAGGAACAGCTTGCTCAGGTCCAGATCAAGGTCCAGCTCTGTATCTGGCTTGTTATCCATGTTCAAACTCCGAACTCGCACACGCCGATATCCTCAAAGCTGCACCCGGCGGTGTCAATTGAACATGGCCGGATGCCCAGCCAAGCGCAAGTCTGCGCTGCACTCGGCGGTGTCGTTGAATTAACAGCCGGCGATACCGCCGCCATTTTTGGCGGTGCAACCGACTGAATCAATTTTACAGGCTTAGTTTGAGGATTTCCACAACCTGTTTTGCGCCGATTGCCTTGTGTTCACCCAGTTTTTGTCCGCGTGCATCGAATCTGGCGGCAATCTGCTGAAACTTTTCCGGGCCGATGCCGTACTCTGACAGGCGCGTTTTCATGCCGAGCGCCGATCTGAAGAACTCTTCAGTCTGCCGGATTGCGGCTTCGGCCTTATCTTTGGCATTTTTAATGTCCCAGACACGTTCGGCGAGCTGCTCGAGTTTTTTGCGTTTGAGACGTTTTTGGTGCCGCCAAACCGCAGGCAACAACACAACCAACGTTTGCCCGTGGTCAAGCCCGTAAAACGCAGTCAGCTCGTGCCCGATCAAATGCGTGGTCCAATCCTGTGGCACGCCGCAGCCGATCAACCCGTTCAGCGCCAATGTGCTGCACAGTGCAACTGCGGCACGGACGTTGTAATTGCGGGGTTGGCGCAGGGCTTTTGGGCCGTACTCGATCAACGTTCGCGCAATGGCTTCTGCAAACCTATCCTGCACAGGTGCATTGGCGGGGTATGTAAGGTACTGTTCCATCACGTGCACAAATGCATCTGCAATGCCATTTTGGACCTGACGCCGCGGCAGCGAGTAATGCGTCTCAGGGTCAATGATTGAAAATGTCGGGTAAACCAATGGACTTGAGAAGGCAAGTTTTTCACAGGTTGACTCGCGTGATATGACTGCAAATGGATTGGATTCCGAGCCTGTGGCCGGCAGGGTCAGCACGCAACCGATTGGCAATGCACGGGTTGGCGTGGCGTGTTTTGAAAGGATGTCCCACGGATCACCCGCGTCATAAAACGTCGCCACGGCAATGAATTTTGTACCGTCGAGCACCGAACCACCTCCAACAGCAAGCAGGAACCTGACATGCTCGCGTCTGCACAACTCGACTGCTTTCATGAGCGTTTCATAGCGCGGGTTGGGTTCTATACCGCCGAACTCGAGCAGTGGCCGGCCCTTGAGCGCGCGTACGACCTGCTCGTACACACCGTTGCGTTTGATCGAGCCGCCGCCGTATGTCATCAACACTTTCGATTCTACGGGGATAAGCTCAGCAACTTTTGCGATTGTGCCCTTGCCGAACACAAGTTTCGTCGGGTTCTGATAAACAAAATTTTCCATAAGTCAGTCGCCGTTTAGTCTTTCAGTTCGACATTGAACACCAAAAAATCGCGCAGTTCAAATGCAAATCAAGTGCCTCGGCCAATTTTTTCCGCCCGCATCGGCCAAGGAACAATTGGGTTGTCTAAAGCAGGCTGCGGCACTGGCAATTTACGGTGTAATTGTCTCCTACGCATGCAGCATTGTCAGGAGCATTTTGAACCTTGTGATTGCCTTGAGTGCATGCGGCGCATTTGCGGGCATCAAGATCAGTTCGCCTGCGCCAAGCCGGTATGGTTTACCTGAAATTGTGATTTCGACTTTGCCTTCGAGCACATGCACAAGTGCGTCAAACGGCGCGGTGTGTTCACTCAGGCCCTGGCCGGCGTCAAACGCAAACACGGTCACGGTGCCGGCACGGCTTCGCAATAGTTCGCGGCTCACGACCGCCGCATGTTGGTATGAAACAAGCCCGGCAGCACTGACAGGCTGAGCGCTGACCAGGCCGGTTCGATCATTCGTCGAGTTCATGGGTCCAAGGACGTTTACGATTTTCTGCCGGTGCGCACAAACCGTTTTTGTGCCGAAACACCGTGTGCATCGAGTCCTTCGAGTTGAGCGAATTTTTTCACCGCGGGTAATGCACGGCGCAGTGCAGCCCGGTTGTACTGGACGATGCTGGTACGACGCTGGAACTGCTCGACTGAGAGACCGCCAAACGCTGCGCCTGCACCCCCCGTAGGCAGCGTATGGCTGGGGCCGGCAACATAGTCGCCCAGCACGGTTGGCGACCACGGCCCGATAAAAATCGCTCCGGCAGTCAGAATGCGGTCTGCCACAGCGCGTGCGTTGCGCAGCAGCAGTTGGCAATGCTCCGGTGCGAGCCGGTTGGCAACCGTAATTGCGTCTGCGACGGTTTTAACCTGGATGAGCCATGTGTTGGCTTCGAGCACCTGTTCGATAAATTTTCGCCGCGCAAGCCCGGGCAATTGGCGTTTGATCTGGTTTTGCACGGCCGTGCCGAGCCGGGCTGAAGTTGTCACAAGCCAGATTCGTTCTGCGCCGGAGCCATGTTCAGCCTGCGCAAGCATGTCCGCTGCAACAAAAGCCGGCTCAGCGGTGTCGTCCGCAATCACCAGCAACTCGCTTGGTCCGGGCAAAAGATCAACTGCAACCTTGCCGAATACGAGACGTTTTGCGGCAACCACATACGCATTGCCCGGGCCGAAGATTTTTTGCACCGGGCGAATCGTTTCTGTGCCGTACGCCATTGCTGCGATGGCTTGTGCGCCGCCGACCCTGTAAATCTCGGTTGCACCCGAGGTGCGAATTGCAAAAAGAAGCGCAGGATTAATTGTGCCGTCCTTAGCGCATGGTGTGCAGACAACTATCTGGGGGCACCCCGCTACCTTGGCCAACAGAACCGTCATGAGCGCGGTTGACACAAGCGGTGCCGTACCGCCCGGCACGTATATCCCAACACGTTGGTACGGATCGAACTTCTCGCCTACAACCGCGCCGTGTGAATTTTTCATCTGCCAGTTTTTGCGAAGCGATTTTTTTGCGTATGCAGCAATGTTCTGGCCTGCCTCAGCCACCGCATCGCGCAGTGCTTGATCGGCCTTGAGACACGCTGCAAAAAGCTCGGGCTGTGTGACAGCCAGTTGTTCAGGATGCAACTGCACGCCGTCGAACCGCTCGGTCAGTTCGATCAGCGCGGTGTCACCGCGCGCTTTAACGTCCTCGATAATTTCGCGCGCACGCGCCTCGACAGCCGGGTCAAACATGCTCGACTGCTCGAGCAGTTCGCGCATGCGCAGCTCGAAGTGCGGATCGGTTTGCCTGATCAATTTCATGCGTGCAGTAGCGTAAGTGACGATGCCAGTAATGTCAAAGCGAGCCGGTTAATACACCGTTTGCCATAACAGTTTTTAGTTTTGTGCACGGCGCTCCGGCGGGGTAAACTCTGCCCCGGTCAAGACAATCAAGTCCGTAAATGCGCAACCCGATCATAGTTGCTTTGGACGTTGCCGAGGCCGCGCAAGCGCTTGGATTGGTAAATCAACTGGCAGGTGTTGTGGCCGGGTTCAAGATCGGCAGCGAACTTTTTACCGCAGCCGGACCTGACATCGTCCGAAAGGTGCGTCAGACCGGCTCGGAGGTGTTTCTTGATTTGAAGTTCCACGACATCCCGAACACGGTTGCACGGGCTGTAGCTGCCGCAACACGGCTGGATGTGCAAATGCTCACCGTACACGCCAGTGGCGGACTCGAAATGATGCGTGCAGCCGAAACCGCCGCGCAACAAACTGCGGCTGAACTGGGCCGACCCGCTCCGGTGGTCTTGGGCGTAACAGTGCTCACGAGCTTGGGCACGGACGACCTGGGTCAGCTCGGGTGTGACACCAACGTGGGTCGGCAGGTTGAACGTTTGGCGCGCCTGGCTGTGCAAGCGGGGCTGCGTGGGCTTGTGTGCTCTGCACTTGAAGTGGTTGCGCTACGCCAGATTTTACCCGAGCATATCAAGCTTGTGACACCGGGCATTCGATTTGGCCAGAGCACACCAGATGACCAGAAACGAACACTATCGCCTCGCGAAGCAATCGAGGCTGGGGCAGACTGGCTTGTGATTGGCCGGCCAATTTATGCCGCGCCAAATCCACGGGCGGCTGCACAGGCAATCGTCGAGTCGCTCCAGTGAAAAGAATGCGAACATGTTGGCGTAAATGCTGGCGCCTGCGCGCCGAAACGCTCCTCAAGTCAGGGGGATTAATCAGACTTGGTGTAGCCGAGTTCATGAAAAACTCAGATGTCGCGGGTTTCGCGCGCTTGGCTGACGCCGGGGAAATCCGACGCTTGGGAAATTGCAGCGACAATTGTTGTGGTGCGGCTTTCCGGCGGCAGTGGTCTTGGCGAAGCGCCGGTTCAGTCGGTCATCGCGAACAAGGTGAGGGCGGGAAACCGCCGTTCTTCTTAATTCCCGGCATGTTCAATACGCGCCCAAACAGCCAACCACGATTTGAACCATGAACGCCAGTTCGAGTTACAAGCCGTTTTCGGGGATGTTTCGGCGGAAAGTGACGGGTGGCAGACGCATCCGGTTACCGGCAAAGTTTGTCTCAGGCCCTATCTGTAGGTTTCGGATGCTCATTGTTCAAAGCCAGTTTTTGCGATTAATCCCCGTGTGCGACTCATCGCAAGCCGCGCCGATGAAAGTACTTGAGGCTCAAGTTGACTACGGCGAGGTTGAGGTGCGCAACCGGTATTTGCGCGTTCTGCGCCAGATAACCGGCCAATTGTTCAAGACCGGGCAGGTCGTGGTGCTTGGCATGCTTAACGTAATTGAGATTTTCGATTTGGCGGTCTGGCAACAGAAACAAGCTGCAGCACTGGACAATCTGCACCGGCTCGGTTCATTCCAGTAGATCAGAGTTGATCTGCCCAAGCCGGAAGCTCATGTCCAGGTGCGAACACCGGGGGGCGGAAAGTTCCAGCACGCACTCCATCTATGCCGGATATTCCATATGTTTTACGCAGCCCAGACTTCCAAGTGTGCGCCTGGCCGGCCCCGGTCTGCGTGCGGACGGACAAGCACACATTCGACTTGGCCCAGGTAGGAATTGCGTCCCACTTATCGCTCCAACACTTCAACGCATTACGCATCCCCGAGGCACTCGACTCGGCGCAGGCAAGTAATACAGCAGGTTTGTTCCGCACCGGCAGGACGCGCCATAACGGTTACGTCGCGCCCAGCAGTGCAAGTTTGTGAAATACGCATGGTAAGCGTCGTGCTTGGCAAATTTCGAAGCCAAAATTGCATTGGTTCCATGTTTCTGCGAACAGATGGCGTGATGTACCCACGGCCACACAGCGCTCTGGATCCGGAATTGCAACGGTCGGGTCGCACGTAACCACTGGCCTTGGCTGGGCGCAGCTTTCGTTGCGCGTCGAAACGAGACGAAAAATTTTATTTGACAATTTGACAAACCGAGCGAACCTACCTATCGTTCGTTAAGTTTATGTCGGTTCGTGTTGCCAGAGACAGTGTCGCAACGCGCCAGCAAATTCTGCAGGCTGCACTGAAACGGTTTGCCCAAAAGGGTTACGCCGGTACAACCGTGCGTGACATCGTCAAAGCTGCGCGCGTGACGACGCCTGTGCTTTATTACTATTTCCGCAACAAGGCCGACCTGTACCGTGCATTGGTTGACTGGGCGGCTGAGGAACGGATGCGGCTAATGCGCGAGGCAGCGTCACGTGCAGAGTCGCTGGCGGAACAATTGAAAGAGATTTGTGTTGCATTGTTCGAGTTCGCCAAGGCTAATGTCGAGCTGACGCGGCTTGCATTCGCAACTGCGCTGGCTGCGCCGGGCGAGGTGCCGCCGCAGGCGCACTGTTTCGAGAAAGGCTGGCAAAGCATTCAATTCGTGCAGGAATTGCTCGCGCAGGGTATGAAGACCGGTGAATTAGACCGGCGCTTTGACAGCAGCACACTTGCAATTGGTTTTTGGGGGCTGATCCACATTCAAGTGGTGATGTATTTGTTGCAACCAACACGGCCACTTGACAGGCAAACTGCCGAGGCGGTTGTCGAGCTTTTTTTGCGCGGCGCAGCCTGTGGCATCGGAAAGGGCAGAGGTTAACTTCGAGCAACGGCAGCGAACCAGGCTTTTGACAATGATTCAATCTGACATGGACAAAAAAATGCAATCAAACAGCAGGACAGTATTGACATCACACAAGACGGTTTGTGTGAGAGCGAATTGCTTCACGGCAATTATCGCAGTAGTGGTTTTGTGTGTGTTTTTTGTGGCCGGGTGCGGGCGCAAGCCGACCGGGCTGCCGCAAGGCATGGCGCCTGAAGTCGTGACAATGACGGTTGCACCCGAACGCGTCGAGCTTACAACCGAACTGCCAGGGCGCACTGCGCCGTACTTGATTGCCGAGATACGGCCGCAGGTCAGTGGACTGATTTTGAAACGGCTGTTTGATGAGGGGTCAGACGTCAAGGCCGGTCAGGTGCTGGCGAGGCTGGATCCCGTGCCCTTCCAGGTGAAGGTGGACACAGCCCAGGCCGCC
>Ga0078972_1017803_pt1 | contig 10077 bp, 6 predicted proteins | sample YelNatPaOPGAMG01_FD_67568 | JGI IMG/M metagenome (GOLD analysis project Ga0078972, IMG submission 67568) | Hot spring thermophilic microbial communities from Obsidian Pool, Yellowstone National Park, USA - OP-RAMG-01 (SPADES assembly) (version 2) | ecosystem: Environmental > Aquatic > Thermal...
TCGCCGACGGTAAACGGCGTGGCTAGGCTGGAGGCAAGCCTGTCTGCCGTGCGCAAAGCCTCGGTCTCGTCGGGGAAGCCTTCGACGAGAACAGCATACTCGTCACTTCCAAGCCGTGCAACTGTATCGGATGGCCGCAGCACAGATTGGATCCGCAGTCCGAAATCCTTCAAAACGGCATCGCCTGCCTCAACCCCTGCAGATTCGTTGATCGCCTTGAAATTATCGATGTCGATGAGATAGACGGCCGCTAAAGCACGCGAGTCACGCTGCATACGCCGCAGACACTGAGCAAGACGATCCTGAAAAAGTGCGCGATTAGGAAGACTGGTGAGGGGATCGTAAAAAAGTTGCTGAGCAATTTTATCCTCTAATTCTTTTGTGCTCGTGATGTCGCGAATGTCCACAACGACTCCCCGAAATCGATTGTCGACAATCCAGGGACTGAGCCTTGCGGCATACCATCGCAAACCATCAGGCATGGGAAGACAGTAAGAATATTCGGCGATCTCCCCGCGCTGACATCGGTTGAATGCTTCCCGGAAAAGGGGGATTAACTCAGCCGGCACGACCTCATCGTGTTTTTTCCCCAAAAACGCATCAGGGGAGAGATAGAGTCCTGGTCCAGAAGTGTGGTAGAAAAGAAATCGTCCTTCTTCGTCGAGCACAAAAATCAGATCCGGGAGGCACCTCAGAAGCGCTATGTGCTGCGCTTCGAGTTCTTTGAGTTTTTCCCTCAGTTGCCCTGTTTCTGTCTCTCTGCTGTTTGCTTTGGTGTTCGATTGTGTTGTGTCAGGAAATTCTTGTTCCGGGCTCTTCCCCTTCGGGTCCTCTGTCATTCCCTCGCGTGCCTTTCTACGAACCACCGTTCATTCACGTCACCATGTTCTTGCGTGCCCCCCTCGAGCACTTTGGTCTTTTACAGGAAACGCATTTTTGCGCCGAATCAATTGGCAGAACAAACATTCTCCTTTTGGTTATTGCAAGGGCAAAAAGAGTATAGACGACAGAAAAAAAACACCACCTTCCAAGGGAGCTTGGCAATGATCGATGTCTTACTTTCTGTATATAAGACCCCTCCCAAAAAGCTTATATCTCGACAATTAGGTCGGTCACAATAAAGAAGTTGGTGTTTTGAGAAAAAGTCCAAGGGGGTTCACTATGGTTTTGAATAAAAACGGTCCAAAACATCAATTTTCTCATGAGTAGAGCTTGACCTTCGCCTTTGTTCTGATGGTCACTCGACTCAGTTCTAAAACGAAAGGAAGATGTTATCATGCCACTAGTTCCGATGCGTATACTTCTCGACCACGCTGCAGAGAACGGCTATGGCTTGGCTGCACTCAATGTGAACAACATGGAGCAGATTCAGGCGATTATGGCTGCAGCGGTGGAGACTAACTCTCCGGTTATCATCCAAGCATCGCGTGGTGCTCGCTCCTATAGCCAGGATGCTTATCTGCGCCACCTGATACTTGCGGCAGCCGAGCTTCACCCGAATATCCCCATCGCGATGCACCTCGATCACGGCAATGAGCCTGCGACGTGCTACAGCGCGATTGCGCAGGGTTTCACATCAGTCATGATGGACGGATCGCTCATGCCCGATGGGAAAACCATTGCCACCTTCGAGTACAACGTCGACGTGACACGCCAAGTCGTTCACGTTGCCCATGCTCTCGGTATTACCGTTGAGGGAGAGGTTGGGGCACTCGGCGGTATCGAGGATGGCCACGGTGCTGGGCTCTCCGACAAAGATGTGCAAGCTCATCTGACGGATCCTGATCAAGCAGCCGAATTTGTGGCGCAGACCAATGTCGATGCGCTGGCGGTTGCAATTGGGACAAGCCATGGCGCATACAAATTCTCCAAGCCGCCGACAGAAGATGTGCTCAAGATCGACCTCGTGAAGAAAATCCACGCGAAAATCCCGAACACTCACCTTGTTATGCACGGGTCTTCGAGTGTTCCGCAGGAACTGCGAGAAATTATTAACAAGTATGGCGGAAATCTGAAGCCTGCCTGGGGCGTGCCAATTGAGCAGATTCAGGAGGCCATCAAACACGGTGTCCGCAAGGTAAACGTCGACACCGACAACCGCCTTGCCATTACTGGCGCGATTCGCAAGGTCTTCGCTGAGCATCCAGAGAAGTTCGATCCTCGCGATTATCTCAAGCCAGCCCGCGAGGCGATGAAAGAGGTGTGCAAAGCGCGCATGATAGCGTTCGGCCAGGCAGGTTGGGCTGATAAAGTCAAAGCAATTTCTTGCCGCGAAATGATTTCATTCTACGTTCCGTCAAAGAAGTAGGTCTTCTCTCACTGCCGGGCAAGTGCAAGGCTCCCCGCGCCAAGCATTTGCAGGTAAGGAAATGCGCAAAACGAAGCGGGAAACGCGATGGAAGTGCGTTTCCCGCTTTTTGTTATCGGAAAAGCTGTGCTCCCCGCCTGAGTTCAAGTGGTCCGCACGATTGCCTGGGCTCACATCAGGGGACTTTCTCTCGAAAAAGTCCCCGCACGCACACATGCGTCTTCTCTCTACTTTGCTGTCAAATCGCACCGAGTTCCCAGCCGTCTCCGAACGCGAAGACAGTGCGAAATGTCGCCACTATTGCTGGCACGATGCCAGAAAGCGGGCAGATTAGATTTATCTCATGGGTGGAGCGGGAGGATGTGGCTCATAGGGAGCACTGCCGCGGGGGGGCTCTGGCCGTCCAGCAGCACGTGGAGCAAGGCTTTCATCCGGGCTTCTCAGAGTGGAGAGGAGCTCTGCGATGTCGTCCAAGCTGTTTTGCACATTTTCGAGGCGTCTTCGAAGCTCTTCTTGCTCGCGCTGGAGCCGCTCCAGTTGTCGCATAGCCCCCTCCACAGTTGGGTTGGGAAGTCTTTGCTGAACCCACGCCGCACGGAAGACGTTGCCAAACCATTCGAAAGCCGATGGAACCTCATCGAGGCTATCAAGGTGAGCGAGACACGTGTTGTAGAACCGACGCGCACGTTGAAGGGCTTCGAGATCGGGATTGTTCCGGGCCTTAGGCTTGTCGCGACCATTCACAGCAATGATCTCATCGAGTTCCCGCACTCGATTCTTCATTTCTTCTTCGATGACAGCTCGGTCCGCTCGAAGCTGCCTGAGAAGCTTTTCCCCCTCGCTTGTCACGAGTTCTTCCTCGCGCAATACATCATGGAATTGCCTGAGGAGCTCGTCCGACGGTTTGTCGCTCGCCATTGCGATGCGATGCCGCTTTTGCTCGAGTTCGGTGCGTCGCAGCTGGAGTCGGAAAAACTCACGGAGGTACTTTTCGAAGGTGGGGACCTTCTTGATTTCTGCCAGTAGCTGTGCACGCCATCTTGCTGCTCCAGATGTGTTCCCATCACGGTCGCTCATGAAGCGACGCCAACCAAATCCCTTTCCTGCAGGGAACATTGGCTCCGCGCTTCCCGTTTTCTGGAAATCCCAAGGCTGTTGTTTGCTCTTGTCGAGGAAGGCTGGCTTCTCTTGCGCCTGCGCGAGGATTCCGCCCGCAAGACACATTCCCACCACGATACTCATTGCGGCTAATGCGATCTTCATTTCGCTCTGTCCTCTCGAGACGTTTCGATGAACGATCTGTTCACTGTCACAAGTATGCATGCTCGCGCTTACGTTCTTTTGGCGTTCGGGGCAGTCGATTGCAATGAAAATTAGCGCCACAACGCGGGGTCGGATTCTTCAGGGAGTCCTTCGAGCAATGCCGCAACGGTTTCAATGAGCGCTGTGGGGTCCTGGCTTAGCCGGACTAGTGTGCCGCGAAGCGTGTTCTTCTCGCCGTGGTAGAGAGTTGTCGAGACGAATCCGCCCGAGTCGAGTGAGCGTGCGCGAATTGCAAGGAACCTCAGGGTGTCGAACTCGCGCTGCTGCTCGGGATTCATCGCACGAACGGCAAATTCCAGCACGACGAGGGATTCGCTTCCGTTGAGAGCGGAAACGTGCGAAACTTTTTGGGTGACAACAAAGTCCGGGAATTCCCCGCATGAAGGAACTTTTGCATCGAAATCAGTGAGAAGTTCCCTCAGTAATTCAGGGACGGCTTCTTCGAGTGTTTTTGCAGCGCACACAGTTCTCGGTTAGGTGTTTGTGCGATTGTTATTCATAAAACAAAAACCGCTTCTCGTGAAGCTTCCGTTCTTGAATGCACGCGTTGGTTTATGAGTAAGCTAGAGCCGTTCGATGATGAGAAAACACCGAAAGAAAGAAGCAGAACTCGCTGGTGTTCTTGCTGTGTGGAAGAACGCTGGCCCCACGTCGCACGATGTTGTGGACGTGGTGCGGGAAGTGGCGCGAATGTCCCAGGTTGGCCATACAGGCACACTCGATCCGGCCGCCGAGGGGCTTCTCCTCCTCTGTCTCGGTCCCTACACAAAGCTTGCGCCTTACCTTACGGATACGGACAAAACCTATCGCGGCTATTTTTGTCTCGGCATCGAAACGGACACGGATGACTCTGACGGCAGAATTATTGCTGTGACTTCCCAGCCGCTGCCCTCGGAGGACAGCATTCGCGAGGCAGTGAAAGATTTCGTGGGCGAGATCGAACAGGTCCCTCCTCGCTACTCAGCTGTCAAACGCGAGGGGAAAAAGCTCTACGAACTGGCACGAGCAGGAAAAGAATGCGAGGTGCCAGCGCGTCGGGTCCACGTTTACTCGTTTACAGTGGAAGCGCCAGAGCCGTGCGAAATTCCGCCACGTCTTTTAGAAAAAACAGAATCGCAAGCTCTGAGCGATGCGGCAGCGAAGCAAAAATTTGTGAAAGTGCCTTTCACTGTGCGAGTTTCGTCGGGGACGTACGTCCGATCACTCGCGCGCGATCTGGGGCGCAAACTTGGCTGCGGAGCTTTTCTCCTTTCCCTCGAGCGTACTGCTGCTGGCGTGTTCTCTGCCGAGGATGCTATTCCTATGGAAAAGCTGAGAGAGTTGACTCCCGAAGAAATCGACGAGCGGCTCAAGCGAGGAACAGAAGTGCTCGATCCGCAGAAGTATCCCATTTTTCACCTTTTGCCAGCCTATAAGAGCAGGATTGCTCAAGGTCAGCCGTTGACCAACACAATGCTCGAGGAGATGGAAGCTGCGGGGGATGTTGCATCTGGCACGGTCTGCGCGATTGCCGATGAAGTGGGGGGAATTCTTGCTATGATGCAAGCGCAAAGACTTGAAGGGCTCCAGCGCAAGAATCCCTACGCTGGAGCCCGAATTGTCGGCTTTCGTCCGCTCCGAATATTCCCTGGTGGCTTACGATAGCGGCGCGCACAAGAGAATAGTGGGGCAGCCGAACCCAGGATGTGCCTTGTCGGTCTCCTTACGATGAGGGGAACGGAACGAATCGGTCGAACCCGGTGTTGGGTCCGTAGGTGATGTCCCCTTTGCTCACCGTCCCGTTGGTTGGATCGTACGGTATCCCAGAATCTGGTCCCTCGCTATCCGGTCCACGGCTATGCAACCGATAAGGTCCGTAGTGCTGAGAGGCATAAGCGAATGTGGGTGCGTGGGGATCCGCGGCGAGCGCCTGAAGTGCGTAGTACCAGTTTACGTACATATACTCACGCACTTCAGGGGGAAGACCCGTCTTGTGAGCAGCAAAGGGATCCACTGGCATAGAGGAAATATAGCCCACCGGAGTTGTGAGAGGATTTCTTCCGTCCCATGTGAGATCAGGTTGACCAAAACCTGGTACTATTCCGCCAATGTGGAACTCCAACGCTGCCTGCGGCACATTAGAATAGTGGTATGTAGGATAGCTGCCGTTGTCTACTGCATATGCCTCAAGAGCAGTAACGATACTGCGCATGTCGGCTTTAGCGCGCGATGCTTTCGAGCGAACCTGCGCATCGAGGAAGTTTACCAGCGCGATGCCGGCAAGGATGGAAATGATAGCGACCACGATGAGGAGCTCGATGAGAGTGAAACCCCGCGAGCGGCTCAGCCGCTTTTTCAGCGTGTACATGATACTTGCCTCCTTACACCCTACTTAAGAGCAAGGTTTATTTGTCATGAACACAAACTATGGCCATAGCTCTGTTCTTCAGAGAAACATAAAGCAAAAGTTGCGCCGTCTTGCAAGTCTATAGGGACGTCAAAAAGCAAGGCGCGGTAAACGTGTTTTTCCACCATCCCTCTTGCTCGATAGCCTCTATTCGTGGCGAGAGTGGCCGCTTGTCGTCTGCTATTTTTTCCGGCGAGTTCCCAGCCCCTGGGACCAAGCGTCGCCTGCTCGCCAGGGGCGCATATAACTTTCCGGAAAGCGTTGTACGATTCTTGGACAGGGACATATCGACTCTCGGTGGGAATTTGTCCAACTTGGATGTGCTCAGTGGACCCTGTCAGAAATCTTTTGGAACGATTTAAATTTCCCTTGCTTTCCTCGGTCCTTTTCATATTCTCGTGTTATTTATGTGTCGCGATGATGCCTGACATTGTGTGCGAGGCTTAGCTCACCACAGCGGCGGGCTGTCTGCGCAGTCCACGCCGCGGAGGGACTTGTGCCAACCACACATCGCGCCCAAAACGACGAAGGGTGACCATTATGGCGAAAACGCAACGCTTCGGCGCTTCAGTTGAAATCGGAGTCAGTGGTTCGAAGTGGGACTCGGCCGGTTTCTCCAAAACACGAGCTTGTCCAATCTCTGGGACAAAAGCCGGTCCACAAGGGAAAAGTGGGCTAGCCTGGCCCCTCGCCTCCTGGCTCACGTCCATCGTGCACGCAACGGTGCTTGCTACCGTGCTCTTCGTTCCCACCTACCTGCATGCGGCATCGATACAGACCTCGTACCTGTGGCACCTCCACCAACCTATTTACTGGCCTGATCAGCGTTCTTACGGTCCGGATCATTATGAGGTGGCGTGGGACTCGATCGTCGCTCAGGATGGCGGGCGTCAGCATCCGTCAGAGAACCTTCGTTCGATTTTCGGGCTCGACGATCGAGTGGCTGCCTACCAGTTTCGCCCGCGCGACAGCATTCAGACCGTGCTTGGACTTCCCGACGCTGGCGCTCAGGTGAATTACTCCGGCTCTTTGATCGAAAATGTGAACTCGCTCAGTGGCAATCTCTCCGGATACTATTCGGGGTGGCAGAATAGCTTTATCCAGGCACACGGCTGGACAACGAGTGGTGGCAAGCCACGGATGGATCTCGTCAACTTTACTCATCATCATTCGCTCGCGCCTCTTCACACGACCCGAACAGTCGAAATGGAGATCCGACTTCACCAGTACATGGTTCAGCAGCGTTTCGGGGTCTCACCCTCGAAGGGGTTTTTCCCCACAGAAATGGGTTTCAGCGAACGCCTTATTCCTATTCTGAAGTCACTGGGAATTGAGTGGACAATCGTTTCTGGAAACCACCTCTCCCGTGCGTGTTCCGATTTTCCTCTCGTCCTCGGGAGTGGCGGAGAAAATTGCGAGCCGCCAAACCGCGCGGATGTGTTGAACCCAGCACAAACGAATTATTTCCGCGCATCGATCGATCGCGGGTGCTCGCCGTGCAACGCAGTACCGTTTGCCTACACACCGCACCGAGCTCAGTATGTGAACCCCTACACGGGACAAGTTGACTCGATCGTCATCGTTCCTAGTGCGATGGAGTACAGCTGGTGGGATGGTTACCGCAATTTGGGCGCGAATGAATTATCGCCCATTGCCCCGTACAATAACCCATCGCGCCCGATGCTCGTGCTCTTCGCCCACGACGGCGACAATGCGTACGGAGGCGGCTACAGCTACTATATGGAAAGCGTTCAGAACTTCTGCAACGGCGCTGCGGCACTCGGCTATAACCCCACGACCGTTGAGCAGTACCTCGCGCAATTTCCTGTACCCAATGACGACATCGTGCACGTCGAAGACGGGGCGTGGGTCAATGCCGATAGCGATTTCGGCTCGCCCACTTTTATCAACTGGAACTACCCATTGCTGAACGCCGCGGGGCAGCCCGATCCGGTCAACGGGTGGCACGAAAAACCACGTGAATACGCCATTTATATCGCGACAGAAAACCGTATCCGCACCGCGGAGGATGTGCTAGGTGCACCGGTGCGAATCAGCGAAGTAGCAAACCCATCGAGCAGCGCGACCAATGTTGAGCGCGCCTGGCATTATTACCTCGGCTCGCTTGACAGTGGGCAGGTCTACTACGGCACGCCTGGCGATGTGGAAGTACGCGGTACAATCGCCTGCAACAAGGCGGTTGAGCGCGCTGACGCCGTGCTCTCAGGACAATTCGCCGACCGCGTGGGTCCTACAATCTGGACGCCCCAGCGCTGGCCCTATAATCCCGGTAGCGTAAACTTTGGGGTGGAAACAGGCTATCAGCAAAAGGTGCTGGGACCCGATTTTACGGTGTGGACCTTTGTTTACGATGTAAGCGGCCTTGCTTCCGTCACGCTTAAGTGGCGGGTCGACGGCGATGGAACAAATCCTCTCTCCACGACAGAGAACGAAACCTACGCGGGCGGGCCAGGAGTCGGACCATGGCAATCCTTGCCCATGAACGGGCGGCTCTTCCCTGCGAACAACGTCTACAACAAGCCGGGAATCGATTACTACGTTTTGCCTCAGTACATTGCGTGGCATTATAGCGCCACCATCACGGGACAAACCAATAAGCTCATTGATTACTACGTCGAAGCAGTCGATACGAAGGGAAACGTGGAACGATCACCCATTATGCATGTGTGGGTCGGAGACCAAACAGGCGGGGGCAGCGGGACGTCGAATCGCGTGACGATTTCCCCGTCGACTCCAACGGCTGGACAGCCTGTCGGTGTGTCGTATAATCCAGTCGGTGGACCTCTCGAAGGGGCATCGACCGTCATCATGCATTGGGGAATCAATAACTGGAGCCCGGTTCAGCCCGACGTGACGATGACATGGAATTCGGGCTCGCAGCGGTGGGAAACGACCGTTACCTTGCCGGCGAGTGCCACTCAACTCGACATGGTGTTCAACAATGGTGCTGGAACCTGGGACAACAATAGCGGGCAGGACTGGCATTTCACGGTCCAACCCGTGCAGAGCAATCCTTCGTGGACGATCGACGGGATCGCCGAAACGGAGTCGTGGGTGCGGACCCAAACCCCAGGAGGGCTCAAACTGTGGATAGCGAGAGAGGGCAACATCTTGTATGTAGCGACGCAGGGTGCGGGAAATGGCCGTGACCACTTCATCTTCATCACAAAGGCACTGACGCAGACGCGGCCGGCACCCTGGAGCAAGGCTGGAACGTGTGTGGCATGGGACGCCATGCTCGCGAACGAAAACGACAACAACTGGGCTGGCTGGTTCGACAAGAATGAGCAGCAAACGCTGGGTGGCTTCACTCAGGTGGCGTCGGGAGGAAGCGGAGGAGTGCTCGAGGGAACGATCGACCTTTCGCAGCTCTATCCTTCCAGCGGGAGTATGATCGCAACAGCCGATATTCCAACAACCATCTACGTGGCAGCTGCTGAATATGCCACAGCAAATGGTGGGGCGCTCGTCGCAGCTACTCAGGTGCCGCCTACAACAAACAATGACGGTAACCTCGATGCTACTGAACTCTACTCGTTCCCACTGGCTTCCAGCAGCGTGGCAGACTGGTCGATGTACTAGGACGATTGCGCAGAAGACCGCGGGGAAGAGTGCGCGCGGACGCACGAGGGAGGTTTTGCAGGAAGGGAAGGTCCTTTTTGCAGAAGGGCAAGACGTTGACTGGCGTGCCTGAGGCGCGGGGATCGAATATGGCTCTTTTTGCAGGAGGGGAAGACCCTGCTTGCGGAACGAGAGGATTGCGCCGCGCCGCGCGTGAATTGGAGTTTTGCCGAAGGCTCTTCTTGCGGAAGGAGAGGATTGTCTGCGCCTCGCCGGTGCTTTTTTGAGAAAGGATGCGATTGCGTACAATCGCGATGAGCGTCCCTGCCATGGTCGCATGTAAATTAGCTAGCCGAGATGCTGAGGAAAGTGTTTCCCCTGGGACCGCAGGCGTCCTCGCCTGCATGTTTTTTTCGTTGGCTGGCACCAGACGTCAGTGGTTAACCCCTGTCGCTCGCCTACACTCTCACTCTCCTTT
>Ga0078972_1017806_pt1 | contig 10076 bp, 10 predicted proteins | sample YelNatPaOPGAMG01_FD_67568 | JGI IMG/M metagenome (GOLD analysis project Ga0078972, IMG submission 67568) | Hot spring thermophilic microbial communities from Obsidian Pool, Yellowstone National Park, USA - OP-RAMG-01 (SPADES assembly) (version 2) | ecosystem: Environmental > Aquatic > Thermal...
GCCGGGTCTTAATTGATCGAGCAGAGGCGGTGGAATGTGGAGGGCTGCACAGGTCACGATGATTCTGTCGAAAGGGGCGTGTTCCGGCCAGCCATAGTAACCGTCCCCTTGGCGGCATTTGACGTGAGAGTACCCCAAACGAACGAGATTGTGGTTTGCAAAGTCATAGAGCGGTTTCAGGAGTTCAATGGTATAAACGCTGTTCGTTATTTCAGCGAGGACTGCCGCCTGATAGCCTGACCCAGTCCCGATCTCAAGCACTTTCATGCCTGATTGGATATCCAAGGCCTGGGTCATGAGCGCCACGATGTATGGCTGGGAAATGGTTTGACCATAACCTATGGGGACAGGGCTGTCAGCATAGGCGAGGCTTCTGTGGCTCTCGGGAATAAACAGATGCCGGGGAACTTTGCGCATGGCGTCGATAACGCGCTTATCGGTAATGGGTATCCTGCCTAGGCCCTTAAGCTGATTTTCCACCATGGCCTTGCGCTCTTCCAGTCGCTCGTCGAATCTCTCACGCAATGGGGTTTCAGCATCATTGGACGATCCCAGGACGTTCAGCGGCGTCAAGACGCATCCGAGGAGAATAGCCGCCGCAACGACCAAAAGTTTTACGCAGTAACTGGCCATGCCCCGTTCCTCCTCGATCTGCGCGATGATGACTTTCGTCTCGAAATGACCGACGAGAACGCTTCCCTCGCAATCACACGTCTTACCTGGAGCAGCCATGTTCCCTCGACGCAATCAGGTGAGGAGCTTATCCATGAGCAACGCGTCGTCGCCCAGCTCTTTGTAGTAATTTTTCCGAAAGCCGACCGCCTTGAATCCCATTTTCTTATAGAGGCTCCTTGCCGGCTTGTTCCTCCTGCCTACATCCAGAAGGATTCTCGTCACGCCTTTGGCCCGACAGGCCGCCTCGAGAATCTTGAGTATCGCGCTGCCGATGCCCCGACAACGGTAATCGGGATGCACCGCGATATTCAGTATATGGCATTCGTCCACGATCTCCCAGCAACAGAGATACCCCACTATGCGGCCGTCGAGTTCAAAGACCAGCGCCCGACCCAGCGGATTTGATATTTCATCTATAAACATGTTTCGAGACCATGGCGCGCCGTACGAGCTCTGTTCGATGAACAGGACCTGATCAAGATCAGGAGCAGTCATTTCCCGCGCTATCACACCTTTCACGTTGGCTGCCATGGCAAGAATCGGTAGATTATCAACGACATCCCAGCAGGAATAAGGTACACATCGTTCCCATGAGACCGACAAAAAACAGGATGAGATGCCTTGTTTCGTGGAGTCCTACCAGCATATCCGCGACCCCCACAAGAGGCGCCACGTAATAGGCGAGTCCCGCCGCCCGAATGATCCCCGCAGGCAAGACTGACAAGAGAAAAGGTATCACCAACAAGCCATAAAGAGTAGCGGTGAAAATAAGTAAAAAGGCCATAGAGAAGCCAATGGCAAGGCCCAACAAAAAGTATGAAAAGGTCCGTCCCTCCTTGCCTTCTTTTTGAAGCGCTTCGACGCGCAGGGCTATCTTCCCCGTGTAGCGCCGCACCTGCGCATCCAGCCTCGTCCCCACGTAGCAAACCGGAAACACGGCCAGGAAGGTGATGAACACGGCGGCAGTCACATTCACTCGGACCGTCTGAACAACCCAGCTCGAAATCGCGGCCGCGATGATTGCCCCAGAGGTGGAATCAGGACTTATGAAGCCCCCTATAGGAGGACGCCGCAGCCAGAGGAGTTCAAAGAGCACGCCCGTCGCAGCCCCGGCAGATACATCGCCAAGGCACCATCCAAGGATGGGGGCGCATACGATTGGCCTGCTCACCATGATTTGCAGTAGCTGGAACTTGTCCAGCCATATCAGGCCACCGACAACCCCTGCGAGGATCGCCGCATTTAACATATATCACCTGAAATGCGTCACGCTTTCATCGCAATTGATGAATCATTATACCATTCTTGCGCAGCGACGCCAGGTTTAGACAATCTCGTGATTCAAAAAAAATCGTTTGAGATCAAGCAGCTCATCCGGTTTTTCAAACGGCACAGTCTGAATGGTCACGCGGACGCCTTCCTGAATAATGCTATTGAGGTCCATGAGACATTCCATGCTCACCATGACGGACCGTCCCAAACAGACCGCAACTTCCCTGGACATGAGGTTGCCGACGTTGAGATGATCAAATTGCACACCCGCTCGCATCAGCCGCAGGGCGTCCCTTGGGCTCCTCACGAGCACTATGCGCCGCACATGGTCTCTACGATTATCCTGCAGGAAACAGGCCACTGCATCGACGGTATCCACCATGAGGCCGACCGACAACGGCAGGGCGGAGAGCATGATCATTTGTTGGAGGCTGTCTTGAGCGAGCGCATCGTCTGCGATAATGAGTTCCTCTGCCTTAGTGACGGGAAGCCACCCCTCGATGATCTGGCCGTGGATCAAGCGGTCATCGACGCGTACAAGCACTATCGGCATTCAGGAACCCCAAGATGTGTCGCGACAGAGTGCATTCCCCATTGTCACCTGTTGTTTTTCTTTCCCAGCCGCTGACGAAGAACGTCTCCTGCAAGGTATATGTTTTCCTTGCCGGCTTCGGAAGCCTGTTTTGCCAGCGATCTCACATCATGCCCCTCGCGTGAGTTCACTGCCTTTATGATCATAGGGAGATTGAGCCCCGTGACCACTTCTACTTTTCCCTCGGTCAAGAAAGACAGCGAGAGGTTCGTGGGGGTCCCGCCAAATAGGTCAGTCAAGATGAGCACGCCATCCCCGTCGTCAATTTCTCGAATCACCTTGCCAAGGGTCTCCCGCAGAGAATCGGGCGCAGTCGATGGATCGACGCATAGCGCCACGACGCGTTCCTCTGAACTCAGACCAATCATTCGCGCCGTCTTGAGGAACTGATCCGCAAGCTCGCCATGCGTTAATACTAAGATTCCGATCATTCTGTATTCACGCTCATTCTGGGCCTCGCTCACCTGCCCGGGTTTTGTCCTGCGACGCCTCCCTTTCTTGCATGCCGCCCTCCGATATTGGCGAGTCGCAACTGCTCGTCAATCCCATGTCCGACGCCTCGCGCGTCGCCGGGTCGTTCAGGCTTGCGTGGCTCACAATCATCGCATTGAATCTGTGGGCGGCGCATCACAGAGGCTTGTTGTCACATGCGCGTCACTGGCTTTCCGACCGTTGTCTTTCTCGTCGCTGCGTCCAGGACCCATACGGAGTCATTGAGAGTCTTTTTGACGCGCCGTGATCGCTCGAGCTGATCACATCGATGTTGCACTGCGCACGCCAAGCTCCCTGTGTCTCACCTCGACGCCTTGGTAGCCTAACCTCCCGAACGTCTCTTTGAGATATTCCGCGATGACCACCGACCTATGACGTCCTCCTGTGCACCCCACCGAAACGGTAAGGTACTGCTTCCCTTCTTTTATGTAAAGGGGTAAGAGAAAAGCGAGGAGGTCGTCCAACTTTTGCAAAAACTGTTGGGTCGTTGCCTGCTTTAACACAAAGTCGCGAACCTCTTTACTTAAGCCATCTTTGTGCTTTAATTCCTCTACGAAATGAGGATTTGGCAGAAAACGGACGTCAAAGATCAAATCAGACTCCAGGGGAATGCCTTTGCCAAATCCAAACGAATTGACCACTATCTTAGGGATGCCGGTTTCAGAGCGCTTGAACAAGCTTATGATCTCTTCCCTCAGTTGGTGAACTGTCATGTCAGACGTGTCGATCACCCAGTCAGCACGGTTCTTCACGGGTTCGAGTATGACCCTTTCCCTCTGAATCCCATCCAAGACGTTCCCTTCCTGAGCCAAGGGGTGTTGGCGTCTTGTTTCGCTGTACCTCCGTATGAGCACCTCATCTCGAGTGTCGAGAAACAGCACCTCCAGGCTGAAGTTCTGGGACTGAAAAGAATCAAACACCGCGGATGGATGAGATATCAGGCGCCTTTGCCTCGCATCTATGACAAGCGCCAAGTCTCTGAGGTCTGCTCCCCGAGAATCCGCGAGTTCCAACAGCTTGGGAAGCAAATCCAAGGGGAGATTGTCCACACAGAAAAAACCGATATCTTCCAGGGCGCGTGCTACCGTTGATTTCCCAGACCCTGAGAGTCCCGTGATGATGACAAGTTTTCGCCTATTCACAGTCGAGAAGATCCTCTTATGGTTTTTGCCGCCCGTTGTCACGAGATTGCTTCGCATCTCCCGCATCGACTCATATCTGGCCTTTTTGTCATTGCGAGAAGCCCACACGAAAAACTCGCCGCTGAAATCAACCGAGCGGAGAGGCCGCTGTCCGATTCGTGGTTTTCGTCGAGAACTATGGTACGCGCCTCTACGCGCGCCTCGATGAACATCCGTTCACGTTCTCCTTTGCCGCGAAAAGAACAGCTCAGCGTTTTGTACACCGCCTCTGGGATCAACCATAGCATGGGGAGCATGATTGATCAATTTATGTCCTCAGTGCGTTTTTTTCAGGGAGGAGGATTGACAGGGGGCTTTCCATATTATAATAGATATATTTGTATATTATATCCTCAGGAGCCGCCATGAAACGCATCTCTCATCATATCTACGCGCACACTCTTCCTATGGTCATCGTCTTGGCCCTTGTCGCATCCACCGTGTTCTCGCAGACAACCGCGCCCTCCAACAACGCAAACATCTCTCTGTACCCCCAGCCATACCAGCTCGGGAACATCGTTTTCCACACCCCTTCTGGACAAACTATTTCCCTGAAAGACTACCAAGGCAAGGTCGTGATACTCCATTTTTGGTCAATCAACTGTCCGGCCTGCCGCATGGAAGAGCCCATGCTCGTGCAACTTAAGCAGTCCATGGCGCCGCGAGGCCTCGAAATTCTCGCCGTGAATTTTGTCGATCCGCCCCAAGCCATCTCTCAATATGTCGCGACAAAGCGCCCGCCGTTTCCTGTGCTGCAGAAGGGCGCGAGCGGCTTCGATCTCAAGGTGGTAAAGATGGGCGACAAGACCACGGCTTTTGTAGTCAATCCTGCGCGGGAAGCCATACTCGAGGTTCCTGGTTTCCCCACAAATTACATCGTGGACTGTCGAGGCGGGGTTATCGGCTACAGCGTGGGCGCTGCACGATGGGACAGCGCTTATGCCTTGTCGCTCCTGGAGAAGCTGCTGAATCCGGCGAATGGGTGCGTTGTCGGCAGCCTGCCTGATCGCTTGCCGCAGCGCGTTTCCATCCATTGGTCTCCGAATCAATGACATTCAAAAAAGGCTTCACGCAATGCTTTTTTTGCTCCGTGGAGAGGGAAACAGCGCCTTTGGTCGTCTGAATCTCGACCGGGGCGCGCTATAATTTTGATTTTCCCTTGACAATCCTCTTGCCGGCTGTTACTCGTAGCACTGAATAGAAGGCGCGTAGCTCAGGGGGAGAGCATCACCTTGACGCGGTGAGGGTCTGGGGTTCAAATCCCCACGCGCCTACCACGAGCAGCTTGCAGCGCGAATCTCGGCGGAAGAGGTGCAGCGCACAAAAGGAGGCGTAGCATATTAATGACGGCAAACGGGTTGCAATGGGCAACCATCGAGAGAGATACGAACCAGCCAGCATGAAACCCACCATTGCGATTGAAATTGCCGGGGAAAAAAAGCATTTCACGCCTGGAGTAAGCCCCGAAGAAATCTTAAGGGAAATCACGGTACAAGTTGACGGCAGTCCGGTTGCCGCCGAAATAGATGGCGACGCCATTGATCTTTCTGCGCCGATCACCACGTCTGGGAGACTGGCTCTTATCGGCGCACATACGCCCAAAGGGCTCGAGATAATCCGCCATTCCGCGGCGCATATCATGGCCCAAGCCGTCAAAGAGCTTTATCCGGACGTGAAGATTACTATTGGGCCAGCCATCGCGGATGGTTTCTACTACGACTTCGACAGTCCTAGGCCGTTCACCCCAGAGGATCTTGAAAAAATAGAGAATCGAATGAAGGAGATCGTCAAGAGTCGGCTCCCGTTTCGTCGAATGGTGTTGCCCAAAGATCAAGCCATCCAATACTTCAGGGAGAAGGGCGAAGACTACAAGGTCGAATTGATCGAAGGCTTGGAAGGCTCTGATGTCAGCCTTTACAGCCAGGGCGAATTCACAGATTTGTGTCGAGGACCTCACATTCCCCACACAGGCTTTGTGAAGGCATTCAAACTCACCAAGGTGGCAGGGGCCTATTGGCGGGGCGATGAGCATAATCCCATGCTTCAAAGAATCTATGGGACGGCCTTCCCTACCAAAGAGGAGCTCAAAACGTATCTCGAGGTCCTCGAGGAGGCGAAAAAGCGGGATCATCGCAAATTAGGTCGAGAATTGGATCTTTTTTCCATCTCAGATGACGCGGGGCCTGGTTTAGTGATATGGCATCCCAAAGGCGCGATGCTGAGATACCTTGTGGAGGAATTCGAAAGAACTGAGCATTTGAAACGCGGCTACCAGTTGGTGGTAGGTCCGCAAATCTTGAAAAGAGAGCTGTGGGAAAGGTCAGGTCATTTCGATCATTATCGAGAAAACATGTATTTCACCAAGGTGGACGACATTGACTATGGCATAAAACCTATGAACTGCCTCGCCCACATGCTGATCTACAAATCAAAGGTGCGATCGTACCGAGATTTGCCGTTGCGATTCTTCGAGCTCGGGACGGTCCATCGCCACGAGAAGAGCGGCGTGCTGCATGGGCTGATGCGGGTGCGGCAATTTACGCAAGACGACGCACACATCTTGTGCACCCCCGAACAACTCAATGATGAAATCTTAGGCATCATCCAGTTTGTACGAGACGTAATGGGAATATTTGGCTTTGAGTACACCATGGAGCTCAGTACTCGCCCCGAAAAATCCATTGGCTCGGACGAGGATTGGGAGCGGGCAACACATGCGCTCGAAAATGCCTTGAGGGAGCAGGATATTGCCTACGAAATAAATGAGGGCGATGGCGCCTTTTATGGACCGAAGATCGACATCAAACTCAGAGACGCCTTATCACGTACGTGGCAGTGCGCTACGATCCAATGCGATTTTACCCTTCCGGAGAGATTCGGACTCACCTACACGGATTCGGACGGAGAGAGGAAAAGACCGGTGATGATCCACCGGGTCGTCCTCGGGGCCATCGAGAGGTTCCTCGGGGTTCTCATCGAGCACTACGCAGGGGCATTCCCCTTGTGGCTGGCGCCGGTGCAGGTGGCGGTCATGACCATAACATCTCGTCAGGATTCGTACGCGGCAGAAGTTGGCAATTACCTACGCGCAAAGGGATTCAGAGTGGAGACGGACCTGAGAAATGAGAAAATCGGACTGAAGATCAGGGAAGCACGCACGCAAAAGATCCCTTATATGGTCATTCTCGGCGACAAAGAATTGGAGAATAGGTCGCTTGCAGTGAGAACGAGGGGCCAAGAGACCACTGTCCAGCATTCCTGGGAGTCTTTTGGACTCCTCCTCGACGAACAAGTACGATCCCGTACCAACACACCTTGAACGCTATCAATTAACCAGGAGGACAGAATGCATGAATAAGGGGCTGTTTCTATGAAAGGACGACCCAGGGCTACCACTGCTGCGGAACCTAAGGTCAGGGTGAACCAAAAGATTCGCGCTGCACAAGTTCGGGTCATTGCCCCTGACGGCGAACAACTCGGAATTTTAGACATTGCCGACGCTCTTCACAAGGCCGAAGAGCACGGCCTCGATCTCGTGGAAGTAGCGCCCAACGCCGACCCGCCGGTCTGTAAGATCATGGATTACGGCAAATACCGGTATGAGGAAAGCAAGAAGGAGCACGAGCGGAAGAAAAAACAGGCCACCGTCGTCGTCAAAGAAGTTAAACTACGCCCCAAGACCGAAAGCCATGATTTGGCCCACAAAGTCCGAAATTTGAAAAACTTCTTGGACGAAAAATGCAAAGTGAAAGTGACGATCATGTTCCGGGGGCGGGAGATAACGCATCCGGAACAGGCGCGGTCTTTGATTGACAAAATGCTCGAGATGTTAGGCGATTCTGTTCTCGTTGAACAACCGGCCAAATTTGAAGGCCGGAACATGACCATGGTCATCGCTCCTAAATAGAAGCAGCTTTCTTGCGGCTTGTCGTAGCCTCGCGTGCGAGAGGTCTTTTTTCGGACGAGCCCCTAGGACAGGGCCACACGTTGCCTGAAATACGTGAATCAACGTGGGCGTGTTGTTGCGCGAGGGCCAGCTCGTGTGTTTTTCTCAAATGCATGACGAAATTGCCTCGTTTCGCTCGCCGCGACGCGTGGACGGACTTGTCGTCATCGCGAGGAGCCGACGCAATCTCATCCCACTTCCACGGAGCAGAGAGGCCCTTTTCCAATTGCCGATTTTCTTCGAGAACCACAATATGGCTCCGTTGCTTCAATTATCTACAAATGGGTCGAAACAAGCGCTGAGAGGCGTTACGAGCATGCACGCCGAATCATATATTTTTTCACTTAAAAAGGCGTTGCATTATCCTCCCTTTCTTAAGTATAATTTCAAGTACGACGCGTTTGTCTGGCAGGAATGGATCAAATCCGCCTACTTCGAGATGCGACGCGAAAAGACATCCTCATTTCTCCATACGTTTTGAGCGTGATGACTCTGCCGTCTCAACAATTTCCAAAAAACAGCATCAGGGTTCACCTCTCGATCGAGCGTTCCGCATTGAACTACGCTCGGATTATAGAGTTGCTTGTGGCCGCGGTATTTCTGTTCCTCTTCTTTTCTGCAATGTCCTTTGTATTCTTGCGACCAGCACTTCAAGAGGGGAGAGCCAATGTTCAGCGCGAGTGGAACGAGTTTCTTCAAGAGGTGAGGGAGCGTAACGACATGCTCCCTGGGTTGCTCGAGACAGTGAAGATGTTTCAACCTTTTTTTGCAAAGAACGCGGTCAAGATGCTGGAAGCCAAGGCGGTTATAAAACGCTCTCGCGACCCTGAGGTGATTATGGCGTCCGTTGATCAGCTTGATGTGGACATCAAGACGTTGGAAGCGCTGGTACACAGCAATCCAGATATGCGCCAGCACCCCGGGTTTCTACGCCAATGGGACCTGTTCTTGAAAAAGCACAACAAGGTGGGCTTGACGCGGACTCGCTACAACAGCAGCGTGCAAACCTACAATGACCTGATAGAGGTCTTTCCACAGAGTATTTTCACCTCGATGTTCGGCTACGTCCGGGCTGCTGCATATCCCCCGCCTCCCAGCATCGCTGAATGACGCCCCTTATCTGTTGTGGAACGTACGGAAAGGCTCTTTTTCGAACGCATTAATCATGCTGGAAATTGTACAGTTCGAAGAGGTCACCCAGATACGCATGTGTCCCAGCGCCCAGGGGAGGCTACGCTACTGGGTCTCAGCATACTTGATTGACGGTCTCTTGATCGATACGGGGTCTGCATACGTGGCAACCAGTCTGCTCAAATACCTCACCGCACAAAAATTAGACGCCGTCGTGAACACCCATCACCACGAAGATCATATCGGCGGAAATCGACTTCTTCAGGATGCCTTTGATATCCCATTGTACGCCCATCCCCTTGCTATTCCGCTCATAGAGCGGCCAGCAGCGCTTTCAGCGTATCGGAAGCGGCTTTGGGGAGTTCCGGAACCATCGTTTCCTCAGCCAATTCAGCGTGAAATCCATACTAGGAACCATTCTTTCGAGGTCATCGACGCGCCAGGACATTGCCCAGGTCATGTCTGCCTTGTGGAACGAGACAAGGGATGGGTATTTTCGGGAGACCTTTATATAAGCCAGACGCCCCGAACGGCAGGGCCTGAAAACGACATAGGGCAGATGTTGGCATCCATGAAGAAGCTCTGCGAACTCCCCATGGAGAGGCTGATACTGTTCACTTCCTTGAGAACCATCGAGAAGAAAGGGAGAGAGCGTTTGTTACGGTGCATGGAATGGTATCAAGAGCTTGCGTCGCGAGCATCTGAGATGAGACGCCAGGGCCGCACAATCGATGAGATTGTACAAGCGCTTTTCGGCGGGGAGAGCATCTTTGCGGGGCTCACAGCA
>Ga0078972_1017807_pt1 | contig 10075 bp, 14 predicted proteins | sample YelNatPaOPGAMG01_FD_67568 | JGI IMG/M metagenome (GOLD analysis project Ga0078972, IMG submission 67568) | Hot spring thermophilic microbial communities from Obsidian Pool, Yellowstone National Park, USA - OP-RAMG-01 (SPADES assembly) (version 2) | ecosystem: Environmental > Aquatic > Thermal...
ATGTTTGCGGTGGTGTTGTTTCGGTTTCAGTCTTTTTTAAAGACCCTGAACTGTATATGATGGCTTCTGTATTATCTGATAAGGATTATAAACAGTATGTAGAAATGATTGAAAAAGGAAAGTCAACAAAAGAAATTCGTAATTTTGTTCAAACACATAAGTGGGAGGTGTTGTAAAATGGATTATACAATAACAGTATATCAGATATATGGGGGAACAGAAGGTAACATCGGTGTTATAGAGTATAATGATAACTATCATACTATAAACTGTGAAGGATATATTGAAACAAAAACTTTAAAAGGGATAATAAAATTTTTAAATTATCTTTTTATTAAGAAACATGGTAAAGGAATTTTTGATTTTTCATCTAAATCTTCTTTTATCTATCAGCTGAATAAGGATAAAAAATACAGACTTGAAATAGAAGAAAAAAAAGAAAATATATTTAGAGTATCTCCATTTAGAGAAACAAGATTAAGACTTAATAAAGATGTAAAGGAATGGATAAATAAACCTCCGAGTTCTAAAGACTGGGAAGAATATGTAGAACTTCGAAAAAGTATATTCGTAAGTAAATATTGCAGATATTTTCAACACAAAAGAGACCAAATATTAGCAGAACGAGTATGCGATGAATATTTTATGTTGATGAAAAAAAGAATAGTAGAACTTTATAAACAAGGACAAACAATAGAAAATATTATTTCATATTTTGCGGTGAGACATACTGTTAATAATCCTGTGCAGATTTTTTTTGAGTTAGTGGGGTTTGAAAAAGATGAACATCTACTTGAGAATATTCATCTTGTAGATATAGATGTAGGACCTTTTAAGAAAGTAGTTTTTAAATCTTCTTCAGGTGAAGTATTTCAAGTAGCATGGGGGTATGAAACAGTTTCTGATTTATCTAAAAAAGGATATGCTGAATACCTTGAAGAAATGAAAATGCTTAAGAAAGCGATAAAACAAATGGAGGATTAATATGGAAATAAGAATAAATAAAACAGAGGAAGTAATCAAGAGTTTCATAAACCGAGTGAATAGCATAAGGATTATTGCCAAAAATAAATCAAACGAAGATGTGATATATTCACCGATAGACTTACAATATGTTTTAGACAGACTCTCAATAATGGGCTATACTCCAACAGACATTATAAAAGGAGTGTTTTATCCTAAAGACAAATATCTTCTTTTGAGTTCAGATGAAGAACCTCTATTGAAGAATATCAATTTTGAAGCAATGCAAAAAGATTTTTCTCTTAAAGGTATTTTGCTTATCTATGAGGATGAACAGAATTATGGTATCTATAAGAAAACAAAAGACAATAAGTTTATGTGTATTTTTTACAAAAACAATGAAGGGAACATAACATGGAAGGTGGAAGTAATGGAAAAGTTAACAGAAACAGAATTCTATAGGTTATGGTATAGATGGAAAGAAAGCATTTTATAAAAAAGGAGGTAGAACAATATGGACTTCAAGAAATATAAACAATGCCAACATAAAAATGTTGAAGTGAAGTATTTAGGTAATGCATTCAGGGGGACTTGGGAGTTATATTGTCATGATTGTGGATTTGACGCTGAGTTAGATAGATGTTATATTTGTAATAATAGAGGGTATTATTGGTGGCATACGGATTCTTGGGGCGATTTCTTAGATGCTCCTATTTTTAAGGATGTTAATGGATGGGAATATTTCCCGTTATGGAGAACTGAAGGTTCACAACAGGAATGGGTATGTAGAGAGTGCTGGAATAAGTATTCTTCTACAGCAATAGAATATTATACTAAAGAGTTGAGGGATAAAGTCAGAGGACAAACGGTAAGTGAAGATGTTAGAATAAAAATAGCGTTAAGCCGTTTACTCTCTGTTGCGTATGAACGCATAAGAGATTATACGATTAATACTGATTTTGTTTCAGTAGGAATACTGATTGATGTTTTTAAAGTTGAGTATCAATCTGTAAATAGAGCAGATTTTGAGATTGCATTGAAAAGAGTTAATGAGGAAATAGCAAAAAAAGAGGAGATGATAGCATGAAAAATGTAAAGTTTGTAAATCTAACACCGCATGAAATCGTGGTCTATATGAAGGATGATATTGAGCAAATGAGAATACCCCCTTCAGGCAAAGTTGCTCGTGTATCTGTAATACGACAACAAGTAAAAGAAATTGAAGGGATACCAGTATATAATTGCGAATTCGGAAATGTAGAAGGTATTCCTGAACCTAAAGAAGGAGTAATTTACATTGTCTCAACACTTGTGCGACAAGCGTTAACACGAAGAGGAGAAATTCGGGCTGATGTAATAGCCCCAGATACATCTCCTGACAGTGTTGTCAGAGACAAAGAAGGTAAAACAATAGGAGTTCGGGCTTTTCAGTATGTATAAGGGGGATTGGCGTAAATGAAAGGATGGTGATATTGTGGTGTTTGTCAAAGTATATTTTGAGGATATAGATAAAAAATGGAAAAAAAGCAGGAGATGGCGAATATTCTCCTGAACGGGAAGAGTTCAATTATTACGATAGTTATGATAGTGATATTGAAGAAAAGGATGTAGTTTATTATTTAAGGAATTTTTATCCCAAAGAAAAAGTAATAAAGGATGTAGGGCTAAAAATCGTAGTAAAAGATTAAGTTTTTTTCTTTTTATATTTTATTTAATATATACAGGACATCCAGTATTTCTAATCCGCAATGGTGGAGTAACAGGATTACCTGAGCGACAGTGGTATCCTTTCCATCGTGTCGCAACTTGTTGCTATAACAGAGTAGGCTGTCAGAGATGCGATAGGAAAGATAGTTGGCGTAAAAGGGTTTGGGGTGTTATGGAGGAAGTGCGAAGGTGAGATGTGAGGCATGTGGTGTAGAGATGGATTTAAAAATTATTTTTACATAGACTACTCTATTCTACTCTACTCTACCCTACTCTGTGCAAGCGTTTTCTTTTTTTTGTTTTTTTTTCATTTTTATTTTTTCTTTAACGAATAAAAATTTTTGTAGTTTTGTTTTATTAATGTGTTTGTATCTTTTATATCATTGTTTAATTAAATTATATCCCCTATCATAGCCTTTATCCATCTTCGCAAATACAGGGTATGATAAAAGATAACACACACCACGCTAAAAGATAACAATAAACACGCTAAAAGATAACAAGAAGCATGATAAAAGTTAACATGAAACTTACTAACTAAAAGTTGATAACTTACATTATTCTAAATTTTATTCTAACTTTTAAAAGTTTGATTAAGTTTTGAATTAAGATGTTATAGATTTCGAAACAAAACCTTTATTAACAACCACGGTGCTATGGTATAAGCGACAACAAAAATGTGTGCACAACAACTGCACAGGAGGGCTGAATGAAGATAAAAAGATGAATGTCAGGGGCTTGTGTGTTGAACGAGTTTCTCTTTGTTGTTCTCTTTTCTTCAAAGCAGAACAACAACAAAACAAAAAAGGAGGTAAAAACATGGGAAAAAAATACATAGTAAATATATATAGTGACCCTGTTGAGGAATTCTGGAACTATGATGAACTCATAGATGAATCAGAACTTCATGTGGGAAGCGGAGAATATGACTTTGAGACAGAAACTTTCGAATTTACTCCTGAAATGTATGAGGAAGAATGGAAATACATACAGGAGGATATTCTTGAAGCTATATTGCAACATGGGGAAGGTAGTATAAGATACTGCAATCGTAAATTAAACATAGTCTTTAATATCTATGTCGAAGAAAAATATGCCCCTCCGGAACGAGGAAAAAATTTTTGGCATAGTCACTATCAGAACGATGAAGACAGACAAGATTTAAAACTCTTTGACGAAGCAGAAGAAGAAGCATATTATCTTCTCGAGGAGAAGATAAAAGAAATAGAAAACGAACGCGGGGTCTCTATAGAGTATGAAAGCAAAGTGCTCCCTGAAGACCCTGACCCCGATGCAGATTTTTATGTCGGGGATTATTCCTTTGTGATTTATCACAAAGGGGAAAAATATGAATATAAAGGGGATGGCGTATATTTTGCATCCCGACAGAATGGTTCTTGTTTCAATGCTTCAGGGGATTATTTAGAATATATCTACACTTCAGAAGAAGTAAAAGAATCTGCAGAAGAGTTCAAAGCAAGAATGCTTCAGTTCATTGACAACATTCATCTTTTTAATAGTGACTTACTGATAAAAGTTTTCGACGGCGACAAGCATGTCGCTACAGTCGAAAGAAAAAACGATAAATACACAGTCACATACAACGAGAAATTCACAAAACTTTTCTTCTATATCTTGAGAGATGAAGTAGAAGATTCCCTCCCGTTCAATAAACTGAACGTAAGAGGGTATAAGGTTATTGTTTCAGCGTTAGAGGAGGTGAAATAAATGGCACTGAAAGTATACATAATCGTTTGGGGACGAGGGTTATGGGAAGGTTTTGGGAGGGGATATTGGGACAAAGAAAACAAAAAACTCAAAGATTTCATATTTGACGAGTTCTTCGACGAGAAAATCGAAGAACAAAAAGAGAGTATAGTAGAAAAAATGGAAAAGGAAATAAGAAAAGCACTTCCTAGGAAAAGGAAGATAGATGTTTTCTATCGGAATAACTACTTTAAGATTGCAATACAGACAGAGTGATTTTTTCCTTTTTTCTCTTCCGTTCTCTTATTGCTTCTCTTCGCAAGTAGAAGCAAAGGAGGTAAAAAAATGATAGAAGCAGAAGAATGTTTGCATGATAATATTTTGATATATATATCTGATTGGGTAGGAGTTAGATGTGAGGATTGTGGGATAGGGGGAGACATCTACCCTTGTGCTGTTTGTGAAACTAAGGGGTACGTGTGGTCGAAATATTGGGATGGAGAAAACCTAGAACTGCCTTATTTAGGGGATTATCCCCCTTTTCCCTTGATTTCCGTCCAGAATTAGATATTGATGCCTTAGAGAAACAAAGAGAAAGAGCATATAGACATTCTCATTCTCATACTCACATAGAGATACTTGCTTATCTCCCTTGACTACTCTACCCTACCCTACCCTACCCTACTCTCTTTCTTCTTTCTTCTTTCCCTTCTTTTCTTTCTTCTGTTCTTCTGTTTATCGTTGTTCTGTCTCACTATTGATTTGTTTCTCTTATTTTTGTTGTTATCTTCGCTATTTGTTATTAATATCATCCTCTATCATACAGCATCTTGTTTGTTGTGTTCATGTTTGTTCTTTATTCATCATCCATGATACACTTTGACACACTACTATCTATCAATAACCATGCTAAACAATACCAAGCATGCTATATGTTAACACGGAACAACCTATAATTCAAAAATAATTCAAAAATCAAAAGTTTGAATAAATTCTGATTTTTTATCTCTCAAAACACATAACAAAACCTTTATTACCCTCCCTGACGCTATAGTATAGACGATAACAAAAATGTGCAAAGGAGGTGAAAAAAATGGGGAAATACAAAATAAATATCTATGTGTGGGAAAGTGGGTCATGGAAATGGGGTGGGTCTGGGGTCTGGGATACTAGATATCCCCGGATCGATGACTGCCCCGCTGTCCTGGATGATGATCCAGAGGTATGTGAGGAGATATACTCCGATCTCGAGAGGGGGATAGAGCAACTCATCCCCTCCGGGCAGGGAGAAACGGAGGTGGTATCACATGGACGAACGTATACTGTGTATATTGAGGAGGTAGAGTAATGGAAAAGTGGGTGTTTGAACGGAGCAATAGTGGACTACCCGTATTCTGGGAGAGTGGCGGAGGCATGTCCAATACCGGACATGCGGATATAATCTGTGATGCGACCGGAAATAAGAAAGTGCCAATCTTTATCAGGACAGGTGGAGAGTTGGCAATCGGGAAGCATGCGTTGTTTGTCGTAAATCCCGGGGATGTGATCGTGAAACTCCGCCGGCACCACAGAGACTACACGATAGAGATATATCGTGTAGTCTCAATCTGCAAAGAAGAAGACGGGCGGGTAGTCGGCGAAGTAGAATGCGTCGCCAAATACGACTGTGGCGAGTGGGATAACTTCGATGTGCCCCTACTGTACAGCTGTGCGGTAGAGGCTGCCAAGCAGAAATCACATATCTATCACTGCCGGTATCCGGTTTATTACCGGACTAAATGATGTGTTTTTTTTCAATATAGTTATTCTTGAGTTTATCCCTATCAACTGCTGATGGTGTTCTATCTTTTCTTTCCCTTCCTTTGCTTCTTTAATCATCTTGGCGAGTTTCTCAATCTTGTCCATCCTTACCCCAGCTTTGTTGTTCATTGTCTTTATTTACCAATGGCAAAAGAGGGGATTGCATCCCCTCAAGATATGGTTTTTCACAACCGTTATTTTCACATCCGTTATATGCGGATTATATCCCGGAACTCTGTTGAACTATGTTTATTTTTTTTTTATAACCTTACCTTCTCAATTTTTTAGGGAATATATCTATTTTTAGTGTTTTTGCCAGGGTTTCTGCTTTTTCAGGTATCTCGGTTAACTTTCTTTTTTCTCCAATGTGAACCTCATATACTTTGGATAGTTCGAGCAGGACTTCGTTGACAGAGGTGTTGTTGTTGATTCCGGCGGTCTTTAGTCTGTTGAGGATTTTGTAGTAGAGGTAAAGTGAAAGGAAGGATATGAAGAAGTAGCCCCTGAGGGCGTCATCGTCATTCAAATAAGTCTTATCGTTTTCCAGTTCGTTTTTCAGAGCGTCGAAGGCAACCTCTATGTTTTCGCGTTCTTTCCACATAAGGTATATGGTTTCTCCATCCCGTTCTAAATTAGAGAGTAGTGCGATTCTGCCGAACTTCTGCATTTCCTTCCGGTAGTCTTCCTTGCTCCTCACCCTGCTTTCCATCATCTCTATGAAAGTGGTTTCTTCCTCCGCTCTTAATTTCACATCCTCAAAGAGATAGATGAAGTTGTCCTCCATTCTTTCCCGGCACCACTTAATCCCCCGGTGTCGGTATACAAAGGTGTTCTCAAGATTCATGCTGTAGTTTATCCGTGTGAAGTTCCTTCGGAGAGGTAGAATAAAGTTGAAGTGATGTTCTTTTAGCAGTTCTGGCAGTGCATAGGAGGCAAACCCTCTGTCTAACACTATCACGCTGTCTTTTGAGTCCACTTCATCAAGCACATTCTCAAGAGCTTTGATATCCCTCACAGACCCGGGCAGTGGCTTTAATAGAACAGGGAGTTCCTTATCCATGGAGAAGAACAGCATGAAATTTATCTGCTTAAGATATAGATGCTCTGCATTATGCCCTTTCTCAGCGTACTGCAGGTTTTCAGAATAGGAGAATATGGAGCTCAAGTCAAAAATCAATGTCTTGCTACCTTTCATTAGTTCATCAAAAAACTCTTTTTGTGAAGCGTAATCTCTTCCGATTTCTCTCAGTACCTCGCTTAAAGTATTGGGAGACAATGAGGCATCAATCCTCTGCGAGAGATGGAGTTTTTCCCATCTGCTCTTGATTAATCTCAACGGTAATGGCTGGAGGGTTTTAACTATGGCACATGCAAGTATTTCCTTCCACCGTTCATAGAATGTCTTCTTCAAGGACTCCATTATATCTTCCGCTAAAATATAGAGGAATTCCGAATTACCGTGCTCGTAAACACTCCTAACCTCGCTTTCCGGGACGGAGGATGGATGGATTGTGGAGGCACACGAATAACATCTTTAACACCCACTATCAACCCCAACTGATGTTCCTTGACTTCAGCAACAATTATCTTCAGATGCTCAGGTTTACTCAGGGTAAGGTCTGTCCCGAAAAGCTTTCGCATATCCACGATTGTGGTAATCTGGTCTCTAAGATTCATCACCCCTTCAATAAAATGCGGCATCCTCGGAACCTTTGTAATTCGTTCAACGCGTGATATCTCCCTGACCTGACTCACATTCACAGCGAATGTTTCATGCCCCAAGGTAAAAGTGAGCAGCTGGATTTCGTTGCCCGTATATTCTCTCTTTTCTCTTCTTCGCCTCATGCAGAACCAGCCTCTCCAGCCTCTTTTTATTCTGTTTTTTACATTCTGTTTTTGTTCACAATCTTCATCAGCCTTTCAACATTCCCCGGTTTTACAGGGTTATACCATTTCTTATCGTACTTGAACTCGCTTCCAATGATAAACCCATCGGATATCTGAAGATATTCCAGTATGTTCTGGGAATCAATGCCTGAGCCACACAGCACCGGGACATCCACAGAGTTCCTGACAGTCATAATATCGTTTGGGTCAGGTGGCATCCCGGTTTCCTTACCTGTAATTACAAGGCTTTCCGCCTTGAAAAAAACAGAACCTCTTGCTATATCCCGTATGTCTAAGTCTGATGTAATTGAATGGGAACAGTGTTTTTTCTTTATGTCAGCAAGTATCATAACATCCTCTGCGTGTATCTGCTTTCTGTACCTCAGAAGTTCTCCCGCACATGCCAGCATATACCCTTCATCGCCTATATGCGCATAAGCGTAAGCCTCTACTCTCATAAATTGCATCCGGGATATGTATGCAATTGCTGTCTGCTCCAGCACCAACCCTGAGAGAAACTGTATTCCAAGCGGCTTTGCAGTAACCTCCCGTACCTTTGAGCTGATAGAAGACATAGCAGCAAATGTCAGGTTGTCTATCCGCTTATTAGTATAGGGGACATCATGCATATTCTCTATTAATATCCCATCTACTCCTTCTTCTTCGTATATCCTTACCTCATTTATGACCGTAGCGAGTATTTCATCGTAATTCTCCTGATAGGACGGAGAGCCCAGCAGCGGTAATAAGTGAACTACACCGATTACAGGCTTTTCTGTCTTAAAAATCTTCCTTACTTTATCCTTCATGCCGGAAGTTTGTTCCCTTTGTTGCTTTTGCTTCATCGCAAAGGAAATCTGATTGTTATAAATAATATTTATGTTAGAATTGTTTTTTCCGTTAATTCAGTCTGTTAATTCGGGTTTCTAGTTAATTTTGCTTCATATACCTGTTTTGTTTATTTGTTTAAATGTCTCTTTACTTCTTTTCATTTTTATTTTCTTTTTTCAATAAAATAAATCTAAATTTTAATTAGTTTAAAACGGAATTAATAATATTTTATATAATAATCATTGTACTATGAGATAAAGATATATTGAAACATATATTGATTATACACAAATTGGCTGTTTGTTCACTCCCGTAGACCATCTTACTATAATCCATCTATAACCTATAGCAATAAGTTTAGGATATATGGAGATATATTCAAGTTTAATCCGGTTTTTTAAAAGACTGATACCAAATTCATGTATCTTAAAGGCTTAATGAACTTAATGAATAATGTGAAGCCTTCATCTGAATCTCCAGCAGGATACCCTGAAGTTTTGCTTTAAACCTAAATTTTAATAAGTTATTATCTTTATGATTTATATAAAGAAAAATAAAAGCATTACGCAACTTAGTATCCGCCTTAATATCTAAACTAAAAAAAAAATTTTCTTGATTCCCTCTTGAACTCTGCTGCCTGAGCCCTCCCCCGGAAACTTTTCTGATATTCTTCTTGACATTGTCATTTAATGAGGGGTTTATTTGGGGAAGGGTTTGAGTTTAGTTGAGAATGGAAAAGCCCAACCAACATTGCCCCCTCTGCATAATACTAACTCTGAAGAATGACACAAACAGATAACGACAAGATAACGACAACAACAGTCTTACCCTTTGATTCCGTTGGCCTTTTTTATTCCATCTTCCTTTTGACCACTTTTTTATATTATAAAACACCCATGTAGAGAAAAACCCAGCAGAACGAACGAAACCCGCAGATTGGACAAAAATTATAAAAAAGAGGATTTGGGTGTTGTGTCTTTGGGAGAGATGAGGGTATAGCCAATAGCCAATGGGTGGATAGGAGTGGAATGGTGAATGGGATGAGCCCATAAATGTCGTGTAATATATGATACAAGACATTACCCCCCTCTATCTCTATCCCTATCCCCTCTGTATCTATCGATATATCCCCTTACCCTTCCTCTGTCCCCCACATCCTTATCCTCCCATCCAAAAACAA
>Ga0078972_1012505_pt2 | contig 10074 bp, 11 predicted proteins | sample YelNatPaOPGAMG01_FD_67568 | JGI IMG/M metagenome (GOLD analysis project Ga0078972, IMG submission 67568) | Hot spring thermophilic microbial communities from Obsidian Pool, Yellowstone National Park, USA - OP-RAMG-01 (SPADES assembly) (version 2) | ecosystem: Environmental > Aquatic > Thermal...
AGGTTGTCGCCGCCGGACTCGATGAACACGATGTCGGCGTCGGGAAACTGCGCCAGCATGCGGTCCACCGCTTCGAGGTTGATCGAGGCGTCTTCGCGGATCGCGGTGTGCGGGCAGCCGCCCGTCTCTACGCCCATGATGCGCTCGGGCTCCAGGGCGCCGGCCACGGTGAGCAGGCGCTGGTCTTCCTTGGTGTAGATGTCGTTGGTCACCACCACCAGGTCGTACCGGCTGCGCATGGCCTTGCACAGCATTTCGAGCAACGTGGTCTTGCCCGAGCCGACCGGGCCGCCGATGCCCACGCGCAGCGGCGGCAGGCGTTTGCTGCGGCGGGGAATGTGGTGCAACGGGCTGGGCGTGGCGTTGGGCTGTGCATTCATGATCGGAACAGTCGGGAGTATTGGGTTTCGTGGCGGCTGCTGAGAATGGCCAGCAGGGGCGAAAAGCTCTGCCAGTCGTCCATGCGGTGCTGCAGGTTTCGTGCCTGCTCCACGGCGGCGGGAATGTCGGGGGTGAGCGCGGCGAGCAGCCGTTGCCCGCTGCTCTGGCCCAGCGGCACGGCGCGCATCGCTGCCTGCACCTGGTTCTCCAGCCAGGAAAAGGCCAAGGCGTGGGCCGTCTGCTCGGCATCGAGCCCTAGCGCCAGCCCGCCCAGCGCGAACGCCAGCGGCCACGCCGGCGCCGGGGCGAGTTGCGCGGCCAGCGGCTGGGCGGGATGGCCGGGCTGCAGTTTGCGCAGCCAGTCGAGCATCGAGCGGCCCATTTGCTCGGTCTGCAGTCGCAGCTCGGCGGTTTCGCGCGTGGCGAGCACCCAGGTCTGGATGGCGCGCAGTGCCTCGATGTCCGCCGCTTCCCACGCCGCATGCGCGGCGCAGGCGGCAGGCAGTTCGCTGCGCGCCAGGGTGAGTTGCAACTGGCCGCGCAGCCAGTTGAGCGCCTGCGCCTCGTCGGTCACGACGCCGGCTTGCACCGCCGCTTCCAGCCCTTCGGAGTAGCTGAAGCCGCCGACCGGCAAGGTCGGCGAGGCCAGCCACATCATCGCCAGATGCGGCGGTGGGGCGGCACTGGCGGCGGGTAGCAGCTCAGTGTCCATGCGCGTGGTCGTGGCCGTGCGTGTGGGAATGCGCATGCGCATCATCGTGGGCGTGGCCATGATGATGTCCATGATGCCCATGCCCGCCGCCCTCGCCATACGCCCCGGCCTCGGGCTCGAACGCCGCCTGCACCTCGGTGACGATCAGATGCATGCGCCGCAGCATGTCGGCTAGCACTGGGTCGGGTTCGAGCTGCAGGCAGTCGGCCTGCACTTCGAGCGGCACATGGCGGTTGCCCAGGTGATAGGCGGCGCGCAGCAGGTCGGTTGCCGTGCCGTGCTCGGCACAGGCGCGCACCTGCAGCACCGGCTGCGGTGCGGCCTGCACGCGCAGGAAGGAGCCGTCCTCGGCGACCAGCACGTCGCCGCCGCGCAGCACCGTGCCGCGCGGCAGGAACACGGCGATGTGGCGCCCCGTGCTGTCGTGCGCGTCGAAGCGACTTTTGCTGCGCGTGTCCCAGTCCAGGGTCAGCACGGCGGCGCGCTGCAGCAGGGCCGGGGCCAGACCGCGTCCGGCGGGAAGATGTTTGTTGGCGGTGAGCATGGCGCTTGTCGTGGGATGCGTTTGCAGAAAAGGATTGCGGCACCTAATATAACAACCGTTATAACTTCATCGCGCAGGCGTCGGGAGCCCAGCATGTCCGCCCTCAAACTCACCCAGATCGGCAATTCGGTCGGCATCATTCTGCCCAAGGAACTCCTCGCCCGACTCAAGCTGGAAAAGGGCGACACCCTGTTCGTCACTGAGGCGGCGAATGGGGCGGTGATGCTCTCGCCCTACAGCGCGGAATTCGAGGCACAGATGCAAGCGGCGCGCCAGCTGATGAAAAAGCGGCGCAACGTCTTGCGTGAGCTGGCCAAATGAGCCGCTGGGTCTGGCTCGACCCCGCCGTGCTGCATGCGGTGCATGAGGAACAACTGGCCGAGCACGGCGGCTCATCGGGTACGCGTGATGCGGGGTTGTTCGAGTCTGCGCTGGCGCGAGCGGAAAACCTGGCCGCCTATGGCGAGCCCGACGCCGCCGCGCTGGCCGCTGCCTACGGCTGGGGGCTGGCGCGCAACCATCCTTTCGTCGATGGCAACAAGCGCACCGCGTTCGTCGCCACCGAATTGTTCCTCGTGCTCAACGGCTTTGAACTCACCGCCGACGATGCCGCCTGCGTGCTCACCATGCTGGCCGTCGCCGCGGGCGAGATGAGCGAAGACGAATTCGCGGCGTGGATTCGGGCGCATTTACAGGCTCGCTAAAACAGGAAATACCGCTGCGCCATCGGCAGCACGGCGGCGGGTTCGCAGGTGAGCAGCACGCCGTCGGCGCGCACTTCGTAGGTCTGCGCGTCCACCTGCATGTGGGGCGCGTAGGCGTTGTGGATCATGTCGGCTTTTTTCACACTGCGGCAGCCGCGCACGGCCACCAGCGGTTTGTGCAGCTTCAGCCGCGTGCCGAGGTCGGCGGCCAGGGCGGCCTGCGAGACGAAGGTCAGCGCCGTGGCGGTGCGGGCGCCGCCGAAGGCACCGAACATCGGCCGGGTGTGTACCGGCTGCGGCGTGGGGATGGAGGCGTTGGCGTCGCCCATCAGCGCGGCGGCGATGAAGCCGCCTTTGACGATGACACTGGGCTTGACGCCGAACCAGGCCGGGCGCCACAGCACCAGGTCGGCCCATTTGCCCACTTCGATCGACCCCACCTCATGCGCGATGCCGTGCGCCAGCGCGGGGTTGATGGTGATCTTGGCGACGTAGCGCTTGGCGCGGAAGTTGTCGTTGCGGCTATCGGCTTGAACGCCGCTGCTGCCGTCCGGCGGCGCCAGCCAGCCGCGCTGCAGCTTCATCTTGTGCGCGGTCTGCCAGGTGCGCAGGATGACTTCGCCCACGCGCCCCATGGCCTGGCTGTCGCTGGACATGATGCTGATGGCGCCCAGGTCGTGCAGCACGTCTTCGGCGGCGATGGTCTGCGGGCGGATGCGGCTTTCGGCAAACGCCAGGTCTTCGGCGATGGCCGCGTCGAGGTGGTGGCACACCATCAGCATGTCCAGATGCTCGTCGATGGTGTTGACGGTGAACGGCCGCGTCGGGTTGGTGGAAGACGGCAACACATTGGCCTCGCCGAGCACGCGCAGGATGTCGGGCGCATGGCCGCCGCCGGCGCCTTCGGTGTGGAAGGTGTGGATGGTGCGGCCCTTGAACGCGGCGATGGTGTCCTCGACAAAGCCCGACTCGTTGAGCGTGTCGGTGTGGATGGCGACCTGGGTGTCGGTGTCTTCGGCCACAGATAGGCAGCAGTCGATCGCCGCGGGCGTGGTGCCCCAGTCTTCGTGCAGTTTGAGGCCGATGGCGCCGGCCTCGATCTGCTCGCGCAGCGCCGCGGGCTGGCTGGCGTTGCCCTTGCCGAGAAAGCCCAGGTTCATCGGGAAGGCATCGGCCGCCTGCAGCATGCGCGCGAGGTTCTCCGGCCCCGGGGTGCAGGTGGTGGCGTTGGTGCCGGTGGCCGGTCCCGTGCCGCCGCCCAGCATGGTGGTGATGCCGCTCATCAGCGCTTCTTCGATTTGCTGCGGGCAGATGAAGTGGATGTGGCTGTCGATACCGCCGGCCGTCAGAATCATGCCTTCGCCGGCGAGGATTTCGGTGCCCGGGCCGATGACCATGTCCACCCCCGGCTGCACGTCCGGGTTGCCGGCCTTGCCGATGGCGGCGATGCGCTGGCCGCGGATGCCCACGTCGGCCTTGACGATGCCCCAGTGGTCGAGGATCAGCGCGTTGGTGATGACCAGATCCATCGCCCCTTCGGCGCGGCTCCTCTGGCTCTGACCCATGCCGTCGCGGATGGTCTTGCCGCCGCCGAATTTCACCTCCTCGCCATAACCCCCGGCGCGCAGGGTGTAGTCATCCTCGACTTCGATGAACAACTCGGTATCGGCCAGGCGCACGCGGTCGCCGACGGTGGGGCCGAACATTTCGGCGTAGGCGCGGCGCGAGATCGTGGCCATTACAGCGCTCCCATGACGTCGCCGCGAAAGCCGATGACCACGCGGTCGCCGCCATACGCCACCAGTTCCACCGTGCGCTGCTGCCCGGGCTCGAAGCGCACCGCGGTGCCGCTGGGAATGTTCAGCCGCATGCCGCGCGCCGCCGCGCGGTCGAAGCGCAGCGCCGGGTTGGTCTCGGCAAAGTGGTAGTGCGAGCCGACCTGGATGGGGCGGTCACCCGCGTTCTCCACCACCAGCGTGCGGGTGGCGCGGCCGGGGTTGAGCGGCAGGTCGCCATCGAGACAAAGGATTTCTCCGGGAATCATCGCCAGTCTCCGTTCGCGTTCACGCCAGCAGCGCGCCGCCGAGCAGCGCCGCGCCCACGCTGGCGATGCCGCCGCCGGCCAGCCACGCGCCCCAGCGCCCGGTGCGGCGCAGCAGCAGCCCGGCGCCAAGTCCTGCGGCGTGCAGCAGCAGCGTGGCGCCGACCATGCCGCCGATCACCGCCCAGCGCGCGGCCACACCCGCCAATTCAGCGCCGTGGGCTACGCCGTGGAACAACGCAAACGCGCCGACCAGGGCCGCCGCCGCCCAGCCCGGCAGACGCAGCCGCACCGCCGCCAGCAGACCGATGACCAGCACCGACGCGGCGATCATCGGCTCCACCGCCGGCAGTTCCGCCCCGGCAAAGCCCAGCAGCGCACCGACCAACAGCATCGCGGCGAACCCGGCAGGCGCCCACAGCACGCGGCGGTCGATGGCCGCGGCCGACAGCGCGCTCCACAGCCCGACGGCGAGCATGGCCGACAGATGATCGAGCCCGGTGAAGGGATGGACGAAGCCGCTGGCAAAGCTGTGGTGCAGAGCGGCGTCGTTGCCGGTGTGGGCGCGGGCGATGGTGGCGGTGCCCAGCAGGGCGATGGCGAGCAGGGCACGCGGCAGCTTGCGCGAGGTGGGGAAAGCAAGGTTGGGCATGGGCGGTCTCGAAGTGAACAGGCAATAGATGAAGCGGGTGATTCAGGGGATGGGCTGATGCACCGTGACCAGCTTGGTGCCGTCGGGAAACGTGGCCTCGACCTGGATGTCGGGGATGAGTTCGGGCACGCCTTCCATCACGTCGTCGCGCGTGAGCAAGGTGCGGCCATAACTCATCAACTCGGCCACGCTGCGGCCATCGCGCGCGCCTTCCATCACCGCGGCGGTGATGTAGGCGATGGCCTCGGGCACGTTGAGCCTGAGGCCGCGCGCCTTGCGCCGCTCGGCCAGCAGCGCGGCGGTGAAGATCAGCAATTTGTCTTTTTCGCGTGGGGTCAGGTCCATGACGGGTCGAAGGCCGGAAAATCAAAGGCGAGCATAGCGCGCAATTTGTCTGCGGTACGCCTGCCGTATGGGCAGGTGCAAAACGCGGGCCATATTGCCGTCCCCGTGCCGCAACCGATGCAATGCGAAGACGATGCACCAATTTGGCGCGGCTGCACCAAACCTCATGCTCTCGAACGGTTTGTGCTCCATTGCAGAGCGCGGTATGCCCGCTTGCAGTGGTGGAAATGCGGTTGGTACGGCACGCTTTGCACTGCCATGGCGTGAATGAAGTGTCCTGTTCCAAAGCCGGAAATGACAAATCGTGGCACGCGACTTGCAGAAGATGGCGATGTCAATCTGCAACGTCAACTTTGGAGGATGCATCGATATGGATCGTCGTACCGCACTCAAGACCGTCGGCGGGGCAGTGGCTGCCGCCGCTGCCAGCACCCTGTCTTTTCCCGCCATCGCGGCGAAAAAAGCGCCGATCAAGGTCGGCATCCTGCATTCGCTGTCGGGGACGATGGCGATTTCCGAAACCGCGCTGAAAGACGTGGACCTGATGACCATTGCCGAGATCAATGCCGCAGGCGGCGTGGACGGCCACATGATCGAGCCGGTGGTGGTCGACCCCGCGTCGAACTGGCCGCTGTTTGCGGAAAAAGCGCGCCAGCTCATCAGCCAGGACAAGGTCGCGGCGATTTTCGGCTGCTGGACCTCGGTGTCGCGCAAGTCGGTGCTGCCGGTGCTCGACGAGTTGAACGGCCTGCTGTTCTACCCGGTGCAGTTCGAGGGGCAAGAGGAAAACAAGCATGTGGTCTACACCGGCGCCGCGCCCAACCAGCAAGCCATTCCGGCGACCGAATACCTCATGAGCAAGGATGGCGGGGCTGCCCGCCGCTTTTTCCTGCTCGGCACCGACTATGTGTACCCGCGCACCACCAACGCCATCCTGCGCGGCTTCCTGCATTCCAAGGGCGTGAAGGATGCCGACATCGCCGAGGTCTACACCCCGTTTGGCTTCAGCAACTACCAGAACATCGTCGCCGACATCAAGAAGTTCGCCTCGGCCGGGCCGACCTGCGTGATCTCGACCATCAACGGCGACTCCAACGTCCCGTTTTACAAGGAGATGGCCAACCAGGGCATCAAGGCCACCGACATCCCGGTGGTGGGCTTCTCGGTGGCCGAGCAGGAACTCGCCGGTATGGATACCAAGCCGCTGGTGGGTTACCTCACTGCGTGGAACTATTACGAGTCACTGAAAAACCCGGTCAACGCCAAGTTCGTCAAATCGTGGCAGGACTGGGTGAAAAAGGAAAAGCTCAAGGACTATCCGGTCACCGACGACCCGATGGAAGCCTCCTACATCGGCATCCATCTGTGGAAGCAGGCGGTGGAAAAAGCCAAGTCCACCCAGGTCGATGCGGTACGCAAGGCGCTGGTCGGGCAGAAGTTCGCCGCCCCCGATGGCTACACCGTCGAAGTGCTGGAAAACCAATACTTGAGCAAGCCGGTTTACATCGGCCAGGTACGCGCCGATGGCCAGTTCGACGTGGTGTGGAAGTCCAAGGGGCTGGTTCCGGGGCAGGCGTGGAGCCCATACATCCCCAAGCCGAAAAACGCCTGACCGCGCTGCCGATAGCAGCCTGCCTGGCACTCGCCGGGCGGGCTTCGGCGTACAGCACACCACCTGAAAAGATCCGCCATGTTTGCATCCCTCAGCCGTGACCGCCTGCGTGGGTTACGGGCCGTGATCGCCGGCACGCTGTTTCTGCTCGGACTGATGCCGGCGGCACGGGCGTTGACCGCCAGCGAAGCGATGGCCATCGCCTCCGGCGATACCGATGCGCGCATCGCTGCGCTGCACCGCGCGGTGCAGACCCCAGACCCGCAGCTGGCCGAGTACCTGCACAAGCTGCTCAACGACGAGGTGCAGATCGACGGCGACCGCGTGCTGGTGCAGCGCGGCGCGCAGTGGATCGACCTGGCCACCGGTCAGGCCGTCACCCCCAGCGACAACGCGCAGAGCGTGGTCAACAACAACTACGTGCGCAAGGAACTGGCTTCGGCGCAGGCCGCGCTCGATCTGTTTGCCCCGACTTCGGCGCAACGGCTCAAGGCGGTGCAGCGCTTGCAGGCCGATCCGACCTCGGTCGATCGGGCGCTGGTCGAGCAAGCGCTGCGCAGCGAAAAAGACCCCGCGATCCTGGAGCGGCTGAAGCTGCTGCACGCGGCCATTTTGCTCACCGGGCCCAACGCCGCCGAGCGCCTGGCGGCGGCGAAGGAACTGGCGGCGAGCAACTATCCCGCGGTGCGCAGCCTGCTGCTGTCGCGGCTGGACAAGGTGGACGGCCGGTTCGTCGAGCCCGACGCCGCGGTGCGCGCGCAGATCCAATCCTCGCTCGACGCAATCGACAGCCGCTTAGCCTGGGGCGAGCGGCTGGGCACCCTGTTCTCGGGCATCAGCCTGGGCAGCATTCTGCTGCTGGCTGCGCTCGGGCTGGCCGTGACCTACGGGCTGATGGGCGTGATCAACATGGCGCAGGGCGAGTTCATCATGCTCGGCGCGTATGCGACCTATGTCGTGCAGGGTCTGTTTCAGCGCTATCTGCCCGGGCTGGAGCACTACGCGCTGATCGCCGCGGTGCCGGTGTCGTTCATCGTCGCCGGGGGCATCGGCATCGTCGTCGAGCGCAGCATCATCCGCCGGCTTTACGGCCGGCCGCTGGAAACCCTGCTGGCCACCTGGGGCGTGAGCCTGGTGCTCATTCAACTCGTGCGCAGCCTGTTCGGCCCGCAGAACGTGCAGGTGGACAACCCGCCGTGGATGTCGGGCGGGCTGCAACATCGATGGCGTTCGCCGGCTCATCGCGGTGTGAGGGCGCGGTGCCAGCAGCCCTATGCGGTTTGCGCTCGCCGTGACGTCGGCCCCGACCGCTGAGCGCTGGCGGCTGCGCCCGGCTTGGCCTCACTCCGGTAGGCGCTGTCGATCGGGCGGATCAACCTGCTACAGCAGTGATTTGCCGTGGTGTGGGGCATTCTGTGCTGGATGCATGCGTCGCTCAAAATTTGAGCCGAGTGCAGGCTGATCGTGCCGGCAGACAGGCGACAGCGCCAGAGCGTTTTGCGCCGTTGTGACTTGCAGCAACTGCGCCGCCACCGACACGGCGATGATCTCCGGCGCTTTGCCGACGATGCCGGGCAGTCCGACCGGGCAGACGAAGCGCGACAGCCGCGCCGGCTCGATGCCGCGCTGCTGCCAGCGGCGGACGAAACGCGCGCGCTTGGTCGCCGAGCCGATGCAGCCCAGCCAGCCGAAGTCCCCGCGCTCGAGCACCGCCTGGCCGATCGCAAAGTCCAGGTCATGGCTGTGCGTGAGCAGCAGGTAATACGCGCCGGGCGGAGCGGTGGCGACTTCGGCCTGCGGCGCATCGACCGCCAGCCGCTCGATGCGCGCCGGCCCATCCGGGTCGGGCGCGGCGGGAAAGGCGTCGTCACGCTCGTCGATCCACTGCACCTGGCAAGGCAGGGTTGCCAGCACCCGCACCAGCGCGCGGCCGACGTGCCCGGCGCCGTGCAATTGCAGAAAAAACAAGGGGGCGGGCGGGGGCAGATGGAGCAGGTCGCTGGCGGTGTAGAGCAGGTCGACCGCGCCGCCGCAGCATTGTCCCAGCGCCGGGCCGAGCGACAGGGTTTCGCGGTGCTGCGGCGTCTGGCTCGGCGCGCAGCGGGCCCACTGCGCCAGCAGCCGGCGCGCGGTGGCGATGGCGTGCCATTCCAGATGGCCGCCGCCGATGCTGCCTTCGCAATCGTGCGCGCGCACCAGCATCGCGGCACCGGCCTCGCGCGGGGCCGAGCCGCGCACCGCGGCGACGCTGACGCAGACCGCGCGCATCACGCCGCTTCCGTTTGCACTGCGGCGCGTACCGCGTCGATCGCGTCGAGCAAGGCTTCGGCGGTGGCCGGCGCCAGCAACGGCGGGTCGACCCGGTGGTCGCCGACCGCGGACACCGCGTCGCGCAGCGCCAGAAACACCGAAAACGGCAGCAGCAGAGGCGGCTCGCCGACGGCCTTGGAGCGATGCACCGTGGGCTGGGCGTTGGGGTTGGGGAACAACTCGGTGTGCAGTTGCGGCGGGCAGTCGTTGGCGGTGGGGATTTTGTAGGTGCTGGGCGCGTGGGTGAGCAGCAGCCCGGTCTGCGGGTGCCAGACCAGTTCTTCCATCGTCAGCCAGCCCATACCCTGGATGAACGCGCCTTCGACCTGGCCGATGTCGATCGCCGGGTTGAGCGGGTTGCCGGCGTCGTGCAGCAGGTCGGCGCGCCACAGCCGCCACTCGCCGGTCAGGGTGTCGAGCAGCACTTCGCTGACCGCCGCGCCGTAGGCGAAGTAGTAGAACGGGTGGCCGGTGAGGGTGGCGGCGTCCCAGTGCACGTCCGGGGTGCGGTAAAAGCCGTCGCTCCACAACTGCACCCGCGCGGTGTACGCCTGCTGCACCACCGTCGCAAACGGCAGGCTCACGCTGCCGTTGCTCACCACCCCAGCGGCGAAGCGCACCTGCTCGGCGCTGCCGCCGTGGCGCTCGGCGAAAAACGCCGCCAGCCGCTGGCGGATGGTGCGCGCGGCGTCCTGCGCGGCCATGCCGTTGAGGTCGGCGCCGGTGGAGGCGGCGGTGGCCGAGGTGTTGGCGACCTTGTCGGTGGCGGTCGC
>Ga0078972_1017808_pt1 | contig 10074 bp, 8 predicted proteins | sample YelNatPaOPGAMG01_FD_67568 | JGI IMG/M metagenome (GOLD analysis project Ga0078972, IMG submission 67568) | Hot spring thermophilic microbial communities from Obsidian Pool, Yellowstone National Park, USA - OP-RAMG-01 (SPADES assembly) (version 2) | ecosystem: Environmental > Aquatic > Thermal...
CCGTCGGCGCAATGGCAGTTGGGGCGGCCACAAGCGCGTTTGCGTTCGACGAAGGAGCCGGGGAGCATATCGCGGAGGGCGCCGAGGCTGCGGATGAGCCGGCCGCGGGTTTCGAGTTCAGAGTCGCCGGGCATTTTGGTATCTGACTCTGATTATAGTGTCAGAAACAAGACAAGTCAAGGATGATTTGAGATTTGCAAAAATGACCGGGACAAACGTTGATAGGGCAAGCTTCTGTGGGTAAACGAGTTCAAGCCCCCGGGAAAGTCAGGTTTACGGAATCACTGAGGTCCGGGTACTGCCCGGTCTCGATCCCGTTGTTTGCCGCCGCGTGGGAGTCCTGCCCGCCACGGTGCCGTTTCGGTGCATCGCCCTGGCTTTCGCGGCCGGTCTCCCGGGCTTTGTCGCCACCAGGAGGATGTAGCCGAGGCGGCCTTCCTGCCAGAACCGCGTCAGGATATCGCAAGACTGCCGGAAATCCCGCAACTCCTCCGGTCCGAGAATCTGTTCGACCTCCGCCGCATGCAGTTCGGCGTTCCGCCTCCAGTGGGCGACGGTCGGCACGACCCGCTCGGAGATGTCCTCGATTTCCGCCCGAAGGCCCAACTCGCGCACCAGACGGGCGTAAGTCTCGAATGGCTCCAGTTTCGCCCTCCCGAAGGAAACCTGGAGGGTCATCAGATCCCGGCGAAGCTTCAGCACTTCGGCAAGCGGGATCTCCCGCCGCAGCACGATATCGCAGAGTGCGAGCCTGCCGCCCGGCCGGAGCACGCGCACGCACTCCCGCAAGAGACGATCCTTTTGCGCGATGAGGTGGGCGGTCTCCATCACCCAGACGCAATCGAAGCTTTGGCCGGCAAAGTCCATCGCAGTTCCGTCGGCCACCTGGAAACGGATATCTCCGACGCCGAGGGCGGCCGCGCGCCTTTGAGCCTGTTCGACGCACACCCGGCTGGTGGAGATTCCGGTGACGTGGCACCCCAGTTGCCGCGCCAGAAACAGGGCCGGATGTCCGGTCCCGCAGCCGACGTCGAGCACCTCCATGCCGGCCGAAACGGACGCGCGCTGAGCCATGATCTGCGTCAAGGCCTGAGTGGCCTCCGGCAGAGTGCCCGCCGGCCCGGCAAAATACCCGAAGTGCAGGTCCTCGCCGATGAGGTAATTCCAGGCGGCGGTGACCCGGTCATAGTGGAACTCCGGCTCGCTGGCCAAAGCCATAGCTGCTTGCCCCTCCAGATCGCGTATGCGAATCAAAGCCTGTGAGATATGACTCAATTCTATCTCATGTTTCCGGAACTAAAGTAACTCGGAAAAACAGGGTAGTAACTCCGAGGTTTAAATAATTAAAGGCCGGTAAGTAACATTGATCCGCGTTCATTCGCGTAAGTTTCGGACAAGATACTAAGCCAGCGCCGAAGCGATAAACTCCGCCGATGCGGCGAGCACCGCCGCCGCCGCATCGCGATGGGGAGTGTGGCCGACCCCGGGCAGCATCAGGGAGCGCGCGCGGGGGCCGGCGCCGCGCACGATCGCTTCAACCTGGGCTTCGGTGCCGTACTCATCCCGGCGGCCCTGGATCGCCAGTACCGGACAGGCTATTCGCGGCAGGCACGATTCGATGTTCCATCCGCGAAATTCCGGCGACAGCCAGGTATCGATCCACGCCGAGACTACCGCATCGGCCTTGGAACCGTGATACCGCGCCAGACGCTCTCGCAATTCGGGCGACTCGAAAATCGTGCGGGCCTCGCGGACGCCGTCGAGCGTGGCGTCCTCGACGAATACATGCGCGCCTTCGGTAATCACCGCGTCCACGCGGCCGGGCTGTTCGGCGGCCGCGATCAACGCAATCGATCCGCCGTCGCTGTGGCCGAATAGCACGGAACGCCCGATGCCAGCGGCATCGAGCAGGGCGAACAAGGCGCCGGCTTCTTCGTGGAGATAGCGTATCGTCCGGCGCCCGGCGCCGAACGGAGACGAGCGGCCGTAACCGCGCCGGTCGTAAACGAAAGCGTCGAGCCCGGCGCGCGCGGATAACGACTGCGGGAAATCGCGCCACGTCTCGATGCAGCCCAACGAGTCGTGCAGGAAAACGAGAACCGGCGATTTGCGCCCCGCGCGGCGAAAGCGGCGCGTGCGAAGCACAATATTCCCGAGCCGCACATCCTGATCGGTCACAGGGCCGCCCTCACCCCGCCAGCGTTTCGATCGCGTCCGGGCCGCAGATGCGTTCGATTTCCTGCGTGAATTCGCGGTCGGGGCGAACCTTCGCGGTGATATCCAGCACTACCGAGAAATCGCGCGGCTTTTCCAGCCGCAGGCGGACGGCCGTATCGCCGGGCTTGCGCGCGAAGAGCTCGCCGAGGCGGCCGGGTGCGTCGTCGCGCCTTTCAAGCGGCACGCGAATCGAGATCAGCGCCGGGTAGCGCTTGCTCGCGAGGTCCAGCGGGATGATGTCCTGCACGGAGACCTTGGGCGGGCCGCTTTCGTCCGGCAGGGCGAGGCCTTTGACGAGCACGGCGCGGTCCTCCACCAACTGGTCCGCCAGCCGGTCGTAGTTGCTGTTGAAGAGCACGGCGTCGATCAGGCCCGTCAGGTCCTCGAGCTGCATCGACGCCCAGAGCTTGCCCTCCTTATTGCGCCGCCGCTGGATCGCGGTGAGAATGCCGCACACGGCGACCTCGGCGCCGCGCTCCAGGCCTTCCAGCGTGTCGCTCGAATGCGTCGCGAAATCCGCGACTTTCTCGCGATACTGCTCGAGCGGATGCCCCGTAACGTAAAAGCCGAGCACTTCCTTCTCGCCGCCCAGTTTCTGCTGGGGCGGCCACTCGGGCACGCCGGGCAGCGGGCGCTCGGCCGGCGCCTGCTCCTCCATCATCGCGGCGAACAGCCCGGCCTGGCCGTTCTGGCGGTCGCGCCATGCCTTCTGCCCGGATTCCATCGCGCTCTCGACGGCCGCGAACAACTGCGCGCGCACCGGCGCCAGCGAATCCATCGCGCCCGCCTTCACCAGACTTTCGATCATTCGCCGGTTCACCGCGCTCAGATCCACGCGCTCGCAGAAATCGTAGATCGAGCGGAACGGCCCGCCCTCGCGCCGCGCCGCGATGATCGACTCCACGGCCGACTGCCCGATGCTTTTGATCGCGCCGAGGCCGAAGCGGATGCCGTCGCCGTCGGGCGTGAAGCTCCATTCGCTCTTGTTCACGTCCGGCGGAAGCACGCGGATGCCCATGTCGCGGCACTCGTTGATGTACTTTACGATCTTCGAGGTGTTGCCGGTTTCGGCCGTCAGCAGCGCGGCCATGAAGTCGATCGGGTAGTGCGCCTTCAGGTACGCGGTGATGTACGCGAGGTATGCGTAGGCCGCCGAGTGCGACTTATTGAAGCCGTATCCGGCGAACTGCTCCATGAGGTCGAAGAGCTTCTCGGCTTTCTTGCGAGGATGGCCGCGCTCCTCGGCGCCCTTCAGGAAGCGCTCGCGCTGCTCGGCCATCGCCTCGGCTTTCTTCTTGCCCATGGCGCGCCGCAGCAGGTCGGCCTCGCCGAGCGAGTAGCCGGCCACCCGGTTCGCGATCTGCATCACCTGTTCCTGGTAGACGATGACGCCGTAGGTCTCCTCGAGCAGGTCCTTGAGAACGGGAAGCTCGTAAGTGATCGGGCGCCGGCCGTGCTTGCGCTCGATGAAATCGTCGACCATGCCGCCCTGGATCGGCCCGGGGCGGTAGAGCGCGTTCAGCGCGCACAGGTCCTCGATGCGGCACGGCTGGTAGCGCCGCAGGATGTCGCGCATGCCCGAGGATTCGAACTGGAAGATGCCGCTGGTGAAGCCGTTGCCGAAGATCTCGTAGGTTTTCGCGTCGTCGAGCGGCACGTCTTCCATGGCGAGCGTCACGCCGCGGTGTTGTTCGATGAGGGACAGAGCGTCGTGGACCAGCGTCAGGGTGGTGAGCCCGAGGAAATCCATCTTCAGCAGGCCGAGTTTTTCCAGGCCCGCCATGTCGTATTGGGTGACAATTTCCTCTTTGTTCGTCTTATAGAGCGGCACCAGCTCTTTAAGCGGCTTGGGCGAGATGACGACGCCGGCGGCGTGCATGCCCGCGTTGCGGGCCAGGCCTTCGAGCCTGCGCGCGATCTCGAGCAGCTCGGCCACGCGCGGGTCCTTCTGCGCCGCGGCGGCGAAGCCCGGCTCCATCTTGATGGCCTCTTCGAGCTTGATGTTGAGGACGTTCGGGACGAGCTTGGTGATGCGGTCCACGTCGCCGAAGCTCATGTTGAGGACGCGGCCCACGTCCTTGATGGCCGCGCGCGCGCCCAGCGTGCCGATGGTGATGATCTGCGCCACCTGCTCCCGGCCGTACTTTTCGGTGACGTACTGGATGACCTCGCCGCGGCGCCGCGTACAGAAATCGACGTCGATATCGGGCATGCTCACGCGCTCCGGGTTCAGGAAGCGCTCGAAGAGCAGGCCGTACTCGAGCGGGTCGATGTCCGTGATGCCCATCGCGTAGCTGACCAGGCTGCCCGCCGCCGAGCCGCGCCCCGGCCCCACCGGGATGCCGTGCGATTTCGAGTAGTGGATGAAGTCCCAGACGATCAGGAAGTAGCCGGAGAACTTCATCTGCTGGATCATGCGGATCTCGCGGTCCAGCCGCTCGGCGTATTCCTCGAGCGAATGCTTCAGCAGGCCCGCGCGGGCTCGCGCTTCCAGGCGCGCGCGCCGCCGCTCGAAGCCCTGCCGCGCCACGTACTCGAAATACGTGTCGGTGCTGTGCCCGGCGGGAACATCGAATTTCGGAAACGGCTCCTTGACCTTCTCGAGCTTCACATTGCAGCGCTGCGCGATGTCCCAGGTGTGGTCGAGCGCCTCTTCCACCTCGCCGAAGAGCTCCATCATTTCCGCGCGCGATTTCAGATAGAACGCCGGCGAGTCCCAGCGCATGCGGCTGGGGTCGTCCATGGTCTTGCCGGTCTGTATGCAGAGCATGACCTCGTGCGAGCGGGCGTCATCGCGGTGGAGGTAATGCGTGTCGTTGGTGGCGACGAGCGGGATGCCGGTTTCGCGCGAGAGGCGCACGACCCCGGGCAGCAGGCGCTTGTCCTGCTCGAGGCCGTGGTCCTGCATCTCGAGGTAGAAATTGCCGCGGCCGAAAATGTCCGTATAGGTGTAGGCCAGGCGCCGGGCGTCTTCGTAGCGGTCGCCGAGCAGGCTCTCGTTGATGTCGCCGCGCAGGCAGGCCGAGAGCGCGATCAGCCCCTTGGAGTGCTGCGCCAGCAGTTCTTTATCGATGCGCGGCTTGTAATAGAAGCCTTCGAGGTACGCGGTCGAGACCAGGTCGATCAGGTTGCGGTAGCCTTCCTGGTTCTCGCAGATCAGGACGAGATGGTTGTAGCGGTCCGTGTCCGAGCGCGTCTTGCGGCCCTGCTGCGAGACGTACACCTCGCAGCCGATCAGGGGCCGCACGCCGGCCGCCTGCGCCGTGTTGTAGAACTGCACCGCCCCGAACAGGTTGCCGTGGTCGGTCAGCGCGACCGCGGGCATTTTCTGCTCGGCTACGAGCTGGATGAGCTGCCCGATTTCGCACGCGCCGTCCAGCAGCGAATAGTCGGAGTGGCAGTGCAGGTGGACAAAAGGGGTGTCGGACATTTCGCCGGTCAAAGAGTATGGTATCAAATGGGCTGTTGACGGGCGCTGTGGCCGGGGCCGCAACCGCTTCCGATTGCAGCAGTTTCAATCCTTGACCCTCGCCCCGTTCCGGCGTAAGCTGGCGTCATCGGGATTTCAGCCCTCAGAGGAGGCCCTATGGACACCAAAGAAATGCTCCAACGCGTGGCGCAACTCTGGAATGGAGCCGATCCGCGCGAGGCGAACGAACTTTATGCGGACGATTGCATGTACCGCAGCACCGCGATGTCTGAGCCGCTCAAGGGCCGCAGCGCTCTCATGGACTACATCGGCCGGATCCGGAAGGCCTTTCCGGACCTGCGGCTGACCGTGGACGAAATGCTGATTGAGGGCGACAAGGCCGCCGTGCGCTGGACCTGGACGGGCACGCACAAGGGCGAGTGGGGAGGCGTCGCGCCGACCAATCGCAAGGTGAACCAGACGGGGTTGAGCATGATGCGGATGCGGGCCGGGAAGATTGTCGACGAGTTCGTCGCGGCGGACCGGTATTCGGTGATGCACCAGCTCGGCGCCTTGCCGGAGCGGCCCTCGACTGCCAGAGCGGGTCGTTAAAGAGGCGCGTAATTTTCAGGAGGGGAAATGAAAGCGATCAAGTGTCGTGACGTGGGCGTGAACTGCGATTACGAAGCGCGCGGCAATACGAACGAAGAAGTGTTGAAGAACCTGGCCGAGCACGCGCGTTCCGAGCACAACATGAAAGAGATACCGGCCGAGCTTCAGATGAAAGCGCGGGCGGCGATCAAAGACATTCCGGAACGGCGCGGCGCTTAGCTCAAATTGTGCTCCGGCCTCTGCCGGCGCACGACCCTGGGAGAAGAGACAGAGATTCGGCTGGAACAAGGCTGGCCGGCGGCCAGAGCTGCGGGGCTTCGCACGTTCTCCCGTCCCACGAACCACGGCGTGCGGTCCGACACCCGCCGGGAGGGCGGCCGGCCACGGCGAAGCCGGCCGGATTCGCGTCCGGCCGGTTCATGAACTGCCGGTGTGATCAGAGTTTCGGAGGGCGCCAGAGCCGCGGGGCGCCCGCCATTACGCCCTGAGAAGCGTCATCTCTGGCTACCGGCGGCCTGCGCGCCGACAACCGCGGTGCAATGCGCGCAGCGGCGCGCCGCGATCGGGATCTCGCTCAGGCACTCCGGACACTGCCGCGTCGTGGGCGCCGCGGGCGGCGCCTTCTTCACCTTGCCCATGATCGCGTTCATCGGAACGACGACGAAGAAGTAGATCGCCGCGCCGATGAGCACGAACGAGACCACGGCATTGATGAAGTCGCCGTAAAGGAACCGGCTGTTGTTAATGGTGAACGTCAGGCCGGAGAAATCCGGCTTGCCGACAATCGCCGCAATGAACGGCGTGAACAGGTCTTTAACCAGAGCCGTGACTACGGCTCCGAACGCAGCGCCGATGACCACGGCGACAGCCAGGTCCACGACGTTGCCGCGGAACAGGAAATCCTTGAAGCCCTTGAGCATGGGAGTGGCCTCCGTTCTGGGGATATATTATCATCGGGGCATTGGGAGTGGCCAAGATTGCTTGATCTCGTAGTGAATTGATATATTTGATGCCGGATCGGACGCAGCCATCCGATTTCGCGTGAGATTTATGAAGCCATTTTAACTAGATTGGAGTAAGCATGGAGTCCTACAACAACCTCCCTGTCCCGACCGACGGCGAAGCGATCCAGGTTCAAAACGGAAAGTTCGTTGTGCCGGACAGGCCCATAATCCCCTTCATCGAGGGGGATGGCACGGGACGCGATATCTGGCGCGCCTCGCGCATCGTCTTCGATGCAGCGGTCGAGCTGGCCTACGGCGGCAAGCGCCGGGTCTCCTGGTACGAGGTCTTCGCGGGCGAAAAGGCGTACCAGATGTTCAACGACTGGCTGCCCCAGGGCACGCTCGACGCGATCAAGCGGTTTCACATCGCCATCAAGGGGCCGCTCACGACGCCGGTCGGCGGCGGCATCCGCAGCCTGAACGTCACGTTGCGGCAGTTGCTGGACCTTTATGTATGCTGGCGCCCGGTCCACTACTACCCCGGCGTGCCCTCGCCGGTGAAGCATCCGGAAAAGCTCGATGTCGTCATCTTCCGCGAGAACACGGAAGACGTCTACGCAGGCATCGAGTGGCGCGCGGGCACGGATTCGGCGAAGAAGGTCATCGAGTTCATCAACAGGGAGATGGGCAAGAACATCCGCCTGGAATCCGGCATCGGCATCAAGCCGATCAGCGCCTTCGGCTCGAAGCGGCTCATCCGCCGCGCGATCCAGTACGCGATCGACAACGGCCACAAGAGCGTCACGATGGTGCACAAGGGCAACATCATGAAGTTCACCGAGGGCGCGTTCCGCGACTGGGGCTATGAGCTCGCCAGGGAAGAGTTCGCGGACAAGGTGATCGCCGAGAGCGACCTGAACGGGCCGCTGCCGGCGGGCAAGGTCCTTCTCAAGGACCGCATCGCCGACTCGATCTTCCAGCAGGTGCTGCTGCGGCCGGACGAGTACGAGGTGCTGGCCACGCCGAACCTGAACGGCGACTATCTTTCGGATGCGTGCGCGGCGCAGGTGGGCGGCCTCGGCATGGCGCCGGGCGCGAACATCGGCGACGAGTACGGCGTGTTCGAGGCCACGCACGGCACGGCGCCGAAGTATGCCGACCAGGACGTCATCAATCCTTCGAGCGTCATCCTTTCCGGCTCCATGATGTTCAAGTACATGGGCTGGAACGAGGTCTCCGCGCTGATCGAGCGCGGCATAACCGAGACCATCCGGCAGAAGCGCGTCACCTACGACCTGCACCGCCAGATGGAAGGCGCGACGAAGCTGAAGTCCAGCGAATTTGCAGCCGCGATTGTCGGCAACATGCAATCGCAGCCGGTACCGGCATAAGCGCCGGTTTATTCATAACAAACCACTCCCTCGCGGCCGGTAGCGGCTCTCGAGCCACGACCGCAAGGGAGTGGCCGAAAGGAGCGTACTCGTGAGAAAAAAGATCACCGTTGTAGGCGCCGGCAATGTCGGCGCGAGTTGCGCCGTCCGCCTTGCCGATAAGGCCCTCGGCGACGTCGTTGTCGTGGACGTTGTGGAAGGGATCCCCCAGGGCAAAGCGCTCGACATCCTTGAGGCCTGCCCCATCGGACGCTCGGACGTCCACGTTACCGGCGCGAATGATTATGCGCCGACAGCGAATTCCGACATCGTCATTTTCACGGCTGGATTTCCGCGCAAGCCGGGCATGAGCCGCGACGACCTGCTCTGGGCGAACTACGAGATCGTCAAGGGCACGGTGGAGCAGGCGGTGAAGTACTCGCCGAACGCGATCCTGATCGTGGTGACGAACCCGCTCGACGCGATGTGCCAGGTGGCGCTGAAGGTCAGCGGCTTCCCGAAGCACCGCGTGATGGGCATGGCCGGCATTCTCGATACGGCGCGGTTCCGCACGTTCATCGCGGCGGAGCTCGATGTTAGCGTCGAGGACGTCTCCGCGTTCGTGCTCGGCGGCCACGGCGACACCATGGTTCCGCTGGTGCGCTACTCGAGCGTGGCCGGCATTCCGCTCACCGATATGATGGACGCAGCGACCATCGAGCGGCTGGTGAAGCGGACCCGCGACGGCGGCGCCGAGATCGTGAAGTACCTGAAGACCGGCAGCGCCTACTACGCGCCGTCGGCCGCCGCGATCGAGATGGTGGAAGCGATTCTGAAAGATAAGAAGCGCATTCTGCCCTGCGCCGCGTACCTGGAAGGCGAGTACGGCATCAGCGGCGTTTACGCCGGCGTGCCGGTGAAGCTCGGCGCCAACGGCATCGAGAAGATCCTCGAGGTGAAGCTGAGCGCCGAAGAGCAGGCCGCTCTCAACAAGAGCGCCGCGGCAGTGAAAGAGCTGGTCGACGTAATGAAGCCGAAGCTCGACCAGGTCACAGCAGCAAAAGCGTAAACACACCGTCCGCTCCTTCACGGTCGCGGCTTTGATGGCAGTTTATCGAAGCCGCGACCGTGAGGGAGTCTGTATGTCCCCCTTTGAAACCCGGAGTTCAACTGAGACCGGAACGGTGTTCCGCGCTCAGGACTGAGCTGTCGATGCGCGCCCGGGCTCTATGCCGGCGTGCCGGCGAAGCTTGGCGCCAACGGCATCGAGGAGATCCTCGAGGTGAAGTTGAGCGCCGATGAGCAGGCGGCCCTCAACAAGAGCGCCGCGGCAGTGAAAGAACTGGTCGACGTAATGAAGCCGAAGCTCGACCAGGTTTCCGCAGCGAAAGCGTAGCTAGCATGTGGGGCGGACGCCCACTTCTCATCCGTGTCCGGATAGCCCGGAGAGAGTCTCCGCCCCATGTAATCTCGTCACGAGCTCGCCGCGGGTCACGCGCGCGATGCCGGGGCCTGCCGGTCG
>Ga0078972_1017809_pt1 | contig 10074 bp, 3 predicted proteins | sample YelNatPaOPGAMG01_FD_67568 | JGI IMG/M metagenome (GOLD analysis project Ga0078972, IMG submission 67568) | Hot spring thermophilic microbial communities from Obsidian Pool, Yellowstone National Park, USA - OP-RAMG-01 (SPADES assembly) (version 2) | ecosystem: Environmental > Aquatic > Thermal...
GGAAGCGCGGACGTGACGCTGTACGCGCAATGGACGGCGCTAAACTATCATGTAACGTACAACGGCAACGGAGCGCAAAGCGGCTCGGCGCCGGAGGATACGAACGGTTATAACATCGGCGGCGAGGTCACCGTGCTCGGCAATACCGGCGGGCTCGCGCTATGGGGATACGCGTTTGCCGGATGGAACACGCAGCGGGACGGAAGCGGGACGCCGTACGCCGCCGGAGCGAAGTTCAATATCGGAAGCGCGGACGTGACGCTGTACGCGCAATGGTCTCCGACCAGCCTTCTTGATTACGCCGAGCATGACGTGAAAAAAATACAGGCATTTCTAAATCAAGACTCGTGGCAGAGGGGAAAGACGAACTGCCAGATGCTCGGGTACGATATTAACGACCCGGGCACATGGTCTGACGTAAGATGGACGACGGCCGGCGGGCTCAAATACGCCGAAACGATTTTATGGAACAACGAGATGCTTGCGGGTACGCTCGACTTGACGGGCTGCTCGCATCTGGTTACGCTAAGCTGCAATAACAACTGTATCACGGCTTTAAAATTAAGCGGGCTTTCGTCGCTTTGGCAGCTTGATTGCTCGGGGAACGGGAGCTGGTATCAAAGCGCGGCGCTTGATATTGCCGGAGATTCCGCACTGACAAAGTTGGACTGCTCGATGTGCGGGCTCGAGAGCCTCGACTTAAGCGGCCTCGTTTCGCTGAGCACTTTGGATTGTTCCGACAACTTTCTTTCGGAAATCGGCCATCTCGACGATCCGGCCGCTTTAAAGAAACTTGACTGTTACGATAACATATTTGAGTCGTTAGACGTAAGCGGGCTTTTGGCGCTGCGTCACCTCGATTGCAGCATGAATCAAATAACCGACCTCAGGCTCGGAAATCTCGCAAACCTTTATTATCTTAACTGTTCCGTTAACGAACTGGACAGCGACGAAAACGGGCTCGACGTAAGCGGGCTTTCATCGCTCGAACACCTAGACTGCTCCTCGAATCAGCTTGAATCGGTGACCGGCCTCTCTTCGCTTGCGTCGCTTGAAGAACTGGACGTTAGCAACAACCGCATTTCGGGAAATTTCGACGCAAGGGCGTTCGCCGGGCTGATTTTGCTCAACTGCTCGTTGAACGAAATAACCGGCATGAATGTAACGGGGCTTACCAAGTTGGAGGAGCTTTATTGCTATGGAAACGGGATCGGATCGCTTAATATAAACAATTTACCCGCCCTCGAAGTAATCGACTGTTCTTGCAATTCAATGAGATCGCTCGGATTTAGCGGCTGCGCGGCGTTATGTTACGTCGATTGCTCTTACAACAGCCTAATTACTCTGGACTTAAGCGGCTTTACGAACCTTGATTATCTTGACTGTTCTTCCAACTCGCTGACCGCCCTTAATCTTAAACAAAATAATAAACTGACGACATTGATATGCTGCGGAAATAATTTTACGGACCTTGATATAAGCGCGTGCGAAAATCTTAATAACCTGAATTGCTCCGCGAAACATATCGTCGCGAAGATTAAAGGCGCGAACGTAAACCTTTTGACCGCAGGAAACGGAAGCGGATCTATAGAGCTTGCTTTGATAGATTATGGGAGATATTCTGACGACGACGATGAAGATTCTACCTATATTGCGGCGACAGCGGTTCCCGACAGCCTGATGATATTCGATAAATGGACGGACAATTTGAAGAACGGGAGCCTTTTCTCGAGAAATCCCAACATCTTACTTGAGCCGGGGGAAAAATACAGCTTAACAGCGAACTTTTCGCATCAACCCCCTAGCGCAAAGCTGTCTTCGCTTGTTGTGGAAGGAAAGTATCTAAGGTTCTCAAAAAACGTTTACAAGTATAGGCTCAAAATGTATGAATACGAAGACTCGATAGTTATTTTCCCCACCGCGGAGAACAGCCTCGCCGTAATAACCGTTAACGGAACGAATTTGCTGACGGACGAAGACGGGTACCGGTATGCGGTCATATCGGTACCGAACGGGGCAACCGAAACAGTACGGATAAAGGTGACCTATAACCTTTATCTTACGAAAACCTACACTTTGACGGTTTCGAGAGCGAAGTCGTCGAACTGCTATCTAAAATCGCTGACGGCGGACAACGGAACGTTCAACACCGGGTTTGACCCGGAGCTTACCAATTACAGGCTCGAGCTGGGTGAAAACACAAGGACGGTGAAAATAATCCCGTCAACGGATTCCCCGCTCGCGAAAGTAACGCCCGCTGCCGGGACGTATACTCTCAAAAACGGGGAGACGAAAACCGTCAAGTTCGTAGTCAAAGCCCAGTCCGGGAAAAAGAAAACGTATACTGTCAGGATACACCGCGCGCCGTCAACCAACGCGAAACTGCAGTATATAAAGACAAAACCGGAGGCTGATGGCGTGGCGTTCGACCCGCAGGTAAAGGATTATACTGTGACGATGCCCGCGGGAGTCTCTTCGCTGACGATTTCGGTCAAGGCCGCCGATTCCGCAGCGACGGTCAAGATAGGCGCTAAAAAAACCACGGCGATTACCGTAAAACCGGCATTGGGAGGATACGTCGACGTAACTGTCTGCGTATGGCCGCAGGATAAAACTGTCGCCGCGCCAAACGAATACCATATACGGGTCATACGGACCCAGTAAGATTACGGCCGGCGCGCCCCGAAGATTAAAAATACGGGTGCGCGCCGGTTTCTTTCGGGAATAATTTTCTGGTATTCGCATCGGGATTGTTATATTATTTCGGTATAAATTTAATCATCCGCTTAAGATAAATTATAATTGTCAGGGGTTTCGGATATGGTCAGAACATTCTTTTTTCGCATTTTCCAGATCGTATTTTATAACGCGGCGCGGCTTTTGAAATGGCGAAAGCCCGTCCTTCTTACCGGCGCGGGATGCGTGCGCGGATTACCCGAAATAGTCGAAAAATTCGGGATAAAGCGGGCGCTTTTCGTGGCCGACAAAGGCGTGATGAGTCTCGGTCTTGCCGACGCGCTTATCGAAGAGCTGAAAGCAAGAGACATCGAAACTGCAATTTTCGCGGACGTGACGGCTAACCCGACGATAGAGCTTATCGAAAACGCCGTAAAGCTCTACAATGAGAAAAAATGCGGGGGGTTCGTCGCGTTCGGCGGCGGCTCCGCGATAGACACCGCGAAAGCCGCGGCGGCGAGGATAGCGAGGCCAAAAAAACCGATACGCAAGATGGGCGGGTTTTTAAAGGTCAGGAAAAAGACGCCTCCCGTGTTCGCGGTCCCGACGACCGCGGGCACCGGCTCGGAGGTTACGGTCGCCGCCGTCGTCACGGACGGTACGACGCGTCACAAGTACGCGGTCAACGACCCTCTTCTCATACCCGTCTGCGCCGTGCTCGATCCGGAACTCGTTGCGGGGCTTCCGCCGGAGATAACCGCACATACGGGAATGGACGCTCTGACCCATGCGGTCGAGGCGTATATCACGTTCGGTGCGTCGAAGCTTTGCAGGAAGCTGTCGGAAGACGCGGTCAGGCTCATATTCGAAAATCTCGAAAGATCGTACCGAAACGGGGGCGACTTAGAGGCGAGGCAGAACATGCTATTGGCGTCGTTCAAAGCGGGCGATTCGTTCACGAGGGCGGGGCTTACCTACGTGCACCCCATAGCGCATACCTTGGGAGGGCTGTATAACGAGGCTCACGGACGCGCGAACGCCGTAATACTCCCGTACGTGCTGGAAGCCTTCGGAAAGAAGATACACCGCAAGCTCGCGCGGCTCGCGCAGGCAGCGGGGATGGACGTTTCCGGGAAAAGCGAAAGCGAAGCCGCCGCGCTTTTTATCGGCGAGATAAAAAGGCTGAACAGGAACATGGGAATACCCGAAAAATTCGGGTTCATCAGAGACGAGGATATCCCCAAAATGGTCGAATGGGCGCTCGCCGAAGCGAATCCGTGGTATCCTGTGCCCGTTATTTTCGGCGCGGGACAGATAAGGGCGATAATCGAAAGCGTACGGGAAAGAGAAGAGATAAAGATGGACAAAAGCGCTTTAATTCAGTTGCAAAGGGATTTTTTCAACAGCGGCAAAACGCTCGATATAAATTTCAGGCTCGAAGCGCTCAAAAAACTGGCCGGAGCCGTTAAAGCCAACGAAAACAGGATTTTACAGGCGCTGCACGCCGATCTCGGAAAGTCTTACGCGGAAGGATATATGACCGAGGTCGGGTTAAGCCTGAGCGAAATAAATTTCATTATCAAACGCCTTCCGCGCTGGGCGAAGGCTAAACGCGTGCATACCCCGCTCGTGCATTTTGCGGCGGGCAGCTTCATATATCCCGAACCGTACGGCACGGTTCTTATAATATCGCCGTGGAATTACCCGGCGCTTCTTTCGCTCGAACCTCTTGCCGGAGCGATCGCGGCGGGCAACTGCGCCCTGCTCAAGCCTTCGAAGAACTCGCCCGAAACGTCCAAAGTGCTCGCCGATATCATAAACGGCATTTTCCCGCCGGAATTCGTGCGCGTGATACAGGGGGACAGGGAAGAAAACGCGGATCTGCTGGAAAACAGATTCGACTTCATATTTTTCACCGGCGGCACCGCGACCGGAAGGGCGGTGATGCAGGCGGCGGCGAAAAACCTTACGCCGGTATGTCTCGAACTCGGAGGCAAAAGCCCGGCCGTAATAGACCAAACGGCAAACATCAAGCTCGCCGCCAAAAGGCTCGCGTTTGGGAAATTCATCAACGCCGGTCAGACGTGCATCGCTCCCGATTACGTTCTGATACATCAATGCAGGAAAGAAGAGTTCATCTCAGAGCTTAAAAAGGCCGTCAACAAGTTCTATCCGAAAGGCCTGAGCGACGAGAACCTTCCGCGCATCGTAAACGAAAGGCAGTTTCAAAGGATTCTGTCGCTTATGGAGGGAGAGAAGGCGGCGTTTGGAGGCGGTTACGACGCTAAAAGCCTGAAAATCGAGCCGACCGTTCTCGACGAGGTTGCGTTCGATTCTCACGTAATGGGGCAGGAGATATTCGGGCCGGTGCTGCCCGTTATCGCGTACGGCGACGCGGACGCCGCGATCGGGATGATCAAATCGCGGCCGAAACCTCTCGCGCTCTATGTGTTTTCAAACGACAAGGCTTTTCAGAGGAAGATTCTTCGCGAGGTATCGTACGGCGGCGGCTGCATAAACGACGCGATCATGCATATAGCGACCCCGTACCTCGGTTTCGGCGGCGTTGGCGAGAGCGGCATGGGCGCGTATCACGGTAAAAAGAGCTTCGATACGTTTACGCATTACAAGGGCATAATCGACAAAAAGAACTGGATCGACCTGCCTTTGAGATACCTTCCGTCCGGAGGTTTCAAGGAAAAGATAATCCGAATGTTTCTGCGGTGAATTTGACGGGGAGCATTGTTTTTTGTTTGTTCACATTTAGTCTGATATAATCATAACCGGAAAAACGATCTCCGGAGGGTTTTGAATGCTTAAAAAAAGGCTGCTGGCTATCGCGCTGGCTATCGTGATTATTTTTTCCGCGTCGGGGTGCGAGTGGCTGCGCGACTACGCGCTCGGCCCGTCTCAAAGCACGCCCGAAGTTTCGGCGCTTCCGACGCTCCCGCATAAAAACGCGGATCTGATACCGTTGAGCGTATTTACGAGCTATGCCGAATATACGGCTCCGATCCTCTCGCCGGACGGGAGCATGATACTTTACAGGCATATAAACGGATTTTTGGACGACGTTATCGCGCGGGACTGGAAGACCGGACGCGAGACGGTCGTCAGCTGGCCGCAGGTTCAGGGCAACCCGTGGTTTATGTGGGCGCCGGACGGAAAAACGGTGCTGTTTTTCGTCGATAACAACGGGGACGAAAACTACGGGCTATATACCTCGGATATAGAAACGGGGGATACGAAAACGGTGCTTCCGGCGGGAGCCAACAATTGTTATTATGTTGCGGACAACAAGCGCAACGGCAATGAGATATACATAATGCTGCTGAACCGCGGGACAAAGCTTTACGACCTGTATCTTATCGACTACAAGACGGGCGAAAAGACATTGGCGCTTAAAAACCCGGGGAAGATAACAGACTGCACGTTCGACATGGACGGCAACTTAAGAGCGGTCACGATGACGGACGATAAGGCGGGCAAGCACGTCTGGACGAAAAACGATATAAACAACAATAACACCGTTTTTTCCGAAAAAGAGTGGACTGAAATAAAATCATGGGGATATGAGGACGCGGGTTCGAGCGGGATCGTAAGCGTCATGCCCGACGGGGAAAACATGCTTTTCATAGATTCGTCCGAAACGAACACGTCGTCCCTAAACCTCTGGAACATCAGGACCGGACAGGAAACGAGGATATTCAACGATCCGGATTACGACATTTATAACGCCTGGACCGACCTTGACCTGAATAAAGTAACCGCGGTAACGGTTTATTCGCAGAAGCTCGAATGGGAGATACTCGACCCGAGTTTTCAGGACGATTACGACGCGCTTAAATCGATCGGGGAAGATTTCGAAATAGCGGACTCGAGCGACGATGACGCGTATTGGATAGTCGATTACAGCTCCGACGTCAATAAAGACGATTATTACGTCTATGACATGGCGGCGAAGAAGGCGACCCACCTGTTCAACTCGCAGCCGGCTCTCGAAAAATACGAATTTTCTCATTCGGAGCCGTTCTCGTTTTATGCCTCGGACGGGCTGAAGATCGAAGGGTACGCGACGGCTCCAGCCGGATCGGACAAGAAAAGCCTTCCGACCGTGGTTCTCGTCCACGGCGGGCCTTGGTCGCGGGATTATTGGGAGTTCAACGGCGAAGTGCAATTCCTCGCGAGCCGCGGGTACCTCGTGCTCCAAGTGAACTTTCGGGGCTCGTCGGGCTACGGAAAAAGATTCATGCTTGCGGGCGACAGGGAATGGGGCGCAAAGATGCACCAGGATATATTGGACGCGGTGAAATACGCCGTTTCTCAGGGCTGGACGGATCCCGGAAGAGTGGGCGTATACGGCGCGTCGTACGGAGGATACGAGGCGCTTTGCTGCGCGGCGTTTTCTTCGGATGTTTTCAAGTGCGCCGTCGCAGTTTCGGGGCCAAGCGACCTTGCCGCTTTCATGAAGTCGTTGCCCGACCAGTGGTCTGTGGATTCCCAGTCTTTGCTGAGATCCGTCGGCGATCCCGATAAGGACGCGGAATTGATGAGGGAGCGTTCGCCGCTATATCACGCAAAAGACGTAAAGATCCCCGTACTTATCGCGCACGGAGTAAACGATATACGCGTGCCGGTATCGCAGTCGGACAACATGGTAGACGCTTTAAAGAAGGCCGGGGTGGAGACGACCTACCTGCGCTATGAAAACACGGGGCACAGCCTGAACACTTATGCGGAACGGCAGGAGTTTTATTTGAACATGGAAAAACTGTTCGCTTCATGCCTCGGCGGAGATACCGATTGACGCGCGGATAATTGCCGATATAAAAAGAGCGCCGGTTTTTCCGGCGCTCTTCGCATATGTCGATCAAAACTCCGCGCTTTCTTCGGATTTTACCCTTGCCCTGAAGCCGCCGCGCTTTGAATACAGTATCGCGGCCGCGGTTATGAGCAGGCATACGCCGCCGATTATGTAAGAGCCTAACGAGCCGTTGTACTGGATCAGAATCGGCGCCGCGAGAAGCGAGACCATGTTGATGACCTTTATCATTGGATTGAGCGCCGGACCGGCCGTGTCTTTCAGCGGGTCGCCGACGGTATCGCCAACGACGGAGGCCTTATGGCATTCGGAGCCTTTGCCGCCGTAAATGCCGTCTTCTATGGATTTCTTGGCGTTGTCCCACGATCCGCCCGAAGTCGCCATGAAAACCGCGAGCAGCTGCCCGGAAAGTATCACGCCCGCGAGCGCGCCGCCTAAGGCTTCGACGCCTAAGAAAAGCCCAACGAGAAGCGGAGTGACGACGGAGATTATCGCGAGAGAGAGAAGCTCCTTCTGAGCGGAAGCCGTGCAGATAGTTACCGCCTTCGAATAATCGGGTTCGACCTTTCCTTCCATCAGCCCGGGGATCTTGAACTGACGTCTGACTTCGTTGACTATTAGCGAAGCGGCCCTCGCGACCGAGTTTATGATGAGCGACGAGAACAGCCAGGGCACCACCGCGCCGATGAGCGCGCCGACGAAAACCATTGGTTCGGATACCCTGATCCCGGTGCTCAGCATTGTGGACGACTCGGCGATCCCCATCTGGCTCTGGACTCTCGTGATGTCCGTAAGGTACGAGCCGAACAGCGAAACGGCCGCTATGACGGCGCTCCCGATCGCCACGCCTTTCGTTATCGCCTTCGTGGTGTTGCCCACCGCGTCAAGGTCGGCCATTATCTGGCGCGCCTTGTCGTCGAGCCCGGCCATTTCGCCGATGCCGTTGGCGTTATCCGAAATCGGGCCGAAAGTATCCATCGCGACGTTGTTGCCGGTAAGCGTGAGCATACCGATACCGGTCATCGCGACGCCGTAAAGCACGTACTGAACCTGTTCCGCGGGAGTCACGTTCATGCCCGAATAAATAACTATCGAGGAAAGGATGGTAATAGCTATAACGATAGTCTGCCAGACCGCCGCCTCGAAGCCTATTCCCAAACCCCTGAGTATCAACGTAGCCGAACCTGTCCTCGAAGCCCCGGCTATGTCTTTGACGGGCTTATAGCGCGTGTCGGTGAAGTATTTGGTCAGCTCGTTGATGATAAGAGCGAGCACTATACCGACTCCGACCGACAAAAAAGCGCGCCATTCGTTCATATAAAACCACGCGAGCAGCGCGAAAGACACGATGCATATCGCGGCCGACGTGCGAAAACCCCTGTTTATAGAGCCCATCGCGTCTTTGTTGCCCTTTACGAGATACGTTCCGATTATCGACGCCAAAACGCCTATGCCGCGCACGAGGAGCGGGAATATGAGCCATTTGAGTTCGTGGGTTATGCCCATCAGCGCGAGCCCCAATATAAGCCCGGAAACGATCGTAACCTCGTAAGACTCGAATATGTCGGCCGCCATACCGGCGCAGTCGCCGACGTTGTCTCCGACGAGGTCGGCTATGACCGCGGCGTTCCTCGGATCGTCCTCTGGGATCCCCGCCTCGACCTTGCCGACGAGGTCGGCGCCTACGTCGGCCGCCTTCGTGTATATCCCGCCGCCTACCCTCATTATAAGCGCGAGCAGCGTACCGCCGAACCCGAAGCCTAACAGCGCGTCAGGAGCGGCGACATTGAATATTATGAATATCGTCGTTCCGCCTAAAAGCCCCAAACCGTCGGTAAGCATCCCGGTTATGGTGCCCGAGCGGTAGGCGATCTTCAAAGCGTCGGAAAAGCTTGTCCGCGCTGCCGCCGAAACGCGGACGTTGCCCTGGACCGCCATCCTCATCCCGAACTGTCCGACCATAAGCGAGAAGCACGCGCCCATCACGAAAGCCAAAGCGCGCCCGAGGCCGATAACGACAACTACCTGATCGGGCGTCAGCGTGGCGAAACGCTGCATAGCCTCCGTGCTCGGGGGAACGACGTAGACGGAGAAAAACAGCACCACCGTAAGAAAAATTATCAGCGGTATGATGACCTTGAGCTGCCTGTTGAGATACGCGTTCGCTCCTTTCCTGATCGCGTTCCAGACCTGCTGCATCTTGGCGTCGCCTTTATCCATTCTCATGACCTGGCTTCGCAGGAACAGCGCGTAAGCAAGGCCGAGAAACGCGATAATCAACACGACCAAGACAGCGACATTTTCAAAATTTGTTGAACCTGGTGGAAGAATTTGCATTTCGCTTTTTCCTTTCTTTAATATTTTATATTTTGGAACTTTATTTTATCCCCGCTTTTATGACGGGGAAAAATCACTTATACGCGGCAATGCGCCTTTTGCGCCATTTTGCATTATATCATACGGGCGGTTAAAATCAAGGCGTTTTAAAAATCACGTGTTGTTATCTCGTGATAATGTCACCCTATCAATTATCGAGGGAAAATGTCACCCCTGTATAATTACAGTGATGGATAGGA
>Ga0078972_1017810_pt1 | contig 10073 bp, 8 predicted proteins | sample YelNatPaOPGAMG01_FD_67568 | JGI IMG/M metagenome (GOLD analysis project Ga0078972, IMG submission 67568) | Hot spring thermophilic microbial communities from Obsidian Pool, Yellowstone National Park, USA - OP-RAMG-01 (SPADES assembly) (version 2) | ecosystem: Environmental > Aquatic > Thermal...
TTACTATCTTCAAATTACTATTAAGAGACCTTGCCGTCAGAACTACAAAAAGATTGTCTTTATCATCTTCAAGCACAGAGACAAGTCCTTTCGCAGATTTTACGCCTGCTTTTTCTAAAACCTCATCTTCAGCAGGATTGTCAAAAATTACAGGTATATTATTCTTACTTAAATTTTCTTCCAACTTTTTGTCTGTTGTTACAACGACTATATTTTGATTTGTTTTTACAAATTCTTCAATTACATATTCTCCTGTTTCACCCGAAGCACAGATTATATAGTGGTTTCTTAAACTCTGAATCTGTTTTTCCATTTTTTTCCTCCTGACAACATTTCCAAATTCTCCTTCTAATAAAAAAGAAATACCTGATTCTATCACAAACATCAAAATACCAAGTCCGCTCAATATAAGAAAAATTGTAAAAATTCTTCCAGCAGGCGATAGAGGATGCGTTTCTCCAAAACCAACTGTTGCAAGTGTTATTATTGTCATATAAATGGCATCAAGAAATGACCACTTTTCTATTAGAATATAACCAAGAGTTCCTATAATAAGTATTAGACCAAGAAATAAAAATGCAATTTTCAGTCGTGCTGGTAGTACTTTTTTCATTTTTATATTACATTCTCTCAGGTGCTGATATACCTAACAGGTCAAGACCATTTTTCAAAACTGTCTTTACTGCTTTTATTAGATAAAGTCGGGCATTTGAAATTTCTCTGTTTTCAGTAATTACTCTATGAGTATCATAAAACTTGTGAAAAATACTTGCAAAGTCAAGTAAGTACATAGCAAGATGGTGTGGTGTTAAATTCTTAGCACACATAAGTAGTATATCAGGATAAAAAAGAATTTTTTTCATAAGGAGAATTTCTTCTTTTTCGTTCAGAAGTTCTAAATTTGCTTTTTCATCAGAAAAATATTTTTGCGATGATGCCTCTCTTAAAATTCCACAGCATCTTGTGTGTGCATACTGAATATAATAAACAGGGTTTTCAGATGATTTTTTCTTTGCAACTTCAAGGTCAAATTCAAGATGACTAGAAGGCGACTTTGTTGAAAGAAAATATCTCGCAGAGTCAACTCCTATTTCGTCAATTACTTCTTTCAGTGTTACAAATTCACCAGCTCTTGTTGACATTCGAACCCTCTTGCCTGCTCGCAACAGAGACACAAGTTGATATAGAAGTATCGCAAGATTTTCTTCTCTATACCCAAGAGATATTACAGCAGATTTAATTCTATTCACATACCCGTGATGGTCAGCCCCCCAGATATCTATAAGTTTTTCAAACCCCCTGTTGAATTTATATTTGTGATATGCAATATCTGTTCCAAAATATGTGTACTTACCTTCACTTTTTTTTATTACTCTATCTTTTTCATCGCCAAATTGGCTTGATTTAAACCATAGGGCATTGTCTTTTTCATAGATTAGTCCCTTTTTTTCCAGTTCTTTAATTGTATTTTCTACTAAACCATTTTTTATAAGATCTGACTCATAAACCCATGAATCAAATTCAACTCTGAACTCATGCAGGTCTTTTTTTATCATTTTTAGAATTTTCTCAATAGCAAATTTTTGAATAATTTCAGGTTCGGGTATTTTGTTGTTATATTCTTTTAATAAATCTTCTGCAATTTCTTCAATGTATTTTCCGTGATAGAGATTTGCATCCAGTTCTTCCCCCTTTTCTAAAGGGGGATAAGAGGGAGATTTTTCCCCTTTTAATTCTTCTGCTTTTAACTGGACTGATTTTACAAGAATTTCTATTTGTGTTCCAGAGTCGTTTATATAATATTCCTTTTGAACTTTATGTCCAATAAAAGATAAGATTCTCGAAAGAATATCTCCTATTACTGCGCATCTTCCATGACCTATATGGAGAGGCCCTGTAGGATTGCTTGACACAAAATCAATAAGTATTGATTCAGGTTTTTCTTGTTTTATTACAGGATATTTATCTTTTTCATTTTTTACTTTTTGAAGTTCTTCAATCAATCTTTTTTTTGAAATGTTAAAGTTTATAAATCCCGGTTTTGAAAATGCAAAGTCAGTTGCAATTTTTGATTTCTCAAGTTTTTTAACTATTTCTTGATATAGTTTTTCAGGGTTGATTTTATCTTTTTTTGACAATTGTAGAAGCAGATTTGTTGCAAAATCAGAGTTTATGCCTTTTGGTGGTTCTTCAATAGAAAATTTAATATCATCCTGAAGATTTAGTAATTTCTTGAATTCTGAATATAGTTCTTCGGTAATCATTTTTTTGTTTTCTTTGTTTTTCTTGTCGGAAGGAATTTTATTGTTTTTGCCTTATGCCAGATTTTTTCTAAGGAATAGAAATCTCTTGCCTGCTTTGACATGATGTGTATTATTACATCACCATAGTCAAGTGTCTTCCAGTAAGGTGAGTCATATTTCATAGATTGCTCCCTGAATAACTGATAATATCCAGATTTTTTTAATTCTGTTGTCAATGTATCAATAGCAGTCCTCATCTGAATATTTGATTCAACTGTTGCAATTACAAAATAGTCACATAAAGAAGTCATTTTTGATACATCTAAGATTACAATGTTTTTACATTTCTTACTCCAAAGAATTTTGCCTGACTTTTTTGCTATGTTTCTTGACCTAAGTTTTGGGTTTACCATGTGATTGTTCTTGAGCGTGTTCTATCTAACCTTTCTCTGTTAAATTTTTCTTGTTGGTTTTTAATGTTTTCTATAGCACCGATTAGTTGTAGTGCTACAGAATTTAATAGGTCTTTTGTCCCTTGTGAGAAAACAACTTTTTTTTCAGTATTAGCAAGCAAGATAAAACCTATCAGTTTTTCTTTTACTAAAGGTGTTATAATATATGATTTTGCAGATAGTATTTCAGTTTCATCAAGAAGTGTTGTTTCTTTTTTGTCAGAAAGAAATTCTATGATTTTGTGATTTTTCGGTATAGAAATTTTGTTTGATTCATAATCCTCAGTAAATTCATTCCAGACAAAAAATAGTCCTTCGTTAACTTCTGGTATAGAATAACACAATTGTTTGAGCACCTGTTCACAGAATTCATTTAAGGGAAGATTTTTTACAATTATCTTGCTTATTTCATACACAGTTGCAAGTTCTCTGGATGTTTGTTCTAACCTTTCAAGTGAAGAAAGAAGTAATGACTCTAGCATCTTTTGTGTTCCATTTGGGTCTAAACTAAAAAGTTTTCTGAACGAATCAGAATGAAATTTGTAATATGTTGAGTCATTTTTTGCTTTAGCAGTTGCAGTTCTTGGCTTATCTGTAAATAAACTCATTTCACCAAATATATCCTTTTCTTTCAAGATAGAAAGAACCTTTTCTGTCTCAGGTGCAATTTTCTTTGTAATTATTACTTCTCCCTGGAAAATTATATACAAATATTCAGATGGGTCTGACTCTTTAAATATTATTTCACCTCCTTTTGCATGCCCTTCTTCTGCAATCTGCACAAGTTTTGAGATGAAATCTTTGGAAAAATTTTTCAATGCAGGGATGGATTTTAAAAATTCAAGTTTATCCATATTTGCCCCCTTTAATATGCATTATATTTTGTTGTTGTGCCTGAAGGAGTTGCCATTTTCCCGCCAGAGCGAACATATTCAGGATTTATTGCCTTAGATGCTGCTTCTTCAAGGGAAACCATACCTTTTCTGACAAGTTCTAAGAGTGCTTTGTCAAGAGATATCATTCCATATTTTGCTCCTGTTTCAATTGCACTATAAATTTGATGTGTTTTTCCCTCCCTTATTAAGTTTGATATAGCAGGTGTAACAATCATAATTTCTCTTGCTGCAACTCTTCCGAAAGTGTCAATTCTTGGAAGTAGTATTTGAGAAATAACCGCCTTTAATGTTGAAGCAAGTTGCACTCTGACCTGTTGTTGCTGATGTGGTGGAAAAACATCTATGATTCTGTCTACTGTTTGTGCAGCATCCTGAGTATGTAAAGTTGCGAAAGCAAGATGCCCTGTTTCTGCTATTGTTAAAGCAGCGGAAATTGTTTCAAGATCACGCATTTCTCCTATAAGTATAACATCTGGGTCCTGCCTTAATGCATATTTTAGTGCATTTGCAAATGATTTTGTGTGCTGTCCGACTTCTCTCTGTCTTACTATTGAATTTGCATGCTCGTATACAAATTCTATAGGATCTTCTATTGTAATTATGTTTGCTTTTCTTTTTTGATTTATTATGTTGATAAGACAGGCAAGACAGGTGGATTTTCCAGAGCCGGTTGGTCCTGTTACAAGAACAAGTCCTCTTGGCAAATCAGCAAGTTGAACAACACTTGGCGGCAGGTCTATTTCTTCAGGAGTTGGTATTTTTGTAGGTATAACTCTTAAGACCGCTTCAACACCACTTTTCTGCAGAAATACATTTACTCTAAATCTTGCAACCCTTGGTATAACAGTTGATGAATCAAGTTCACCAGTTTCTTCAAATCTTCTTCTCTGGTCTTCAAATAGAATTGAATATATAAGTCGTTTGCTTTCTTCTGATGAAATTACTGGGAATTCATTTAAAGGTTCAATATCGCCTCTAATCCTTACCATAGGAGGCCTTCCGACGACAACATGAATGTCACTTGCTCCCTTTTCTACTGCTACTTTCAGAATTTCAACCATTTCAGCCATTTTTTTCTCCTTTCTTATGGATAAATTTTTTCGGTGTCTTTATAATCTTCTCCTATAATGACAGAAATATCCACAAATCTTTTTGAATCATACCTTGTGAATATTTCTTCTGTATTTATTATCTTAGCAATTGATTGTGCTGCCTTTAAGTTTCCAACGCGGTCAACTACAATTGTTTTTGCCTGCTTTGTGGGATAATTTTTCCAATCAATTACATCAAATCCAAAGTCCCTTAATTTTCTTGTAAGAATTCTGGCTGCTCCTGAATGAGAAGAAGCATTGCAAACTTCTACTGTTATGCTTGAAAGTTGAAAATTTATCTCGGGGCCATAAATTAAATTTAGAACACGGTCTATTTCTTCTTCGTCAGGAAGCCAGTAGTTTTGATACGGTTTTCCCGGTAGTTGTGCTAATCTAATGTTATCTAAGTTTAGGTTTTTAAGTTCAAAAACCAGATTTATTTTATCCCAGAAAGTGAAGTTTGTATTCAGTTCATAAAAAATGAATTTTAACAATTTTGGCATTCTAACGACTAAAACAATAGGATTCTTTAATTTATTTAACATTGCTTTTAAGAATCTCTGCTGGCGATATATTCTACCTATGTCTCCTGCCTGGCCACGAAATCTTACATATTCAAGTGCTTTTTCTCCGTCTAAAATATAAATCCCTGGTTTGAAATCAATATTAAGTTTTCCTGCATGGTCTTTATACTGCATAGGTTCTTCTATTTCAATTTTTACTCCTCCAATTGAATCAATAAGTTTTTTGAATGATGTATAATCAACCTGAAAATAAAAAGGAATTTGCACACGATTATGTAAAATGTTAGACAAAACTTTTGATGTGCCCTCAATGGCTGATTTGTGTTTTTTTTCTTTTCTATAAAAATAAGCATAAACTTCATTTATTCTGTTTAAGTGTAAATCGGGTAGATAAATTTTTGTATCTCTTGGGACAGAAATTACATCAAGAAATCTTTTTTTAGGGTTATACGAAGCAAATATTATAGTGTCCGCATGCTGGGCATAGTCAACCCAGTCAGTCCCTGCAATTAAAAAGTTTATATTAGACCCATTTTTTATGCATGAAGCGACAGTGCTTTTGTTTGAAAGATATAATGCAGACAATATCAATATTACTGAAAAAAGTAAGAGATACTGCTTAAGAGTGAATTTCATGTATACAATTTATTTTTGAGAATATATTTTTCGACTTTTTCCGGGGTTAAATATTTTATTGATTGACCTTTTTTTATATTGTCTCTTATGAGTGTGCTTGAAATATCAATTAAAGGGATATCAAAAACATAAACTTTTTTCAATATTTGTGAAGGAATATTCTGGTTTGAACTTATTCTTTTCCCGACTAAAAATTTGCATAAGTCAAGAATTTTATCTCCTTTTTTCCATGTGTTAATTTGAACAAGAAGGTCTATTCCCATTAGAAAGAATATTTCATCTTCCGGATAAATTTTTTTGAAATGTTCTATTGTTTGATATGTATAACTTTTACCTTTCTTTTTGAGTTCATAGTCACTTACTGAAAAGTATTTATTGTTTTTAATAGCAAGTTTTACAAGATTAAAGCGGTGTTTTTTTGGTGCAAGTGGAATATAGTTTTTATGAGGCGGTATTCCAGCAGGTATGAAGATTACTTTATCAAGGGAAAATTTTACTCTGGCTGATTCAGCCAGAATTAGATGTCCATAATGAATTGGATTAAATGAACCTCCAAAAAGTGCAATTTTCATCGTTTTTCGTTGCTGAAATTTTGTGAAATAGAAATCACATCTTTACATATATTTATGTTCTTATCTGCCCTGTTCCATATACAATATATTTTGTTGTAGTAAGTTCATTTAGACCCATTGTTCCTCTTGCATGAAGTTTCTGTGTAGAAATGCCTATTTCTGAACCAAGGCCAAAGACACCGCCGTCATGAAGCCGTGTAGAAGCATTGTGAAATACAGCAGAAGCATCTACATATTTTATGAATTTTTCTGCCTCTTTTTGGTTTTCTGTTATTATTGCTTCTGAATGTCCTGAACCATATTTATTTATATGCTTAATTGCTTCTTCCGTAGAATTGACAATCTTGATTGACAAAATCAAATCAAGATATTCAGTTGACCAGTCCTTTTCAGTTGCCTTTTTTACAAAAGGTAAAATTTTTTGCGTTTGAGGGCAACCGCGCAATTCTACTCCTGCTCTTTTATACATTTTTGAAAGTTCAGGAAGAACTTTGTTAGCAATATCTCTGTGGACAAGTAGTGTTTCCATTGCATTGCATACCCCGGGTCTTTGTACCTTCGCATTATAAGAAACTTTTATTGCCATATCAATGTCTGCGTCCTTATCTATATAAGTATGACAGAGCCCTTTGCCATGAGAAAGAACAGGAACAGTTGAATGTCTTCTTATATCTTTTATCATTTTTTCCCCGCCTCTTGGTATCACAAGATCAATAAAATTATCCAATTTTATGATTTTGTAAATGATTTCTCTTTTGGGTGAATCAATAAATTGAACCAAATCAGTAGAAAGTCCGGCGTCTTTCAAAGCTTTTTTAATGACTTTGACAAGAACTCTGTTTGAATTTATTGCCTCACTGCCACCCCTAAGTATTACAGCGTTTCCTGATTTTATACACAGAGCTGTTGAATCAATTGTAACATTTGGCCTTGACTCATAAATCATACATATAACACCGATAGGTACCCGAACTTTTTGAATTCTTATACCCGATGGCCTTGTCCATTCAGAAATAACAGTTCCTACTGGGTCAGGCAAAGATTCTATTTCTTTTAATGAAGAAATCATATCTTCAATACTTTTATCTGTAAGTCTCAATCTATCTATAAGAGCGCTTGATAAATGTTTTTTTTCCGCGTAGAAGATATCTTTCTTGTTTTCTTTTATAATTTTGTCTTTGTAGGTTTTTAAATTTTCAGATATATTTTCCAATATTTTGTTTTTTGTTTCTGTAGAGACATTTGAAAAATATCTGGATGCTAACTTTGTCTTACTTAAAGCATTTATAAGTTTTTTTGTATCCATGGGAGAAGTCCACCTGCTTTTATTATATTTTTATCTCTCTCTAAGAGATTGTGTGTTACCTCAAAACTTATGTTTTTTGTCAAGTTTAAGATTTTTAACGATGAACTATCTTTTAGAATTTCATTATGAACTGAGTCAAATTTTAATATATCATTTTGATCTAATTTTTCATAGTCATCAGGATTTTTGAAAATCAAAGGTAAAATGCCAAAATTTATTAAGTTTGAATGATGAATTCTTGCAAATGATTTTGCTATTATTACATGAACCCCAAGATATCTCAAAACAATAGCAGCATGTTCTCTTGAGGAACCCTGGCCATAGTTTTCACCGGCGATTATTACAGGAACATTTTTTTTCTTTGATATTTCTTTTGTGCGACTGACAAAATTTTCATCAAGGCGCGAAAAAGTAAACTCAGAAATTGCAGGTATATTTGAACGCAAAGGAAGAATCTTTGCTCCAGCAGGAAGTATATCATCAGTTGAAATATTGTCTTTTAGTTTAATTGCTATTTCTGAAATAAAACTATTTTCAACTGGAGTAAATTCAGGTAGTGGTTTTATGTTTGGCCCTCTTATTATTTCAATTTTCCTTCTTATTTTTTCAGATTTTGGCGGATATATAAAAATTGCACTATTTTTGATTTTTTCTGGAATTTTCAATTTTGGGAATTTTCCCAATTTTCTTGGGTCAGTTATTTCTCCTTTAATAGAAGAAGCAACAGCAACTTCAGGAGAGCAAAGAAATACACCTGCGGTTTTTGTTCCACATCTTCCCATGAAATTTCTGTTAAAAGTTCTAAGAGATATTGAATTGGTTGGTGGAGCCATTCCCATTCCAATGCAGGGTCCACAGGTAGATTCAAGAATTCTTGCTCCTGATTCAACAAGGTATTTCAAAGCACCGCTTGAATATAAATTAGAGATGACTGTCCTTGAGCCACAGGATATTACTAATTCTACATCAGGATGAATTTTTTTATTTTTTAATAAAGTAGCCACAAGCAGTAAATCTCTATAACTTGAATTTGTGCAGGAACCAATACAAACCTGTTGTATTTTTGTTCCTTCTACTTCTTTTACTTTTTTGATATTGTCTGGAGAGTGTGGTGCTGCAACCATTGGTTCAAGTTTATCAAGGATAATTTCATAGGTCTCATCGTATTTAGCATCTTTGTCAGGTTGAAACTCTTTCCAGAATTTTTCTCTGCCATATTGCTTCATAAATTTTTTTGTTATTTCATCTGAAGGAAAGATTGAAGTCAAAAGACCAAGTTCAGTTCCCATATTTGTAATTGTTGCTCTTTCTGGCACTGATAGATATTTAAGTCCAGAACCTGTAAATTCAAAAACTTTTCCTGTGCCGCCTTTTACTGAAAAGACCCTAAGTAATTCAAATGCTATATCTTTTGCACTTACCCATTCTTTAAGTTTACCTGTAAGAACAATATTGACTATTTTTGGCATATTTATATAAAATGGCTGACCTGCAAGTGCACAGGCAACATCAAGACCTCCTGCTCCTATTGCTAGCATTGCAAGTGCACCTGCTGTAGGGGTATGGCTGTCAGACCCAAGAAGTGTTTTGCCGGGAATGGCAAAATTTTCTAAATGAAGTTGATGGCAGATTCCATTACCTGCAGGAGAGAAAATTATACCGAATTTTTGGGCAATTGATTTTAAGTATTTATGATCGTCAGAATTTTCAAAACCGGTCTGAAGTGTATTATGGTCTACATAAGAAACAGATAGTTCTGTTTTGACTTTATCAATTTTTAATGATTCAAATTCAAGATAAGCAAGTGTTCCAGTTGCGTCCTGAGTGAGGGTCTGGTCTATCTTTACAGCAATTTTTTCACCATGTTTGACTTCTGAAATTTTTTGCTTGTTAAAAAGATGTGATTGAAGAATTTTTTGAGTTAGGGTCATTTTGTGCAATTTTTGTAGCGGTTGCATTACTATGCAACAATATAATACTGGTAGCATTCACTAGGCGACTTTTTTATATTTGGTCAATACTGATGGTATTTTTGTGCGATTGTAATCGCACCGCTACAATGATTTCTTATAAATGCTAAGTAATTACAAGATTAAAGGTTAATATTATTAACGGGCAATTGACAACCGAGAACCGAAATCCAAGAATATTTCTATATGGTGTAATTATACAATAATATAAGTTCAAAATCAATATTACGATAAATATCGTATACTACTCATTGGGGTATAACCTCCTTGTGTAATAGAATTCTGGCTTTATTAAGCCATTTTTTATATAATAACCCCTACAGAGGTTGAGGTTTAGCGTCCCTCCTCCTTGAGCAGATAGGCTCGTAAGAAAGGCTGCTACC
>Ga0078972_1017811_pt1 | contig 10073 bp, 8 predicted proteins | sample YelNatPaOPGAMG01_FD_67568 | JGI IMG/M metagenome (GOLD analysis project Ga0078972, IMG submission 67568) | Hot spring thermophilic microbial communities from Obsidian Pool, Yellowstone National Park, USA - OP-RAMG-01 (SPADES assembly) (version 2) | ecosystem: Environmental > Aquatic > Thermal...
TACTTACACTGCCGCCCCGATCCGATTCCGTCGCGCTAACTCAACAGCCTGCTGGCGATTAACTGTTTTCGCTCTTTCGAGCTCATCAGCGCAGGCACACACCTGCGAAACAGGGGGAGTTTTTGAAGAGAACTCCCAAAACTCTTGAGTGCTGGAGCATTTGCCGAGTGACTGGCGATTCGGCGGATTTTCCGCCCGGCCGTGCTCCGCGGCCGAAAGAACTACTCGCCGGATTTCTCAAGAACCTCTTCCCAACCATCCGGCAGGGGCCAGAAGAGGTGGTTGGCAGCGTAAAACCGCAGGTCGCCGAGAGACGGCGCGATACGGTGACGGTTGAACAGGACCGAAGTCCTGAACTCCGCCCCGACGGTCATCGCCACATCCTCGGTGGCGACTTCGTCTTCGGGGAGCTCCACCCAATATCCCTCTTCGGTTCCCCGAATCGAGATCGGATGAAACCCGAGCCAGCGAAGGTACGCGTCGAGTTTCGAAATCTCAACGCGTCCCCACTGGCCAAGCTCCCGGCGCCAACGATTGTTGCGGTTGTAGGCAACGCTTACACCGTACTCTCCCTTGTAAAGGGTTCCGGTGAAGCGGTACAACCGCACGCCCGCCCGCTCGCCAGCCCGGAGGAGCTGATCCTCAACCTCGGGCGCAAGCCAGTTTTTCATCCGGTAGTAGTCATGCCCTACCGGCGAAGATGACTCGTTCTGCCCGCCGTCAAGAAAGCCCTCGCGCCGGAGCCGCTCGTCATCCGGCGCCACTCCGAAGTTGCCTACTGAGCAACCCCGGTAAGTGGCGAACCGGAAGCCCATCTCAGCGAGCTTCTCGATGAGGTCGACGCCCGCGTCAACATTGTTGGTGTTGAACGGGCCGCACATCACCGAGATTCGCCAGTGAGGGATGCCATTATCCAGCAAGAACTGCAGTCCCTCAAGCTGGCGCTCGGGCCGGATGGGCGTCCACGAGCCGGGTCCGGACTCCGGCGGCTTTGGAGTAATGGTGGTGCAATAGATCAAACGGTCGTCTACACCCCACTCTTCAAGCTGCCGCCGGCCGAAGTAGCCCCGATGCAAGATGAAGACCAAGTTATCCCGCTTGAATGTTTGAAGAAAGCGGGTAACCGACTCCACCTGCATTGAGCCGTCGCTTCGGGCCGCGAGCATAACAATGTCCGCATCGCGACCGGGCCGGAAGAGTTTGGATTCCTCCAAGAACTCAACCGCACCCTCGGGCGGGCCGATTCGGCGCAGCCCCTGACTTCCTTTACCGATGGTATCAACTGTGTTGTTGATCCATCGGTAGTAGCAGAAACTGCAACCGATGGCGCACCCGATGAACTCGGGCTCGCCGTCCCAGGTATACCGGCGCTTGTAGAAGTACGCCGGCTTCACTGGGCGGCCCGGCCAACCGGGCGGGGTTCCGCCGAGGAGCAAATGCTCCCCGTTTATGATTGCCGCCTCTGGGGCGGCGGAGAGAATATTGAAACTAGCCATTGTTTTCCTCCTTCCGCCCCAAGACCGGGGCGATTTTGGTTTTCAACTCCCGGCCCCGGCGCACTGCCTCTTCGGCAGATACGCCGTGCGCTCGCATGTAAGTCAGCCGGCCGAGTTTCTCGTCAGAGTTCTCGGCGCGACCATCCTTACCATGGAGCGCAGAGAGGCCATCATCCAACATCTGCGCAGCCACGCCGTCCTGGCGTGCTGCCTCGCAGACCTCGGGCGGGCAGTTGAGCGCTTCGGCGAGATACAGCCGGAAGGCGCTCTCCTTTTGGACCACCCGGTGCCAAGCAATCACCAGGTCTGGCGGCTGCCAGTCGGCTTCCAGCTCCACTTCAAGCCTTGCGCCTTCAATCACTTCCCGAAGGCGCTGTTCAAAGAGGAGCTCTACGCCGAGCTTTCGAGCAAGCTCGCGTGCCTGTTTGAGTTCCCACGCCGCTTGCTCAATCGTCGCCTCCGCGCCGTGGATGCACCAGAACGCCGGCTCGCCATCACGGATGGTGTCCTCATCAATGAGGTCGTCCATGATTTTGAAGGCCCGGCGCAGGTGTTCCACCTGCTGGCAAAGAATTTCCACCTCTTCAGGAGTACGCCTTCCAAGCCGAACTAAAGCCCGAACTTTTTTGGCGTAGCTCCCGGAGGTGGAGACTTCTGCTATCCAGCGCGGCGCAGCGAAGCTCTCGGCATAGAACTCCGCCAGCGCCGCAAGCTTCGCCGCCCACGTCATATGATCACCTCCGTTGTCGCGGCATAGCCGCGGGATTGAGCGACCTCTCGCGCGGCATTGCAGACGAGCTCTCGCGTCTGCTCGGGCAAACCCGAGACAAAAATCCATGAGAGCACCTCGTGCATGCCGGCGATGAATCGCTCGGTGAAACGGAGCCGGCACAAGTGCATCTCTTCGTCATATTCTGTCGCACAACCCGTGGTTTTCACCACGAAGTCGGCGAAGTCCATAACGTCGATTGCACCCATCTTGCGCAGAACCTCGAGACGCTCACTGTCGTTCACGTCGTCGAAGTCGCCACGTTTTCTGGCTTCGGACTGCCGCTCTTTCTCGTCCCGGTGCACCCGCACGATGATGGCCGGTCGCCGGAGAGCGTATGATACGTAAATGATCTGCTCTCTCGACTTAATACCGTCCACCACCATGAAAGAAGCTGGGTCCTCTCGGACTTCCTGCGCCGCCAAGAACGTCTTGGCTACGACGATGCGATCTTTTGATTCCACTTCATTCGTGAACCGCATCGCCATTGACCAGCCGTTCTCGTAGGTCATCTGGCCGTAGAGGCCTTCGACCGTTGAGCGCAGAAACTTACCCCACTTGTAGACCGAGAAACCCGGCAAGCGGGAGAAGAGATGACGCAGGAGCGTCTTACCGGAAGCGGGGAGACCGACCAATGCGACCATATACCGGTTAAACCGGTAAATGTCGCTTGGCGGCTCCACTGACGGCTTCGGCACAATACCCTCCTTTGTAAGGAGGTAGTCCATGTGCCGATACCCCAAGACACTCTTGGGGTTGCCGGCATAACGCACCGGACCCTCAATACCCATCTGCCGGAGCTCGCGCTCCAGCCGCAGCTGAGTGAGGCCGGTGGTGATGTTCTGGTCCAGGATGACAATCTCGTCATAGCGCTTGCGCGCCGGACGAGACCACCATTCCACTGACCGCTGATCCAGCCGTGAGTGGTCTGCAATGACCACCTCCCACTCGCGCGGAAGGAGATCAAGCAGAGCCACTCCTGACTTGGCGATTAACACCGCCAAGGTCTTCTTCATGACTCCTCCCTCCTTTCCGCGCCGAGGGCGCGATAGTAGCGGATCCACTCTTCATCGGTCCCGTTGATCCGCTCGTAGTATTCCTTCCGGGACCGATGGCTGACCGGCGCAAATCCAGCTCGCAGCAGCACGAATGCAGTAAGGATTTTTGCTGTCCTGCCGCATCCGTCCGCAAAGGGGTGAATCTCCCCGTCTAGCCGCTTTTCCACCAAGGCGGCTGAGGCGATCGGGTCGCCGCTCTTCAGCGCCTCAAAAAACCACTCGCAGAAGTTTTGATACTCCTGCTCAATGGCTTCGGGCGCAGCCTGCCGGAACTTGGTTTCCCAAGTCCGGTAGAGCGACTGACCGGGCTGGAGGAGGCCCGCACTCATCTTACGCGCCACCTCGTCCACGAACTCGCGGACTTCGGTGGCAGAGGCAAAGCGTCGCTCCCGATTTTCCCATAAGAACTCCAGCGCGAGCTGGAGGCTCTCTCGGGTTAGGGACGCCAACGCCTCGCCCTCTGAGGCGAGCTTGGGCTTTTCCACGGCCGAGGAGGTGTCAGAGACACCTCCGAGTGTCCTTGACAAGCACGCGAGGGCTTGGAGGACACTCTCAATCCAACTCTTCTTCTTCATGTTGCCTCCTTTCGCCCGCGCGAGCAGGCAATTTTATTCAATTTTCAAACAGCTCAGAGGAGAAACATTTCTCCTCTTTTCAATCCGCTTTTAATAAAGATTCGGTGGACTGAAAAGAAAAGAAGTTATCCATTTACAGCTTTAACCGTAATCTCCTCAAAGCAATTTTTAACCATGGCGTATATTCGCTTGGCTTCTTTTTTATTTCAGTTTTCAGTTCTTTCAAAGAAATAAATTTAATCTCGGCTATTTCTCTTTTACTAGGTTGTATAGTATGAGCCCTTACTTTACCGGCCAATCTTTGGCAGTGATTGTTTTTATCCCCAATAATTACCTCATTCACATCTATGGCCTTGAAATTATTGAAAAAAATTTGAAAAAACTCCCCCTCCTCTGAACCCGCAAACCTAATGCTTGCGAGCTCGGATAAAGGTGGGAGAGATGCTTTTGCAGAGCTCTCCCAAATTTTTGCCTGCCCGAGTGAAGGGCTTTGGTCCGAGAGTGACTTCGGACCGAGGCGCGGTCGGCGCCTCCAAAGAACTACACCGGGAGCCGGAACGGGAACACCGTCCCGACTGGAACCGCGGCATCGCGCGAGGCGACAACCACGGCGGGAGCGAGCCCCTGATTTTTCTCGCCCCACTTTTTCCCCTCGGAGTCGCGGCGGGCAGACTCTTGGGGGGTAAACACTGCTACCCAACCCGCATTGCTGCGAGCGTAGGCTCGGGCGATGGTACCGGTGAGCCACCATGGGCCCTTGCCGGAAAGCACCACGCCTTTGCCCTGGGCAACAGCGGGCGGGATTACCAATGGCAGATTTGCGATGTCGAAGATCTGCCGCGGAATGACAAACTCCACGAAGGAGTAGTCATCCCGGTCCTCCAGCCGCCACTGGAGAACTTGGCTGCCCTCGCCATGCGGTTCCATCTCGGGGAGCGCTACGTAACCCCCAACCTTGGGGTCAAAGTAGCGCACCCGCTGCGGCAAGCCGCAGGCGAGAGCATGGTAGGGAAACCCTGCCGGGCAATTTCCCCACAGGTTGACCGCCTCGCGGTCAGCCGTTGCGACTGCCACGAAAGCGACCAACTGCGGGATAATGCCCGGGAACCAATCCCGATTCGGTCCGCCATTCTGGACAGGAAGGTTCAAGGCCTCGGCGAGCCGCGGAAAATTCACATCCGCGGCCTCGGACCCGTCGGCTCCGGTTCCCTCGCCCGCGAGCTGAAGGAGAAGTTGAGCCACTGCGCGGGCAGTCAGCGACCCAACCGGCGGAGTTTCCCGCTCGAGCTTCGTAATGCGTGCCCGGAGCGGAGGCCCCGCCTCAAACACCTCGTCGTCGGCGCCCGAAAGGACCGACTCGAGGATGGCGATGGGCTTAACACCCAATCGCTCACCCTCGGCCACCCATCGGGACGCCGCCTCGGCATAGTGCGGATTTGCAATGACAATCAAGCCATCGCATTCCCGCAGAATGCGCTCGTTCTGCTCGGTCAAGCGAACTCCTGTAGGAGTGAACTTGCCGGCCTCATCGAGTAGCATCCCGCCGAGGTCAACGAGGGTGAGGGGCATCCGGGAGTTGCGGACCGAGTCGCAGACCCAGTCCACGAACTCCTCCAGAAACTTGCCCTTGCGGCGAACCGCTCGGACAAGTTCCGGATTCCCCTCGTGCGCCCAACCGGTGATGCCCTCACCGTCGGGCGCACCCTCCACAACCACGAACTTGTCCCGCGGCAGGAGGCTCCGCAGGACAGCCAGCAGGACGGACTTCCCCGAGTGGGGAGGCCCGCCGATTGCTACTTTTGCTACTTTGGCCATTTCTGGCCTCCTTTCTCGGGGCTCCGCCCCGTGGTCTTGGCCGTGACCATCACGGCCTTAAACAAAGCGGCTAGATACAATTCAACAACCACCTTATTTAAGACCGCGAAGACACAGCCAAATATATATTAAGTTTTCAAACAACTTCTCCCTCCTCTGAACCTGCAAACCTAATGCTTGCGGGCTCGGATAAGGGTGGGAGAGATGCTTTCGCAGAGCTCTCCCAAAGTTTTGCCTGCCCGAGTGAATGGCTTTATCAGGCGAGTGACTGCCTGACGAGGCGCGGTCGGCGCCTCGCGGCTCTGTCTCTAACGGAGCTCGGTGATCTCTCGATAGAGATCAAACACCGCTCTCATGATCTCCGATGCCTCCCGCCAGGCCTTGGCCGCAGCCAAGGCCTCTTCCACGTTGCCGCTGGCCGCGGCGGCAACGAATCTCTCCTTATTGGCTTCCTTTCGCCGTCTGGCCTCATCCAGAACGGCTCCGGTTTCTTTTATCAACATTCCTTTCCTCCTTTTCTATTCCTCAACCATGCTTGCCCGCATTGGTTTACGTAATAGGCAAGTTTAGGGTTGAGAATCGCTTCTTGCTCTCCGGCAGGCGGAAGCCGGAGGAGGGGTCAGCGCGCCCCTCGCCTTGCCCTATGGCTCAATGTTTCTAGAGCCTTACGGCAAGACACTTACCCCTAAAATACTATGTCTAGGGCAAATATCTTGCCACAAGTTTTGTTTGTTTATACTGAATTTTCAAGGAATCATTCCTCCAAAAATATCCTTAAATTCCGAAAAAGCGGAAAGGCAATTATGAAATATGAATAGCGTTAAAAACCTAAGGGCTGCACGTTCATAATCTCCTCTCCGCTTCCCGGAATGCCAATAGGGTTTGTTAGTCATGGGCTAAAGATTTTTTTAAACATCTACCCTCCTCTGAACCTGCAAACCTAATGCTTGCGGGCTCGGATAAGGGTGGGAGAGATGCTTTCGCAGAGCTCTCCCAAAGTTTTGCCTGCCCGAGTGAATGGCTTTATCAGGCGAGTGACTGCCTGACGAGGCGCGGTCGGCGCCTCGCGGCTCTGCCTCCGCTGGCTCACGTGTGTGGTTTTTATTTTTCGTCAGAACCTGCCCGTGATACCAAACTGACGACCCGTGCTTTTACGCGGATGGATTTTACCGCAACTTCCAGTCAGCTGGTACTGGAAGATTTTTTCGTCTCCCCGCCAGCTCGGGTTGTGCGGTGCGCTAGATGAGCGCGAACTTCCGAACACCGATGAACTTCCCCTTGTCATCCCGGACAGGGTCCGAGGTGATCAAGAGGTCGTCCGTGGGCCGGCCCGCGGCCTTGGCGGCCTGGGCGGTGATGATGCTCACCACCAGGTACACGCTCTCGGCGGGCGCCGGCAGATCGGTCGGCTGCCCGAACACGGTCCGGATCAGCGGGACTTTCGTCCCGTTGATCTCGAGCTCACCAACGCGCTCATCACGCTGGGCAGCCCGAGCCACCGGACCGGCCGGCTTGTACTCGGCGACGAGGGAGAATCTCCCCTCCTTCGCCGCCGGCCCGACCCCGGTGAAGCCGACGATCTCGCCCTCCGCGTCGTCGCGGAGCACGACGACCGGGTGCGGGGTAAGATTCAAGATTTTCATCGAATTCCTCCTTACCCTGCCTGCCCTTTCGGGTTCAGGACTTACGGGCACTGGGCCAGCTCCACCTTCAACTGGCATCGTCTCAGAAATCCCTGCGAGAGGTGGCCTCGCAGTGCCCCCCGAACTTTTTTCTTCGCGGGAAGCAAGCTGGTCGCCACAGCACTAATTTTTTCAAAATTAGTGCTGGATAAACCAATCTCGTGATGACCAATTTGCTTCCCGCAAGAATGTTCACCCAGCCTATTCGAAGAATGGGCTGTGGCGGCTTGCCCCATAGTGAACGCGAAGCATTCTACTACCGGGGTTTGACGAAACTCTACATTCTCAATGTACTCTCCTTACTTCATAGCAAGGAGTGTACCGCGTCCGAATCCTTTTGAGACTCAGGCGCGGCGCCACTTATTACAAAGGTAGTTTTTCTATCCTCACTTAGTTGCCTTGCAAAATTGGAGAGAAGGATGAAGGGGAATTTTTGCTTGCCCTACGAAAAAAGGCGACTCGGAGATATCTTCTATTAAGGTATTGCAACCTTTAGAGAAGAGATCTCCCAATCGCCTTAGCAATTAGTAGAAAAATCACTTCATGCGGTTTACAAACAGACCTCAGCTTGCAAACCTTTACCCTTTGAGGTTAGAAATGATTACCAGATAACCGTCTGGCGCGGCTTACCCCGTTAAATCGCCAAGCGATTTTTCGGGGACTCTCTCCTCTAAAGAAAGCCCCTGGGTGAGCCCTTTTGGCTCTCCAAGGATTTTTGTATTTTTAAGGCATCCTCAGCTTACACTATTATTATATCATTTTTATGCTATGTTTGTCAAGCACTGGCGGGGCTTTATCTCCAGGTCAAAACGGCCTAAAAATGGTATCTTAAAACCGCTTTACCTCCTTCCTTCAAAAAGCCTAGAAGTAAACCAAAAACTTCAAACCTCTAGAGGTAAATCCTGCCACCAGAAATATTTCTCTAAAAACGCCCCTTGAATTAAAAAGAAATTCTGGCAAAATTATATAAACCAAAAGTTGGAAACTAAAATAAAAACAATCTATGAAGACGAAGATATTATTGTCATCGACAAGCCGTCGGGCTTGTTAACTCATCCAAAAAATAAATTAGATAAAAGCGAAAGCGTCGTAAGCTGGATTTTGGAAAACTACCCATCAATTAAAGATGTCGGTGAAGATGAAATTAGGCCCGGCATTGTTCACCGCTTAGACAAAGAAACCTCGGGGTTGCTTTTGATTGCCAAGAATCAAAAATCTTTTGAATATCTAAAGAAACTTTTTCAAGAAAGAAAAATTCAAAAAACATATATTGCCCTTGTCCATGGGAGGCTTAAAAATAAAAGAGGTGTTATAGAAACACCCCTTGGCAAGTTAGGGGCAAAACAAACCACTAGAATTCATGGTAAGCGCGAGCTTAAAGAAAAAAATGCAATTACTGAATACAAAGTACTGGAAGAGTATAACGAATACAGTTTGCTTGAATTAATACCCAAAACTGGCCGCACCCATCAAATTAGAGTTCATCTTAAATCAATCGGTCATCCTATCGTCTGCGACCCTCTTTATAGCGGCAAGCGTCATATTTGTCCACCCGAAGTTGGCCGATTATTCCTTCACGCCTCAAAAATTTCTTTTCTATCCCCTTCCGGCAAAGCGCTGGTAATTGAAAATGACCTCCCCTCAGAACTTGCCAATTTTTTGAAATCTTTAAAAAGTTTGCCAAAATCAGAAAATTAAGGTAAGATTACCAAATATGAATACATTACAAAATATAAACTCCAAAATAACCGCCGGCAAAACTTTTCCAGACATAAAACCGGGAGTAACTTTAAGGGTCCATCAGAAAATAAAAGAAGGAGACAAAACTAGGACTCAGGTTTTTGAAGGAATAGTCATTGCTCGCAAGCATGGCTCAGAACCAGGCGCTACCATCACCGTCCGCAAGGTAATCGGCGGTATTGGAGTTGAGAAAACTTTTCCTTTATACTTGCCCACAATAGAAAAATTTGAGGTTGTAAAAGCCTCCAAAGTTCGTCGGGCAAAACTCTATTATCTCCGAGGAAAAACCGCCCGCGAAACAAGAAGAAAAACAAAAATTTTAGAAGTTAGTAGTCAAGCGGCGGCGCAGCAAACGGATACAATTCCACAAACAGAATAAAAAGAAGTTCTTAAAGGGTAGTTTACGCGGACGTGGCGGAATTGGTATACGCGCAGGACTGAGGCTCCTGGCCGTTTTACGGCATGAGGGTTCAAGTCCCTCCGTCCGCACAAATAAGGACTGATGTTTGTAAATATAATCAGGTAAACTAATTAGTTATAAAAGAAGGGCGCGTAGCTCAGTTGGTTAGAGCGCGTCGTTGACATCGACGAGGTCAGCCGTTCGAGTCGGCTCGCGCCCACAAGACAAAAGCTGGGGAAATAGAAGGTTGAAAAATAGTAAGTTCTTGGTGTACACTTAAATTACATAAAGGCAAATCACATAAAAAGCCGCGGTAGCTCCCTCCTTCGCTCAAATAAGATTCGAGCTTCGGAAGGGCAAGTAGTAATATTTCCGCGCATACTCGCTCTTCCGCAGCTTTGATATTTATCAAAGCGTAGGAGAGCCGCGGTAGCTCAGTGGTAGAGCGCTGCCCTGAAGAGGCAGGCGTCGTCAGTTCGATTCTGACCCGCGGCACTGAATTGAATTGCGGGCGTCGTATAGTGGTTATTACACTACC
>Ga0078972_1017814_pt1 | contig 10073 bp, 9 predicted proteins | sample YelNatPaOPGAMG01_FD_67568 | JGI IMG/M metagenome (GOLD analysis project Ga0078972, IMG submission 67568) | Hot spring thermophilic microbial communities from Obsidian Pool, Yellowstone National Park, USA - OP-RAMG-01 (SPADES assembly) (version 2) | ecosystem: Environmental > Aquatic > Thermal...
CATCCTGATGACGCGAACGCGTGACGCATTCTGGTCATTTGCCCCAAGTAAGTGGGTTGGTGGTATGGTCGCTATCAATATCATTCTTGCCACGTTGATGGCTGCTTTCGGCTGGGTGATGACGGCGGTTCCTCCGCTTTCTATTCTGATTTTATTCATCATCACGATTCTTGCGATGTTAATTTTAGATGGTCTAAAGAGGTGGTACTACAAAGTAACGGGTATTTTAGGGACTGAAAGACATTCATAAGTTTTTCGACCAAGGCATCAGCCACATTAAATAGGTTAAAACCTTATGGATAATGGAAACCCATTGATTTTTCTCAACTTTTGAAAGATTTTACTATTGCTGTATTGTGTATATAAGTGGAATAAAAATTTTGTCTACAATTTCTGCTATTGTTTCGTCAGATACAGGTCCTAAATTGGTAATTACCTCGTACTGAAGCAGAGCAAACGGCAATGAGATTATCTGGGGCGTCAATTTCTCAAGACTGATTTCTCCGCGAAGTTCTGCGTTTTTCAAAATTGCATTCATAGCTGTCGTCATCTTATTCTCTTTATTCTCTGATCTCTGCTGGATGATTTGAGGCAAGGATTCGATTATAGTGCGCCATACTACTGGTTCCATAATGAGTCCTCTGATCGTCTGTGCACCAATTAACCTCGACGGTTCCATAAGTTCTCGCAGATAGGTATATACATCATCTCGCAGATTACCTGTATTTGGAATTTCATTTGAAATTTTCGGCAAATATTTACGTATGGCGGCAATCACAAGTTCTGCCTTATTGTTCCAGCGACGATAAAGGACGGACTTATTTGTCTCTGCTCGCATTGCCACGCTTTCCATTGTCATATTCGCATAACCAGTTTCGGAGAGTTCTTTCCATGTGGCAAACAATATCGCCTCTTCCAGAATTTTTCCACGGCGGCGCGTACCTTTCTTTTGTTCATACATGTTTTATTCTCCTCCGGGTCTCAATAATAAATGTATCTCTTTCGTCAAAGCACATTTAAGAAACTTTAAGTTTCCTATTGACAAATGTCCAATATTTATTATATCATATTCACAATAAGAAACATAAGTTGCTTATTGTGAATATTGGAGGGAGTATGAAAATAATGCCAAACGAGAAATCAAAAGCAGAAAGGCTTGACCCAGCAGTACTAAGGGTTGCGTTCATTCTTGTTGTTGGTGCCCTTGCGCCATTACTCGATTCAACGATGGTTAATGTGGCACTACATGCGATTATGGTAGATATGAAAACAAACATTTCTACCATTCAGTGGATCACGACGGGATACCTTTTAGCAATGGGATTGACCATTCCGATTTCAACATGGATCACCAAACAATTTGGGTGCAAACAATCCTATATTTTTTCCTTGATACTTTTTCTTATTGGCGCTGTTGGTTCCTGGCTGTCATGGAACATTGGAAGTCTGATGACTTTCCGTGTTATTCAAGGCGCAGGTGCAGGCTTAATGATGCCGGTATTACAGACGGAACTTGTACAGATATCCGGCGGACGCAATCTTGGAAAGCTCATGTCAATCATAAGCGTCCCAGGTTTGCTTGGGCCAATTCTTGGTCCGGTGTTAGGAGGAATTATTGTCAGCAGTTTTAATTGGCGTTCCATGTTTTGGATCGATATTCCGATTTGCATTGTAGCAATTCCATTGGCTGTTTGGGGAATACCGGCCGATAAACTTTCTAAAAAGAAAGTATCACTTGATATGATCGGTACGCTTTTACTTTCATTCGCGTTTACTCTTATTATTTACGGTATTGCTCAGTTTGCCACATCTGAGGAATCGAGCATCGCTCCTCTTACCATTGGAATCGTTTTGATGGTAGCCTATTTCATTTACGCTCTGAATACAAAGCTAGAAACGGCTCTGGACGTGAGACTATTCAAATCCATCAACTTTTCTGCTGCCAATATCTTGTTAATTCTGAGCGGTGTCGTCACAAGTGGGGTCATGCTGACGCTACCTCTATATTATGAAGAAGTCCGTGGTGCAAGCGCTCTGGATGCCGGATTGTGGCTGCTTCCACAGGGAATAGGTATGTTGCTTACCAGAAGCTGGTTTGCTAGAGCGGCCGATCGCGGTAGGGCACGCACTGGTGTATTGCTAAGCCTTGCAGCAATTGCAATAGGTACTTTACCATTCGCTTTCGCAGGGACGGATACGAATTATATTCTTCTATGTATTGCCTTGTTGATCAGAGGTGCAGGACTTGGTGGCTTGATGATTGTGATCATGACATCCGTTTATATCGGATTGGAAAAAGAAAAGATTCCTCACGCGAGTACCGCCACAAGGATCTTCCAAAACATCGGTGGCGCGCTTGGAACAGTTATTCTTGTAACAGTTATTCAACAGCAGATAGAAAACCACGCTGTTTCCAATCTCCATGTTGTTTCTAACGCATTCGATGTATCTTTCTGGGTGGTAATCGGTTTTACTTTAGTTGCCCTGATTCCAACGTTGTTTTTGGCAACGCGTAAAACGATGACAGAACCGTCACAGAAAGTAACTACCAATAAGCAACTATGAAGATAGAATCGATCTGGTAAGGATAAATCGAGGAGATAAAAATGAACGAAAATATCATTGAAGTTGAAAGTCTCACAAAGAAGTACGGTGATTTCAAGGCGGTAGATGACATATCCTTCACTGTAAAAGAAGGAGAAATATTCTCCTTGCTTGGACCGAACGGGGCAGGGAAAAGTACTACGATAAATGTGTTGTGCACGATATTGAATAAAACAAGTGGAAAACTAATCATAAATGGTTACGATGTTATGAAGCAAAAAGAAAAGGTGAGACATTGCATCGGCATCGTTTTTCAAGAAACAACTTTAGATTCTAAACTCACCGTGGAAGAAAATCTTAAATTTCACTGTGACTTTTACAAAGTACCACGTAGTGAGGTCAGCGAAAGGATCGATTCAGTTCTTGATCTGGTTGACCTGAAAGATCGAAAAAAAAGCCCGGTTGGGAGCCTTTCTGGTGGAACAAAGCGGCGCGTGGAAATAGCCAGAGGCCTCGTTCATTCTCCGAAGATCCTCTTTCTTGACGAACCCACAGCAGGGCTCGATCCACAGACAAGGACGAACGTATGGGATTACATCCTTAAGCTTCAACGTCAAAGTGGCACAACTATTTTCCTAACAACTCATTATATGGATGAAGCGGAAATAAGTTCAAACGTTTCCATAATCGATCATGGCAAGATAGTCGCTTTAGGAACTCCGAATGATCTCAAAGCAAGGTTCACAAAGATCAAATGGAAGATGAAATCCTCAAATCCAGAGGGCACAATCGATTACCTCAACAGAAATGCCTTTCCTTTTGAACGTAGGGAAAACGAATTCACAATTTCTGTTTCTAAAACAGATATGATACTTAAGGCAATTTTGGATCTCAAAAAAGATATACTTGATTTCGAAGTTACCAAAGGTTCTCTCAATGATGTATTTCTTTCGGTTACTGGAAGGGACATAAGAGAGTCATGAGAGAGATATGGGCGATCTTTTACCGCAATTTTTTGAACTTTTCCCGTGATAGGATGAGAGTTATCCTCACATTCGCCATGTCGCTTTTCCTTCTGTTCGTCTTTTCATTTGTTATGAAATCTTCGATGACGGAAATGATAAAAAGCCCGATGAATTACCTTATATCTGGGATCATCATAATGACAGTCTTCCAGACGGCTTTAAACAATTCAACATCTATACTTGAAGACATCTCAAGCGGGTTCATGAAGGAAATAATAATTTCGCCAATTTCTCGCTGGCGGATCTCCGTAGGGCAGATACTTTCATCTTCGGTAATAGCCATCATTCAAGGAATATTGGTCCTCGTAATGGGGTTGTTCTTCGGACTGAGCGTGGATTTCCCAACCTTCCTTGAATTGATCGGAATAATGGCAGTCGTTGGTGCAACATTCAGTTCTATGGGTCTCTTCCTCGCAACGGTGGCAAAGAGTTCATCGACATTCCAGACCATGGCTACTGTTCTTGTAATGCCACTTACCTTTCTTTCCGGTGCGTACATTCCGACAACCATATTGCCAAAATTCCTGATGCCTATCATTTACATAAATCCTTTGACATATGTGACGTCTGTCTTCAGGTACGTGACAATGAAAATGTGGAACGTTCCGACGGCGCAACTTATCAAAGAAGGAGTGGCTTTCAATGTTCATGGCTTCATAATAATGCCACAACTCGGCTTTCTCTTCATAATACTTATGGGTTTCTTATTCTTTGGACTTTCTGTAAGAAAGTTCAGCAAAGCCGATTTTTCTACAATACGAGTGCTAAAACTCAAACACTAACTCTCAAGCCATTACTTTTGACTTTATCGACTTTTGGGTCACATCAACTATTTTAACTCGAATGTAGTAATTTTTCCATAAACTTTTAAAGGATTTTCTTACTCTTTTCCCGTTTAACATTGTTGCAATGGATAAGAAATTATTTTTTATAATCTGATTGTTTGCCTTAAACTTCAATAATAGAAATTATGTTTTGAATTTAAAAGATATCAAAAGATAATCTTTGATATCAGAAGATAATTCTTTTCAATCGCCCCAAATCGCCTAAAAAGCCGTTTTTCTATTATTAATTCGATTTGACAATTACGATAAAATAGAATAGCATATTGTTAGTTAGCTTTATTTTCTTAATAATTTAGTTCATCAAGGAGTTTTATTTATGGATGCTATTAACAACGGAATTAGAGAAAAAAATACTATTAAAGTTATTGACCTCATCATGAGACATGGAGAAATATCCAGAGTTGATCTGGCACGTTCTATGGATCTAACGAAGACAACTATTAGTGATATAGTTTCTAATTTAATGGAAAAAGACTTGGTAAGAGAAAGAAGAACAGTTGTCTCCGGTATTGGAAGACCGCAAACAATGCTTGAGATCGTCCCGACGGCTTTATATGTTATTGGAATTGGTGTCATGAGGGATAAGATAGAAGGTTGTGTTGTAAATGCGCAGGGAAAATTATTAAAGCAATCAGCAAGAGTATTGAAAGACAATGCAAATGGGCAGGATGTTTTTGATAATTTATTTTCTCTCATAGATGAGTTTAAAAATTTCGAACATATTGATGCTATATCAATTGGCATTCCAGGGCCTTTGGATGTCGAAAATGGCATAGTCAAAAAGCCAACCAAATTTCCAGACTTTGAAAATGTTTATCTTACAGATATTCTTTCAAAAAGATACGATATCGATGTATGGATAGAAAACGATTCTGATGTATCGGCATTTGGTGAAAAATGGTATGGAGATGGAAGGCAACTCGAAGATTTCATATATTTATTTGTGGATAAAGGTATAGGAGCCGGTATCATCAAAGATGGAAATATATATCATGGCAAAAATGGATACGCTGGAGAAATTGGACATCTTTTGCTACCTGTAAGGAATAATCTTGAATATTTGGAAGATCTTTGTGGAATAGATGTCGTAATGCAAAGGATCAAAGAGATTGAGAATAAAGATATGTCAGTTCAAGAGATTGGCAAGAGATATGTTGAAGGGAATAAACCAATTTGTGATTTGATCGATGAGATGGCAGAATATATCGGAATTGCATTAGTCTCAATGATACACATGTTTGGAATATCCGATATTTTCATAGGAGGAAAAGCAATATATTTTGGAGATAGGTTTTTATCAAAGATGAAAATGTTGGTTGAGCAATATTTATTCTATAAGCATGAAGTATCAATTCGTTTTTCAAATCTTGGAGACTCAGCAATGTCAATGGGCGCGGCTGTACATGGAATAAGGAAATATCTGGCAAATGAAATATTTATCGAAAGGAGATAAAAAATGAATTTGAAAAAAAATTTCATTATTATATTGAATATAATTATTTTTCTTATAGTTATTGCCTTTTTTGCATTGCCAGACTTATGGATGATCTTTGCAAGTTTAGAAAAGGGTGCCACACTTAACACCGTTTTACCAACGCCTATGAATTTTACTTTGACAAACTACACAAACATATTCAAATCTTTGATTACACCTTTGGCAAACAGTTTATATATCTGTGGATTAGGAACACTTGTAGCCATAATTATTAGCGGAATAGCAGCGTATCCATTATCAAGGTATAGATTCAAATTGAAAGCACCAATCATGTATGGAATGTTATTTTTATCTGTTCTTCCAATAACAGCCATGATGATTCCTGCTTATAGTATGTTTGTTACTTTAAACATCCTCGACAGTAGATGGGCAACTTCGTTATTTATGGCAGCAACTTCTATACCTGTCAACGTTTGGATATTAAAAAGTTTCTTCGATACAATTTCAATAGAACTCGAAGAAGCTGCGTGGGTAGATGGAGCTACAAGATTTCAATCTTTATTTCATGTTGTTATGCCCTTAAGTATACCAGGTTTTGCCGTGGCAGCTCTTTTATCTTTTGTTGGTCAATGGGGTAATTTTTATGTTCCGTTTGTTTTGTTGAGTGATAGTAACAAATTTCCACTTGCAGTGAGTATTTACAATTTCTTCACATCAAGAGGATTACCTGATTTTGGTCAACTGGCAGCATATTCATTGATTTACACAGTTGTTCCACTTGTGATTTATTTCTTGGCCTCTAAAAGTTTGACAGCTGGTTTGAATATTGGTGGATTAAAGGGTTGAATTCTAAAAAGGAGAACCATTATAAGTACCAGTGGTTCTTCTTTATTTTAATAAAAGGAGGGAATACTGTATGAAGAAGTTTTCAGTATGGTTAGTGCTGTTAAGTATTCTGATGTTACTGTTAAGTGTTTCAGTTATGGCAGCGACATCACAGACTATCTTAAAAGTGGCTTATTGGAGACAAAATCCTCAAATTATAGGACCCAAAACAGCTTGGCTTACAAAAGCTGCATCTGAATTTGAGGCAACACATCCAAATGTTAAAGTTCAATTTGTACAAATAGTTGGTTCTGAGGGTGATTATTACACAAAATTAGATTTAATGATGAGATCACCGAATACGGCTCCAGATGTTGTCTATGAAGATAGTTTCATGATAGGATCGGATGCTGCGGCTGGTTTCTTGCTAGCTCTAAATAAATACGTTGACAATTGGTCTGAATGGCAACATTTCTATCCTTCGATGCAGGACATAACAAAATTTAACGGAAATGTTTATGGTGTGATGAATGGTAGTGATGTAAGAGGACTTTGGTACAACAAGGACATTTTGCAAAAAGCTGGAATAAATGTTCCATGGCAACCTAAGAATTGGGCAGATATTATAAATACTGCTCAATTGATAAAGCAAAAAATTCCTGGAGTAATTCCATTCAGTATGTACTCAGGAGTGCCTGATGACGAAGGTTCAACTATGCAAGGATTTGAAATGTTGCTATACGGAACTGCTATGGGAAACAATTCTTTGTACGATTGGGATACTGGAAAATGGGTTATATCTTCTAAGGGTATAGAAGATACATTAAATTTCATACAAACAGTTTTCACCCAAGGACTTGCTGAACCTCTTCAAGATGCACTTAATCCACAATACGGGACTGTCGTTGGTCAACAACTATTACCAGAAGGTAAAATAGCTATAGATTTAGATGGAATGTGGGTTTGGAATAACTGGATTGCTAATGGTCCTACACCTTGGTCTGATTGGGAAAAAGTCATGGGATTTGCTTTAATGCCAACTCAATATGGTCAAGCGCCAGGTTATGTTAGTTTATCTGGTGGATGGGCATTGTCCATAGCTGCGGTAAGCAAAAATTCTGATCTTGCATGGGATTTTATAAAAATAGCAGCAAGTGCTGAAAATTTAGCTTCTTTCGACTATCATATAGGAAACACAGCTGTGCGTGATGATGAGGTGAATTACCCCATTTATGCAAATTCACCAATGGCAGATGTCTTTGCTAATGCTATGAATTACACCCATTATAGACCAGCATTCACAGCATACCCAAAAATTTCATATCAAATAGATCTTGCAATGGAAACTGCTATGCTTGGACAACCTATAAGTTCAGCTATGAGTAATTACGCTGATGCTGTTACTGGAATAGTCGGTTCTCAGAATGTTGAATCTATAAAATGAACGTTAGATAACTTTGGGAGTTCCTATTGGAACTCCCAATATTTTTAATAAAGGAAGAAGGTGTCTAAATTGCAATTAACCAAGTTTCGCACTTGGATTGTTCCATTGATCCCAGCTTTTATCATACTTGGTATCTTTTTTATAGGTCCTGCTGTATGGGCAATATACATATCACTTACAAACATGGCCTTAACAGGGCCAACAGCTTTACATTGGGACTTTGTCGGATTGGGAAATTATTTTCATATCGGCTCAGATCCACAATTTTTAACGAGTTTATATGTGACTATATATTTTCTTTTTGGTTCGATAATAGGACAATTGGTTCTTGGACTGCTTTTAGCAATGTACTTAAAGAACAAAAGTTTATCTGTTCGATTATTGGTGGAATCTCTTGCAATTATAGCATGGATAATGCCGGAAGTTGTAGGTGGTTTTAGTTGGCTTTCTTTTTTAAATTATCCTGGAGGACTGGCGAATATTATACTTCACATATCACAACCTGTTTTGTTTACTCAGCCATTGTTATCAGTTACAATTGCTAATATATGGCATGGCACAGCTTTTTCGTTACTAATGTTTATAGCAGCTTTAGACGGTGTTCCCAAAGAAATTATAGAAGCTGCAAAAATAGATGGTAGTACGGCAATATATACATTTTTTCATATTATCATACCTTTGATAAAAAATTCTATATTTACTGATTTAATACTTATAACGTTATTTACTATGGGAGAATTCACGCTCGTTTTTACCATGACAGGTGGAGGACCAGGAGTTGCTACTTCTCTTTTAAGTATATACGCTTATCAACAAGCATTTAGTTTCTACGATGTGAGTTATGGTAGTGCTATATCTATTGTAATGTTGCTAATAGGTATGATTATATCCTTTATATACGTTATTTCGATAAGTAGATCTGAGAAATGAAATGCGAAATTAAGAGGTGATAACATGCAAAAGAGGATTTTAGGAAAAACCAACGAGAAACTTTCCATTCTTGGTATGGGTGGAATTGTCGTGATGAATTTAGAGCAAAAAAAGGCAAATTCAATCGTTGCTCAGGCCATAGACAGAGGAATAAATTATTTTGATGTCGCACCGAGTTATGGGGATGCCGAGATAAAACTCGGAAATGCGCTAAAGGGAAAAAGAGATAAAGTCTTTCTTGCATGCAAAACTGATGGCAGGACAAAGCAGGATGCTGAAAAAGAGTTGACGGAATCTCTCAAGCGTGTTGGAACAGATCATTTCGATCTTTACCAATTGCACGCGATGACAACTCAAGAAGAGTTCGAGAAGGTAATGGGTCCCAACGGTGCATTGGAAGCCTTTGTAAAGGCTCAAAAGGATGGACTTATAAGGTACATAGGATTTTCGGCACATTCAGACAAAATCGCCATTCAACTTATGGATGCCTTTGATTTTGACACGATACTCTTTCCAATAAACTGGGTGTTGACCTTCAACGAAAACTTTGGACCTGCTGTGATAGAGAAGGCGAGATCAAAGCATATGGGAATTCTTTCGATAAAGGCATTGGCTCTGACGACAAAGCCAAAGGATGATGACAGACATCCAAAGAGTTGGTACACGCCAATCGAAGATCCAAAACTTGCAGAATTGTCTTTGAGGTACACTCTTTCACAGCCAATAACTGCAGTCATACCACCGGGAGATGAGAGATTATTTCCGATGGTAATGGAAATAGCGGAGAAGTTCACTCCGATAACGGAAGAAGAAATAGAGTATCTCAAAGCACGAGCAATTGGCCTTGAGACGATCTTTCAATCAAATTTATGAGGCAAAAATGGATATTGTAGAAGAGATGAAAAGATATTTCGGTAAAGATCAGGAACTTGTGGATCATACGCTTGAGGTCTTGGAATATGCAAAAAAGATAATGGATGAGGAACATTTAGATGAGAAGGCAAAAAAGATCATTACCGATGCGA
>Ga0078972_1003297_pt1 | contig 10067 bp, 12 predicted proteins | sample YelNatPaOPGAMG01_FD_67568 | JGI IMG/M metagenome (GOLD analysis project Ga0078972, IMG submission 67568) | Hot spring thermophilic microbial communities from Obsidian Pool, Yellowstone National Park, USA - OP-RAMG-01 (SPADES assembly) (version 2) | ecosystem: Environmental > Aquatic > Thermal...
CTAATTAGCATTACAGAAAATAAAAGAGCCATAAAATACCCGGCCGCTCCCCAGGATAGCGCTATCGTAACTCCTGCAACAAGAATCAGTATCCCTGCTATTGCATTGGACGCAGAGGTGAACAGACTCCTCCCAGATCTCTCCATTCCGTTGGCATTTGCTAGTCCTCTTTTCGTACTAATTCTGGAAGCACAGAGAAGCTACTTGAACGGTAGAGTTCACCAGCACCGGTCCATGCAAATAGCAAAATAACCATGGCGATCAGAATTTATCCGTAGATCAGAGAAAAGAAGACTAGCGCTGTGACGCTGAGCGCCCTGATTGCATTGGATACCACCAGTGGCTTTAAACGGTTATATCTCTCATTCCATACTCCTGCTGGCAAAGAGAGAATGACAGCGCTCACTGTTGCAGTCACGCCAACTATTGCAATATCTATCGATGAATGTGTAACTGCAAAAACATACCACACTATCACAAGGCTGGAGACAGATGTGGCCGATCTCGAAGTTAGCCTCATTCCAAAATATTTTTGAAAGTTCCCATTTTTAAGAATACTGCCTGATCTGTTAGCCATATCCTGAACTACGGTGGTGACCTAGGGTATCTCTAATATTTCGGAACCCAATTCCACCTGAAAAACTTTAAATTATTGTTTTTTTGCCACTGACAAAATTTAAGAGATTTCCAGTTACAAAAAGGTCTGGAATTAAGTCAAAGGCGGTATTCACATTTTAGTTTGAACGAGTATTGACTAAGTCGGTAGATGTTGGAATATGTTATGTGAACGGTATGTGATTTAGGATATAAACCGGGATTGAGAAAATGATATTGTGAATAAAAGAGCAAGGAACATAGTGAGAACATAGGACAGACCATTGCAATCATTTGGATTCAGTGATTTTTTTAGGAGGGTTAAAATACAGGCCTGATGAGGAAGAAAACCCTTGAAGTAGGTGTGGTAGTGCTTTTCGTCGGTGTCGCTATTATGATTCTTGCCGGCGTGGCTATATCGGGAGCAGCAGTCCTATCCTCTCACTATTCCCTTCATTCGCGGGGAGAATACGTTTCTGATGAACTTTCAGTTTCCAGCACTGGTCGGATAGCAGTATTCGGAAACGGAACGACGGGAACTTTGGGACTCGTAAGTGCTGCAGAACTGAATGCGGTAAACACATCAAACATAGCCTCGATGGCCCTAACGCCTTCCACCGCTCTCGGCGGCCTTCAGATTTACAGCGTCAGCACGGGAAACTATTATTTCGTGATTTTTGGAGACTCAGCTCCTGAATATGTCTACGCTTCATTTTCAGGTAATCTGTTTGATGAACTTGCTGTCAGCGCAATTTCAGGATTTGCGTTGTTTCTTTCCGGCGTCGCAATAGCAGTTACAGGAATATTCCAGCATGAAAAGCGGTGACTGCCCTCCCCGCAAATTCTATTTTCCCCCGACCCATACGTGGAGTGAAAAATATTTATCCCACGGTATAATGCACGAAAGCAGAAACATCTGCTAAGTCAGGGGAGAATAAATTTAATGACAATCTTTCAAGGTAAGGCCAGGAAAAAATTTACGGGCGGCAAGTTAGTCAGATCAAGATCAAAGCGCAGGCATGAACTCGGCAGGGAACCGACTCTTACAAAGATAGGATCAACTTCCCGGAAAATTTTCAGGGGCTACGGAGGAAACACCAAGGTAGCAGTAATGATAGCTGCTGAAGCAAATGTTTATAATCCCAAGGACAAAACCACAAAGAAAACAAAGATAGTCACTGTAAAGGAAAACCCGGCTAACCCCCACTATGTACAGAGAAACATTATGAACAAGGGGACCGTTATCATGACCGAACTCGGTGAAGCGAGGATTACATCCAGACCGGGTCAGGAAGGAACCGTCAACGCCATACTTCTATGACCTCCACACTTTATTCCCAGTATTTTAACAGCACTATTTCCAGGAGGCTAGGACGCCGCATTTCACGTAGTGCCGCCAAAAACTTCTCCGACCAGAAACTTGAAGATCTCCTAAGGTCAATAAACGCTAAATTCGAGACGCGCCCGGCAAAATACTGCAGAGCTCCATGGCTTGGCGGGAATATTTATGTTATAGATTCATCCTTGAAGAAATCCACAATCATTAAAATGCTTGAAAGAAAACTACTTTGAATGTTTTTTCTTGATCTGGTAGTATTGGAGTGGATGCCTTAACCACTCTTGGTTGCAGAGGGTGTCATCGCCCATATAGCATAGGTGGTTTGACTTGAGTACAGCGCACTTTGGTGGGGAATATTCCGTTCCGGATATTTCTCCTGTGACGTGATTCACCTGGTATACTGTCATCTTCTCATTGTAATCCGGGGCTGTTTTGAAAAGTCCTATTATATCGCCGCTAGTCATGCCAGTCTTATGGAGGAATGATACCAGCGTGAATCTTGCAAGATGGGGCAGGTTCACGCCCGATTTCATCTCCGATATGTATTCTCTTATGCAAGGAGGGAATTTTGTAGAATCAACGGCCCCGAGATCTACCTTTCTGCTGGATTTCAGTTGGTCGTACAATATTCGCATTGATGAGATAAATTCCGCGTATGGTTCAAAAACATCAACAACATCATTCATGGAGATGTTTTCAACAGTGCGGAACACAGACCTGACAAAAAACTCTCTGGCTATCTTGATTACTACATCCCTGTTCGCGTATACAGTACCTTTGTTTACTGGCTGGTATGAGAGCCTGTACTTTTCACCGCTGATCCTGATATTGTTCCTTATGAACGTATCGAATGGCACAGAAAATATTTCTCGATCTACATCGAAGTCAAGGTGCATGCCCATTCTACGACAGTAATCTTCAATGTCCTCATCCGCAAACCCCTCTAACTCAGAAGTTAGTATGTCTCTCTGACCATTTACAAATTTAGAGGTCAGCACGCTTTCATCGAGGTAGCGAAGCAACCACAGGGTAAACATGAAAGTTACGTTGCTGATTATCTTTGGCTTGTATTCATCTGATACGAGATCATCAATGCAATCTATGGCTGTTCTTCTCGTTTCTGAGAAAGCCTGCTCCCTGGACTCAACGATCTCCCTTACGCTGGAGAGGCCGAATTTGTCGGGCGCAAGTATTTCTACAGCACTGTTCATGAAATTTCTATCAGATCGGAAGGGGCGGTAGTGATCTTCTCAAAGCCGTCTTTCTTCACTATGACATCATCCTCTATTCTTACTCCGCCAACTCCTGGAACATATACTCCCGGCTCAACAGTGACCACCATGTTCTCCTTAAGGGGGAAATCGTACCCACTGGAAAGTGCAGGGTGGTCATGAACGTCCATCCCGAGCCCGTGACCCAGTGAGTGGATAAATCTTCCCTTGTATTTGCTGGAGTCAATTATCTTCCTTGCGATACCGTCTATGTCCCGTCCGTTTGCGTTAGCCTTGATTGCGTTCATGCTGTCCGTCTGGGCCTGCTTGACAACACCGTACATTTCTTTCTGTTCCGCTGATGCTCTTCCAAAGACAACAGTTCTAGTTATGTCTGAACAGTACCTCTTGTAAAGTGCTCCGAAATCCATCAGGACAAAATCACCTTTTTTAAGTTTCCTTGAACCGGGGGAATAATGTGGCATCGAGCTGTTGGATCCGAAAGCGATGATTGTGCTGAAGGACGGCTCTGAGGCGCCAAGTTTCATCATTTCATATCCAAGTAGCGCCGAGAGCTCACTTTCAGTCATGCCCTCCTTAAGCTCCTGAATGACCTTCTCTACTGCCCTGCTTCCGATCCTTGCTGCCTCTCTCAGTTTATCCAGTTCTTCCGGCGACTTGAGGCGCCTTGCTTCTGCTATGGTGTTCGACACGTCAACAAATTCTTTGTCGGGAATGATCCTGAGCAGCTCTTTGTACCTGTCGAGGGTCAGTGATGAATAATTAAGGCCGATGGTATTGACATTCTTAAGTTCATCCTGTAGTATTTTATTCTTCTCGCTATTGGAATTGAATACAAGGGTGTCCAGTCCTGTTGATCGTGCAGATTCCTCTTCAAGGTTCGAGGTTATTATCTTTATTTTGTCAGGAGTGACGATGAGAGCTGATCCCTCAAATATACCGCTTTCTGCTCCGGTTAGATAGAAGAACGTCTTGTCGATTGAGCCCTCTCCTCCATTCAGGATAAGAATAGTGTCTGTTTCGCGAGCGTAGTCAAAAATAGGTTTGTAATTCATTATACTGTATCTGGATGCAAAATATAATTATTTGCCGTTGGATGACTAGACACTGAGATGAGAATTACAGAGATTTTCCACAGCATTCAGGGAGAGGGGGTTTACATGGGCATTCCGATGCTTTTTGTTCGGACCAACAGATGTAACTTGAGATGCAGATGGTGTGATTCAAAATACACGTTCTCCGGCGGTTATGAAATGCCTCTTGAAGAGATAGTGGAAACTGTCAGAAAAACAGGCGAGGAGTGGGTATGTTTTACAGGAGGTGAACCTCTGATACAGAAGGAAGCACTTGATTTTGTTGCATCTGTGGTAGAACTTGGGAAGAAGGTCCTGATCGAGACAAGTGGTTCCATCAATGTTGGAAAATACGTCTTTTCTGATTCTATCAGCATTGACATGGACGTAAAGACGCCATCTTCGCATGAGGAGAATTCCTTCCTGCCTGAGAATCTGAAATATCTTCGTGAAAATGATTACCTTAAATTTGTAATTTCGGATGCCGCTGATTACGATTTCTCTAGAATCTTCCTGGAGAGGATAGCCAGCAGGATAAACGCTGTATTCCAGCCCGCTTGGGGTTCAGACGCGAAATTCCTTGTCGAGTCCGTGATAAGGGACCAACTCAGGGTCAGAGTCCTTCCGCAATTTCATAAGTATGTATGGGGAGAAATCCCGGGAGTGTAGGTCTGTATGGAAAACGATTTGGTTCTATCTGGCAGGTTCTATTACAAAGGAAAATTCCAGGAACTGATGGTGGGGATACGATCCGGCGCAGTTACTGAGATAGGGAAAGCGATCACTGGCGGTAGGGTCATGAAAATAGAGGGTGGTATTTTGCCGGCATCCACAGATACCCATGTCCATTTTCGTGATCCAGGGGAGACGGACAAGGAGGATTTCCAGAGTGGATCAATGAGCGCTGTTTATGGAGGTACGACTACTGTTATGGATATGCCAAACAACATTGTTCCCATAACTGACTACGAACGTTTTGAGAATAAACTGTCCGCAATACGTGGACGAAGTTATTGTGACTACGGCCTTTATTCCATGTACAATGGAAATAATGCTGAAGTTTTATCGCCTAGAAGCAATGGAGTAAAAATATATCTTGGCGGTAGCACAAATACTGGCGGCGTTACTGTAAGGGAGCAGGATATTCCGATCCTTAATGCCATGGAAGTTCCAGTAGTATTCCACGCAGAAGATCAGCAATGCCTCAAGGAGAACAGCCGTGAAGCAAGGAATCTGAGGGAGCATAACCTTTCCAGGCCAGTTATATGTGAATCGAAGGCCATAGGAAAAGCTCTTGAGTTTGACCTGAAACATAGGGTAATAACGCATCTGACGGATTACAGCGCTGTGGTGGGTAATTCAGGCAACAAGGCCATATATGAGGTCACTCCTCACCATCTCCTTCTGAACGATGATCTTAACCTGGGATCATATGGGAAAGTCAATCCACCACTCAGGTCTAAGGAAATACAGAGCAATCTGCTGGCGCACTATCTGTCAGGGGACATACCCATAGTTTCCACAGATCATGCCCCACACACAGAAGGAGAAAAGGAGGATTTTCAGTATGCCAAGTCAGGCATAATCGGTGTAGAGACAAGGGTTCCATTGCTGCTTGGACTCGTTTCCAAGCACATACTCGATCTTGACATCCTCTACCGTACCGCTATATTAAACCCGGCCAGGCTTTTCGGGATCAAGAAAGGCATGCTTGAAGTCGGGTACAGGGCTGATTTCATCTCTTTTAGGACAAGTAACTTAAAGCGCATTAACCCCGACCGCCTGCATTCCAAGTATCCACTTTCGCCATTCGGAGGATTCGAAGCTGTATTTCCGGACTTTGTAATGATGGGGGGAAACGTCATATTGGAACGGGGGGAGATTATTGATGATAAGCTTGGTTCCTTCCAGGAGAAAAGTGTAGGATAAATTTTTAATTAATCTGTGCATCATAATACATTGAACCTCTCAAAGAAGGATGCGGAGCGCATAGCGAGGGAAAGGATCTCGGGTCTTGTCTTCATGGCCAGATCGCATCATGAGATGTCCACAAGATACCTTTCAATAGCCGAGAACATAGCGAAGCGGATGGACATTACGCTGCCAAAGGATATAAAGAGGGCTTACTGCAAATCGTGCAAACACCCGTACGATGGTAGCAGCAGGATCAGGGTCAAAGGGGGTTTAGTTACAGTAAAATGCGCTTACTGTGAAGACGTACGAAGAATTCCCTATAAGTTAAGCTGAACGCGTTCATTGTTATGAATTTCTGCTGAGCCAGGCTGATAAGTGGCACACTATAAACCGTTCATGCCTGAATCAGATATAAAGAGGAAACCAGAAATTTACGCGTAAACTGATAGGCTGGTTGATATCGCAGTCTCAAAATTTAAGTAAGAAAGGTTTGGTCAAAAATCCAGAAAATCAGTCGGCAACCGTTTCTATATGGAACATTATCTTGAAACCCTCGAGTGTAGCCTGAATCTTGTCCGCAAACCAGATGGAATCATCGGTTGAGGCACTGCTTCCCCACTCGTAAACCATATCGTGTTCCCCTATTACCGGCTTGAATCCGAGTGACCTGAGTCTGTTTATTATTTCGCTGGGTTTGGCCCCTTCACTGAAGAACGTGACGTCAAGGTATGTTTTCATCGAATTCCAGTCATAATTGGAGGTTTGTATATATGTTTTTCTTATCTACGTTACCATTCCTCTTCGGGGTTTGCCGAATAATCATGGTGAAAAATTCCGGTCTTTGAGTATTTGGAGGGGGATCGACATGGATACCACATAGTTCGGTTCGTCCACAATTTCGCTTATGCTGAGGTTTCCGCAAACGCTGCACAGTACATACGCCTCCTCCCCCGTCAGACCAAAATGGCTGAGTTCATCTATCATGTTAAGCAGTGCCAGCCTTGAGGCGTCCTTAAGATCTCCCGAAATCCCCATTGTTACACTAAAGTCTCCACTCGAAGATACTTTTGAATAAGCTCTTGGGTAATTAATGGAATGACCTTTGATAAGGTGAATTCCTAAAACAACCTCAGCCGAAGTCTCAATCGCCGTACCGCATACCTCTCCATCTCCCTGGGATGCATGGGGATCCGAAACAGATAGAAGAGCACCTTCAACGTTTACCGGAAGATAAATTCTTGATCCCACGCCGAGTAGCCGGTTATCCATATTCCCGCCGAAATACTGAGGTGGGATCATGCCAAATTTACCTTCTTTCGGCGCAGTTCCAACGACTCCGAGAAAGGGGTAGATTGGAACCGAAACCCCCTCAAGGAAACCCTGAGTTTCAGTGGTGGCAAATTTATCCAACTTCCATATGACGAGCTTTTCGCTGAAATCATCCTTCAGAAGCCCCATTTCTGGGATTATGGCACTCCATCCCCATGGAGCTGTTTTAATCTCCTTGAGATCAATTTCGAGGGTATCACCGGGCATCGCACCATTGACATAAATTGGTCCCACTGCACCATCGTATCTTGAAGAATCTATCCTCCTGAGATCGTCGGTTTTATATTCTCTCTTGATCTGCCATGTAGAAGAATCAGGAACGGATATTGAGACGGTTTCGCCACTGTCCATGTATAGAACCGGGTTGTTTGAACTATTCCAGGAAAAGTGTATATTTTTTGTGTCCTTTCCATCTATTTGTTTCATTTTCATTTCTCCTTCCCAATTTTTGATGGCCACCAGTTATACCTTTTCATTATCAGCATGATTGCAGGGACAAAAAATGGCCAGCTTATGAATGTATCAACTATGACTCCAAGCGCCAGACCCGTTCCAATTTCCTGAATTATCCCTATTCCACTAAAAGTCAGCGAGAAGAAGATTGCAAAAAGCAAAAGTCCGAGCGTAATGATTACTCCTCCGTTTTCAACGATGCTAGTACGGATAGCGTCCTCGTTGCTCATTCCCTTTATCACTGCTTCTCGTGCCCTGGTTATCATGAATATGTCATAATCCAGACCAACCGCAAGAAGTGTTATGAAACTGAAAAGGGGGAGAAATATAAGGATCGGAAGTTGGAGGATATTGAAGTAGATAATATAAGTGACAGCGAGAGACACAAGAACGGATGCCATAACCATTATTATGAGGCGAACAGGTGTCAGCAAAGAACTCAGCTGTATCATAAGCACAACAAAAACTGCAAGTGCCAGAATGGGTACAATCTTTGAAAAGGTTTGCGCGGTATAACTGTAAGCATCATTTAATCCCTGGGTGAGTCCACCTATTTCATATGTGTAATCGTGGGACCCTGGCGCCTTATTTATCACTCCCGGAAGGTTGTTGACCGCGGTGGAGGAGTATGAATTCCAAGCTACCTGGGATAGCTGAAAAGTTATCATTGCATAGCTTTTATTCTGCCCTATGGAGTCATTAATGTACTGGTAGTAGAGCGAGGAGTCTTCAGGCGTGTACGAGGCAAGTTCGGATGTGTTTACATAATATCCGAACGGATATGTTGGACCATAGACCTGGCTAATTGCACTATCATCTATCAAGGCAGATTCCACTGATGTGACCTGGTTCATTTCAGTTGTATTGTACGCTCCGTTTACTATAAGTGGTGAGGTGAAGTTGAGGATAACATATCCTCTGTCAAAGAAGTCTCCGTGGAAGGAATCATTAACCTGTTGAAGTGCCTGTATACCACTGCTGCTGGGTACAAGGCTGAATACGTCCATGCTGCTTGGTGTTGTTGCATACACGTAAAGTCCAAATAGTGCAAAAAGGACAAAAATTACTGCTACCTTCCTTCTGTTCCTTATTACCCCGCCGGCAATTTTTGTCATTGAGTGCTCAAATGGAAATTTCCTGTTGGCTACTATCTTTGATGGCCAGAACAGTTTCTTACCGAAAGTGGCAATCATTGCAATAAGAAGTGTGTTGGCCAGCATTATGGACACGGTAACTCCTATTGCATTAGTCAGTCCAGAATCGCTGAATATTGGAACGTCCGCGATCCACAATACTATGTAAGACATTGCGACAGTCAATCCGGAAGTAAAAACTGCATGGCCAGCCCACTGTGCTGATTCAGGTATTGGATCTGGGCTATTCTTGCGGAGTTCCTGTCTGTATCTTGACATGATATAAACTATATAGTCGCTTGTTAGCCCAAGGATCAGTATGAGGAGAAGTGTTGGTGTTATGAAGGAAACGGTTGAATGCAGAACATATTTGTAAATTAAGCCATTGATACCCATGGATATTACAGCAGAAAAGCCAAAGATAAGAAGAGGAATGAAAGCTGCTATGGGGGATCTGAAGAAAAGTCCTATAATTATGACAGATAGGATAATGCCTATTATCAAGGCCTTTGCCATTCCATCCAGGGATTCTCCAGCAAGTTGATTGTCTAGTGCTGAGGAACCAGCCACGAGGTACACGCTATTGGGTATGGTGCTGGTATAGGTTGAGGTAATGTTGTCTATGGAGCTGATAAGGGAGGCGGACGTGTTCTGGTCAAAGGAAGCTATGATTATCGTTGTGCTGTTATCGTATCCTACAAACTGATGAAATACAAAGTAGCTTGGAACTATTGGGTATGTTGAAAAATCACCGTCAGCCAACTCCTGCTGGATTGCCACGGTTGAATTGGTTGTATAAAGGTATTTTATAAAATCACTAATTGTGGCAGTGTTAACGGAAATAAGTGGGTTATGTGCAAACAGACTCTCGGTAGCGTTTACCAAAAAAGATGAGCTTAGGGTCTCTATGGTTGTATTCGATGGTTTCAGCCCCTGATTCAAGACGTCAAGAGTAAAATTGCGGATGCTCATGTTAAGGCCTGATTCTATAAGGTTGGCC
>Ga0078972_1017818_pt1 | contig 10067 bp, 14 predicted proteins | sample YelNatPaOPGAMG01_FD_67568 | JGI IMG/M metagenome (GOLD analysis project Ga0078972, IMG submission 67568) | Hot spring thermophilic microbial communities from Obsidian Pool, Yellowstone National Park, USA - OP-RAMG-01 (SPADES assembly) (version 2) | ecosystem: Environmental > Aquatic > Thermal...
CGCCGCCAACAGCGAGGCTGGCCTCATCTTCTCGGCGCACAACCTCTTGAAGGTCTTCCACCACAACCCGTCGGTCGTCTTCTCCCCGAGCTGACACGCTCCTCGCCCGATGCGTGGGCAGAGCCACGGCATCTCGCAGGCGAGGACGGTGAGTAGCTCCCGTCTCCCGCCGTGTCGACCCCTTCAGCGTGTCGGCCGCCGGCACCAAAGGGCCCTCGGCGCCGAGTACCTACCTCTGCATGACTATGCGGTGCACGGGGAGATTTGGGGACAGCCTGCCAGCAGACCATAATGCTCTCCCAGCTTTGCCACGACGTCCTGGGCGTGCCACCCGCCGCCCTCTTCCCCGCGTGGGCCTCAAGCGTGCGCAACGCGCTCGACGAGGCCGGGGTCGCCCCGCCGACCCGGGAGCTTCCGGGCACGGATCTCGCCGGCGCTCGCTGGGCCGAGGGTGAGGAGATCGACTGGGTGCTGCTCATCTGGTCGGTCTCCCCAAAAGACGAGGCGGTGGTCGTCCTGCCCGTCTCTCCGACCCAGCTCGTGCCGTTCAGCCTCCACTGGAGCCCCCGTCTCGCGCAGACGACGGCCGTCGCCCGCTTCGTCCGCACCGCGCTGTCCAGTGTCCCGCCGCCGGGCTGGCACACCCAAGCCGGACACTTCCGCCATGAGATGGTTCGCCCCACCCCTTAGCGGCGCCGGCCCCCTCCTTGGAGCACCCTCCCTCGGCACCGCCAATCGGGGGGATGATCCGGCGGCTGCGGCCTCTGCCCGAGCTGGCGGACTCGACTCCGGAGAAACTGCCTATACTTCTGCCTATGGAAGAGCTTCCCCTGGCGGATGCCCGCAACCGGCTCTCCGAGCTGGTCACCGACGTCGAGAAGACCCACGCTCGGGTCACGATCACCAAGCACGGCCATCCGGCAGCTGTGCTCATCTCACCTGAGGATCTCGCAGCGATGGAGGAGACCCTCGACATCCTCTCCGACCCTCAGGCGCTCAACGCCATCCGGGAAGCGGAGGCCCAGCTCGGGCGCGGCGACTTTACGACCGGCGAGGAGATGGCCCACTTGATGGAAGAACGCCAACGCCGTGAGTCCGGCGCCGCGTGAGCCGCGGGTACGAGCTACGACTCTCAGGATCCGCCCGGCGTGCCCTCGAGCAAGAGCTGCCTCTCCCTGTTGCCCTTGCGGTCTGGGAGTTCTGCAGCGGCCCGCTTCGTGAGGATCCGAGTCGTGTGGGCAAGCCGCTCGGGCGCGAGCTGGCCGGCTACTTCTCGGCGCGTCGCGGCGCCTACCGGGTCATCTATCGGCTCGTTGACGAGGATGCCGTCATTCATGTCGTGAGGATCGAGCACCGAGCCGACGTGTACCGGCGCCGCTGATCTCGGCTGACAACTGGAAGCCGTCCGCTTCGCGCTTGAAGGGTCCAGAAACTGCTCGCCACCGCCTTGACCAGCCAGGATGGAATCGGCGAGGCTGCTCGCCGTGGTGCTCTCCTTCCTCTACCGCCTGGTCCATCGCGCCTTCGGACTCCTTGGGTTGGCGAGGAGGGACACCGTCGCCAAGGACGCCGAGATCCTCGTGCTGGGCCACCAGGTGGCAGTCCTCCGACGCCAAGTCGGCCGAGCCCGCTTCACCTGGTCGGACCGGGCACTGATCGCCCTGCTCGCAGGTCTCATCCCACGAGAGAGGTGGACGCCATTCCTCGTCACGCCGAAAACGATCCTCGACTGGCATCACCGTCTCGTGGCTCGACGCTGGACCTATCCCCACCGGCGACCCGGGCGACCATCACTTGAACGAGACACCGTCGAGCTCATCGTGCGCTTCGCCCAGGAGAACCCCCGGTGGGGATAGCTACGCATCGTCGGAGAACTGCGGAAGCTCGGCATCACCGTGTCCAAGGCAAGCGTCGCCACCGTGCTCGGCAGACACGGGCTGCCCCCAAGCACCACGGCGTGAGGGACCGACCTGGGCTCCTGTCTGCTCAGGCCAAGGGGACCTTGGCGACCGACTTCTTCGGTGTCGACTCGGTCACGCTGCGGCGCTACTACGTCTTGTTCGTCATCGAAGTAGACGGCCGCGTCGTTCACCTGCTCGGAGTGACGGCCAACCCGGCCATGGCCTGGATCGTCCAGGTGGCGCGCAACTTGACCTCGGATCTCGAAGATGCCGGACGAAGGTTCCGCTTCCTCATCCGCGACCGGGACACGAAGTTCACAGCGTCGTTCGACGAGGTGTTCAGGGCCAGCGGGATCGAGGCAATCCGCACTCCGGTGCGATCACCCAAGGCCAACGCGTTCGCCGAACGCTGGGTGAGGACAGTGCGGGAAGAGTGTCTCGACCACCTGCTCATCTACTCGAGATGTCACCTCGAAACGGTGCTCGGCACCTGCGTCCGCCACTACAACGAGTCCCGCCCGCACCGCGGACGCCAACTTGCACCCCGCAGCCCCGCCGTAACCCACCACACACCGGCGAGATCTGCCGGCGCGACATACTCGGCGGCATCATCCACGAATACGACCGGGCTGCCTGAAGGTCACCAGCCAGTCCCCGGCTAGCGCCTTCAACGTGTTGGAAGTCGATGACGATCCACAGCTTGGACGATGCGCCGCCAGCCTCCATCATGTCCTGCTCGACGTGACCTGCAAAGCGCTCGTTGCCATGGGCTCGGCTTCTCCGACGGGATCTCGGTCCCGGCAAAGCTCCCACGCACCTTCGGCATCGAGTTCTTGGACCCTTCACGATGTCGTCGACAGGGCGGCCGGCAGCAGCAGCAGCCAGGACCTCGATGCTGACCGGCTCTCCGTCGGCGAGGAGCCGGAGGAGTGGACGGTAAAGCCCGCCCATGGAGTCGAAGCTGGTCGTCTGGCGCAACCCGGCCGTGAGCTCGTCGATCTCCATGCCGTCCCTCCAAAGTCCGATTGTCTACGTCCGATTGTCTACGTCTCATGCTAGCATTCGCATACACAGATATGTGAGGGAGGACGGCATGGCCTACGACTTGGCGATCATCGGTTCTGGGGGTGCGGGGTTCGCGGCCGCCATCGCGGCGACGACCAGGGGTCACTCGGTGGTGATGGTCGAGCGGTCCACCATGGGAGGGACCTGTGTCAACGTGGGCTGCATCCCCTCCAAGGCGCTGCTGGCCGCAGTCGAAGGCCGCCATGTCGCAGCCGGACAGGCCTTCCCCGGGATCACCACGTTCGCCGGTCCTGTCGACATGGCCTCGTTGGTCGCCGGCAAGGTCGAGTTGGTCGACATGCTGCGGAAGGAGAAGTACGAGGACCTGGCCACCGAGTACGGCTGGGAGGTGCGCCGGGGTGAGGCCCGCTTCGTGGAGGGCCCCGCCTTGGAGGTGGACGGAGAGCGGATCGAGGCGGCCCACTACCTGGTGGCAACCGGGGCCTCCCCGTGGGTTCCCCCCGTCCCCGGCCTGGACACGACTGGCTACCTGACCTCGACCACCGCCCTCGAGCTCGATCACCTGCCCGAGTCGATGATCGTGGTGGGGGGCAACTACGTGGGGTTGGAGCTTGGTCAGCTGTTCGCCCGCCTGGGTAGCGACGTCACACTCGTCGAAGCCCTCCCCCGCCTGGCGGCCGCCGAGGAGCCCGAGATCTCCGAGGTGATCGAAGGCGTGCTCGCCGACGAGGGGGTGGAGGTGTGGACATCGGCGTCGCTGGCCAAGGTGTCTCGGGATGGGGAGAAGATCGTGGCGACGGTGGCGGACGGCAGGGAGGTTCGTGCCGAGGCCATCTTGATGGCCACCGGGCGCCGGGCCAATACCACCGGGCTCAGTCTGGATGTGGTGGGTGTCGAGGTCGGCCCGACCGGGTCCGTGGTGGTGGACGACCAGCTGCGAACGGCCAACCCCAGGATCTGGGCCGCCGGGGACGTCACCGGAGCACCCCAGTTCGTCTACGTGGCCGGATCACACGGCACCATGGTGGTGGAGAACGCCTTCGAGGATGCAGGGCGGCGGGTGGACTACTCGCACCTGCCCCGGGTGACCTTCACCACCCCCAACATCGCCGCGGTCGGCCTCACCGACGCCGAGGTGGGACCGGCCGGACTGTCGTGCACGTGCCGGGTCCTGCCGCTCGCCTACGTTCCTCGGGCCATCGTCAACCGCGACACCCGCGGCGTGGTCAAGATCGTCGCCGAGGTCGGCACTGGTCGGGTGGTCGGGATCCACATGATCGGGGCCAACGCCGGCGACGCCATCCTGGCCGCCACCTACGCCTTGGAGGCCAACATGACCGTCGACCAACTGGCCCACACCTGGGCGCCGTATCTGACCATGGCCGAGGGCATCAAGCTCGCCGCCCAATCGTTCACGACCGACGTCGCCAAGCTGTCATGCTGCGCAACATGAGTACCTCGCTCACCTCGCGTCGCCGGCCACCAGCCCCGCCGCTTCCTGCCGACCCGGCAGGGCGGGAGCTGATGGCCAAGTTCTACCGGGCACTCGGCGATCCCACCCGACTTGACCTGCTCGAGTTCTGTGCCGACGACGAGCGGACCGGCAACGAGTGCGTCGAACGGGCCGGGCTCTCCCAAGGGCGAGTCTCGGCCCACCTGGCCTGCCTGGTCTCGTGCGGGCTGGTCTCGGTGCGCCGCCAGGGCCGCTTCGCCTACTACCAGGTCACCGATCCCCGGGTGGCGGAGCTGGTCGGGATCGGCCAGGGGGTCGTCGCCGACCACGCCGCATCGATCGCCGCGTGCATCAGGGTCACCTCGCCGAGCTGAGAGTGTCGGAAGTGGCCGGCGGGCAGCCGGGGGACGACGATCGTCCCCCTGGTCCAGATGCAGCACCAAGCTCCCTCGACCGAGTGGACAGCCCGCCGAGCTGGCGAACCGCTGCCGAAGCGCTCGCTGTGTGCCTGCACCGCCCGAACGGTCGACGCATCGCACTGATCGCCGCGGTCGTCGGGACGCTGTTGGTGGGCACCAATCAAGGTGGCGTACTCGCCTCGGGACACGTCAGCTGGGTGGTCTGGGCCCGCGTCGCCCTCGACTACGTGATCCCCGCGTGCGTCTCGACGATGGGTGTCCTCGCCGGGACTCGCCGGGGGACCCGAACCGAATGACTGACAACTGCAACGAGCATAGTCCTGCCAGCCACAGGTACAGGGATCCCCGAGGTGCGGTCGGCTACCCCGGTCAGATGCCACTCGGCGTATCGACCCCTCCGACCCGGTTGACACACCGACAAACAGCCACGGGTCGCTCTGGATGGCTGCCAGTGCGGCCAGATTGCCGCTCCGTGGTGTCGTCACGCCTATCACGGGTTGCTTGGGCGCGGGCGGGCCCAACCCGGTCGAACTGCCGCACCCATGACGATACGTAGTGCAGGCTTCGCCCGCCTGGGTAGTGCAGCTCCAAGGTAAGGCTGGCCCGGCACCCTGGATGGCCACCGACTCGACGGTCACCGTGGTGTAGAGCGCTTCGGGATTCGTTCCCGACGCCAAGTCCCGGGTGAACCCTTGTTGGTCACGGCAGGGTGTCGCCCGTGGCCCTCGTGTGCCCGCTTGGTTGTCCGGTGGTCACGGGGTGCCCGGTGAGTCGTCCCGCGGCGGCGAGCAACTGGGGCATGGTGCTGACCGGGACGGTGTTTTGGTAGCGGATGCGCCCGTCGGGACCGATGAGAGCGTAGACGTCGGGAGTGCCGCTCGGGTCGTAGGCCACGCTGAGGGCCGCCGAGGCCATGCCCCAGGTCCAGCCTGGACGGGTGACACTCGTACCTGCCGCCGCCTGCCCGAAGCTCAACAGTTGTGCGACGCCTTGCTTTCCGGAGAAGAAGTTTCCATAGAGTCCCAGGGTGAGCACCTGGACGCCGTCACTACTGAATGCCATGAAAAGGGGGCCTCCCCCGGTGGGAACGTTGGGTTCTCACCGGAACCAACCACGCGAAGGAGGCCCCGCACACCATGTTGCACGGCGAGTTCCACCGACGAGCACGCCAGGACGGCCGAGCGGCACTCGACATAGGCGAGCATGACCCGGTGGATCTCGGGGGCGCTGATTGCGCCGAGACGCTCGGCGAGACTGGCCTTGGGCAGGACCCGCCGCGGCGGGTCAGCGACGACAGCGAGCTCGTAGAGAACCTGTCGGACCCCGAAGGTCCTTCGATGCCAGGACTTGGCGGTTGCTTTGGACGCAGATGGGCAGGCTGCGAGCGCAGCGAGGAAGGTCTCGATGTCCGTATCGGTCAGCTCCCGGAGCCGGTGCCCGCTGTGGGCCATCACGGTGCAGAGCGTCTCGTCGATGACGTCACGCGCCCACTTGGGGCTCCATTCCAGCTGGGAAGCGATGCCGTGGGCGGCGGCGAGGTCGTCGGGCCAGAGCCCGGCCACGGTCTGGCGCAGTCCGAAGAGGTGCTTGGCGGCCAGGAGATCCATGTCGATCCGCACCCGGCCGGTGAAGACCGCCCAGACGATGAAGAGCCACGCCCGGTCGCGGCGGAGATCGGCCAGGCGTGTGGTGACCGGCCGGCTCATCCAGACGTCGAGATCGGGATGAGTGGCCAAGAACGCTCGGGTGGCTCTCAGCCGGTCCCGCAGGCCTCGATCCCCGGTGCATGCCTGGCTGAACACGGCGTAGTCATCGAGGAGGCGATGGTCGCCATCGGTGCCGCGTCGGGCAACCGTCGCGGTCATCGCCCGATCACCGCCCGGGCAGCGGCGTACTCGGTGGCCACGTGCTCGATCGACAGGTGTACGTAGCCGGCGGTCGTCTCGGGGCTGGCATGGCCCATCAGCTCTCGCAGCACCAACAAGTCGATGCCCGCAGCCGCCAGCTCGGTGCCGTAGGTGTGCCGCAGCCGGTGAGGCCGCACCCGGGTGGCACCGGAGGTGGCCCGGTGGTAGCGGAAGATGCTGCGCATCCCCGCCTCGGTCATGGCCCGCCCGGCGGTCGGACCGGTCAGGACGACGAAGCACTCCGGTGTCGACAGGCCCGGTGGACGCTCACTGCGCAGGTAGGCGGCCAGCTCGGCGAAGAACGCACCTTCCACCGGCACGGTGCGTTCTCGACCACCCTTGCCGACCAGGCGCACCCGCCGTCGTCCTTGGTCCACGTCCACGAGGCGCAGCGAGCGCACCTCGGCTGCTCGCAGACCGCCGAGCAGCATCAACAACACCATCGCCCGGTCCCGATGCGAACCGAGGTCGGCCAAGAACGCCATCACGTCCGCCGGATCGATCGACTCGGGCAGCCGTCGCTCCTGGCGGACAAGACGGCCACCGCCTCGGACCCGCCCCGGCCCGAGATGTCCGAGCATCCCGCGGGCCTTCGGGCGCAGACCCTGGCCTCGATGCGGAGCAGGCACCGGGTTGTCGTCCCGGTCGCCCGACATCGCCAGGTACTCGAACAACGCTCGCACCGCGGCCACCCGACGGTTCACCGACGCCGGCGCCGACCCTCGTCCGCCCTTGATCGACACGACCTTGTCCCGTCCAGGGCGACGCACCGACTGCCAGTCCACCCAGTCGAAGACGTCGGTCGGGACCACCGCCTCGAGGGGCAGTTTCCGGGCCTCCCGGCATGAATGTGGGTCGATCTAGGGATCCAGTTCTGGCACACGCTCGTGCGGAAGGACGTGGTTGATCGGACCGAGGGTGAGCATGATGAGGCCGAGGGCAGCATTCGCGCTATGGAAACCGTAGGCCCGGTTGACGATGAGGCGCACTCGGCGGTTGAGCCCCTCATGCTGGCCGTTGTTGATCTTCAAGCGAACCGCAGCAAGGATGCCCTCCTTGCGCTTGCGGATCGTCTTCGCGACGGTGACGAAGGCCTTGATGCCGCTGCGCGAGGCCTTCGAGCAGAAGCGGTCGAGCAGCACGGCGACGTCCTGCTCGGAGAGGTCACCGGCGAAGATGGCCCGGAGGGCCTCCTTCAGGGCATACGCCCGCCAGAGCGCACCTCCTTGGCGCTTCAGCTTGCGCAGCGTGGCTGCCTGGTCGTCGTTCAAGTCCGTGGGGTTCTTGAGAAGGGCCCAACGGGCCCCCTTGAAGCGCTTGGCGGCCGTCTTGTCTGGCAGCGTGCGCATCTCCTGCCAGGTCGCCCGGCGCACCTTGTCAAGGGCGTCGGTGGCGAGCTTGACCACATGGAACGGGTCGTAGCAGATGATCGCCTTGGTGGCATGGCCGTCGGCGCGTGCCGACTTCTCGTACGCGGGCCCCATGTCCATCGACATGGCCGTGATCGCCGCCGAGGCATCGGCTCCGAGCTCGTCGAAGAAGCCGTCGAGGGTGGCGGCATCCTTCCCCTCTGCTCCCCAGACGAAGCGGCCGGTCTCGTGGTTGGAGACGAGGGTGAGATAGGAGTGGCCCTTGCGCCAGGAGACCTCGTCGACGCCGACGACGAAGAGCTGCTCGAGGCGACGCGGATCGAGCTCTGTTGCCATCACCCGCTCGATGATGCGACCGACCGAGTCCCAGTCGATGCGCATGAGCCGGCACAGCGCCGTCTTGTCCATGCCCGTCGCCAGCCACCCGACGAGGTTCTCGAAGTCCCTCGTGAAGCGTGCGCCCACCCGGGCGAAGGGAACCCCCTCGGTGTGCACCCCATGGGCCGGGCAGAAGAGCCGCCGCAGGCTGGAGCGGACCTCGAGGCGGTGCCGTCCGAGATCGAGATGGCGCCAGCTCGAGGGGACCTGGCGGGTGTCGTAGCGGGATCTCGTCGTGAAGCCGCACTTCGGACAGGCGAGATGGCGACGGCGAAGCTTCACGGTCACGACGACCCGAAGCTCCTCGAAGCTGACCTCGCTGACCGTGACCCCGGGCAGGTCCAGAAGGCGCTTGAATGCAGTGGTGACTCGCACGGGTTCGGTCTCCCTGGCTCGGTTGGCTTCGCAACCCCGAACATAGAGGCTCCCGTGCGGGTCACCCAGATGCTGGCGAGCCCCTCCGACGTCGGCTGCATCGCCGATCGAGAGAGGGGTACCCCCGGCGCGGCACCGCTGGCATCTGCGCACCGACGCTTTACCGGACCTGACAATGCCAGGCTGAGCCCTCAGCCTGCCTGGATGCCCAAGAGCAGCCGGCGGTCGGGGTCAAGGTCGCCGGAGGCGCCCCGCAGGGGCCGGAGCGAAGCGCAGGACCTTGAGGCCGACGTAGAGCCGGCTGCTACCCCACAGGTAGTGGCAACGCTTCCGTCGCGAATGCCGCGACGGGCGCCGACGAGACGGGTACGGATCAGCCGGTACCTCGCCTTGACTGATCACCCAGGCCTTGCCTGGCAAAGGTGCGGGTCAGACCCATCCCGGGACCCACACGAATGCCGGAAGACCCCAGTTTCCTCTCGATGAGGAACCTGGCGAAGTTGACCAGGTCATAGGCGTACGCGCGGACCGTCGCCGGTGAGAACGCCCGTGCGTCGAGATGGGCGAGGAACCCGTTCGCCTTCTCCAGACCCGACCAGCTGCCTGACAGACGGTGGGTCTCCCCAGCCCTCGCCACAGCAACGACCTCACCTCGAACGGCCACGGCACGCCTCCCTCCAGGGTCATGCTCAGCTCCAGGATGCAACTCGGGAGCCCCCGGCTGGTGGACCCTCAGGCGGCCTGGCTCCGTAGTGCCCGCTCTAGCCGGTTAACCGATATCGGATTCGAGGTCTTGAGGTGGATCCAGTGCTCGGCCGGATAGTCGTAGAAGCGGAGGAGCACCTCGAGGTCGTCGCGCAGCTTGTCGGCGGCCTTCGGCCACTTGGGCCGGAACTCGGCGTCGAAAGCCTTCGCCGCGTCATGGGCGTGCTCGCGATCCTCGGCCTCGCGCACCTCGGTCAGCATCTTCTTTGCGAGTGGCTGGATCGACTTCGGCAGGGCGTCGAGGATATTGGCACACTTGTGCACCCAGCACCTCTGTTCCTTCGTCTCAGGAAAGACGTCGCGTAGCGCCGCCCAGAACCCGAGCGCACCGTCGCCGACCGCGACGACGGGTGCGCGCATGGCGCGGTGGCGCAGGTCACGACCAGCGCCGCCCAGGAGTCGGTCGACTCCCGGTAGCCGTCCGCGATCGCGACGAGCTCCTTGCTTCCGTCGAGGCGAACACCGACGACGAC
>Ga0078972_1017819_pt1 | contig 10066 bp, 12 predicted proteins | sample YelNatPaOPGAMG01_FD_67568 | JGI IMG/M metagenome (GOLD analysis project Ga0078972, IMG submission 67568) | Hot spring thermophilic microbial communities from Obsidian Pool, Yellowstone National Park, USA - OP-RAMG-01 (SPADES assembly) (version 2) | ecosystem: Environmental > Aquatic > Thermal...
GGACGCCTCCGGGGCCATCACGACCGGGGATGTGGCTGAAATACTTGAAAGCAAGTATCACGTCATGCAACTCTTCGCCGACTCACACGCAGACGAACTGGCGGACCTGGTAGCCGATGCCATTGCCGGACAGCTTGAATCGTCCAGGTCGGGAATGATCCCAAGGATACCGGAGATCGACGTCCAGAAACTCGACGCGGCCTTTCGGGACTTTCTCGACACGAACGAGATCCAGCGCCTTATGCCGGTCCGGATCGCCGCGGCCGACGAGGGCGTGAGCCACCGGTTCAAGAATGCCAAGAATCGTACCATCGGGGCTTCGGACGTGGTGAAGCGGGGCGGTGGACAGGGTTTGAGCCTCGTTGCCAATAAGCCTCGCGGTCCCCGTCCGGCCTTCATCGACACCGGGCTCTATCAGGCGTCCTTTCGCTCGTGGATCACGCCGTAATGGGCATCGCCAACGAGGTCTCGTCCGACCAGTTCAACGCGCTATTAAAGGCCGGACTCCAGCAACTCTCCCGGAATCAGGCGGTCACGTTTCAGAAGTACGTCAAAACCGTGCTTTCGCAGGACGGGTTCGTGTTCTGGGTGGCTTCGGGCCCTTCCCAGCAGTTTGTCGGATCGCTCCATGTCGCCTCCGACCGGGTACAGGAAGAAGACCAGACCATCGGGATCAACTCGTTCATCTTCACGTCCGAGTCGGAGATCACCGAGCTTAACGCCGTCAATCCGACGACAATGTGGGTCGGGACGTGGACCCTCTCGGGAGATGTGACGCTCCAGATCGCCTTCTCGAAGCGGGGTCCGTACTACCAGGCGGCGGACATCTGGCACTACTCGGGGTTTGCGGTCTACCCGGCACTTTCGACCCAGCTAATCAACTCGTTCTCAGATCTTCCGGTCGAGCCGATCGTGTCGAACAGCCTTCCGATCTGGCTGGCCCTTGAATCCCTGGGGATCTCGACCGTTCCGGCTTATCCGTCGTTTCTGGTGGCCGAAAACATCGCGCCGCCCTACGTCTCGGTTCATATCCCTCCGGAGGCGACGGAGGCGATTCAGGCCTTCCCGCTCTTCCAGTGGCCGGGAACGCCGGATCCGCCAACGAACCTCCAGGCCATGACCTCGCAACAGCTCGTCCGGGACCGGATTCGCCTGACCTTCTACGGGCTCACGAATCAACAGATCATTCAATACATGGCCGGGATCATGGACTATTCGACCGATACGGACGCTTTCGGGTTCATGTCGAACCCGGTTCCGAAAGATGACAAGCGGCCTCAGACAGAGATCCGGGCGATTGCCATGAAAAAAACAATGGAATTTGACGTTTCATACTACCAGACGACCGCCGATGCACTTGCAAGGCGGCTCATCCTGTCCGTTCTCGAACCGACCATCACCGCTTTATAACAGGGAGACATCATGGCGAATAGCAACGGCGCTGGCCCGACACCCGGAGGCGCACAGGCTTCTTACGGCCTGACCGCCGCAACGGTCGTCAAGAACGGGCGAGGGGTGCTCTACAGGATTTCCGTTCTCGTGGCCGGATCGGCCGCAGGGACAGCCTACAACGACAACACGGTCACGTCCCCGGCAAATGCTATCGCATCGATCCCCGCAACGGTCGGTATCTATGAAGTCGTTTGGCCCTGTTCGACCGGAATTGTCATCGTTCCCGGAACAGGCCAGACCGTTTCCGTTTCGTTCGAATAACCCACCTTACAAAGGAGAATTCCATGCCTCAGACACCCTTGAATACCCCGATTGGAGCCCAGATTTCACCCGCCATCATCACCAACACCACCACTCTCATCAACTCGGGCAATCGGGCCGTGCTGGCCGGGTATGTCTGCACCAATGCGGGGAGCGCGTGGACCGTAGAATTCTATAACGGGAACCCGGCCTCCGGAGGTCTTTCTCTCGGTCCGGCCATCACGTTGGCTGTCGGGTCATTTTCCGCTCTCCAGCTTGCCGCCCCCGGTGGTCTCTATGCCGTGACATCCGGAACGACCGCAGGATCCGTCCAGATCGCCTACTACTAAGAGAGGGATTGACCCATGCCTAACGTCATCACGCCTAGCATCGTCAACCTGTCGGCCTATCTGACGGTTGCCCCCACGCCTTCGGCCCTCCAGCAGTCCGGAGCTGTTATCTCACTTGGGGGGACGACCCTCACGACCGGATCCTATCAGTTTATCGAGAGCGCATCGGCCCTGACCGCGATCCTGTCCTCGGCCGGGAACTATGAAGCGCTGACCAATGCGGCCACCACCTTCTTTACCCAGGGAGCCGTTGTCGGGTTCTTCGTTCTTGAACTTGGCGTTCAGACCACGGCAGGAGGGGGTGTTGCGGCCCTTGAAACATGGATCACCGCCAATCCTGGCGTCTTCTATGCCTACCTGACCCCGGACGCCTGGGACGTCGAGGATGAAGTCAGCTATATCACGATCACGGACGGCGGGACCGGGTACACGACAGCGCCGACCGTCACGATTGCCGCCCCGACTACCGGAACGACGGCCACAGCGACCGCGACAATCAACTCCTCCGGTGTGGTCACGTCCGTCACGATCACGAATCCTGGATCCGGCTATACCACAACCCCGGCCGTAACCTTCTCAGCCCCAACCTCCGGAACGGCCGCAACGGGAACGGCAACCCTCGGGTGTGCCCTCTCGATCCTGTCCGGGAACTACTCTTCCCCAACCGGACTGACCTACTTCTTCGGAACGACCAGCCTTGCCAATATCGGATTCTATGCGGCCAACAAGAGCCTATTCATGGTGGTGCCGGCCCCGACCGCCCCGAGCACGGAGTTTACGGCGGCCGCCTTCTTCTATCAGTGGCTCGTTAACAATCCTTCGGCTGCGAATGTCCTGCCTCCGATGTCGTTCCGCTACCTCTACGGGGTCACGCCCTGGGCTCCGGCCGGCAACCAGACCAGCATCTCGACCATCCTCTCAGCCTACGCCAACCTCGTGGACACCGGGGCGGAAGGCGGGATCTCCAACTCCTGCGCGTTCAAGGGCACGACCATGGACGGCTCTCAGGCATCCTGGTGGTATGGGGTCGACTGGTTCCAGATTCAGGTCAAACAGGCTCAGGCGGCCGCCGTCATAAACGGGTCAAACAGGCAGCCCCCGCTCCTCTACGACCAGCCGGGCATCAACACGCTTCTCGGTGTTGCCAATCAGGTCGGAAAAGACGCCGTCTCCTTCGGGTGCGCCCTGTCGGTCGTCATTACGGCCACGCCATTCTACACCTACTCCCAGCAGAACCCCACGAATTACAAGGCCGGGATCTACGGCGGGTTCTTGGCGCAAGTCACAGGACAGAATGGTTTTCTCGTGATCGACTTCGTTATGGACGCGATTCAGTTCGCCTAGAAGGAGCGTAAATGGCTACTAATCCTCAGATCGCGTTGGGCACGCTGAATCGCCTCCGGACTTCTCTCGTCGTCCCGGGATTCGTGAGCCTGAATGTCACCGCCAGCTATATGTCGAAGAAGTTTATCAAGGTCTCGCTCGACGAGAATCCGTTCGCCGAAGGGATCGAAACGGCCACCGGGATCGTGGTCAGTCCGGAGCCTTACGTCATGGGGACCGTAACTATCGGCCTTCTGCGGACGACCGGGCTCGCTGCGGCGTGGCTCGCTCAGTCCAAGGCGACATCGGCCATCGGAGATATCGAGATCCACTCCGACACGTCGGCCTTCCCGGCCCTGACCATCCACAACGCCTATATCAAGACGCTCGATCCCGGACCTTATGACGGGACGAACCCGGAAACGCAGCTGATCCTGCGGGGCGTCTTCTACGTCAACAACGATCTCTGGAACCTGATCTAGCACAACACCCGGAGGGGGGGCTTGAATGCGCATCGACGACAACCTGAATCTTGTGTTCCCGATCAGGACAGAAATAAAGGAAGAGGAGAAGGACAAGAAAAAAGTCGAGGTCGAGATCCCGGTGGCCTACGCCTTCCATGCTCCGATCACACGGGAAGTCTACGAAGCCAACTACCGGATCCTCTCGCTCGCCAAGTCCGTTATATATGGAAAGGGCCTTCCGTTTGCCATGGGCACCGGTCAACTGATCGCCTCCCTTGTGCTGAAAGAGGAATGTCGAAGAGACGGGGAAGAGAGGGGAATTGCCGATCCGGACCACGCGGCCAGGGCTTTCCTCGAAGAACTCAAGCGCCTGACGATGATCGTCGGTCCGGGTGAGCGCGGCTTCAAGCCTCTCCCGGTCAATTCCGCCATCTCCTCCGGAATGATCTCGTCCGAGGAATGGGAGGAGGCCGAATCGATGCTCGTTTTTTTTACATTGACCTTCTGCCTGGTCCGGAACGCGCGGAAGCGGACGGTGATGGATTCGGCCGCATTCATCCTTGGCGGGGGGCTCGTCTCCTTGAACTGTACGGAATGGGCCGCCTCCTCAGCGACATCGACTCCGGACGCGCCTGGGATGCTCGGGCGAGTCTCCTCAGAGAAACGCTAGTTTATGCCTCCGGGACCGGGATCTCCGACCTGTTCGACATCCTGGACTTCCCATGGCGCTCCGCTTCCGAATTCCGAAACCGGCACCTCCTTGAAGCGCTGAAAGGCCGGGTTCTCTGATGGCAAAAAAGTCAATCATCGACATAGACGTCAATGACGAGAAGTTCAAGGAATTCCTGAACATCTTCAAGGAGTACCAGGAAAACCTCGACGATATGCCGGAGGCGTGGAAGAAGCTCTCCGACGCAATGGGCGGGGCTGGTGGCGTGTTCAACAAGTCGGCCACGGCCACCATGGGAGTCATTGAGCATTCGGCCGAAAAAATCGGAAAAATGGCCGAAGCCCTCCATCGGGCCACGAAGGCACAGGAACAGTTCTACCGGGCCACCACCGTCTCGGACTCCGGAATGACCCGCCTGGTCAAGTCGTCTGAGCACCTGGGCAAGAGCCTGTTCGGGATCGGGACGGCTCTTTTCAAGATCGCAACCATCGGAGCGATCGGCGGCGCGTTCGGAATGTTCGGACTCGGGGAATCGGCCTATCGGAGACAGCGGGAATCGCGGGGGCTAGGGCTCTCAACCGGTCAGATCGCCTCGTTTAAAACCCACATGGCCCCGTTCGTCGATCCGGCCGATGTGCTGAACCGGGCGGCCAACGCGAAGAACGACATCACGAAGTGGTGGGCGCTTTCCGCCATGGGGATCCCGGTCGAGAAGGCGCGGAGGGAAAATGCCGAACAGCTCTCCTTCGACCTCATCAATCATGCGCGGTCCATCTGGCGGAATGGCCCCCAGACCCTCCAGTATGCCCAGGCCCGTGGCTTGACCGAGATGGGCTTCTCCCTCGACGACCTCCGGCGACTGTCGAATACGCCAGGACTCCATAAGGCAGAGGCGGCCACCTTAAAGGATTCCGGGGTTCTCGGATTCTCGAACAAGGTTGGAGACGAATACACGAAGATGGTTGTCACGCTCCAGAAGGCCCGTGTTCAGATCGAGACAACCCTGATCGACGGCCTCGCTCCTCTGGCCAAGCCTCTCGCGGCTATGGCACAAACCCTGACGGCCGACTTCGTCCGGTTCATGAACGCGCCGGGAACGAAGAAGGCCATTGGGAATGCCGGAAACGAAATCCGCGACTTTTTCGGTTTTCTTGGCTCCAAGGATCTCCGGAACGACCTGGTCCAATTCGGAGAAGCGATCAAGGACGTTACGGGATTGATCCTGTGGGCCACGAAAAAGTATGAAAGCCTGAAACCCGACTTCAACATCAAGGACTGGATAGAAGCCGGGAAAGACCTTCTGTTCCCATTCAAAACAGACTGGTATTCTCCGGCCAAGCCTATGAGTCAAGAAGAGAAGCTTCGGAGCCTGGTTCCCGACCACTTCCGCCCGTCCACAGGAGACGTGGGGGCCCAGACCCAAGGCGAGATCCATAAGCTCATCGGACAGGCGAACCGGGGGCGCGGGACCGCTCTGGCCAATATCAACATCAAGGTCACAACCCCGGCCGGGTTCGGCGTAGAACGGCAAGCCAACGGAGCGGGGCACTAGATGGCATTGATTCCGACAAGCACGGAGCAGGCCGCCCTCCGCGACATCTACGACATCGCGTTTCAGGTCAGTCCGATCATCTTTAGCGGCGGAATCGCGTCCGCTGTCCCGGGTGGACTCCTCCCGCTCGTGGCCCTTCTCGGAACGCTAGGTCTTGTCCAGAAGGCGATCACCGGAGGTGGCGTCAACCTGAACGACTTCTCGTTTCGGTTCCGCCCGATGCCAGGATCCGACATCATCAGTCAGAGCGTCGGAACCTTCCCGTTCGCCAATCAGTCGGTGGCCGCGAACGCGACGATTCAGGAACCGCTCAACGTGAGTCTGCACATGATCGCGCCGGTCAAGGTGGCCGGGGGGTATGCGACCAAGCTCGCGCAGATCACGCTCCTCAAGACGCTTTTCGACAAGCAGAACAACGCAGGCGGGACGTATATCGTCCTGACCCCGGCCTACATCTACAAGAACTGCCTGATGTTGAAAATGACGGACATCACCTCCGGGGAGACCCGGCAGGATCAGGTGGCCTGGCAACTGGACTTCTACAGACCCCTGATCTCCCTTTCGGCGGCAAGCAACGCCATGTCGTCCTTGATGGCCAAGAGTTCGGCCGGACAACCGGTCACGACCCCCTCATGGTCCGGAGCCTCGACCGGGGCGGGAACCTCCATGCCGGGATCCGGGAGTTCGTTCAGCTTCGGGAATCAGGGCTTCACCTCGTCGCTCTCGAAATTCATTCCGGGGATCTGATGACGACGATCCCGTTTACGCCGTCGCCCTACCAGGCGCCCCCGTTTTCCCAGATCATCACGATGGACGGTCAGTCCTATTTGCTCTCGACTGCGTGGAACCTGGCAGGGCAACGCTGGTATATCGTCATCGCCGACCAGAACGGGACGGTTGTCCTGAACCGCCCCTTGACCGGTTCTCCGTCAGAGTTCGACATCAATATGACCTTTGGGATCTTTACGACCTCGACCCTGGTCTATCGGACGGATACCGGGAATTTTGAGGTCGGGCCTTGAGCCGATACTACGAGGTCTCGGTCACGCCTGTCGGTGCGGCGGCCCCGGTCAAGTCCTGGTCATCGGAATTCTTCGGAGTCTTCGACCCGCAGGCCCAGAACGTCATCTTCGACCTTTTGGCCTATGACTACGCCACGCCCATGGGCGCGTCAACGATCTCGATCGAGGGCGTGACGATTGCCGACATCGGACAGGCGAAGAACTACACCGGCATGACGCTTGCGATCAAGGGCGGCATGAAAAAAGGACTCCCGCTCGCCAACCCGAAGCAGGCCGGAACCCTTTTGACCGGCCAGGTCTTTCAGTCCTTCGGGAACTGGGAAGGCACGAACATGACGCTCGATTTTGTCATTCTCGCGTCCCCCTACACCTATGATACGCCGGGAAATTTCGTGCTGAACTGGAAGAAGGGAACGGCGATCTCCGGGCCCCTCTCCTCCATGTTCGCCGGGGCGTTCGGGCCAGAGACCCCGGTCATCATTAATGTGAGCCCCAACCGGGTTCTGGCGGTCGATCAAATCAGCCATTACCACTCGCTCGAACAGGCGGCCAGGGCGATTGTCGGGATGACGAAGGGGCAATTCGGCCCCACCGATCCGGGAGTCATTCTCTCGATCCGTGGAGACGGGACGCTCATGGCGACCGACTACACCCAAGCCTCGAACCCGGTGCAGATCGCATTTAACGACTTCGTGGGTCAACCGGTCTGGATTGCGCCTTATGAGATACAGGTCAAGCTCGTCATGCGGGCGGATCTCTCGGTGCCGACGCTTATCAAGATGCCCCAGGGAGCAAAAAACGCACCCGGGATCGTGACGACAAACCCGGCAAGCTTGCCGTCCTACTCCGATCAGAACGCCATCTTCTCCGGGAATTTCTTCGTGCGGTCGGTGCGGCATATCGGCAACTTCCGGAGTCCCCAGGGCGAGTCGTGGGTGACGGTGGTCAATGCGGTCTCGGCGGGAGAAATACTCGAATGAGCCAGACCAACCGGAATGACGCCTCGCGGCTCTGGGTCCAGAAGAACCTGAACCGCATGGCGATCAGCCGGGCGCTTGAGCAGATCCAGAGCACCGGCCGGGCGCTTCCGTGCAAAGTGCAGTCGGTCTCCGGACAGATCGTGACGGTCACGTTCGACGTGCAGTCGGATGTCTGGACGCTCCCCCCGGTCACAATCCCGATTGCCACAGCAGTCTACGACTGGATCCCGGTTCAGGTCGGGGATCCCGGAATTACGATGCCCTGCGACGTTGCTATCGGCCCGATCTCGGGACTCGGAGGCAATCAGGCGGTCCTCGGGCAGTCCACCGGCAACCTGTCGTCATTAATGTTCGTCCCGGTCTCGAATGCCGCGCTCACTCCTCCAGGGGGCGATCCGAACAAGCGGGTCGTGCAGGGGATCAAGGGCTTTCTCGTCCAGTCGATCAGCGCCGTCGTGTCGATGCTGGGCGACGTGTCGGCTGGCCTTAAACTGGCCTTCAATGCCGTCACGCTGGCCCTTACCTCATCCGGGATCACGGCAACGGTCGGGTCAACGACGGAAGTCATTGAATCCACGGCGATCACCTGGACGACTCCGACCGCAACGGTAGACGGAAATTTCATCGTCTCCGGAACGATCACCGGCAACGGATCGGGGGGAGCGGCAATGGCAGGAGCGATCTCCTCGTCTCAGGGAGTCTCGGGCGCAACGCTCTCGGCCGGAAACGGGGCGACCGGATCCTTTACGGCCTCTTCCGGGCAGACAATTACAGTGGTGAGCGGCATCATTACGGGGATCTCCTGATGCGGACATGGGGAAGAGTCGTCAATCCGGACGGGACGAAGTCGTGGGCAGAAGTCAAGACAGATGCCAACGGATTCAACGATGCCGTCTATATCACCGCCCTCTCGCAGTCACTCCAGCTCAACTTGAATGAGTCGCCCTTTTACGCAAATGTCGGGATCCCGCAACAGCAGACCATCGTGACCCAGGTCTACCCGGACTATTACGTTCAGGAGATTCAGGATTATTACTCTCAGTTCTTTGCGGCCCTTTCGATCACGCGGGTTCCGAATTCCAATCCGCCATTCTACAAAGCCCAGATCCTCACGCATTCCGGGGCCATCATTGAAGCGGAGATTCCAACTTGAGCGCACTCCCTGTTCTGACATTCGGAGCCGAAGGGCCGATCCCTACGCCACCGGCCACACTGAACGCCGACTTAATTAACTACGTCGCGTCGACCGTTCCGGACTATACGGCCGACCTTCCGGGCGGATTGATTGAGGATCTTTCTTCAACCGGTACAGGCGTCCTCGTGTCGGTCGATCAGGCCCGAGTGGAGGCGGTCAACAATCTCTCTCCGTCCACGGCGAACCCCTATGTCTTGAATCAGCTCGGGGCGACCTTCGGGATTCCGCAAGGTCTGGCCGCGAATACCTCCGTTCTCGTCGTGTTCTCCGGGCCCGCGGGATATGTGATCCCGGCCGGATTCATCGTCTCGGACGGAACCTATCAGTACCAGGTGGTGGACGGGGGCGTGATCGGATCGGGCGGAACGTCTGCATCCCTCTTCGCGGTGGCGACTCAGTCCGGATCGTGGACGCCTCTTGTCAATTCCGTCACGACCATTGTTACCTCCGTTCCGTCTGGGTACACCCTGACCGTGACAAACCCGGTCTCCGGGACTCCTGGGCTTGCCCCTCAGAGTGTCGCATCCTACCGGGCGCAGGTCATGGGCGCCTTCTCCGGTGTGGCCCAAGGGTACGCCGACTATATCAAGGCCCTGCTCGTTGCCGTCCCCGGCGTCACGCCTCGGCTCGTCTCGGTCGTTCAGGTCACGAACGGATGGGAGATCATCGTCGGGGGGGGGGATCCTTACGCAGTCGGAGGAACGATCTATCTCGGGACGATTGACCTCTCGACATTACAGGGATCGTCCACGACCGGACGGAACGTCACGGTCTCGATTGTCAGCCCCCCGAATAGCTATGACGTCATCTATGTCAAC
>Ga0078972_1017443_pt1 | contig 10065 bp, 7 predicted proteins | sample YelNatPaOPGAMG01_FD_67568 | JGI IMG/M metagenome (GOLD analysis project Ga0078972, IMG submission 67568) | Hot spring thermophilic microbial communities from Obsidian Pool, Yellowstone National Park, USA - OP-RAMG-01 (SPADES assembly) (version 2) | ecosystem: Environmental > Aquatic > Thermal...
GAGACCTCCAGAGCAGACAAGAGAGCTCTTTGTTGAACAGTCACTAAAAGTTGAACTATATGAGAAGAAATGGGAAGCAGTAGTGGGTGGCCGGTCGAAAAAGACGGGGAGGCGTCTGCACGTTAGTGAATGGCGTCTGCACTAGGGCGGGTTTCGCCGCCTCTACACCGCCGGTGACACCGTTTTTCTTTTGAAAGACGTTTGTTTCCAGGGGTGAAAGCGACAGAATCGGGACGTGCGTGCTGCCATCATCATCAACGTTCAAAGATCCCTGACCGCTGGGCCCGAGACTCGGCAGAGACTGGCTTATTCACTGTCGGAGATAAGAGAGACGAAAAGGAAGCGAGAGGAGAAAGAGCCCGCCAGGCTGGTGCTTATCACACTAGGAAAAGCCGAACTTTTTTCTGTGGACCCCCGAGTCAGCGAGTTCCGTCCATGTTGTTGGGGTAGCGGGTGTAGACGGCAATGCGCCCGCGCACCGGCCGAGCCTGGGAAGCACGCGCACTTTCCGGTTACGATCCAGACTGTTTATCATCAAACAAACATGCTGTTAGGAAAGCTCGTTTTCCCAGAGCCGACCCACTGGGTGCGGCACGCAATCTGCCCGATGCTGGGACGTCCTTAGGAGGCAACCAGCGATTCATGCGTGGACGCTCGCGGGAACGCCACGCTCGGGGCCGCGGCTCCCCGCGCTCTACAGAAACAGCCTCGAAACATGCCCAGGGCTCTCGCACATGAATACAGTGCGGAACAAAAGCTGGACGCTCGCCACGCCCGTCATCAACGGCGCTTGTCTCGATTTGAGCACCAAGCGTCAACGCAATGGGCTTTTGCTGGAGCCCGTCTCTGGATGGTAACGGTGCAGGTTTGCCAAACGCTCGACGACGTCGACGCGCTAATCTCGATAAAACTGGTCAAGGATGCTCTGCCGCTGTTTAAAAGCTCTTAAGCACGGCGACATGCTCGTCAAACGCTCTGATCGAACCGACTTGCCGCGAATGATCGTGGAAATCGACCGGCACCAGCCAGCGTGCCCGAACGGCGGTCGCTTGACGCCGAAACAACGCAAGCATGCTTCGCGGGTACGGTGTGTGCAGAGCGCATGCTCCACGCTGATACGAGGTCCCATTCTGGATCATTCCATTTCCGTGTATGTGTGTGTGTGTATGTGCCCAGCTCGAAGCGTCCGTCTGGATTACACCCTCGCATGCGTATGCTGCGTATGCTCGGATGCGCTCGAATCAGAGAGCAGTCCTAGGCGCCGTCGTGTCGATAAGCGCGTTCGATAGCACTCAATATCCCTGCCTTGGTACGGTGGGCGATCGCCTGCCTCGAGCGAAACAAACGGTCGAGGCGCAGACCCCGTGTACACCTGCGCCGGACGAACCACGTGGGTATGCTCTCGAACATCGAGCTGGGCTTCGGCCAGCTGAGCCTCTCTGCTATGTGCGAGCCATCCCGCGATGCGCGGTATAGCGAACAAAAGCGGGTAAAAGTCGGTCGGGAAACCCAAAGCCCGATAAATAACACCACTGTAAAAATCTACGTTCGGATAGAGTCGACGAGCTCGGAAGTATTCATCCTGAAGTGCACGTTGTTCGAGCTCTTTGGCCACAAGAAAGAGCGGCTCCTCGACTTTGACCAGCTCGAGAATCTTCTCCACCTGCTCTTTAAGAATGCGAGCTCGTGGATCAAACGACTTGTACACTCGATGCCCGAATCCAAAAAGGCGCTCCTCCTTCGCCTTCACGCGCTCGAGAAACGGCTCGATGTTCTCAATCGTCTGAATGCGCTCGAGCTGTCGTACAACCGCTTCGGCGGCGCCGCCGTGGCTCGGCCCGAACAACGCGCTTGCGGCGCCACTGATGGCGGTGTACGGATCAACACGCGCACTCGTCAAATGACGCATACACGCTGTCGAGCAGTTCAGCTCGTGATCCGCATGAACGATCCAGAGAATGTCGAGAGCGCGCACGATCGCAGGGTGCGGCCTATAATCCCTCTCCGAGAGGCGATCGAGCATGTAGAGAAAATTCTCGGTGTAGCCGAGGTCCATGCGAGGCTCGTTGAACGCACGACCTATCCGATGCCGGTATGCATTCGCAGCGATAGTACTCGCTTGCCCCAGAATGCGATATATGTGTTTATCGAGCTGCTGCAAATCACCCGCTGGAATTGTGGTCGCAAGAGCCGCCATCGACGAAATGAAAATGCCCATGGGGTGCGCATCGTAACGAAATGAGCGCATGTAATCACAGATGTCCGTGTGCAGGAATGAGTGATCAGCGACAAGTTTGCTGAACTGGTCCAACTGTCCCTTCGACGGCAAGTCCCCAAAAATCAATAAAAATGCAACTTCCAGGAAAGAGCTCTGCTCCGCGAGCTGCTCGATTGGAATTCCTCGGTACCGCATAATCCCCTGCTCGCCATCTATGTACGTTATGCTCGACCGCGCCATCACCGTGTTCAGATAGCCACTATCATAGCAGACAGTGTGCGTACCCGTCGCTTCCTGGACAGTCAACGCGACGTCCCTGGCTGCAATGGCAATCGTAGGCTCGGTGGCCGACTCCAGCACCTCGCACTCCCGAGCCTCGTCAGGGCTCTGAGTACCGTTTTTCACGCTCACCCTCACGGTGAGTGATGCGCTCCTTTCATCTCCCATCACAGACGACGAATCTCCGGTTATGTCTTCCTCTGGTAGCGTATCACGTCGCCTGTGTTCGTCAGTGTGCGCTACTCAGCACGAGATCGTTAAACGACGCGTCTGAAGCCGTCGGCTTACCTGACACCAGCCGCAGCGTCCTTCTAGGGAATCGGCATTGCGCCTGGACGGCGGCGTGTGTCGCGACACGGGGCGCTGCTCTGACAGCAGGTTGGCTCGGCGAGTGTCGCGGTGCAGAGGGGGAGACGTCGGGCACCAGCGTCTAGTGCAAGTTCACTGGTACAGAACGCAAAGGTAACGGTGCTTGCTGGAAGCGGTTTGTGCAAACCTCTGTTTGAAATAGGTAGAGCGGTACTCTGATCTGTGCGCTGATCTTGCGGTGCACTGACGAGAGAAAGCTGTGCAAGCGACTCGAGCGTCAACGATTGAGTTTGTGCAGTGCCTGCTGTGTACCGCAGTGAGCTGTGATAAGCCAAGCGGACTGCAGACTCGGAAGTTATGCAGCCGGATAAAGAAGTGCGGGGCACCGAGGCCGTCGATGCGGCCAGCTCCTCGCCATCGCGTGATAATCGCTCCAAGGAGCAGATGATCGAAGACGCCTTGAACTGCCCGTGTGTAGAGTCACTGAAGGAGGGATCGTGTGGTGGGGCTTTTATCGCTGCGTATCGGTGTTTTTTGGAAAGCGAAGCCGAGCCACGAGGTTCCGATTGTTATGAGGTGTTCCAGCGGATGCAGGACTGCATGCTCGCACACCCGGACGAGTATCACTTTGACGATCGCGAAGAGGAGGAGGCCGAGTTGGAGCGACGTTCGTCGTCCGTCGAAAACGGCAGGTCGGTTGTGGTGAATCCAGAGCCGCTGCCGGCGCCAGCTAGTGCCCCACCTTCAACTGGACGAGATCCCAGTGAATCATTGGAGGGTGCGCGCACTCGAGCTGTTGTTGCGGCAGCGAGCTCCACCGAGGACGGGCAAAGCAAACCCGAGCAGGGCGCTCGTTCGAGATGAGCTTTCTTGAGTGCTTGCTGGCAAGCGCATCGAGTGCGTCGACAGCGGCGGTGCTCTGGTTCCAGAATCCACGTGCCGGTGCCTGGACGAGTGCAGGTCTGAACGGCACTTCTGCGCATCGAGCGCTTCGTTTGCGGGTCTGGAATGCGTCGAAGAGGAAGTTTTTATGATAACGGAGCGTTTACTGGGGACAGCGCTCCGCTGCATAGAGTTTTTTGAGGACGCATTCGAGACGATCTTGTTGCTCGAATGGTGCTCCTGCGCGGAACTGCATGTGCGTTTCCTTGCGTGTCGTCGGGGTCGAATCTCGGGTGAGCACTATGGTGCCCCCTCCCGAGTCGTCGTCTAGAAGCTACGGCTGCCAAGCGCTCGGTTCTTTGAATCTTTGTCTGCTGTATTCGCGTGCTGCAACGAACGAGCAGCGAGAAGCTTGATTTTTCGTTCGAAGAGCGGTCTGCACTCGCCATGGTGCCCATGTATGCAATCTCGCGCGAGGCTGCTGCACATGGCGCGCAGAGCGCTTCGTTGGCGTGGATACCGACTTGAGTTGTTGCACGCGACGAATGAGTCCGGCGCATGGGGGCACCCAGCATGCAACTGGCGTCAGGCGGGCATCCCGCTGTGCCCCGATGTTCGTGCTAGGTACCAGAGCATTGGAGCGAAGGCTTTTCTCTGGTCAGCATGGTCTATGCGACGGAACGTCGACGGCTGTGTTCTGTACCTCATACGGTGGCGGAAGGTGTGCGCCCATACTCGGGGTTTTCTACATACGGGAGTATCGTTGGCTTCAACGGCACGATGACATATGCTTCGGGATATGGTCCTGGAAGAAGCTGGAAACGGGACTATATGCCCACAACAACTGCTATGAGTGCAAGTCAAGATCTCAGGGCGTGCCCCCATTGGAGCAGCATCACTTGCCAGCTACGATTTGATCACGCCTGCGGGATGCAGCGAATGGCTGAAGCGCAGTTTCTCATGCTAGAGCATTCGCTTGTAAACAGATGTGTCGAATGCCTGCTTTTACGGGCTTCTGTCATGGAGAAAAGGTTCTCAAATCGTCATTCGGACGATGACGCAGCGTCAAGAAGCCCGCCCGTTAGCAGTTGCGCGCAGAGCCGAAGCGCATCCTAGACTCTTTAGCATCAAATTCTGGAAGACCAGCATTGTTCACCAGCACGCTCGGAAAGTTGTTCCCGATGTATAGATACGGTGCTCCATTCTTGATGGATTGCTGAACCGACCCAAACCAATGCCTTGCTCCGGACGGAAATCCGCTGGTCTCTCTCCTCGCCACTGAAATCTTTTTTTCAAGGAAAGTCTTCAGCGTTTCTGCACAATGCGCTGACCAGGGACGAAACGATCGCCTCGAGCATTCTCACAATACAAAGCCGCTGGACGCTCAGGAAGCATGAAACATTTCGGGATGTTGTTCGAGGCGGTCAAGTCTCTGTGCAGTACGTGCTTGTACGCATAATCGAGGATGCAATCACAGCATAGCGAGCCACTCGATTTCAATTGCCCTCGCCGGCTGACGTTTGTTCCGCTTACCGCACACCATCTCGTGTATTCGTCAAGGTTTTACGCTCCTGTTCTCGGCCAGTGTCAGCGTGCACCCCTGCTCTTTACCCGTGCATGTCAACATGAACGCATCAATAGGAAGCATCGGGATTGAATCGTGCTTTCGTTGGATGCTCTCGTCAATGGAGCGGGAATGCAATTATTTGGAAGCTGCAGCACGACCAGCGCCGCAGAATACCGCCAAGGGTGCCAAGCATTGGTCATTTTCATCTCATAGCGATTGAACAAGTACGCGAAAGCACGCTTCTTTCATCCGCACAACCGAATGCGCTTTTATGCACTCGCACCAAAGATGTTCCGCATGAGCCATTCGGACATGCGTGGCCTCTCTTAAGCTTACGTTCAAGACATTCGCGTGTTTCAGACACGTTGCTCAAAGCGTCGACATTTGGCCATAAATCCGCCATTCCACGTGCTCGTATGCGTGCTGGCATCCATCGTGCCTGACTCTCGATGGTGCCGTACCCTGGAAAGTCATGTCTTATTGCATCTTCTGTCCAGATCATCAGTTTTCGCACGTAGGTTTCTGTCGATAAATCCCCGAGGAATGTGAGAAGCTGGCATCCCTGCGTCCAGAACACCTATAAATCGTTGCCTGGTTAGCTCTGCCCAGGCGAGCGAAGCTTGGCGTGCCTTTCTCGTGGAAGACGCTGCGTCAACTTTCATGATGTCCTGCACGCTGCTTTTTGGTAGATTTTGCCCGTCGCTTTGTCTAGGTAGCGATGCCCTGAAACCCGATGCAGACTGGTCATAGCGCTCTGGCAGGTTGTCATTCCTGGCCTTACACTTCATTGTTCAGCTGCATCTTCTTCTGTTTGGATTGCTTGCTTTTACTCCTTCTCCTCTACTTGATGTGCTTCCATAGTTGTGATTGTTATACTTCGCACCCGTTTCCTCTCGGAACTTAGACGTACAGGGTAGACGGTTGCACTGGAACCCGTCTTTTTCATCTATGAGCGGATCTAGCGTTCCTCAGGTTCCATGTCGTTAACTTCGCCATGGCGAGCACGCCCACGGACTCTCGCGCACCTGTACGCTCGCTCTGGTGCACGAGCACACAACCAATGGTTCAGCCCAGAGCGGACAACGGTAGATAACGACGTGTCGAAGCGCCTATTTGGCCCAGATGCGAACGGCCCGTGTACTGATCCGCCCGCGTAAAACTGGCGTTTGAGAACAGAGAAGACGTCTTTGACTCCACCGAACCAGGACAGCTGGACTGGAACAAAGAGCAGTTCGACGTACCGATAAGCTGCAAAGTCCCGGGCTGCTTTTGAGCAGCGCAAGGCGGCGGCGTCGAAGAGCAGGGCACAAGTATATGGTAAGGAGAACCCATGGGATGCCTCGACGAAGAATGAAGTGATGAATGATGACGTCCGTTTTGCGATTCGTAGGCGGTCACATGATCGCATTCCCGCCAGGGATGATGTTGTTATCAAGAGGCTCGCTTGTGTCTTTTCTACGAACGGCGGTCTGCCGCTCTCTGAGTACTAACGTACGAATCTGCCATTCCTCCCGAATGCCGTTTCATCGAGTGAGACGAATGCCCGTGCTTCCTTTCGTTTGCATTCGCGTTTCACGACAAAGTCAATGGTGCGTTGTTCAGCGCGCGATGCTATTCGATAGAATCGCGCATTTTTCTTTATTCATCCGTATCTCTTGATTGCCGATTATATATGAAAGTCACAGAAGCTTCGTCCCCAATGTGTTCTTCAGTATGGTTTCTTATAAACCGCATTTAGTGGAATGGATGAACCTTTAGACAGAGTTTGACAAGTTCTTTCTAAGGCGGACGATGTTCAGGATAAGAACTACGCACAGAGTGGTGTATCCACTTGCTCACAGTGGCATGACGAACTAGCAAAAGTAAATCCGTTTCCTCCAAGCCAGCGCCGACTGCGCAGTATCCTTCCGCATCATTTCCGCGTCTACTAGATACATGCTATCTTTGGAACCGTTCAATGAAAACAAACAAACAAACAAAGCGAAGAAGGACGCACAGATACAGACGTCCCAGAATGCACTGACCTGGGTTTGATCTCCTTGCGCGCACCTGGTCACGCCGCCTGGCGGCATGCCGCTGGTGCTTCAGCTGCTTTCTGGTGTCGCAGCGGACCGACGGATGCGTCGGTGACACCACCCGAACGATGAACGTATGGTTGCTTGGCAGAGGAGAGCTTCGACGCCGTCACGATGACGTGCTCCAGCTGGAAAGAGCTTTCCTGACGGACCGCACTGGCCTGCACTTTGTGAACGCGCGAAGCTCCGAGGACCTTCTTGCTCTTGCGGAATCCAGACGTGCGGAACAGCAGTGGCCAGTGCTTGACGCTGAATGGATATCACCGGTGGGCACCGATACCTGTGACGACCTGGTCTGGCAGAACCTTGAAAGCACGCTGGATGGCCGACCGGATACGTTCTATTCGACGGCAGGCTTTGAGGCCGGCAACACGCTCAGTGGCACTGGTGAGCTTGCCCCAGGCGAAGCGTTCCTAGCGTATCGCTTTTGGCGCCCAGTTCGAGTGTACGCGGTTCAGCTGCGTGCATTCCAAGCGGACTTTCACCCTGGTCGGCCGGTCTATCCGTTTCAGGTGGCACGAGTGGGTGTAGGCTGTAGTCTACAGGCCGGTATGTCGCTGAGCTACGGTGCAGACGCGTCGGCGCCGGGCACCTCTTGCAACTATCGGTGTTTCTGCACCACTGAACAACAGACCTTGGTTTTCGACGACCCGATGGTGGGTGTCTACCTTGTCATTTGCCTGAAAGGTTTTCCACAACAACAGCTAACTGATCGTCTGCACTACGCTGCTGTGTCGGGGATTCGAGTTTTCGGAGAACCTATCTCATCTCCAGCGCTGGAGAACGAGCTTTCGTGCCTTATATCCAGAGGATTCATACTAGATGGTCGAGATGCAGCTAGGTGGCTGGATCTACGCAGCGCGCAAGAGCACGCGGCACCGATGCATATTCCAGAAGACGAAGTCATTTGAGCGAGATGCCGCTCACGTGCTGTACATTATTGTTCTGGGTGGCTGGCTCTGAGCATCTGTACGGTAGGCTTGCGGGATATTGTCGAAAGAAAGAGGGCGATCACTGTTTCGATGCGTACGGTTTCGGCGCTGCGGCTTCGTTTGGGATCCACGCCAACGCACCCGCAGCCGATGCCGAGGTGACTCTTGCGAATGAGCGACCCGCGAGTTTCCGCAGAGTGATGATGCGTTCTGCGAACTGCGAACGATGTTGTGCAAGCGAGCCACTCTGGAGGTTTTATCTTGTATTGGTTGTTGTAGCGGTCTGGAGCATGTGGCCAGTACCAGATCGTCACGCCTTGTCTGCATCGAGATGCGCATTCCAGGCATACGACGCGGTATGAAACCGCGCGGAGCCGTTGCAATGCATTGCAGATGGGATGTTTTGTATATTCTAGTAATGACGCTGAGGGATGCTGCTGTTGCTGCTGCGTTTGAATGTGAGGGCTTCTAACGCCGTCGCCTCCATGCCCTGGCAGGAGTCTCGGCAGCGCACTTTCATGTATTTGTGCCCAGATATTTAGGCAAGATGACCAGAGCAGATTGGATCAAAAGCTCACTCGGATAAAATGCCAAGTGCATTGCTCATGGGACAGCCCGCACTTGGCGTATGCCGGCGCATACGCTTCGCGCTCGTGCAGCACCGAGGTTGGCACATGCTCTCTTTCGAATAATCCTTGCGATCGGTCGCGCTGTTGACGTTGCGAAGTTCTCTATGAACAGCATCCTTGGGGTTCACTCGAGCGTTCAAACAGCTTCCTTGGCCCGAAATGCTCGCCATCTGGACTCAAGCACCAGGATAAAGATGAAAGTTCCATTGCTCCGAAGTGCTCAGCGGCTCGAAACCAGAATCTGTATCATCTAGCGGTTCCTCGGTACCGTTCCCGAAACATGCTTTTTACGCGCCAAACACGCCAACCAAGGGTGCTGAACAGCACCATCATTTCGACCAAGGTCATGACTCGGAGCCGACGCATGCTCTGTCGCAGTTTGCCCTTCGTTCGTAGGTCTTCGTGTAACGCGTGTTGTGCACGATACTTCAGGTCCTCCAGGGTTTGCGCCAGCGTTAAAACAGAGCGCTCAAACCGTTTCAGCTGACCTTTTTTCAACAACGCCTCTAGCTCTGGGAAGTGCGGGGCGCTGATTCCGAACCGTACGCTCGCTGCGGGTGGCTCCGCAACCCAGCAGAAACAGTAGTCCCCATCGTCAGGCGCCTGGAAAACAAGCTCTGCAGCAGGCCCTTTGGCAGTTTCTAACCGCTTCCGTCCGTCAAGGGTACTGACCCATGCACGTACTCGCGTTCGTTCCCACTGAAGCGGATAGAACGCCGCCCTTACCCGTTGTCCAGTATAGAGACTCTCAAGGACACACGTCTCGGTTGTGGAGCTGGAGCTCTTCGGATCGAAGATAAGCGCGAGCCCCTCGAAAGCCAATAGAAATAGGATAAACAAACAACTTGATGCAATCTTCTTCGACCTCGCCGTCATATTGTAGCTGCGGAGGCGCGCTTTTCTGTTTCGATCCGTGTTGGTAACGCGTGTGCGTATGCGTGTGTATTTGCACGTGCACGCCCGACACCGCCAAACGCCTCTCAAAAGAAAAACGGTGTCACCGGCGGTGTAGAGGCGGCGAAACCCGCCTTAGACTAGACGTCATTAAGTACCTTGCAGACGCCTCCCCGTCTTTCTCGACCGGCCACCCACTACTGCTTCCCATTTCTTCTCATATAGTTCCACTTTCAGTGACTGTCCAACAAAGAGCTCTCTTGTCTGCTCTGGAGGTCTT
>Ga0078972_1017821_pt1 | contig 10065 bp, 10 predicted proteins | sample YelNatPaOPGAMG01_FD_67568 | JGI IMG/M metagenome (GOLD analysis project Ga0078972, IMG submission 67568) | Hot spring thermophilic microbial communities from Obsidian Pool, Yellowstone National Park, USA - OP-RAMG-01 (SPADES assembly) (version 2) | ecosystem: Environmental > Aquatic > Thermal...
CGGTATTCGCCAACTTTTAGGTCTCTTGTCCTTTTGCCCAGGGGGTGGTGTGGCGTTCTTAAGGGTGGTAAAATGCCTGCATAACGTAATTCTGGTTTAAGCTTAAACAATTTCTTCCGCAGATATTGCGGAGTCTCCATATAACTTAGCAGCGTGGCGATTAAATCCATGTCAGCCTTTTGGTTTAGCCTTAACTCGTCCTTGTAAATTATTATTTCTCCAACTCCGAAAATGGCTGCTGCCCTCCCGATTAAGCCTATTTTTGAGGTTTTTTCCCGCAAGTGTGGGGTGTCAGAAACAACTGAGGCTGGAATCGCTATCGCGATGTTTTTTCTCTTCAACTCTGTGCACCATTTGTGTTATTGTATGGCGGTTTTGCTTAAAAGCTAAAAGCAAACAACCACAAACTGCATACCGATGACAATGCGAAAACCGTCAATCCTAGACAACCTCGACGAAATTAAGAGGATAGATAAAAGCGGCATGCTCTTCCTCTGCGTTGACGCCCCAAAACATTATGAAAAGGCTTTTCGAATAGCCAAAAAAGTCGTTATTGACTATCCAAAACCAGAATCAATAATTGTGGCGGGCATGGGTGGTTCAGCAATAGGCGGGGAAATCCTAAAAGACTGGGCTAGAGATACGCTGACAATTCCAGTGGAAGTGTGTAGGGAGTACATGCTTCCAGCCCACGCTGGCAAGGGCACCCTAACATTTGTTGTAAGTTATTCGGGAGAAACTGAAGAAACCCTAAGCGTTTTTCTGGACGCGATAAAGCGGAACTGCATGGTTGTCTGTATAAGCTCTGATGGCACTCTCTTAGATTTTGCAGAGAAGATGAAGATTCCAAGCGTTCATATCCCAACGGGAATCCCGCCAAGGGCAGCCCTCCCATACCTTTTCACTCCAATGCTAACAATTTTGGGAAAACTTGGCTTAGTTAAAAGGATTAAAACGGAAATTTCCGAAACAGTCACAGTGCTAAAGCATGTTTGTAGTGAAAATGTTCCAGAAAAGCCCTTAAAGGAAAACTTTTCTAAAAGGCTCGCTGAAGATATTTGCGGAACAATTCCGGTTGTTTACGGTTTCGGATTTTATAGTTCTGTGGCGCAGCGTTTTAAACAGCAATTTAACGAGAATAGCAAGGTTCCTTCAAAATGGGAGGTTTTCCCGGAGCTAAACCATAATGAGATTGTCGGTTGGGAGAAAGCTGAAAAACTAGCAGACCATTTTTCGGTAATAATTATCCGGGACGAGAATGAGCCAAAGCATATCAAACAAAGAATAGAAGCGACAAAAGAACTGTTAAGCGGCAAGGTTGCGGGAATTCACGAGGTCTGGAGCAGAGGTGATGGGAAGTTGGCTAAAATGTTGTCAACAACCATCATCGGAGACTTCACGAGCGTTTATCTCGCAATTCTACGGGGTGTTGACCCAACACCAGTAAAGACAATTTCTGTATTAAAGGATAGAATCGCTAAAACCGGGTTGAAAGAGAGAATAGTTAGCGAACTGCAAGGCCTTGTTAAGAAAGGCAAAAGGTGCTAGGAATTAGAGTCTCTGGGCGACGAATTCTTCAAACATTTTCTCGGCAACTTCCAAAGACAACAATTGTGGTGGATGTTTAAAGGCGTACGCACATATGGGGAGAATAGCCCCCTTCAATTTTCTGTTTAACGCGATTTTAACAGCCCTTATAACGTCAAATAACACAGAACCAGCGTTTGGCGCGTCCACCGTTGAGAGGCGCATGTCTATTTGCATCGGTGTTCCGCAGAAGTATAGCCCTCTAATCCAGAAGTAGCTGTCGCGTCTGTTCTGCAAGAAGTCAACATAATCCGTTGAGCCAGCAACAACCTCCGCCTCATATGGCAGTGCAGCCTTAACAGTTTCAGTCTTAACAGTCCTTTTCAGCTCGCGTGTCCTATCAAGCGTGTCAAGGGATTCTGTTCCCCCGCCAACGTCAAGCTGATAGGTTTCCGTTATGCGCACACCATGCCTAGAAAGAAGCCGAAGCAGCGTCTTATGCAGTGTTGTGGCGCCAATCTGGTCAATGAGGTCGTCGCCAACAAGGGGCAGTTCAGCTTCTTCAAAACGTCTCGCCCAAGCGGAGTCGCTCGCTATAAAGGCGGGTGTGGCGTTCACAAAAGCACAACCAGCCTCTAATGATTGGCTTGCATACCACTCAGAAGCCTTCACAGCACCGCTTGGAAGCAAGTTAAGCACAATTTCTGCGCCGCTTTCTTTTAACGCTTCTGCAACCCTAACTTCCTTTGAATCGCTTACTTGGATAACTTGCCTCGTGTACTCGCCTACGCCATCTAAAACTGGCCCCTTCTGAACGATTACACCAGAAGGCGGCACATCCATAATTTTGGGGGCATTATTTGGAGGTGCGAATATAGCCTCTGAAAGGTCTCGACCAACCTTTCGGCGGTCAATGTCGAAGGCCGCGACAATTTGGATATCCTTTGGGTGAAAACCTCCGAGGAAGAGGTTACGTAATCCTATGCATTCATCATTATTATTGAAGTTCTTGTAGTACTGCAAGCCTTGAACGAGGGCTGATGCACAGTTCCCAACACCAACCAAAGCCACCTTAATGCTCGGCAAGTCTAAGCCACCATTTTGTCCCTTTTCATATTACATACGGATTTATAAAGCTCTATGCCAACTCATTAGCGGTTAATCGTGATGAAAAATGAAGACATGGTTAGATGTTTCAGTTCTGCGATGTCCGAACTGCGGCCGCCACTACGTCGAGGCATCATGGTATGTCGTTGAAATGGAGGCGGACATAGAATGCGGGGAATGCGGAAAAGAATTTAACAGCAAAAAGAATGCTTTAGATAGAGTTCTCCTAGAATTTGAGATAGACGAAGATGGAAAACTCAAAAACGTGAAAGTCGTCAAGCACCTAAAAATAGAGAAAAAGGAATAAACGGTTGCCTCAACACTTGAAATGCCATAATTTGAGAAGCCTTTAAGACTTCGAGCTTCAACATAAAAGGTGGCTGAGAGCTTGGAAAGCCAAGCGATGGATAAGTTCACAATGATAAACGAGTTAGCACGCCGCAGAGGTTTCTTCTGGCAATCCTACGAAATATACGGAGGCGTAAGCGGTTTTGTAACCTACGGGTTTCTAGGTGCAAGACTAAAACAAAACATTGAAAACAAGCTTAGGGAAATCTTCGTTAATAAACTTGGAATAATGGAGATAGAAGCCCCAATAATAGCGCCAAGCAAAGTGTTTGAGGCTTCAGGCCACGTGGACCATTTTAAAGAGCCTATGGTTGAATGCCAAAAATGTAAGAGGCGGTTCCGTGCAGACCATTTGCTTCAGGAAACAGCAAAACTGGGCGAGGCGGAAGTTGAAAAACTAAGCTTAGAAGAATTGAAGGAAGCCATTGAAAGGCATGATGTACGCTGTCCGGAGTGCGGAGGAGAATTTGGCGAACCAAAATATTTCCTAACAATGTTTAAGACAACGATAGGTCCGTACTCTGACGCTGTTGGTTATGGACGCCCGGAGGCCGCCCAAGGCATATTCGTAGAGTTTAGACGCTTATATGAGATGGCACGGGAAAAGTTGCCCTTCGGCGTTATGCAAATAGGCCACGCATTAAGGAATGAGATTTCGCCTAGGCAAGGCTTGATAAGGCTTAGAGAATTCACAATAGTGGACATAGAATTCTTCTTCGACCCAGAAGACCCCAACTGTTTCTTACTGAAAGAGGTAGGAGACGAGACTTTAAGGCTTGTTTTAGCCGAAAGCAAGCTTCGCGGTTCAGAAGAAATAGTTGAGGTCACTGTTAAAGAGGCACTTGAAAAAGGCTATATTAAGGTTCCTTGGCAAGCGGCTTTTATGGCAATAGCCAAAAAATTACTGACGGAATTGGGTGTGCCGGCCGAAAAACAAAGGTTTATTGAGAAACTTCCATGGGAGCGGGCGCACTATTCCCTCCAAAGCTTTGACCAGGAGGTTTATGTTGACCGTTGGGGATGGATCGAAGTTTCTGGACACGCCTACAGGACAGACTATGATTTAAGGCAGCATATGCAGTTTAGCGGAACAGACACGAGGGTGTTTAAGGAGTATGAAAAGCCTTTAGTGAGGGAAAAAAAGGTTGTTAAGCCTTTGATGGCGAAGCTTGGACCTGCATTTAAGGGAGAAGCCCAAAAAATCGCTGAAATGCTTTCTGAGGTTAGCCCAGATGAGGTTGAAGCCTCATTTAAGGAGAAAGGCTATTTCATGCTTGGCAAACACAAGATTTTGCCAGAACATGTGGAGATTACAACTTGCAAGGTTGAGGAGAGGGGCAGACGCTTTATACCGCATGTTGTGGAGCCCAGTTTCGGTTCAGACCGGCTAGTCTACGTAACCCTTGAGTATGCATACCGCGTGAAGGATGACAGAGTGGTGCTAAGCTTTCCAAGGGACGTAGCCCCAATACAAATTGGAGTTTACCCACTAGTAAGCAAGGACGGTTTGCCAGAAAAAGCACTGCAGGTTTACAAAATGTTGGTCGATGAGGGCTTTTCAGTAGAGTATGATGAGGCTGGCTCTATTGGAAGGCGTTATGCAAGAGCTGATGAGGCGGGCATACCTTTGGGAATAACCATAGACTATGAGACTTTGAAGGACGATACTGTAACTATTCGGGACCGCGACACTTGGAGGCAAGTTAGAAACCGCATAGACGCTTTACCAGAACTTTTGCATAAATACTTCCGCAAAAAAATTGATTTTGAAGATTTGGGCACCCTTGTCAAGGAGTAGCTTTCGTTACCTTTTTTAATACTTCCACAATATTAATGCTAGAAAGCTCTACCACGGTTTTGCGGCGGGAAGAAACTTGGTGCTTCCAGCAGAAACAGAAGAACGCGTTAAACGAAGAGCGTTAAGTGTTTGCCAAGAACACCTAAGAAAAGTGTTAGACCTAACGCGAAAAGTCCCCCAGATGATTGAATGCTTCATAAAAAATGACAAGGCAAAGGCAAAACAAATCTACAACGAAATTAGAATGGGCGAGGAAGACGTTGACAATGCCAGACGCCTAGTCTCCCGCGAGCTTGCAGAAATAGGCGCCATACTCCTAAGCCGCGAAGACTTCTTAAGATTCACAAATTTGGCTGGGGAAATAGCCGACTTCTCCGAGGGAATAGCCTTCCGCATCCTCGAAATAATGGAGCACAACTGGAACGTGCCAACGGAAATAAAAAAAGACCTTTTGAAGCTCTCAGAAGCCACATTGGAAACGGTGCTCAAGCTTAGGGAGACGATGATGGTTTTGGCATATGGTTCGGAAAAAGCCATGGAAAAAGCCAGCGAAGTCGAGTCTGCCGAACGCGTTGTAGATGAGCTTTACCGAACCCTTGAAATAAAACTGCTGAACAGCAAACTGGAAATCCCGGCGCTAATACTTCTAAGGGACATTCTACAGCTTTTAGAGGATTCTGCAGATAAGGCTGAAGACGCCGCTGACGCCGCAAGGGTCTTATCCTTCATAATGTAATTGCAAAGCGAAGGATAGCAGAATGCCAAGAAAGATACCAGTAGAGTTTATCGAAAACTTTCTTGTTGTTTGGAACCCAGGTGACGGTTCCGAACTCTACAAAATGGGTTTTTACGGCAAGCCACTCGGAATACCAAAACCTAAAATTCCAGAGTTTAACGTTCCATTAATTCTTGATTTGATGGAGGGCTTATACCTCGCCGAAAAGGGAATAATAACAGTTTACGAGGGACCAGAAAAAACTCGTGTAAGCCTAAGGAAACTGCGGCAGAAAGCCAGAACATTATATGACGAGTTTGACGAGAAATATGCTGTTTACCGCGACCTCCGAGACAGCGGGATGATTGTCACGCCGGGAATAAAATTCGGGTGCGACTTTGCCGTTTACAAGCATGGACCCGGACTGGAGCATGCACCCTACATGGTTTCGGTTAAGAAGGCTGCATCTGAGCTGACAGCCACAGAAATAGTGAAAGCCGGAAGGTTGGCGACAACCGTGCGGAAAAGGTTCATAATCGCAGTGCCAGACTTGGAAAAGGGGAAAATAAGGTACTTGATATTCAAATGGTTTAAGGCATAGCCCTCGTTTTACCAGCGCTCTCCAGAACTATTTGGAGAATTTCTTCCTCTAGGGTCAATCCTTCCTTTGGATTTTCAACTATTCTCCCCAACTCCATGCCTTCCTTGTTAAAAATTAGGATTAGGGGGATTTTGTCCACATGAAATTTTTCGACCTCTGGAGGTGATGGCGGAATGCTCCACTTTCGGATAGGGTTTAGCGGGTCCCTCTTTAACCCTCCGAAAACTCTGACTTCCAACCCCGTGGCTTCTGATATTAATGCCAGTACTGGAATGTTTGCAGCGCAGTCTTTGCACCATTCCGCAGAAAACGCGACTACCACTATGCCGCTCGCGAAATTCTTTAATTTTTTAACAGCCTCATTGTTCAATTGATACGTTATTTTTCGTTCTAGAAAACGCTGATGGAAGGGCTCGCCGATACTCTCGATGTACTGGTTTACGGGCACTGTTTTCTGTCTAATTTCTTCTGGGTTGATTTCCATTTTATCCCGGCATTATCGTCTGGTTTACAAACTCGCCTCTAACATATTGATGGGGATAAATTTTTGTCGCCTTGAGAATGCATCCTTCCGCTATTGTGACGTCGTCGGCTATTACCGAGATTTCGCTTATCTTTGTTGGTTTTCTTGCATTAGAGCGTATTGTCACGTGCCGTCCTACGATGCTGTCTTTTATCTCGGCTTTTTCCCCTATTATGGCTCGGTCCATTATGGCCGAGTTTTCTATAGTCACGCCGTTCTCGATTTTTGTGTAGTTATCGATACATGCATATGCAATGCGCACTCCGTCGCCTATCTTACAGTGCCTTCCAATCAAAACTGATCCTTCAATTTCGATTTTTCCCTCTTTAATTTTCCTTATAATTTCTTTTTTCCGCCTTAGGGATTCTGGGCTTTCACCTTGAACCCAAACCCTTGTCTTTTCGTCTATTCTCCCTCCAAAATCTGTTAGTGAGGAGAAATGTCCTTCAAGCATTTCCCTCATGGCTTCTAGGTAGCGTTTTGGAGTGCCAACATCATACCAGCTTCCCTTCAAAACATAACCATAAACGGGTCTACCAGTCTCAATCACGTAAGGGATAAAGTCGTAGCCAAAATCCAAGCGTTTCCGCTCTTTCATTAGCTTTTTAACGCCCTTTTCTTTGAAGATTTTCCTTATTTCCGGAGAGACCATGTACAGGCCAGTGTTTGCCAGATTTGATGGTGCCTCCTTTGGCGTCGGCTTCTCCACAAACTTTCGGATTCTCATGTCTTTGTCTATGTCGGCTATTCCATAGCCTTCAACATTTTCAACCTCCCGTAGGGCTATTGTTATAACCGCCTCTTTCTCGCGGTGAAATTCAATAAGCTCTTTTAAATCGACATCAAATATGTTGTCGCCTTGCACCGCAAAAACAGGGTCCCTCACGTTATAATACTCTATGTTTATTCTCGCTGAATCAGCGCTTCCCAAATCGTCTATGTTGGGCTGATATTTGATGTGCACGCGGGGAGTTATGCCATAACGGGCTGAAAAGCCATACCCAGACTCAAAGTAGTCGTGCAAATCCCTATAATTCGTGTAGCCCTTAACTCCAAAAATAAAGTTTCTAATGCCTTGTCGGGCAAGGGATAGGAGCGAAAACTCTATGATGGGTCTGTTTAGAAGGCGGATGCACGCTTTGCTTGTTTCAGCTGTTAGGGGCAAGAGCCTAGTGGCTTTGCCTCCCACCGGAATTATCACCCGTAGTCTTTCTGGTTCATAGTTGTGACGCAAAAGCTCCACCAGCTTTCACAATGCTTATTATGGTGATGCGTATTAAACTTTCTAAAGGATACGCGAATTTTATAACCAAATCCTGTTTATTTTAGTGCAAAAGGCTTGACTGGCATGAACAAAATCGCTGGCTTCGCGCGTTTGATGCGCCTTCCAAACTGTTTTATGATGGGTTTTGCAGTCATAGTTGGGGCTGCAGTTGCAAATCCGAGGGCGTTGGCGGATTCGCTGGTCAGCCTTGTTTATGGCTTTTTTACGGGTTTTCTGTTAACGGCAGCAGCCATGGCCATAAACGACTATTATGACAGGGAGATAGACGCCATAAACGAGCCTTCTAGGCCTATCCCAAGCGGTGTTATTAAACCAGTTGAGGCTCTGGCCTTCGCCTTTTTGCTCACGGCGTTGGGTTTGACGGCCGCCGTCCTAACATGTGTTGCCACCGCGTCTATCCACTGTTTCGTAACAGCCCTAATTTTTTGGCTCATTTCGGTGGCGTACGTCACAGCGGGGAAAAAGACAGGACTTTTGGGAAACTTTTTGGTCAGCGCTTGTGTTTCTGCCCCCTTTATTTACGGAAGCCTGGCGGTAACCAGAACCATTAAACTAAACATTCTAATTTTTGTCTCCATGGTTTTCCTCTCAAATACCGGGAGAGAAATAACCAAAGGAATTGTGGATATTGAAGGCGACAAAATGCGGAACGTTAAGACTTTGGCTGTGCGCTTTGGACCGCGAAAAGCTGCAATGATTGCGGCGGTTTTTTATTTGGTTGCGGTGGCACTAACCCCATTGCCGCCAATATTAAACCTTGTTACGTTTTGGTTCATCCCGTTGGTGGCTGTAACAGACGCGGGGCTGGTGGCATCCTCAACAATGCTTTTAATGGACTATTCGAGGGAAAATGCGAGAAAAGTGAAAAATCAGGTTTTGGCGTGTTTTCTTGTAGGGCTAATCGCCTTTATCATGGGAAGCCTACTTTAAGCACGGACATCCGCTTATGTGCTTGCTTGTTCTAAAAGTTGGTATTAATAAGTAGTCAAGCCATTATTTTAAGTTTAGACCCTGAGGACTGGCGTGAAGTGCCTTAATTGAAAGCTGAAGATGAAGGCAAACTTGAATATGCCCTCCGCGGAAAGGCGTGGAAGGTTTACTGGCTTCTATTAAAGAACGGACGACCAATGAGCGTGCGGGAATCCAAAAAGCCCTACATTTTAGCAGCCCAAGCGTGGCACAACACCACTTGGAGCAACTCCGCGAAATGGGCTTGGTTCAGAAACAGGAGGTTGGCGGCCCATTTTTTAGACTGGGAAGCGGAAGGCACCGTACCCGGGCATGAACCTAACCAGTTTTCCATGGATGAATACAACGGTTACTTTAGAATTACGACTGCACGGTGGGTGAATGGAACACGTCAGAACGACCTATACGTGTTAGACATGAACCTAACCATCATTGGAAACCTAACTAATATTGCACCTGGCGAAAACTTGGACTCAACAAGGTTTATTGGAAACCGCTGTTACCTCACAACTTCAATCGTACGGAAAGACCCGTTCTTTATAATAAACGTTGAAAACCCAAGGGAACCAGAGTTTTTAGGCAAACTGGATATTCCAGGGTTTACTAGATATTTGCATCCATATGATGAGAACCACTTGATAGGTGTTGGCATGGACGGGAACGGCAAAGTGCAAATACTAATGTTTGACGTAAGCAATGTTAACAGTCCAACAGTGGTGGGCAACTTTACGGTCCCGGGAAAAAGTTCAAGCACACCAGTTCTGTGGGAGCACAAGGCGTTTCTCTTTGATAAGGCATGGGAACTGTTGGTTATACCGGTGTTTATATATGATTACTCGTGGCAAGGAGTCTACGTATTCAATACAACCAATTGTGCGCTTGCGTTAAAGGGGGACGTCACACATATAGAGGGTGTTGGCAGCGCGTGGGATTACACCTACCAGATTAAAAGGGCTTTATATATTGAGGACATGCTTTACACTGTGTCTGAGGGGAAGCTGAAAATAAACTGGCTGGAAGACCTTTCGACAAAAGGCGAAATAGTCTTCTCCTAAAATCCCTACTCTCCCCTTTTTGGCTCCATATGAACCGTGACTATGGTTTCCGTGAACCTTCGTTTTATCCCGTTCTCAATTTTTGATGCGACCTTGTGGGCTTCCTCTATTGTTATTTGGCTTGTGAAACAGCAGTC